>WBZM01003057.1_pt1 | contig 13388 bp, 14 predicted proteins | sample 5204271 | NCBI WGS metagenome assembly WBZM01 (sample SAMN12344346, study PRJNA552823) | activated sludge metagenome | biome: Activated sludge suspended growth; feature: Nitrification reactor; material: Wastewater; isolation source: activated sludge from nitrification reactor of wastewater...
GCCCAGACCCGCAGCCGGCTATGGCTTCCTACCGACAGTTCTACGCCCCTGACCTGCGCCTTGTACGCATCGAGTCGTTATGAGTTTGTCAAGGTTCTCAATGATAAGTTTTGTCAGTCAATCAGGTGCCTACGCTACTAGCATATTATACTAACCAAATGAGAATCGAGTGGGATGAGCGGAAGAGGGTCACAAACCTACGCAAGCATCAGCTCGACTTTGCCGATCCCTGGAAGATTTTTCTACGGCCTGTATTGACCGTATTGGACGAGCATAGCACGGAGTACGGCGAGGAGCGCTGGATAGGTATCGGTTTAATGGATGAGACGCGGGTTGTGGTGATCGTCTACACTGAGCCGCAAGAGGATACTGTTCGCATCATCTCCTTTAGAAAGGCGCTGTCATATGAGCGAGAAAGATATCAACAAGCCTTCCGAGACGAATTTGGAGCGTTTTGATGAGATGTCGGATGATATGATCGATACATCTGACATCCCACCCTTGTCGGACAAGTTCTTTGAGCGCGCCACTTGGCGTTTGCCCAAGCCACTTGTGGCGATTACGGTTCAGGTTGAACCGGATGTACTGGCGTGGTTCACCGAGCAAGGGGACGAATGGCCGCGCCGCGCCGCAGCCGCGCTCAAGATTTACGCCGACGCGCATCGGGAACCGGCATAATTAGTTATTGGCGGGCCCGTTCCGCTTGTGTCGGTTGGCCCATCGCTTCTACCTTCCATCCGGGTCTGGCATATCTCCCACGCCTTACTGAAAGTACTCCTTGCTTCTGGCAAACCAGTAGAAGATGTAACCTTGAATGACCAGGGCCGCGAGCGATGCTCCCAACGTCATGGCCTTGGATATTCCGGAAACTAGACCAAGGAGCGTGAACGCCAGGTAGCAGAAGTTGAACAGGATACTCGCCCCAATCAAACCAATCACAATCACACGCGCCCAGTTTTTCTGTTGCCACAGGCCCGCACCCAGGGTCAAAGGGAGTACGCCCAGAGGGATGGCCGGCAGTGCGACCATAGCGAGAACACCGGGTACATACATGTACTCAAGTGTCGAGAAGATATCGACTGTCCAATAGCAGGCTGTGGGCACGTACAAGCAGCCGAAGAATCAATAGCAGCGCAAGAATCGTGACACAGCCCGGCCGGGCAGGGTGTTGAAACGGGCTTTCGTAGTGGTATGCCGTAGGCTCGCCGAGCGGGCCGGTACAACGCTTACATCTTGTGAGTCCGGCCGGGTTGAGATGGCCGCAACCGGGACAAGTCAGACTTTTGTCCGCAGCTGCTTGCTCCACCTGAGACTCCATGCTTTTCCCTCCCACCAGACATGTTTGCGGCACGAAGTACTTACGCCCAATCGTTCAGGACTCGCATAATCGCGCTAGCCCAGAGGCGAACGCTCTTTGGGTATTGATTTGGCCCGCCAGCGATCACGTCCTGAACTCGAAGCTCCCAGGCCGGGGGGCGATCGTATCCCCCCCGGTTCCCCGGCCGGGCGGTAACGCTCCACCCCCGCTGGCCGGAATCGACCGCGGCGCGCTGCCGCTGCCGCATTTCGGCCGGCGACAGCCCCCCGGCCACGAAATCAGCCAGCAGCCGCCGCGCGTGGGCCAGCCCCTCGGCCGAGTAGAGGCTGGGGTGTTGCAAGTGGTAGCACAGCACCATGAGATGGTGTACCTCGCCCAGTTCCGGCCGCTCGTTTTCCCAGAAGAGCAGTTGGTGGAAGTCGCCGGTGCAGGTACGCCCATCGGCCCACGCCGCGCCGCATTCGGGGCAATGGTCACTCATGCGTCCATTGTAGCACAGCCTGTCAGGCTGTCGTCGCCGGCCACAGCCTGACAGGCTGTGCTACAGGCTGTGCTACGGGCTGTGCGTCGAACTGCGCGAAGACCGCCTACTGAAAAACCGTGTCGCTGCCGGGCCACGGCTCGCCTAACGCAAAAGGCCGGCGTCCGGTTTACCCGAACGCCGGCCTCTTCATTTATGGGCCAGGGCTATGTCATGCCCGCGCGGGCGGGGCCGCGCCTACAAGCCATCCACGTTCAGTAGCGGCTCCTTGATGCCATCCGGGTCGCCGGCGTTGTTCCAGTTGAAGTTGGCCGCGGCGATGAGCGCCGCCTTCACCTGGGCCGGAGTTGCGCCGGGATTGTTGGCCTTGTAGAGCGCCGCCGCGCCGGCCACGTGGGGTGAAGCCATGGACGTGCCCGACATGGTGGCATAGGTGCTGCCCTTGTAGGTCGAATAGATGCAGACGCCGGGGGCGATCAGGTCCACGTCAGAGCCGTAATTGCTGAAGTCGGCCAGCGTGTCGTCCACGTCGCTGCGGCAGGTGGCCGCGCCGCCGCCGCCCGGCTGCCCGTTGAAGTCGGCCAGAGCCGAGACAGTGATCACCTCGGCGTAGGTGGCCGGCCGGAAGTTATTGGCGTTGGCCGCGGAGTTGCCGGCCGCAACCACGTAGGTCACACCCGCGTTGACGGAGTTGCAAATGGCGTTGTGGTAGGCGTCCGATCCGGGGCAGGTGCTGTCGGAACCGCTGCCGCCCAGGCTCATATTGACCACCTCGATCGTGCCGGCGTTGGCCGTCACCCAGTTGATGCCGCAGAGGATGGTGGAGGTTGTGCCGGAGCCTTGGTTGTTCAACACCCGCACCGCCCACAGCCGCGCCCCCGGGGCGACGCCGACCACGCCGCTGCCGTCATCCTTGGCGGCGATGGTGCCGGCGACGTGCGTGCCGTGGCCGTGGCCGTCCTTGTAGGAGCTGCCAGTGGAGCAGTTCTTGCCGCCGACGACGTTCAGATCGGGATGGTTGGTCTGGATGCCCGTGTCGAGGACGGCCACATCCACATTGACCGCGCCGGAGCCGTTGCCGGAGAGGGTGCTGCTCAGTTCGCCGTCGATGCGGTCGATGCCCGTGGGCAGCGTCTGGGCCTGAATGGTGACGACGCGATCGGGTTCAATCGACAGCACGCGCGGGTCGGCCATCAGCTGCTGCAAGCGCGCCGCCGGGATACGCGCGGCGAAGCCGGTAATAGCCACATCGTAGACTTGGGAAACGCGCAGGCCATAGGCCCGGCCGAGATCCGCGGCCACGGTGCCGACCTTGGCGGTGGCCCTGACGCTGGGTGCCAGCTGGACGATGTAGTGGTCTGGCACGATGTCGCCATTGGCCAGCGCGGGCCGGGCGCGTCCGCCCAGGATGAGGGTGAGCATGATGACAGCGGCGACGAGCGGGAACAGCTTGACTCTGCGGGTGAACACCATCGGACACTCTCCTTCCACACGATTAAGTTTGTAACAGACCTGACAGCCAGGCAACCACAAGGGTCATCCCTTGGCATCAGGATCGCCTTTTGCGGGCGAAGGACGGCATTATAGAAACAGTTGTTGGGCAGGCAAGGGAAGCGTTGACCGGGCACGAAAATGCCACGTGAATGTCACCCAACTGCCGCCGCAATCAGGGGGCATATTCATACCTCGTTTTATACCTTGCTTATGCCGTTAGAAACGCGACAATTCGGCTCCCATCCATTACGCTGTAACGAGTAGCCGCGCCGCTCAAGCGGCACTGTGCAGGTAACTCCATGGCGCGGCGTCTGCGAATGAGGCAACCTATGAAAGCGATACGCATCCACCAGTATGGCGGGCCGGAAGTTCTACAACTGGATCAAGTCGATGTGCCACGGCCGGGGCCGGGCGAGGTGCGGGTGATGGTCCGCGCCGCCGGGGTTAACTTCATCGATATCTACCAGCGCAAAGGGCAATACAAGGGCCAGTTGCCTTTCACGCCCGGTTCGGAGGCCGCCGGCGAAGTGCACGCGCTGGGTGAGGGCGTGACCGGTCTGGAGGTAGGCGACCCGGTGGCTTACGCCATGCACCTGGGAGCCTACGCCCAATTCGCCATCGTCCCGGCCTGGAAGCTAATCCGCATTCCGCCCGGCGTCAACACGATGACGGCCGCCGCGGCGATGCTCCAGGGGATGACCGCCCACTACCTGACCCATGACACCTATCCCATTATCCCCGGTGAAACCGTGCTCATCCACGCCGCCGCCGGCGGCACGGGCGCGCTGGTGGTGCAGATGGCCAAGCTGCGCGGGGCGCGGGTCATCGGCACGGTCTCGACCGAGGAGAAGGAGCAGCTGGCGCGTGAGCGCGGCGCGGACGAGGTCATTCGCTACAGCGAGCAGGACTTCGAGGCCGAGGTGAAGCGGCTGACCGGCGGCCGGGGCGTCCACGTCATCTACGACTCCGTCGGCAAGGACACGTTCCTCAAGGGCCTCAATTGCCTACGTCCACGCGGCATGATGGTCCTCTTCGGCCAATCGAGTGGGCCGGTCGCGCCGATTGACCCGCAGTTGCTGAACCAGAAGGGCGCGCTCTTCCTGACCCGGCCGAGCCTGGGCTATTACAATGTCACCCATGAGGAGATTGCCAGCCGCGCTCACGATATCTTCGCGTGGATCACCGCTGGCCAGTTGGTCATGCGCATTGACAAGACCTTCCCGCTGGAGGAGGCCGCTGAGGCTCACCGCTACATGGAGGCGCGGCAGTCCAAGGGCAAGGTGCTGTTGGGCACGCAACAGGGCCGGGCCAAAAAGCTGAAGCTGCTCAACCGCGCGCTGGAGCGCGGCAACGTCGTCGATGAAGCCGGATGGGAATCCTTCCCCGCCAGCGATCCACCCACTTTCTCGATACCGGGCAGCGACGAGTAGGGGCAGACCTGCGTGTCTGCCCTCTTCTTCGCCACGCAAACCGGCCGCACACATAGGTGAGCCTCTACCATGTTGCGCGCGAACCTGGGCTGGGCGTGGTTCATATGGTCAACGGCAGCCGCACTACAAAGGTCGAGCCGTGTCCCGGCTCGCTGGACACGTGCACCGTGCCCCCCTGGGCAGCGACAAGCTCCTTGACAATGGCCAGCCCCAACCCGGAGCCGCGCCGGCCTTCGTCCGCGCGCACGCGCGACTTGTCCAACTGGTAGAAGCGCTCGAACACGCGCGGCAACTCCTGCGCGGGAATGCCCGGCCCGTCGTCCGTGACGATGCCATCGACGAAGCCGTCGCCGGCGCGCACCGCCAGATGGACATGGCCGCCGGAGGGCGTGTAGGTCAGCGCGTTGTCGGCCAGGTTGGTGAACACCTGCGCCAGCCGATCGGGGTCGCCCATCACTGGCGGCACCGGCGGCGCGTCGATGGTCAGGTCGATTTGTCTGGCACGCGCCCGCGGCACTTGCCCGCGGTGGACATCGGCTATCACCGCGCTCAGGTCAACGGAGCGTAACGTTAGCTGTAACTGACCCGATTCGATGCGCGCCAGATCGAGCAACTCGTTAACCATGCGGGTCATGCGGCCGGCCTCGTTGTAGATGGTCGCGGCGGCGCGCTGGCGTCCTTCGGGCGTGTCGGCCGCGCCGTCGAGCAGCGCCTGGCTCCAGCCGGCGATGGCCGTCAGCGGCGTCTTCAGGTCGTGGGAGACGTTGGCCACCAGGTCGCGCTGGGCCGTCTGGGTGGCGTCCACCTGCGCGGCCATGCGGTTGAAGCTCTCGGCCACGCCGCGCACCTCGTCCGGCCCCTCCGGTGTCACCCGTTGCTTATAGTCACCCCGGGCAATGGCTCCGGCGGCTGCCGCCAGGTGTTGCAGCGGCCGGCTGACGGAGCCAGTCAGCCAGGCTGCCAGCAAGATGGCCAGCAGGAAGGCCATGATGCCGGCATAGAGCAGCGGACGCAGGAAGAAGTCGTTGAAGAACTTACCCGGCGTCGGTTCCGGCTCGGCGTAGAAGATGAGCGCCCGGCCGAAGGCGAGGTTCGGTTCGGCGAAGACCAGCCAGCGCTCGCCGTTGCTGTGGATGAACGTGCCGAAAATACTGCCCCGGCCGACATTGGGCATGACCAGGCTCTGCGGCCGCACTACCTCGGTCAGCGGGTCGCCGACCCAGTCGTTCTGCTCCACGGAATCGAAGATGATCTTCTGGGCGTCACTATCGACGACGAGGATGCGCACATCGGCGCGTTCGGCCGTTGAAAAGAGCAGGCCCTGCAACTCCTCGCCACCCGCGCCTGTCTGCCAGAGGCTTAGCAGTTCGCGTTGGTTGGTGCGGCTGATGGCCGAGAGGCGTTCCAGGGCGGGCAGCAAGCGCGCATCGGACACGCCGGCGAAGCCGAACAGCGCCAGGGCGACCAGCAGCAGGCCGGCAAGGATGACAGCGACGTAGGATAGCAACAGACGGCCGCGCAGCGTGCGAGGCATGACATTGACCCTAAACTAGCCGCTCGCGTGCCTTGGCGCTCAGGAAATCCATGGTCCAGACCATGATGACGATGGCCCAGATGGCCGTGCCCGCGGCCGAGTACTGGCCCAGACTGACCCAGACGCGGAACTGCTGGCCAATGCCGCCGCCGCCGACAAAGCCGATTACGGTGGACATACGGATGTTGATGTCCCACTGGTAGATGATGAAGGCCAGGAACGGCGGCACGAGTTGGGGCACGACGGCGTAGACCAGCGTCTGTAGCCGATTCGCGCCGCTGGTCATGACCGCCTCGACTGGGCCAGGCTGAATCTCCTCGATGGACTCGGAGAAGAGCTTGCCCAGGTTGGGGATGTTGTTCAGTGCCAGCGCCAGCACGCCGGCGAACGGCCCCGCGCCGACCCACGTCGCCGCGATGAGCACGAGGATGAGCGGCTCCACCGAGCGAGTGACGTTGAAGATCGTCCGCAGGCCGTAGTAAATCGTCTTGCCCAGCGGACTGTCGCCCATGATGTTGCGCGCCGCCAGGAAGCTGAGCGGGATGGCAAACAGCGCGCCCAGCGTCGTGGCCACGAGGGCCATGAGCAGCGTCAAGACAGACAGGTTGAAGACGGTGCGCACGGTGTCGCTGAGATGTCGCCGGCCGGCCACGTCGTCGTAGGTGATTTCCACACGGGCGGCGGCCGGCTGGCCTTCCTCGAAGGCGACAACGGGGTTGATCGTCGTCTCCACCGTCAGCGTACCCTCCGGCGTTGTCGTGCAGCAACCGGCACGGACGCGCAGATACGCCCCGTCGGGCAACACCCAGCGCACCGACACCTGCCGGTTGGGTGGCAGGTCGACGCCGGTGATGACCAGAGGCGTGCCGGGGTCGCCGCAGGCGACCGAGAGGGTGATGTTGTCGTCGGCCGGCTCGCCTGGGTCGATTGCGCCACAGGGCACGGGGAGCGGCGCGCTGATGGCCTGTGTGGTCGTCGGCTGGGTGAAGATCTCCGGCACGGCAAACTCGCGGGCCAGGGCCAGTCCCTTCGGCGCGCCACGGATCAGTTCCACCGGTTTGATGCGGGCGACGCGCCACGACCAGGCGAAGGCGGCCACAAAGCCGGCGACGATGAGCAGACGCAGAGCGCTGCGCACGACGGGGCTGCCGCGACTGATGATCGGCCGCCCGGCGATGATGCGTTCGCGCAGCCAGCCCGAGACGTAGTCCAGCGTGGCGACGACGAGGATGATGGCGATGATGGCCGTGGCCATGGCCGAGAAGCGGTTGAGCCGCACCCACTGGATGACCAGGAAGCCGAGGCCGGCGTCGCTGACCAGACCGATGACGGTCGAGAGACGCACGTTGATGTCGAAGCGGTAGAGGGTGAACGACGTGAACGTCGGCAGAATCTGGGGCAGCACGGCGTACATGACGATCTGCGTCCAGCTCGCGCCCGTCGCTCGCACGGCCTCAATGGGGCCGGGGTCGATGCTCTCGATGGCTTCGGAGTAGAGTTTGGCCAGGGCGGCCACAGTGTGGAACCACAGCGCCAGCGTGCCCGCGAACGGCCCCAGACCCACCCACACGGCGAAGACGATGGCCCACAATAGCGTCTCGATGGAGCGGATAATGTTGAGGAACGTGCGGACGACGTAGTAGATGGTCAGCGTGAAGCGGTTGGCGCCCATCAGGTTGCGCGCCGCCAGGAAGCTGACCGGCACAGCGAACAGGACGCCCATCACGGTGGATAGGAAGGCCAGGGCCAGCGTCTCGCCGATCTTCTCGATGACCAACGACAACGTCTGCGTCGGTTGCAGGCTGCCGGTGGGAATGGCCTGGACGGCGCGGATGGCGTGGGTCAGTGACTGGCCGGGCGCGGGCTGGGCCGTCAGGGGCACGGCCTGGGGCACCAGCAGCGTCGCCGTGAAGCGGCCGTCCTCATCGGCCACAAAGGTGACAACCTGCCCGTCAAGCGTCGCTCGCCGGGGACTGCCCAGCGGATCGATCCATTGCACCTGCCCGGCGGCCTCCGGCTCGAAGCCTTCGCCGCGAATTTCCAGCACGTCGCCCACCTCGGTGCAAGGCAGGGTGATGATGCGCGGTGTCAGTGTCGCTTCCCGATTGGGCTTTGGCAGCGGATCGACGCAGGGAACCATGATCGGCGCGACGCCGAAGAAGTCCTGGGTCGGGTACTCGAATAGCTCCGGCTTCATCAGCGAGCGCAGGTAGGGCTGGACATTGGGCAAGCCGGTGATCAGTCGCGTCGGCCGCACCTGAGTGACAAAGGTGGCCGCGCCATAGAGCACCAGGCCGATGAGCAGCAGGGCCACGCCCCAACGCGGCTGCTTGCCCCGCGCGATCTGGTAGGCGTCGCGGGCGATCCACAGCAGCAACAACGCCAGCGGGGCCAGCAGGGCGTAGGTCTTGGTCCACAGGACAAGACCCAGCAGTGCGAAAAAGGTCAGGAAGAGAGTGATGCCGCGCGTGCGCTCGCGCAGGAGGAACTGACCGCTGCCGGGAATGATGAGCGAGAGCAGGGCCGGCAGCCAGGGATTGGCGGTCTGTCGTTCAGGAGGCATTCTGTGGCGCTACCGAGACCATTTCCGCCTCTTCGCCATAGACTTCTTTGAACTTCGCGGGCGTTAGCTCCGACGGCAGGCCATCGAAGACGAGTTCGCCCGCCTTCAGGCCCACGACGCGCGTGGCATAACGGTGGACGAGGTCAAGAAAGTGCAAGCTGCACAGCACGGTGATGTGGTCTTGTTGGTTGAGAAGTTCCAGATAACGCAGGATAGAGTGCGACAGCACCGGGTCGAGGCTGGCCACCGGCTCATCGGCCAGGAGCAGCTTCGGCTCCTGCATCAGGGCGCGGGCGATGCCGACGCGCTGCTGTTGGCCGCCGGAGAGCTGGTCGGCGCGGTTGTCGGCCTTGTCCTCGATGCCGACGCGGGCCAGGGCTGCGTGGGCGCGCTGGCGATCCTCAGCCGAGAAGCGGCCGATGAGGCTCCATAAGGGATTGACATAGCCCAGCCGCCCGGTGAGCACGTTCGTGGTCACGCTGCTGCGCTTGACCAGATTGAAGTGCTGGAAGACCATGGCGATCTGCCGGCGGATTTCGCGCAGTTCGCCGGGGCTGGCGGCAGTGATGTCCCGCCCGTCCCAGATGATGGTGCCGGCCGTCGGCTCGATCAGCCGGTTGATGCAGCGCAGCAAAGTCGATTTACCGGAGCCGGACAGACCGATGATGGTTAGGAACTCGCCGTCCGGGACGTCAAAGCTGACCTCCTTCAGGGCGACGGTGCCATCGGGGAATACCTTCGTCAGGTTCTGGACCTGGAGCACGGCTCCTCCTCATTTACGAAGCGGCCACGGCCGGCGGCTGGCGGTCGTCGCGGGCCGCCAGCTATGCCGGCGACCCGCGACGCGACCAGTGGCCAGGCCCGTGGCCGCTTCGCTCAGTGGGTGATGGCGATTACTGGGCCAACTCCTCGATGTTGATACCCGCGCGGCTCAGGTCGGCGCGGAAGGTGTCATAGAAGGCGTCGCTGGACGCCTGTAACCCTTCGATATTGTACAGGGTGTTCAGCGCTTCCTGGCCCTCGGGCGTGCCGGAGATGTCGAGCAGGGCGTTGACGATCTGGTCGCGCATGGCGGCCGGGAAGTCGGCGATGAACGCCACGCTGTCATTGGGGATGTCGCTGGTGTTGGCCAGGACGACAACCTTCTCCAATACGTCCGGGAACTCCTCTTCGATGCCCGTGCGGGCGTCAGAGAAGGTCGCGCCGGCGTCGCAATCGCCATTGTAGACCTGGGTCACGACGTTGTTGTGCGAACCCGCCTCAATGGTCTGGGAGAAGTCCTTGTCCGGATCGATACCCTCGGCGGCCAGCATGATGCGCGGGATGATGTAGCCGGAGGTCGAAGCCGGGTCTACCCAGCACATGACCTTACCCTTCAGGTCTTGCAGCGTCTCGATGCCGCTGTCGGCGCGGACGATGATCTGGCCGGCGTAGGTGGTCGCGCCGAAGCGGGAGGTGACCAGGGCGGCGTCGACGCCACACTGCTCGGCGGCCATGACGTAGTTAAATGTGTTCAGCCAGCCGATGTGCGCCTGGCCGGCGCACATGGCCTCGCGCACGGACGAGAAGTCGGTGCCGACGGTGGCCTCGACGTTCAGGCCGGTGCGCTCTGTGAGCATCTGGGCCAGCGTGTCGCCACTGGCGATGATGTCCTGCGTGTCGCCCGAGGGGACGAAGGACATGATGATCGGCTTCTCGGCCGAACCCAGTTCGCCGGCGGCGGGCGCTTCGCCGGCCGGCTCCTCAGCCGCCATGGTCGGCTCCTCAGCGGCCATCGTTGGCTCCATGGCGGGCGCTTCCGTCGGCGTGACTTCGGCTGCGCCACCACTGTTACAGGCAACCAGGGCAAGCATCAGAAGTGCCGCTACCACCAGTAGAAGGGAAAACTTACGGACGTTCATTCTTTCCTCCGAGAACTAAGGCGAGCCACGATTAGCCCGCACTTGTTAGCCGCATGGCCATCGCGCGACGGCCCGCGACCGTTGACCCACACCTTCATGTTACATTCCTTGCCGCTGCTTGACAACTGCTATCGATGGCCAATTGACGCCTGCCGCGCTACTTTTCGTCATGTGGACAATGGTAACTATAGGCGAGCAGCGCGCCGGCCGGACCGAAGCGGAATGTAGAGACGGACGCCGGCGCGGGATAGAGGTCTTCTATTCCACACTCGGCCAGCTCGCGTTTTGCCGCGGTTGTGGCCGGCCGGCCGAAGGCCCACAGGATGGCGAAGGCGATCGGGTCGCCGTGGCTGACGCCGATGATGTGTTGCCCCGGATGCTCGGCGCGCACCTTGTCAAAGAAGGCCAGCATCCGCGCCAGGATGTCGGCCGGCGTCTCATAGGGTGGCTGCACCTCGTTGTAGAAGTCCCAATTGCGCCGTTCCATCGCCGCGATGGTCTGGCCATCGTAGGGCGAAGCGATCTCAATCAACAGATCACAGACGATCAGCGGCACGGGCACGGCCAACTGGGCGGCGACGATCTCGGCCGTCTGGCGGGCGCGCAGCATGGGGCTGTGGTAGACAACACGGACGTCTGTATCGGCCAGATAGCGGCCGGCGGCGGTGGCCTGGGCGCGGCCCTGTGCCGCCAGGCCGAAGTTGGGCAGGCGGCCATAGTAGACCGCGTTCGGGTTTTCCACCAGGCCGTGGCGCAGCAGCGAGATCGTCGTCGTCACTCTGTCTGGCTCCTTCCGGGAACGCTCAACTTGTAGCCTCGCCCCCAGACCGTTTCGATCTCGACGCCGCTGCCTTCCAGCCGGTCGCGCAGATGGGCCACATGGACATCGACGGTGCGCGTCTGCCCGTGGTAGTCGTAGTCCCAGACGAGGTCGAGCAGCTGATCGCGCGAGAGCACCTGGTTGGCGTGGTCGGCCAGCGTCAACAGCAGGTCGAACTCCCTGGCCCGCAGGGGGATGGGGGTGTCGTCGAGGACGACTTCGCGGCTGGTGGGGTTGATGGTGACGCGGCCGAGGTGGCGCGGGCGGTCGGCCGCCGGCTTGTCGGCCGCTACGCGCCGCAGAATGGCGCGCACACGGGCCACCAGCTCATGCGGGTTAAATGGCTTGGTCAGATAATCGTCGGCGCCCATGTCCAGCCCGACGATCTTGTCGGTGTCCTGGTCGCGGGCGGTCAGCATCAAAATGGGCAGATTGCTCTCGGCGCGGATGCGGCGGCAGACCTCCCAGCCATCCATGCGCGGCATCATCAGGTCGAGGATAAGCAGCGCCGGTGGGTCGCGGCGCACTTCGTCCAGCGCCGCCGCGCCGTCAACGGCCGTGCGCACGCGAAAGCCCTCCTTGCTCAGGTAGAGCCGGACCAGGTCACGGATGCTGGCCTCGTCGTCGGCGATCAGGATTGTGTCGGCCATTGGCGACTCAGCCGGCGAGCATGGCCACACACTCGATTTCGACCAGGCCACCCTTGGGCAGTGCGCCGACCTCGACCGTCGAGCGAGCCGGGAACGGCTCCGGGAAGTGACGGGCGTAGACGGCGTTCATGGCGGCGAAGTCGCTCATGCTCTGCAAAAAGACGGTTGTCTTGATGACTTGGGCGAAGTCGGCGCCCGCGGCGGCCAGCACCGCCCGCAGATTGCGCAGCACCTGCTCGGTCTGTGTGGCGACATCGCTGCCCACCAGCTCGCCCGTCGTCGGGTCGAGGGCGACCTGTCCGGCGGTGAAGAGCGTGTTGCCGACGCGAATGGCTTGTGAATAGGGGCCGACCGCGGCCGGAGCGTCGTTGGTATGAATGCGCTGCTTGTTCATGTTTACTCCTTGCGCCCACGTATCCGCGGGATACACGGGCATTGTTGGGGATGATGCGGAAAAGTCTTAAACCAGGGTAATCTGGCGGCCGCCTAAAGGCCTTTGATGAGCAACTTCCAGCGGTTGCCGTCGCGCCGCGCTGGCAGCAGCCAGAGTGCTTGGCTGTCGAGCCGCAGGTCATAATGAATGTCCTGCATCCAGTCGCGCCGTCCGGCCTCAATGCTGATGATGACCAGATCGACCAGCTTGCGGCCGTCCTCCGGCGCCAGGATGACGGGCGCGAACGTGGCCCCCTCCGGCGGCGAGACGGCCATCAACAGCGGTTGCTTTTGCAGCAAATCGGTGGCCAGCGCCCGCGCATCGGCCAGTTCGCAGGCCCAGGCGGGGATGTAGACGAAGCGCGTCTTGGCCCAAAACGCGCGGGCTTCGTCCTCGGCCGAGCGGCCGCTCTGTATCCGGCGCGCCTGGATAGTCACTTCGCCGCGATAGACCCAGAAGGGCAGCCACGCTTCCGCCCGTGGCTGGATGGGCGTCACATACTGCACCGGCAGCAGTTGCAGACCGCCCTCGTCAAGGCTGATGGCCTGGTGGCAGTTGGGGCACTGGATGACCCGGTCGTCCTGGCCGGGCGACAGGGCTTGGTTGCACTGGGGGCAGCGGAGAAGTAAAAGTTTCATAGTACTCTGTAACTTAAACAACGTAACTAAACATTGATTGTTTCCATGATGTCAGATAAGCTGAGTGGATGGCCAAGCACCACATCCAACTCAGTGAATCAGAACGCAAACAGCTAGAAGATTTGT
>WBZM01003058.1_pt1 | contig 13384 bp, 15 predicted proteins | sample 5204271 | NCBI WGS metagenome assembly WBZM01 (sample SAMN12344346, study PRJNA552823) | activated sludge metagenome | biome: Activated sludge suspended growth; feature: Nitrification reactor; material: Wastewater; isolation source: activated sludge from nitrification reactor of wastewater...
GCCGCTTCCGCCGCCGCCTGCCGCTTGGCCTCTTCCGCCGCTTGTTTGCGCGCTTCCGCCGCCGCCGTGCGTTTCGCTTCGGCTGCTGCCTCTCGCTTGGCCTCTTCCGCCGCCTGCCGCTTGGCCTCTTCCGCCGCTTGTTTTCGCGCTTCCGTCGCCGCTTGCCGTTTGGCCTCTTCCGCCGCTGCCCGTCGGGCTTCCTCGGCCGCCTGCTTTCGCGCTTCCGTCGCCGCCGCGCGTTTCGCTTCGGCTGCTGCCTCTCGCTTGGTCTCTTCCGCCGCTTCCTGCTTGGCTTCCTCGGCGGCTTTCCGTTTGGCCTCTTCCGCTGCCCGGCGCTTCGCTTCCGCCACCGCTTCCCGCTTGGCGTCTTCAGCCGCCTCTCGCTTCGCTTCGGCCGCTTGCCGCTTCGCTTCCTCGGCCGCCTTGCGTCGGGCCTCTTCGGTTGCCTCCCGCTTGGCTTCCTCGGCCGCCTCTCGCTTCGCTTCGGCCGCTTGCCGCTTGGCTTCCTCGGTCGCCTTGCGTCGGGCCTCTTCGGCCGCTTCCCGCTTGGACTCTTCGGCCGCCTCTCGCTTCGCTTCCTCGGCCGCCTCCCGCTTCGCTTCCTCGGCCGCCTGTCGCTTGGCCTCCTCGGCTGTCCGGCGCCGGACTTCTTCTTCCCGCTGGCGGCGAATTTCCGTTTGCCGCCGCTCTTCGGCCTCGCGTTCCGCCTGGGCCAGTCGCGCTTGCCGCGCCGCTTCCTCGCGTTGCCGGCGACGTTCCTCCGCCGCCTGTCGCTCCAGCTCTTCCCGGATCGCGACTTCGTCGATCACCTCGGCCGGGATGGGTTCGACCTCGGTTTGTTCGGGATGCAACGCGCTGGAAGTAGGGTTGAGGTTCAAGAACAAAAAAACCAAGACAACGGCGTGTATGACAACGGTAGCGACCGTTGCCGCGATATCCTGATAGTTTGCTCCTCGACCCGCTTGCATCGGTCGCGACTAACGCGGAACCGGCGGCCCATCAGGCGGCGCGGTGGACAAGCCGACCTTGGCCGCCCCCGCGCTCCGCAAAACCGTCATCGCCTTGATCACTTCATCGTATTTCAGCTCGCGATCCGCGCGGACCAAGATCGGCGGTTGCGGCTTTCGACCCAAGCGCTCGCGGATATCGGCGAGGCGCGGCTCCAAGCTTTGGCAATTCACCGACTGCGCTTTCTCCGAGCCGACATTGAGATAGCAAGAACCGTCTTTTTGCACCGACAAAACCAGGACTTCGATTTCTTGATCCTTGATGTCGATCTGCTCCGCCGCCGCCTTGGGCAAATCCACCTCGACCCCTTGGTTGAGCAGCGGCGCGGTGACCATGAAAATGACCAGCAACACCAACATCACGTCGATGTACGGGACGATGTTGATTTCCGCTTTCAAGCGGCCGTGCGAGCTGCGGCGAGCCATGATTCAACCTTGGGGTGCGGCGGCGCGGGCGGCGGCGTCCGCATAAGTCTTGCGCAAGCTGTAGGACTGGCGCTGGAGGATGTTGGAAAACTCCTCCATGAACGTCTCGTAACGGTTGGCCAGCCGATCGACCTCGTGGGCGTAGCGATTGTAGAAAATCACCGCCGGAATCGCCGCGAACAGGCCCATCGCGGTCGCGATCAGCGCCTCGGCGATGCCCGGCGCCACCTGCGCCAGCGTGGCTTGCTGCGCCAGCCCCAGCGCCATGAACGCGTTCATGATACCCCAGACCGTGCCGAACAGACCGACATACGGGCTGGTGGAACCGGTGGTCGCCAGCAAAGAGAGATACATCTCCAGCTCGTCCAGCTCCCGCGAACCGGCCGCCCGCATCGCCCGCTGCGCGCCGCTGACCACCGACTCCGGGTCCACGGTCGGCTGGGAGCGCAGGCGCAGAAACTCCTGAAAGCCCGCCAAGAAGATGGCCTCCATCCCCGCCACCACCTCTTTTTGGCGGTTGATGCGCGCGTACAGCGACGCCAGATCGATGCCCGACCAGAAGTCGTCCTCGAACTGATCGGCCGCCCGTCGCGCGGTGGACAGCACCAGGCCTTTCTTAAAGATCACCCACCACGAACCCAGCGAAACCAGCGCCAGCGCCAGCATGATCAACTGCACGACCAAGCTGGCGTTGGCGATCAAGCTCCAAAACGACAAATCATGGGTCACCTGCAATCCCCCCTATTTCCCCGACCAACTGCCGGGGAATCCGGCGCGCTCGGAACGTCTTGGCATCGATGCAAGCGACCCGAACCCGCGCGCTACACAACACTTCGGCGGATGGGTCGCGCTGGATCGCTTGCTCGAACAGGATGCTCGCGCCCCGCACTTCCACGGTCCGGCTCAGCACCGCCAGCAGGTCGTTGAACCGGGCCGGCCGATGATAGTCCACGGACAAGGATCGCACCGCGAACATCAGCCGGTGCTCGCCCAGCAGCACATCCTGCTCGAAACCGCGCGCGCGCAACCATTCGGTGCGGGCGCGCTCCATGAATTTTAGATAATTGGCGTAATAAACCACGCCGCCGCTGTCGGTATCCTCGTAATAAACCCGCACGGGCCAGACAAACATCGCCATCTTCCGCTAGAATTCCGCAATCTTATTTAACCGAAGCTGAACCATCGCCCGCCCGAGGAGTTCTTCGATGCGCACGCTCGTTCTATCGGCCTTGCTGATCATCGCCTGTCCCGCCCTGTCGGCGCCGCTGACGTTCGAGGAAGTCGATACCGATGGCGATGGCCTGATCAGCGCCGACGAGGCCGCCAGCGTCGAAGGGCTGGATTTCGACGCGGCCGACGGCGACAGCGACGGCACGCTCACCGTGGACGAATACGAAATCGCGGTGGAAGCTTTGTCGGCGTCTCCCGACCCCAATCCTGCCGGCGAGAGCGAAACGGCCCCTGCCGCGCCCCCACCCAAATCGGACACCCCGCCCGCCCCGGCCCAACCTCCGACCGGCGGGAATGCTACCACGCCGGCGACCGTCCCGCCTCCCAATCCGGCCAAACCCTCCACCGCGAGCGGCGCGCCGGCGGCGACCGCTCCCGATTCCGGCCAAGCGCCCGCCCCGCCCCGCCCTCCGACCGGCGGCGGCCCCACCGCGCCGGCGGCGGCCCCGTCTTCCAATCCGGCCAAGCCGTAACCCGTCAGGGCTCGGCGCCGAACAGATCGCCGCTGGCCGCCGGGTTGTTGACGGCGGTCAATCCGAAATGGCGATAGGCGTGCGCCGTCGCCACCCGGCCGCGCGGCGTGCGCATCAAAAAACCCTGCTGAATCAGGAACGGCTCCAGCACGTCCTCGATGGTGCCGCGCTCCTCGCCCAAGGCCGCCGACAGCGTGTCCAGCCCCACCGGCCCGCCGCCGAACTTGTCGATCATCAGCCACAGCAAGCGCCGGTCCTGCTCGTCGAAACCGCGCTCGTCCACCTTCAGCAGATCCAGACCCAGTTTCGCCACCTCGACGGTGATGCGCCCGCCCGCCTTCACCTGAGCGAAATCGCGCACCCGCCGCAGCAAGCGATTGGCGATGCGGGGCGTGCCGCGCGAGCGCCGGCCGATCTCCATCGCGCCGTCGGGACAATCGGTCTCGATGGCGAGAATCCGCGCCGACCGAGCCACGATCTCGGTCAGCTCCTCCGAGGTGTAAAACTCCAGGCGATGCACGATACCAAAGCGGTCCCGCAACGGCGAGGTCAGCAATCCGGCGCGGGTGGTGGCGCCGACCAGGGTGAACGGCGGCAAATCCAGCTTGATCGAGCGCGCGGCCGGGCCTTCGCCGATCAGGATGTCGATCTGGTAATCCTCCATCGCCGGATACAGCACCTCCTCCACCACCGGACTCAGGCGATGGATCTCGTCGATGAACAAGACATCGCGCGGCTCCAGATTGGTGAGCAGGGCCGCCAGATCGCCAGGCCGCTCGATCACCGGCCCCGAGGTCTGGCGCAGGTTGACGCCCATCTCGGCGGCGACGATGTGCGCCAAGGTGGTCTTGCCCAAGCCCGGCGGCCCGAACAGCAGGACGTGATCCAGCGCCTCCCCGCGCGCCCGGGCGGCCTGGATGAAAATCTCCAACTGTTCGCGCATCGCCCGCTGGCCGATGTATTCGGCCAGCCGCTTGGGGCGAACGGCCCGGTCCAGCGTGGCCTCCTCGCCGCTGGCGGCCGGAGAAATCAGACGATCGGATGGGCTCATGGCGCGGGATGGCGGCTAGCGGCGCACGCTGGCTTGCAGCGCCTGCCGGATGATCGTCTCGCTGCTCATCCCTTCGGATTCGATGGCCTGCACCATGCGCGACGCCTCGGGCAGCTTGTAGCCCAGCGCCACCAAGGCGCTGATGGCGTCGTCCAACGGGTTCGCGGCCGGCGCGACGGTTCGGCCGCCCGGCAGAACCGCCGCCGCCGGATTCATGCCCAGTTCCCCGATGCGGTCGCGCATCTCGATGATCAGCCGATCGGCGGTTTTCTTGCCGATGCCCGGCAGGCGGGTCAACGAGGCGGCGTCGCCCTCGCGCACGCAGCGACCGAACAGTTCGACGCTCATCCCCGACAAGATCAGCAGCGCCAGGCGCGGCCCGATGCCGGCGACCCGGATCAGGTCGCGGAACAGCCCGCGCTCGGCGGTGCTGGCGAAACCGTACAGGGTATGGGCGTCTTCCCGCACCGCCAGATGGGTGAGCAGCGTCACCTCCGCGCCGATCTCCGGCAAGGTTTGGAAGGTGGTCAGCGACGCCTCCAGCTCGTAACCGACCCCGTTGGCGTCGATCATCAGATACGGCGGCTGTTTCCAGGCCAGCAGCCCGCGCAAGCGGCCGATCATCGCCGCCGTCCGGCCAGCGCGATGGCGGCTCCCAACCGCTGCTGGGTTTGCCGGGTGTGGCCGTGACAGATCGCCACCGCCAGCGCGTCGGCGGCGTCGGCGGGCGGCGCTTCCGGCAGGTTCAACAGCAATCGGATCATGTGTTGCACTTGCGTTTTGTCGGCCGCGCCGCTGCCGACCACCGCCTGTTTGATGGCGCGCGCCGCGTATTCGCTGACCGGCAACCCCGCCATCACCGCCGCGCACAGCGCCGCCCCACGAGCTTGGCCGAGCTTGAGCGCCGAATCGGGATTGCGGTGCATGAAGACTTGCTCGACCGCCACTTCCATGGGTTGATGAGTCCGAATGACGGCGGTCACCGCCTCGAAGATGGTTTTCAACCGCTCCGGCAGCGACCGGTCGCCGGCGGTCTGGATGCAGCCGCTGGCGACGTAACGGTTGCGGGGCCCGTCCAGATCGATGACGCCGTAGCCGGTGATCCGCGAACCGGGATCGATGCCCATCAGCCGGATCGTCGCCACGCTCAGAGTTTCGCCAGCACGTCGTCGGGGATGTCGGCGTTGGAGTACACGTTTTGGGTGTCGTCCAGATCCTCCAGCATATCGAGCAGCTTGACCATCTTCTGGGCGTCCTCGAAACCCAGGGTGATGTTGGACGCGGCGCGCTGGGTCACTTCGGCTTGCTCCGGCTCCAGCCCGGCAGCGGTCATGGCGTCCTTGACTCGGGAAAACGCGGCCGGGGCGGTCAACACGTCCACCGAGCCGTCCGGATAGCTCACCACATCGTCCGCGCCGGCCTCGATGGCGACCTCCATGATGCGGTCCTCGTCGCGGCCGGCCGGATAGCTCAACACCCCCTGTTCGCTGAACTGGAACGCCACCGAGCCGCTGGTGCCGAGATTGCCGCCGCATTTGCCGAAGGCGTGGCGGACCTCCGCCACCGTGCGGTTGCGGTTGTCGGTCATGGCGTCCACCATCACCGCCACGCCACCCGGACCGTAGCCCTCGTAGCGGATTTCCTCGTACTCCACCCCTTCCAGCGAGCCGGCGCCGCGCTTGATGGCGCGCTCGATGGTGTCCCGGGGCATGTTGGCGGCGAGCGCCTTGTCCATCACCAGCCGCAGCCGGGGGTTGGCGCCGGGATCGCCGCCGCCCATGCGCGACGCCACGGTGATCTCGCGGATCAGCCGGGTGAACAGCTTGCCGCGTTTGGCGTCCTGGGCGTTCTTCCGGTGCTGGATGTTCGCCCATTTACTGTGTCCTGCCATGCGAAGCCTCTCGTCTGAAAACCGTGCGAACGGGGAAAATCAGTTTATCACCTTGTCGTCCCGCCGCGCATGATGGGGCCGATGATGAAACCGGCCGGTGGCGAAAAACGCGCAGGCCTGGGCCACCGCCGCCGGATCCACCAGCATCTGCATGTGGGAAACCGGCAGGCAGATATGGTCGGCCATGCCCGGCAACTGGGTTTCGACCACCGCGATCATCCCGTCGGACGGCTCCGGCATGCCGGGGAACAGCAGGCCGAACCCCACGTTCAAGGTGCCGGCGATCGAACCCAGATGGTTCGAGGCGATCCACGTCGGCGCGTCGCCCAGCAGCCCGCCCTCCAAGCCCCGGCCCACGCAGAACCCCAGCCCGGTACCGTGCATGATCTGGGCGGCATAGCTGCCCTGGTGGGGCGTGCCCATCGTCACGACCCGACCCGGCCGCTGCTTCGGGTGGTTGTGGAACAGATGTCGCACCACCAGCCCGCCCATGCTGTGGGCCAGAAAATGGACGACCGGCGCATCCAAGGATTCGAGCAGCGCCTGCAAATCGTCGGCGTTTTCCGCCGGCGACCGGGTCATGGTCGGGTAGGAGTAGTTCACCGTGTGATAGCCCGACTGTTCCAGCCAGTACTCCAGCAGGCACATCCACAGCCCGTGAACGTACAACCCATGCACCAGCACCACCGTTTCTCGCTGTGCCGCCATCGTCGATCTCTCCGCCGGTTTTTGTGAAAGCGCATTCTAGCGAAATCCGGCGCCATGCGTTTTCATCGATCCGAAAAACTGCCGTCATCCCCTTGCAATAGTGTTAATTTGACACTAACATGAGGTGTAATTTGTACACCATGTTGGAACCGAGGCGATGACCGGCCCCGTCCCGCTGACCCTGACCACCGATGTCGTGCCGTTCGCCATCCGCGCCGAGCGAATGGAGGTGCTGTTGGCTCGGCGATCGGCCGGCTGGAAATTGCCGGGCGGACCGATCGAGGCCGGCGAAGATTTGGACGCCGCCGCGCGGCGGCACTTGGCGGAACAAACCGGTTTGCGCGGAGTGTATCTGGAGCAACTCTACACCTTCGGCCAGCCCGATCGCGATGCCGGGCGGCGGGCGGTGGCGGTGGCCTATTACGCGCTGGTTCCCACCGGACCCTCGGCGGCCGATACCGCGCCGACGGCCGATCGAGCCGATTGGGCGGCGGTGGGCGCGCTGCCCGCGATGGTTTTGGATCACGCCGAGATCGTGGCTCTCGCCCACCGGCGGCTGGCTTCCAAGCTGGCGTATTCCACCATCGCCCTGCAACTGATGCCGGAGCGCTTCACCCTGAGCGAATTGCAGGCGGTCCACGCAACCATCCTGGGCGAACCCTTGGACAAGCGCAATTTCCGCAAGCGCGTTCTGGCGCTGGATTGCATCGAAGCGACCGGGGAAATGGCGCGGCGCGGCGGCCATCGTCCGGCCCGGCTGTATCGGGCCAAGCGGCCCGGCCAAGTTGACTTTATCAAGTGACATTCAGTGACGCGACCGAGCCGGTCGCGGGAGAACCATGATGAACGCAGCCGTTGCCGAGATCGTCGCGAAGGATCGTCGCCTGTCCCCCTTGTTGGTGCCGCCCACCGTGGTCGAATCGCTGGATGCCGCCGAGCGGGCCGGCCTTATCGCGCGGATCGAGCGCCTGCTGGTCGAGCGCGACGCCACGCTGGTCGCGCACTACTACACCTCGCCCGACTTGCAGGAACTGGCCGAGGCCACCGGCGGCTACGTCTCGGATTCGCTGGACATGGCCCGCTTCGGCACCGAGTGTAAATCCAGCACCCTGGTGGTGGCCGGCGTGCGCTTCATGGGCGAAACCGCCAAAATTCTCAATCCCGAAAAGCGGGTGCTGATGCCCGATCTCCACGCCGAATGTTCGCTGGACTTGGGCTGTCCGGCCGATGAGTTCGCCGCGTTTTGCGACCAGTACCCCGACCGGACGGTGGTGGTCTACGCCAACACCAGCGCGGCGGTGAAAGCCCGTTCCGATTGGGTGGTGACGTCCGGCATCGCGCTGGATCTGGTGCGCCATCTGGCGGAACGCGGCGAGAAATTGATCTGGGCGCCGGACCGGCATCTGGGCGCTTACGTCCAGCGCGAAACCGGCGTGGACATGCTGCTGTGGAGCGCGGCCTGCGTGGTGCACGACGCCTTTAAGGCCGACGGGTTGCGGAAGCTGCGTGCCCAGCATCCCGACGCCAAGGTGCTGGTCCACCCGGAATCGCCGCTGGACGTGATCGCCCTGGCCGACGTGGTGGGTTCGACCACGGCGCTGGTGGAAGCGGCGCGGAAGCTGCCGGCGAAAAAATTCATCGTCGCTACCGACAACGGCCTGTTCCACAAGATGCAACAGGTGGCGCCGGACAAGATTTTTCTGGAGGCGCCCATCGCCGGCAAAGGTGCGACCTGCGTGAGTTGCGCGCACTGCCCGTGGATGGCGATGAACGGCTTGCGCACGCTCGCTCGGGTACTGGAAACCGGCGCCAACGAAATCGTCATCGACGAAGCGGTGCGCGAGCGGGCGGCCCAACCGATCCGCCGCTTGCTGGAGTTCGCCAAGCAGCGCAAGCAAGTCGTGCTGGGCAACAACGACGCCTGACGATAGCTTGAGAGGCGGCGCAACCCTCCCCTTTCCTCGCCGGAGAGGGGTGGAGGCTGAGCGCGCTTTTTCGATGTTCAACGTCTGGCCGGCTCTGGCTCCACGGCGACCAGTTCGGCGATGGGCTGCGCGCTCACCACAAACGCCTGAAAAGGGCTGCGCTCCAGATACGCGGCGGTGAAGCCGACCGAAATGGCCGAGGCGTAGATCAGCATCGCCGCCAGTTGCGATCGCCAGTTGTCCAGATGCACCAACCCCACGGTCAGCAGCGTCAGCGTCCCCAAACAGGCTACCGCGAACCATTTCAACGGATCGCCGCGCCGCTGGCTCAGCGCCAGCCGGTGATGGCGCGCCGACTGCGCCTTTTCGAGATTGTGCGCCAAGGCATACTGAGCGCCGGAGCCCAGGCGGCCCGCCAACGGTTCGCCCAGCGCGACGCGGCTCAACTGGCGCAGCAGATCGCGCGCTTGCGGGCTGCTCCCGCCTTGCGCCAGCAACGGCCATTCCCGCACCGCCGCCCCGGCATAACCCCGAACGGCGCCGACAAGCGGCGCGCCAACTTCCGCCGGCAGGCTTTCGGCGACATCGAGCATGCCGCGCAAGCCATCCGCTTCTTGCAAGATCATGGTCTGCGCCCGATCACGAATGTTCCAGATGTCATTGGCGAAAAACGCCATATACAATCCAAACAGTAAGCCGATGGTCGCGACCAGTTGCGGTGAAAAATTGGTCAGGCGCCGGAAAACGCCACCGGTTCGGGGCGAGTTGATCAGCCAGAAAATCAAGCCGACCGTGGCGAACGTCGCCAGAACCCCAAGGATCAGCAACGCGATATAGTGGAACTCTTGCGCGAAAGTCATGGTGCGAGAGGGAAGCGATTGTTATGGTTATGGGAATCGAAACGCCAGCCACCGAGCTGAAATCTCGGCGACAGCCCCGGTGTCGAGCCTCAGATCAAACCGATGCAGAGATACTTGATGTCCAGATACTCCTCGATTCCGTACTTCGAACCCTCGCGGCCGAAACCGGATTCCTTGACCCCGCCAAACGGCGCCACCTCGGTCGAGATCAAGCCGGTGTTGATGCCGATCATGCCGTATTGCAACGCCTCCGCCACTCGGAACACCCGGTTCAGATCGCGGCTGTAGAAATAGGCCGCCAAGCCAAACTCGGTGGCGTTCGCCAGCCGAATCGCCTCTTCGTCGGTCTGAAACCGGAACAGCGGCGCCACCGGGCCGAAGGTCTCTTCGCGGGCGACCAACATGCCCGGCGCGACATCCGCCAGCACCGTGGGCTCGTAAAACGTGCCGCCCAGCGCGTGCCGCCGGCCGCCGGTCAGGACTCGCGCGCCCTGGGCCAGCGCATCGGCGACGTGTCGCTCGACCTTCGCCAGCGCCGCCGCGTCGATCAACGGCCCCTGCATCACGCCGGATTCCAGGCCGTTGCCGACCTTGAGCTGTTCGCCCACCGCTCGCGTCAGCCGGTCGGCGAAGGCGTCGTAAACCCCGTCCTGCACCAGAAACCGGTTGGCGCAAACGCAGGTTTGGCCGCTGTTGCGGTACTTGGAAACCAGCGCGCCAGCCACCGCCGCGTCCAGATCCGCGTCGTCGAACACGATGAACGGCGCGTTGCCGCCCAGCTCCAGCGACAGGCGCTTGAGCGTTCCGGCGCAGCGTTGCATCAGATATTTGCCGGTCCGGGTCGAGCCGGTGAAACTGAGCTTGCGCACCAGCGGGTTATCGAGAATCTCGTCGCCGATGATCTGGGCCGGGCCGGTGACCACGCTCAACACGCCGGCCGGCAGCCCCGCCCGTTCCGCCAGCGCCGCCAGCGCCAGCGCCGAAAACGGCGTCTGCGGCGCCGGCTTGACCACCATCGCGCAACCGGCCGCCAGCGCCGCGCCGGCCTTGCGGGCGATCATCGCGGTCGGAAAGTTCCACGGCGTGATGGCCGCGCACACCCCGACCGGCTCCTTCAAGACTAAAATGCGCTTGTCCGGCTGATGGGGGGGAACGGTGTCGCCGTAAATCCGCTTGCCCTCCTCCGCGAACCATTCGATGAAACTGGCCGCATAGCCGATCTCGCCGCGCGCCTCGGCCAGCGGTTTACCCTGCTCCAAGGTCAGCAGCGTCGCCAGATCCTCCTGGTGTTCCAACAGCAGGTTGAACCAGCGGCGCAAGATCACCGCCCGCGCCTGCGCGGTCAGCTTCCTCCAGCTCGACCAAGCCGCGTGAGCGGCCTCGATGGCGCGGCGGGCTTCGGCCGCGCCCAGTTCGGGCACGCTGCCCAGAACCGCGCCGGTGGCGGGGTTGACGATGGTGGATACGGCGCCGCTGTCGGCGTCGATCCAGGCGCCGGCGACGTAGCATTGCTGCCGGAACAGGGTGGTTTCGCGAAGTGGCATGGCGTCCCCCGGACGGTTGAAACGGGCGCAAATCGGTCGGGCGCGGGCGCCCGGTCGGGCGGAAATCCTCGCGGTTCGACCGACAACCCCGCGCACCGAGATAGTCGGAACGTTCGGATACCCCTACAATATCGCGTTTAATGCTTTCTCCCAAATCTCACGGATCACCACACCGACGGAGCCGCAACGCCGTGAAACTTCGAATCCTGTTGAGTTTGCTCTTGCTGGCGGGCGTCTGGTGCAGCCCGGTGGCAAGCCTTGGCGCTCCCAACGCGCCCGAAGCCACTCCGGCCACGACGCCCCCTCCCAAGCGCTTCAATTTCGCCGACGTGCGCCGCCGCGCCGAGGTGCTGGCCACCCAGCCGTTCCAGGAGGCCGGCGGCAATCTGCCGGATTTCCTGGCCAAGCTGGATTACGACCAGTACCGCGATATCCGCTTCAAGGCCGAGAAAAGCCTGTGGCGGGACGCCGGCCTGCCGTTCGAGATCCAGTTCGCCCCGCTCGGGTTCCTGTTCAACCGCCAAGTCGTTATCAACGTGGTCGCCGACGGCGAGAGCAAGCCGGTGGAGTACGCCAACGACCTGTTCGACTACGGCCGCAACCCGGTGCCCGACAACCTGCCCAAGGATCTGGGATTCGCCGGCTTCAAGGTGCTGTTCCCGCTGCACACCGACAGCCATTACGACGAGGTCGCGGTCTTCCTGGGCGCGAGCTATTTCCGCGCCGTCGGCCGAGGGCAGAACTACGGGCTGTCGGCGCGCGGTCTGGCCGTCGATACCGGCCTGCCCAAGCCCGAGGAATTCCCCTATTTCCGGGAGTTCTGGCTGGAAAAACCGGACAAGGACGCCACCGAATTGACTGTTTACGCGCTCTTGGACAGCCAGAGCGTCACCGGCGCCTACCGCTTCGCCATCAAGCCGGGCGTCGCCACCCAAATCGAGGTCAAGTCCAGCCTCTTCGTCCGCAACAAGATCCAAAAGCTCGGGGTGGCGCCGCTGACCAGCATGTTTTTCCACGGCGCCATGAACGAGCGGTTCTTCGACGATTTCCGCCCGCAGGTGCACGATTCCGACGGGCTGTTGCTGGCCGGCGGCAACGGCGAATGGATCTGGCGCCCGCTGAACAATCCGGTGCGGCTGCGCATCAGCGCCTACCAGGACCAGAACCCGCGCGGCTTCGGCCTGCTGCAACGGGATCGCGCGTTCGAGAACTATCAGGACCTGGAGGCCCGCTATCAGACGCGGCCCAGCATCTGGGTCGAACCGCAGGGCGACTGGGGCAAGGGTTCGGTGCAGTTGATCGAAATCCCCAGCGACGCCGAGCGCTACGACAACATCGCCGCGTTCTGGGTCCCCGAGAAGCCGGTCGAAGCCGGCCAGCAACTGGAATTCAATTACCGGCTGTCCTTCTTCCTCGACATGCCGAACCTGTCTCCCGGCGGGCGGACCCTGGCCAGCCGGGTCGGTGCGGGCGGCGCGGGCGACCTCAAGCCCGAACTCCGCCGGTTCGTGATCGATTTCGGCGGCGAGGCCCTGGCCAAGCTGGCGGACGACGCGCCGGTCCAAGCGGTGGTCAGCGCCTCGACCGGCCAAGTCCAGAACGTGGTGGCGCACAAGAACCCCTACACCAAGGGCTGGCGGATGTCCTTCGAGCTGCTGCCCCAGGGCAGCGACCCTTCGGAGCTGCGCTGCTTTCTCAAACTCGGCAACGACGTGCTGACGGAAACCTGGAGCTACCAGTGGACCGTGGCAAGGTAAGCGCGCCGCATCCGCCGTATCTGGCGCCGCCGGTCGCCGCGCCCTCCAGCGCCCTGCTGTTCGGCCGGCTCGGCGCCTACTGGCAGGCGCTGGGCGTGACCGATCCGGCCCAGGTCGCCGCCCTGAGCGAACAGGCGCTGCGCCGCGCGGCCGAACTGCCGGAAACGCCCGGCCTCGATCCGCTGGCGCGGGCGCTGCTGGCCGCCAGCGAGCTGCTGGACGACTGGCTGGCGCGGGCGCTCGATCTGCCCCGGACTTCGCCGGTCCTGATCGCGGCGCGGGCCGCCCTGCTCGGCGGCGCGGCGCCGGATTGGCCGACGACGCTGTTCGCCCCGCCCGGCGAGGCGGAAGCCCTGCTGGACACCTTGCGCGACGCCATCGCCGAACCGACTCCCGCGCCCGTTCCCGGCACCATGCCGGCGCAACGCATCGAGCTGTTCTCGCTGCTGGGTCCGCTGCGCCGGTCGCGGCCGGAAACGCCCGGCGCCTGAGCGCGCCCTTTCACCTGGAAT
>WBZM01003059.1_pt1 | contig 13380 bp, 8 predicted proteins | sample 5204271 | NCBI WGS metagenome assembly WBZM01 (sample SAMN12344346, study PRJNA552823) | activated sludge metagenome | biome: Activated sludge suspended growth; feature: Nitrification reactor; material: Wastewater; isolation source: activated sludge from nitrification reactor of wastewater treatment...
CTCCTCCCGCGTCGTCTCCAGTTCGCCCAAATCACCCCACTCCACCAATACAACGGCATCCGCTTTCGAGTCGTCAGTTTCGCACCACTTTCACGCCGGCGGCGACACATCGGCTCGCTGGCGCCCGTTGACCGGCACGTCGAGGGCGTGGTCGAGATGGTGCTGGATGCCACCACGCAGCACGCCAAGCCCCTCACGCCAGGGCGTCTCTTCGCCTGGCACGCTGCCTTGTTTCCCACCGGCTACTCTGGCCTCACCAAGATCACCACAGGCGCATGGCGGGACGATGCCCATGGCCCCATGCAAGTCGTCTCTGGCCCGATCAATCGCCAGCGCGTGCACTTCGAGGCGCTGCCGGCCAATCGCCTGACGTCAGAACTGAGCGCATTTATCGGGTGGCTGAATGACCCGGCTCCGCGCGACCCGGCGCTGCTCCGCGCAGGGCTCGGGCACCTGTGGTTCGTGACCCTTCACCCGTTCGATGATGGCAACGGCCGCATCGCACGGGCCGTAGGTGACCTGCTGCTGGCACGCGCGGATGGCAGCCCTCAGCGCTTCTACAGCCTGTCTGCGCAGATCCAGCGTGAACGCAAATCCTATTACGACATCCTGGAGCGCACGCAAAAGGCCTCGATGGACGTGACCGAATGGCTGCGCTGGTTCCTCGACATGCTCAGCCAAGCCCTGGCCCAGGCCCACGGCGAACTGGATGCTGTGCTGTTCAAGGCGCGATTCTGGCAAGGGCTCCAAGGTGCCGCATTGAATGAACGGCAGGTCAAGGTGCTGAACCGGCTGCCGGATGGCTTCGAGGGCAAGCTCACCAACAGCAAGTGGGCCGCGCTGGCCAAGTGCTCCTCCGACACCGCTCTGCGAGACATCAGCGACCTGGTCGAGCGGGGGATCTTGCTCAAAACGGCCGCTGGCGGACGCAGCACGAGCTATGAGCTGAAGCCGCTTTGAAGGGTTTTCTGAGCCCATCGAGGGCTGGACGCTGCCATGTGGGACTGGCACCATCCACGCCTGCACCCGTACTCAAGAAGCCGGATGGATGTGCCTGATGCGCCCTCTGATGCACTCGGCGTACTCAGCCCGAGCGCAAATGAGTACAAATCGGAGGATGCTTTCTGACGCCCGGATGCAAGTTGCATTTAAATCCGATAGTTGCCGATGATCTTCTGGTTCAACGTCTGAGCCGGTCAGTGCGCGCTGCCGACCGCCACGGTTCAGGGTGTGGTGTCGTCGGTCCCGTGCGCCTGATGGCCTTCCGAACGATCGAGTTCAAGGGCAACTGCAAGGTTCGACTTGATGTCTTGCAGGAGCCCGCACAGCTGTCCCTGTCGTTCTTCTGACAGCCCCTGCAGCATTTCCGTGCGACTGCGGATGATCACTGTCTCGACCTGAGCCAGCAATTGCCGCGCCCGCTCGGTCAGGTGGACACCCCAGACGCGGCGGTCGCCAGCGATCGGCCGCCGCTCGATCCAGCCGCTCTTCTCGACCTGATCGATCAGGCGGCCGGCCGTGGATTTCTCGATCTCGAGCCGGACCGATATCTGCGACTGGGACAGCCCCTCCTGTCTGGACAGGATCGCCAAGATCGACCATTGCGCACGCGTCAGGCCCAGTGGTTGCAGTCGGCGGTCGATCAGTTTGCGCAGCAGCCGCGCGGACTCCGTAAGAAGAAAGCCGGCCCCCCGCTGGGAGTCATCGATGATCATGAAAACGGCCTCAAAGGTTGTGAATGATTCGCTCCCGCGACCGACCTGCGGCTTTGCCCGCGCGCTCCCGCCGACGGCCATCTCGGGACAGCCGGGCGGCCAAGGCGGCAGGCAGCTTCCTGCGCGAGAAGCCGACTTCATCCTCGCCCGCACCGACGTACAAGACATGTCGCATCGTTGCTCCGGCGCACCCTGTCGGCGCCTGCTCGCGACGATTTCATGACAGGCTCCGGCTCGCGATCCCCAGACCCGCGATGAAGCGCCGCGGATTATCGCAGTTTCTCCGACACGCTGCGTACGTTTCGTCCCGCAATGCTCAGCGTCAAGTCACGTCCCGGCGGACCGAGCAAGGACCTGAACGGCCGTTGGCAAGGCCGCTATTCGTATGCATGCTTATTATCGCTTGACTGATTTTGGGTTTGCATAGTACCATCGCTTCAAACACAGGATTTCCATTCCGTCGCCCGGTACCGCATCTGATGTCTGTCAGAGGCGCGGTCGCGACGGATCCTGCAGGCTGACTGCGACGATCGTCGAACAGAGGAAAACCATGAGCAACCAAACGAAATCCACCAAGCTTCCGACCACCAACGCAAGACTGATCGCCTGGGTCGATCAAGTGAGCGCGCTGTGCAAACCGGAGCAGGTCGTCTGGTGTGACGGCTCGAAGGCCGAGTACGACCGCTTGTGCGACCTGATGGTCGAAGGCGGGACCTTCATACGCCTCAACCCGGAAAAGCGGCCAAATTCCTACCTCGCCCGCTCGCACCCTTCCGACGTTGGCAGAGTAGAGGATCGCACCTTCATTTGCTCCATCAACAAGGAGGACGCCGGCCCGACCAACAATTGGGCCGCACCGGCGGAAATGCGAGCCACCCTGAACGGCCTGTTCGACGGCTGCATGCGCGGACGGACGATGTACGTGATTCCGTTCAGCATGGGTCCGCTGGGCTCGCCGATCGCCAAGATCGGCATCGAGATCACCGACAGCCCCTACGTCGTGGTGAACATGGGAATCATGACCCGGATGGGCCACGCCGTCCTCGACGTACTGGGCAGCGACGGCTTTTTCATTCCCTGCGTTCACTCGGTCGGTGCACCACTGGCGCCTGGCCAGAAGGATGTTCCCTGGCCGTGCGAGGCGGACATCAGCCGCAAGTACATCGTGCATTTTCCCGAGACCTACGAAATCTGGTCCTACGGCTCGGGTTATGGCGGCAATGCACTCCTTGGCAAGAAGTGCCTGGCATTGCGCATTGCCTCCGTAATGGCCCGCGACGAGGGCTGGCTTGCCGAACACATGCTGATCATGGGTCTCGAATCAGCGCAGGGTGAAAAGACCTACCTCGCCGCAGCTTTCCCGAGCGCCTGCGGCAAGACCAACCTGGCGATGCTTGTTCCACCCAAGGGCTTCGAGGGCTGGAAGGTCAGCACGGTGGGCGACGACATCGCCTGGATCAAGAAGGCGACGGACGGGAGGCTGCGTGCGATCAATCCCGAAGCCGGCTTCTTCGGCGTTGCTCCCGGCACCAACATGAGTTCCAATCCGAACGCCATGCTGACGATCCAGAAGAACTGCATCGTCACCAACGCCGCGCTGACCGACGACGGCGACGTCTGGTGGGAAGGCATGGATGGTGCGCCGCCAGCCCATGCGATCGACTGGAAAGGGGAGGACTGGACTCCGGGCTGCGGGCGCGTCGCGGCGCATGCCAACGCACGCTTCACGGCGCCCGCCAGCCAGTGCCCGAGCATCGACGCCGAGTGGGAGAATCCGGAGGGCGTGCCGATCAGTGCGTTCATTTTCGGCGGCAGGATGAGCAAGGACATGCCGTTGGTGTTTCAGGCCTTCAACTGGAGCCACGGCGTTTACCTTGCCGCCACCATGGGTTCGGAGGCGACGGCGGCGGCAATTGGCCAGGCGGCGATGCGTCGAGACCCGATGGCGATGCTGCCCTTCTGCGGCTACAACATGGCGGACTACTTCAGTCATTGGCTGAACGTCGGTCGCCAGGTGCCCAACCCGCCGCGCATCTTCCGCGTGAACTGGTTCCGCAAGAGCGACGACGGCAAGTTCCTCTGGCCCGGCTTCGGTGAAAACATGCGCGTTCTGAAGTGGATCGTCGATCGCGTGCATGGCCGGGGTTTCGGTATCGAAAGCCCGATGGGCTGGATGCCGCGGCACGAGGACATTGAGTGGAAAGGGCTCGACTACCCGAGCGACACCTTCTACAACCTGATGTCAGTCAGCCGCAAGGCTGGGACTTCCGAGGCGCATGCCCACGAAGAGCAGTTCGACATGTTCTTCGACCGCCTGCCCAAGGAGTTCATCTTCGAGCGGGAACTGCTCCGCTCGCGGCTCTGGCGTTCGCCCGAGAAATGGGAACTGGCACACGAAGCTCACTGAACCGCTTTCCTTGACCACACCGCCGCGCCGTCGGGCAGTTGCTGCCCACCGCGCGGCGAGGGCCAGCGTTCAGCCGCCAGCCGGTTGTCCGAGAGGATCGACCGGTACCCGGCTGCGACAGCTCCAAGCCATGCGCGATCGGCACGCGGAGTTCTTTGCTGGCACGGCAGGACAACACCGCTCGCGCGCGCCGTGCGAATTGGACGTCGTCGGGGACAGCGGGCAATGCCGCCCGCAAGACAGCGGTCGGCGACGCCCGCCTGCCTCGCCAGTCAATGAAGTGGCCTGCCTGAATCCGTTGCATGGAAGATCGTCGGGCACAAGACCTGCCAGGATCCTGCAACGGGGAAGGCGAACGCGAACGGGATCACTCCAATGCCGACCAGAATCTACCTGGTGCGCCACGGCGCCACCGAACTCACTGCCGAAGACCGGTTCGCCGGCTCCTCCGACGTGCCCCTCTCCGACGAAGGCCGCAGGCAGGTGGCTTGCCTCGCCGAGCGGCTGCAGCGGGAGAAGCTGGATGCCGCTTACGCCAGTCCGCTGCAGCGTACCATGGACACGGCCCGTACCGTCGTACTGGCCCACGGTCTGAAGCCGATAGCCGAGCCCGGCCTGCGCGAGATCGACTACGGTCATTGGGAGGGCCTGCGTCGATCGGACGTGCAGTGCACCTTCCAGGCCGAGTACGGCAGCTGGCAGGATGATCCGTTCGCCGTCGCTCCCCTCGGCGGAGAATCCGGCGTCAATGTACTCAATCGTGCCTTGCCCACGCTACGCGCCATCGTCGAGCGGCATCGGCAGCGTACGGTTCTGCTGGTCTCCCACAAGGGAACCAACCGACTGTTGATCTGCAGCCTGCTCGGCCTCGACCCACGCACCTACCGCGACCGCCTCGAACAAAGCCCCGCGGCGCTGAGCATTCTCGAATTCACCAGTGGGCTAGGCGTCCGGTTGTGCCTGCTCAACGACATCTCGCATTACACCGGAAGACAGGAAGTCAAACATGCTCGTTGACGGAGCTTGTCGGCGTGATCCGCCCGCGTGTCGAAACCAAACGGCGGTTCGCTCATGCCGATCGCCCCGCAGGATTCCACCCTGCCCCGGGAGCAGCGCGCGAACCGTGATTTCCCCGGCGATCGGCGGCACCCCACCGATTCGCAGCCATTCGCCACGATGCGGCGCCAGTCGGGGAGCCGACGGTCGCATTCTCGGGCGCCGCGCTGCGGATCAGTCGCCGAGGTCGCCGAGCTTGATGGGCTTCGTCCGCGGCCCGGGGTCGCGCGGCAAGAGCAGCGACAGCAGGCCGGCGACGAGGACGAATGCCGACGACGCCCAGAGGCAGGCGATGAGGCCGCCACTTGGCCCGCTCTGCAGCCCCCACTGGTAGAGGGCACCGGACATCACCGTGCCGGCGAGGCGACCGGCGGCATTCGCCATGTAGTAGAAACCGACGTTCATCGCCACCTTGTCGCTGTCGGTGTAGGCGAGGATCAGGTAGGAATGCACCGCCGAGTTGAGCGCAAAGACGGCGCCAAAGACGATCAGTCCGGCGACGACGACCACTGCCGGCGCAATGCCGGCCGCCAGCGCCAGCGCAATCGCTGCCGGCAGCGCGGCGAGAACGAAAGCGAGGATCGTCGCCGTCCGCCCATCGGGTTCGTGCTGTTCCTCGACACGGCTGCGCAGCAGGCCGGGCGTGCTCGCCTGGACGATGCCGTAGCCGATCACCCACACCGCGAGGAAGCCACCGGACTGCCAGAAGGTCCAACCGAGGACGCCGGACAGGAAGACCGGCAGGCCGACGACGAACCAGACGTCGCGCGCACCGAAAAGAAAGATGCGCGCCGCTGCCAGCTTGTTGACGGCGCCGTTGCGCGAGAACATCTGGCCGAATTTGGCCTTCCTGTTCGCCTCGCCGAGGCTGCCGCGCATCAGCAGCGCGGCAGCGATCAGGGTTGCCGCGACGAGTGCGGCGAGAAGCTGCAGCGCGCTCTGGAAACCGAGCAGCGTCAGCAGCAGACCGCCGAGGAAAAAGCCGACGCCCTTGAGCGCGTTCTTCGATCCGGTGAGGATCGACACCCAGCGGTATAGGGTTGCCGAAGCGTCCTCGGGGACGATCAGCTTGACGGCGCTCTTCGAACTCATCTTGGTCATGTCCTTGGCGATGCCGCTCAACGCCTGCGAGGCCATCACCCAGGCAACGACCAGCCAGGACTGCGGCGCGAAGGCGAGCATCGACAGCGCTGCGAGCTGCGTGCCGAGGCCGACGAACAGCGTCGTCTTGAGGCCGAAACGGGCACCGATGTAACCACCGAAGAGGTTCGTCAGGATGCCAAAGACTTCATAGAAGATGAACAGGGAGGCGACGGCGAACGGCGTGTAGCCAAGTCCGTAGAAGTAGAACAGCACCAGCATGCGCACCGCACCGTCGGTCACCGTGTCCGCCCAGTAGGCGCCGGTGACCAAGACGTAGTTGCGCAGCCCGGCGCGCGCCGGCTCACTCTTGCCTGCCGCTGGGTCGCTCATGTCGTGCCTCTCCTTTGGCGCCGTCGATGCGACGCCTTCGCCCGCGCGCGGGCTTCGTTGCCGCTACCGGCGGCGGCCACTCCGATCGCCGGGGTTGCGTCTACAGCGCCGCCGCCACCTTCGCCGCCAATTCGACGTAACGGTTGGCATAGCCCCATTCGTTGTCGTACCAGGCGTAGATCTTGACCAGCGTACCGGCGATCACCAAGGTGTGCGCCGCATCGATGATCGACGAGCGCGGGTCGGTCGCGTAGTCCATCGATACCAGCGGCCGCTCCTCGTAGCCGAGGACCCCTTTCAGCGGGCCCTGCGCCGCCGCCTTGAGCAGGCCATTGACCTCGCCGACGGTCGTCGGCCGCCGCATCTCGAAGACGCAATCGGTGAGCGAGGCGTTGAGCAGCGGCACGCGGACCGCGTGGCCGTCGAGCTTGCCCTTGAGTTCCGGGAAGATCAGCGCGATCGCCGTCGCCGACCCTGTCGTCGTCGGCACCAAGGACAGGCTGGAAGCGCGCGCGCGGCGCAGATCCTTGTGCATCTGGTCATGCACGCTCTGCGTGTTGGTCGAACTGTGAATGGTTGTGATCATTCCGTGCGAGATGCCGATCGCCTCATGGACGACCTTGACCACCGGCGCGAGGCAGTTGGTCGTGCAGGAAGCGGCCGTGACGATGTGGTCCTTCGCCGGGTCGTAGAGATGGTCGTTGATCCCCATGACGATGTTGAGGACGTCGCCATCCTTGACCGGCGCAGCGACGATCACCTTCTTCACACCCGTGGCGAGATAGGGCGAGAGCTGCTCGACCGTGCGCCACTTGCCGCTCGCCTCGAGGACGATGTCGACGCCAGCATCGCGCCAGGGACCGCCGGCGACGTCCTTCGCCGTGCTGTAACCGATCGACCGGCCATCGATCACGATGCGACCATTGCTGACACCGACCTCGTGCTGCCAGCGGCGATGCACCGAGTCGAACTCAAGCAGGTGCGCGGCGGCTTCCACTGGCCCGTTCGCTTCGTTGATGTGCACGAACTCGAGTTCCGGATTGTTCCACGCGGCGCGCAGCGCCAGCCTGCCGATGCGACCGAAACCATTGATGCCGACCTTGACCGTCATTGCTCGTTCCTCCGATGGGTGGATGATGCTCCGCGGGAGCCCAGCGAACTGCAGAACCGAGCGCCATGCACGGTGCTCGCTCCAGAAACGTTTCTATAATGCTAGAATTCTAGAAACATGTAAAGCCCGATCTGCGCTTGCTCCGGCGCCCCGGCGCAACTGCTCCTGGCGCCGCATAGCCTTTGCGTGGCGACGCGTATTTCGGTATCGTTGGGACGATGAACCATTCCGATGCCGTCACCACGCTGGCTGCGCTGGCCCAGGAAAGCCGTCTCGCCATCTTCCGCCTGCTGGTGCAACATGCGCCGACCGGCCTGACCGTCGGCGTGATTGCCGAGCAACTCGAGCTACCCGCGCCAACGCTGTCTTTTCACCTGAAGACGCTGCTCCATGCCGGCCTCGTAAACACCGTCCAGGAAGGCCGTTTCGTCCGCGTCCATGCCAGCATCGAGCGGATCGACGGGCTGGTCGGCTTCCTGACCGAGAACTGTTGCAACGGTCGACCGGAAGTCTGCCGACCACCTTTGCGGCCCGCGGTGGATCCTGCCGGCTGACCGTCTGCCTGGAGGGGCAGGTACGCGGCAAGCCGCGAAGTTTATTTCCATGCTTCCAGAAATCTACCGTTGTGTTAGTGTTCGTCCTTGGATGACTTGCCGACCACCGGAGACCAGGACCGACATGAGCCATACCTCCCGAGCCTGCGGCGACGGCAACCAGGACGCCGAGCCCCGCCGGATGAACAGCGTCTTCGAACGCTACCTGAGCCTCTGGGTGCTGCTCTGCATCGTCGGCGGCATCGCCCTCGGCAAGCTCGCGCCCGGCGTCGCCCAGGAACTCGACCGCATGTCGCTCGACCTCGCGGGCGCGCCGGTGGTTTCCATCCCGATCGCCGTCTGCCTGTTCTTCATGATGTACCCGATCATGGTCAAGATCGACTTCGCCTCGGTCATCCAGGCCGGACGCAGCGGCCGGCCAGTGCTGCTGACGCTGTTCGTGAACTGGGCGGTGAAGCCGTTCACCATGTACGCCATCGCTTTCCTCTTCCTCGGCGTGCTGCTGCGGTCGCTGATCGGCGACAGCGCCGTCGACCTGGTCAAGATGCCCTTCGGGCTCGACCTGCCCGTCGGCGTCGCGCACGGCGCCGGCGTTGTCGTCCTGCACGACGGCGTCCGCATGCTCGAGGTACCGCTCTGGCGCAGCTACCTCGCCGGCTGCATCCTGCTCGGCATCGCCCCGTGCACGGCGATGGTCCTCGTCTGGGGTTACCTGGCGCGCGGCAACGACGGGCTGACCCTGGTCATGGTGGCGATCAATTCGCTGACCATGCTGCTGCTCTACGGTGTTCTCGGCGGCTTTCTGCTCGGCGTCGGTCGCCTGCCGGTGCCATGGCAGGCGCTGTTGCTGTCGATCGGCATCTACGTTGCGCTGCCGCTGGTCGCAGGCTATCTGTCGCGGCGCTGGATCATCGCCAGCAAGGGCGAGGTCTGGTTCAAGGAACGTTTCCTGCACCTCCTCACCCCGATCACCATCGTCGCCCTGCTGATCACCCTGGTATTGCTGTTCTCGTTCAAGGGCGAGGTGATCCTCGCCAACCCGCTGACCATCGTCTGGATCGCCATCCCGCTGTTCCTGCAGACGGTGCTGATCTTTGCTCTCGGCTACGCCCTGGCGCTCTGGCTGCGTCTGCCCTACCGGGACGCCGCGCCGGCGGCAATGATCGGCGCCTCGAACCACTTCGAAGTCGCGATCGCCACCGCCGTGATGCTCTTCGGACTCTCCTCGGGCGCGGCGCTGGCGACCGTCGTCGGGGTACTGATCGAGGTGCCGGTCATGCTCGCCCTGGTGGCGATCTGCCGGCGCACGGCGGACTGGTTTCCGGCGCCGCCCGCTGCCCGATGACTGCGCATCGTGCATCCGGTGAGGATGCCGGGCAGCCACCGTGGCCGGAAGAGACCAGTGCCGCGGCAGCGATCTCGGGCGACCAGTCGCTCCGGCCGCGAAGGGCAAGCAGACCCGAGGCTCGCGCGCGGCTCGGCGTGGACAGACCATACCTCTTGGCGGCCTGGTCCGAATGCGAAGCCGGACTGCGACGCCACCTGAAGCGCCGACTGGCACAGGCCGACGATACCGAATCTCCAGAAAGTCATCCGCGCCAATCAACAGCTTGGTTCAAAGAAAAACGAAGCTCTACACTAGCTCGCGATGTCGAAAAGCTCCGCAACGCTGATCTCGCCAGAACCATTGAGCATATCGGCCGAAAGCGCGCGCTTCCAGTCGAGCAGCTTGTCAAGCTTTTCGTCGAAGCTCACGAAGTCATCGGCGACCACCACGGGGTAATAGACGAAGACCTCGCGCTCCTGCCCGATACGGTAAGCGCGATCGGTAACCTGATCCTCCTTGGCGGGATTCCAGGTGCGCGTGAAGTGAATCACATGATTGGCAGCTTGGATGTTGACCCCAAAACCCACTGCCAACGGGGACAACACAATGACCCCGAACCCCGGTCTGGACTGAAATGCCTTGAGGCGCTTCTGACGACTGTTCGCTTGGCTTGCCGAGGACGAGGTATCGCCGTTGATGATGTCTGGATGAATATCAAGCTTGTTAGCGATGCACCGTTGCAGTGTTCGCTGCAGGTCGCGAAACTCGCAGAAGACGATCACCTTTTCCTGGCGTTGCCTGATCTGATGCAACGCCTGCATCAACCAAGCCATTTTCGGGGAAGCCTGAAGGATCTCGTCAACTGACGAGCGATCTGCCTGGTAGGGGCCCTCGACCAAGGGATCCGAGCAAACTCGTCGCAGGAAATGAATCACGCCGAGTTGTGCGGCTGGATTTTCTGCCGCCTCCTTCCGGTACTTGGCGATTCCCCGCGCGCAGAGCGTTCTTTGCTGCTGGGACATCGGCAGGTGACGGCATGCCTGATCGGTCGTCTTTGCCGGCAGATCCTGGGCAACGTCTTTTTTTTCACGCCGCAGTAACTGCGGCTTGATGATCCGGCGCAACTCTTCAACCCTCTCCTTTTCTTCATCCGTTTCGGCCTCGATCGGCCGCCGATATCGACGACCGAACTCGCTGAGCGCTCCCAGTAAGCCGGCCTGGATGAAGTCGAACAGACACCAGATGTCCGTCAGGGTGTTCTCGACCGGTGTGCCCGTACAGGCGATCCGGAAGCGGACATTCTGCTTCTTGGCCGCTCTGGTCACCATCGCGTTTGGATTCTTGATCTTTTGCGCTTCATCGCAGATCATGATCGACCAGCGCTGTGCTGCTAGCGAGAACTCCAAGCCGCGCAGTGTTTCGTAAGTCGTCAGCACGATCTTGGCATCACCGACCCAGCCCCTTTTTAATAACCGGGTGATTCCTTCGGATGCCAGTTCAGCGTCGAGCAGAGCTTTTGGGATTTGTTTGGTCGACAGTACTGCCCCGTACAGCGTCAGAACCGGCAGGGCACCGGGCAAGAAAAACTTATCGATCTCTTCCTGCCAGTTTTCCAACAGGGCCACCGGTGCAACGACCAAAGCCGGGTCCATTCCCGGATCGTCTTCCAGACATGCGGCAATGAAGGTCAGCAGCTGGATCGTCTTGCCCAGACCCATATCATCGGCGAGTAGGGCACCGCGACAACTCGACGGCGACAGCCGCCACAGGTGCTGCATCCAGGCGACGCCGTAATGCTGATGTTCCTTTAGAGAGACGTCTGGCCGTAGCGCCTTTGGAAGCTGTGGCTTGACTCCATGCGCCAACGCCAGCAAGTCGGCACGCTGCTCCGCATAGTCGACAGCATCGATATTGGCTTTGACGATGAGCTGCTTACGTTCGATCGAGGGTCGTTTCTTAGCGATCGCCTCCTCGATCTTACCGGCACTGACATCGTCGGCCACGCCGGCGAACGTCTTGAGTATCCGCTTTGCCTCGTCGAAGGGAATCGGCGCGGGGCAACCGGGCAGCGCCACTTCGCTTCGACTGGTTTTCTCGGCGTCCTCGACCAACGCCGCCAGCTCGGCGACGCGCTCGTCGCTCATCGGAACAGTAATCGGTTGTGCGGCACCCTCCGGCAGGAAATCAAAGCCAAACAGGATGTTTTCCGGTACCCAGCCTGCGTCGTCCTGCTTGCGCGCGATGAACGGCGAGCAGTACTGCTTTTCCTGGCCGATCCCCTCGATGCGTTCGGAGTAATGCGACAGATCGAAAACTTCGGCCAGAGAGACAGTGGTCCGAGCATTCCACTCGGCGAGTAGCTGCTTCAAGGCCGCAAGGTGCTGCGGCGTCTCGCCGAGAATCTCGAGTTCGTACCCCTCCCAGAAACAGCACTGCGCTTCCTCAGCGATGCGTTCGCCAAGCTTCTTGATGAATGCCGCCAGAACTTCCGGGCTGGCAAGTTCGAGATCTGTCGTCGAAATCGATTCCGCGTCGGCCTCGTCGATACGCAGACCGACTCGCGACAGAGTACCCTGGTCGTCCCGCTCGACGAAGGGCGCAAAACGCTCGAAACTCAGTCCGGCCTTCTCGCGTTCGGCCTCGAAATCGTCAGCGCTGACCACATTTTCAGCGTCCGGTCCCAATAGGGCGAACGGATTCCGGACGAATGCCTCGGCTCGACTTCCCGAGACCCGCCGGCCGGGCATCCGTTTGATTTCGCGCAGGACCGTCTGGACTTCCGGGGTGACGACGACGTGCGTCAGTTCCTCGCCTTCCGGTATTTCGTACAGGTCCTGCACGCTCGGCAGGCGATCAAACATCTCGATCCAGCGCGCTGGCGCGTCTTCGAATCCTGGCGTGACTTCCACGGTCTTAGCTTCCCCCTCGCCGGCCTTGCGCAACGAAAGCCGCAGCCGTTCGGGGGTCAGGACGATGGTCCTTTGCAGGAAGTTCGACAGGACGCTGCCAGAGGCCAGGGCGTCCTTCCGGATTCGACCCCAGTGCATCCGGTTGCCGTCTGGGGTGCGTTCCTTGTCCGTCCGCCGATGGAAGTCGGCGATCTGTCCCAACAAATGCCAGACAGGTTCGGGAAGCAACTGTTCGTTGCCTTCGTGGAGGGCGATGGCGCCCACCAATTTGGGAGAAGCCCGAAGCGGTGCTCGCCGAGCGTCAGCCCATCCTGACAGGACGATCGAAAAATCGCGGTCTTGCAGGCTGCTCCTGCTGTTCAGCATCGGGCGAAGCGCGGACAGCGGCGGGATGTTGAGCAGCGGCAAAGCTCCAACGTAGTCGTCCTGCGCGCGAAGCCGGTAGATGTCTGCCCAACTCAGCAGAAACGAATTCTCCTCGGTGGCGCCGTAGCCTTCGGCGGAAATCTGGTTGAGGAGCGCGCCGAGTGCAGCAACCGAGGGATGGTCGAAGGGAGCGGCGAGCCACTCGTCCACCGAGATCTGGTCGACTGTGTAGGTAATTCCGCCTTGACGCACAGTGCGCGTAGTCTTCGGTTGGGGCAGATCGCCATCGTCTGCGTCACGCCTGAAGAGTCTTCCGAACATCTCTTGTTACTCCTTCCACCAGCCCTGCCCGGCCCTGTACCGGAAGCCCAGCCACAACAATTTCTCGTTGACCGTCCGGTCGGCGTCATTGTGGAGAATCCAGAATGCTCCATTTTTGGGTCGCCGATCATCGAATATGAG
>WBZM01003060.1_pt1 | contig 13378 bp, 24 predicted proteins | sample 5204271 | NCBI WGS metagenome assembly WBZM01 (sample SAMN12344346, study PRJNA552823) | activated sludge metagenome | biome: Activated sludge suspended growth; feature: Nitrification reactor; material: Wastewater; isolation source: activated sludge from nitrification reactor of wastewater...
CCCTGCGTGCCGAGGAATTCGTCGGCGCCCTGGCCGAGCGCGAGCGCCGCGCCCCACTCGATGAACTCGTAGGTGGCGCTGATCGCCAGCACCACGCACACGACGAGGAAGGCCAGCATGCGGCGGCCACGCACGTGATCGCCGCGCAGCAGGATCTCGCGCGCGGCCAGCGCCGGCACGAAGCCCTGGAAGAAGTGGCCGATCTTGTCGTACGGGTTGCGCGACAGTTGCAGCCACTCCTGCAGCTGGAAGCCCAGCGGCACGCGAGCGTAGGTGTAGGCGCCGCCGAGCATCAGCACACCCGCGTGCACGAACACCAGCGCATAGAGCAGCGGCGTGAGCGGGTAGCGCCCGTGCGTGGCCGCCAGCAGCGGCAGCACGATCATCACCGGCACCACCTCCATGAGCCAGGTGGCTCGGTCGTGCGGCTGCCAGCCGGAGGCGACCAGCAGCGCGACGGTGGCGGCAGCCAGCGCGAGGAGCGTGCGCGACGAGAGCGTGGTGTCGGGTGTGGTCATCGTCGGCGCGATGATGGCCTAGAAGCGCGAGCCCGGCTGCGCGAGGAAGGCGATCTCCTCGTCCGTCGACGCTCGGCCGAGCGCCTCGTTGCGGTGCGGGTAGCGGCCGAAGCGGTCGACGATGGCCTTGTGGCGGCGCTCGAAGTCGAGGTGGTCGCCGTGCGCGAGTGCGGCGAACAGGCGCTCCGCCTCGACGTGCACGAGACGCGATTCGCTGTGCATGTAGGGCATGTAGAGGAACACGCGGCGCGGCGGCGGCAGGGCCTGGTCGTGGCCGCCGGCCACCGCCTCCTGCGCGAGCGCGAGCGCCATCGCGTCGCTGGCGAAGGCGCGCGCGGTGCCGCGGAACAGGTTGCGCGCGAACTGGTCGAGCGCGATCACCTCGGCGAGCCGTCCTGCCGGCGTGGCACGCCAGTGCCACAGCTCGCCCGCGTGCGCGGCGGCCTGCAGCGCGCCGAAGCGCTCGCGCAGCCGTGCGTCGAAGACCTCGTCGACGCGCCACCACTGCGCCGGCTCGATCTCGTCGAACCAGAAGTGCAGCACGGCATCGGGCGAAGGGGTCATGCGAAGGCTCCAGCCGGCAGCGCCGGTCCGGGCCAGCATAGCGCGGGGCCTACAATCGCGCGCTTCGCAGGCCCGGAACCCACAACTTGAAGACGATCACGCTCGACGCAGACAAGGTGACTCGCCACGGCGCGAAGGACCGCCCCATCGAAGCGCGCCCGCCACTGGCGGCGGCCGCCCGGCCGGTGCTGCGCACGCGCCTCGTGGCGGCCTGCGGCTGGCCCACCGACGCCGAGCCGCTCGCGCGCCGGCGCGCCGCCAAGCGCTGAGCCGGCGTCAGCCGAAGACCGTGTCGCTGGCAGCGTGGCCGCTGCCGAGCAGCAGCCGCAGCGTGGTGCCCATGCCGTCGTGCTCCCACACGCGGCCCTGCACGACGAACTGCCGCCCGCCGATGCGCAGCGCGTCGCCCGACTGCGGCACCTCGCCATGGCCCTCGAAGAACTTCGGCACGGTGATCGACGAGACGCGCAGCCAGGTGTGGTCTTCGTCGGTGAAGGACAGCACGATGCGCGGTCCGGGCTGGGACATGGCAGTCACTCCGTCAACAGGGTCGACGCAGACGATAGCGCTGTGCCGCGCGCCCGCCAAGAGCCCGGGCCGGACAGTCAGGCTCCGGCGTCGAACGCCGGGTCGACGGGCACCTGCAGCCCGTTGGCGAGGTGGTTGGTGCGCGCCGCCAGCGCCACGATCGCCAGCAGTTCCGCGTGCTGTGCGTCCGTCATGCCCTTGGCGCGCGCCGCGGCCGTGTGCGAGTGCACGCAGTAGCTGCAGGCGTTGGCGATCGACACCGCGATGTAGACCATCTCCTTGGTCAGCGGGTCGAGCGTGGTGGGGCTGGCCATCAGCGCCTTCACGTCGGCCCAGGTGCGCTCGAGCAGCGTCGCGTCGAAGGCCAGCGCGCGCCACAGGTTGTTGACGAAGTCGGTCTTGCGCGTGGCACGGATGTCGTCGAACACCGCCCTGACGCGCGGGTCGGATTCGGGATCGTCTTTCGGGCGCACGGTGGCCATGGTCTTCCTCGTTCAGCGCAGGTCGTCGGGCTCGGGCGGGCTGCCCTTGTCGAACACGACGCGCCAGCGACCTGGGGCCTCCTGGCGCCAGATGGAGTTGAAGCGGCCGATCACCTTGCCGGCCGGGTCGTACACGCGCCCGGTACTCAGTGCGAGGCTGCCCGAGGCGAGCACCTCGACGCGGTCGGGTGCCCACGAGAACGGCGCCGCCGCGCCGTCGAAGAAACGCGCCCAGCCGGCCAGCACCTGCGCCTTGCCGCGGTAGGGCTCGGCGGCAGTGAAGAACACCGCCTCGTCGGACACGTGCTCGGCGAAGGCGGCACGGTCGCGCTCGGCCATCGAACGCGCGAAGGCGCGTTCGGCTGCCAGGACCTGCTGCTGTGCGGCATCGGTGTCGGCCATGGCCGGTAGGGCGGCGAATGTGGTCGCCAGCACGAGCCCGGCCAGCGCCCGGGCCGCGCGCCGGTGGCGAATCAGGGGTTCTTGCGTGCCCACTCGATGAACGCGTTGTACAGCGGGTAGCGCGAGTTCTGGTCGTTCACGCCGGCCCAGATGAAGTCGAGGTAGACCTCTGCCAGGAACAGCTCCTCGAGGTTCTCGGGGTTCGTCGCGATCATCTGCAGGTAGGGCTTGTTCTCCTTGTTGATCCGCTTGAAGTTCACCCACAGGAAGGGCTTGTAGACCTTGGAGAGCCGGCTCAGGCCGATAGGCTCGCCGACGCTCGGCACCTTGTCCTGCAGGTTCTTCGAGACGATCAGCTTCTGCAGGTCGTCGAAGTTGAGCACCTCGGTGAAGAGGTTGGTCGCCTTCATCTGGTTGATGCCGTACTCGCCGCCGCTGGAGACGAACACCGTGCCGCCGAACTTCGACAGCGACGTCGGTTTCGCGGTCACGACCGTGGCCTTGGTGACGGTGCCCTTGTCGGACTTGAGCGCGCCGGTCGACGGGTCGACGTCGGCCACCTTCATCTGCGTGCCGCAGGCGGCCAGCAGCATCAGGGTGGACAGCAGCAGCGGCGTGGCGATCTTGCGCATGGTTCCTCTCGACAGTGGAATGGATGCGGAGGATTGTGGTGCCTGATGCGCGTCGAGGGCGTGCCGTGCGTCAACGGCGTTGCGCGGTGTTCACGCCCAGGCGTGCCTCGCGGCTCAGCCCATCGGCTCGACGAGGTGGGCGCGGTTCGGCGCCGGCGCGAACGGCTCGGGCCAGTACTCGACGAGGCGGCTGATGCGGCCTCCGGTCACCGTGAAGAAGGAGACCGGCTCGCCGCTCTGCACGCCGTCGGTGAGGCTGACCTGGGTCACGGCAACGTCGCCGTCGGCGACCAGGCGGTTGATCGTGAAGCGCCACGGCCCGGCGGCCGGGTACTCGGCGTTCATGCGGCAGAAGTTGACCGGGCCGCGGATGCGCTCGCCGGACTGCGGCCACTCCATCACGAAATCGGGTGCGAGCACCGCCGCGACGGCATGGAAGTCGTTGGTCGCCATCAGGCGCCAGAACTCGCGCACCACGGCTTCGGTGGCGCTGGCCGCAGCGGCGTCGTGACCTCCGGCCATGTCAGGTCGGCTTGCAGCCGCTGCTCGCCATCTGGCTCTCGGTGCGCCGGATGTCGTCCTGGTAGCGACTGACGGCCGAGGACTGGTCGATGTTGGTCTCGCGGCTCGCGCGCACGGTGGCGTTGCGCCGGCCGTAGGCGTCGGCGCGGGCCTTGTTCAGGCTGTTGCAGTCGACCGGGCGGGCCACGGTCTGCCGCTGGGTGTCCTGCGCCGAGGGCAGCACCAGCGGCGTCGCCGCGGCGCGTGCCTTCTCGGCGTCGGCGCGCGTGCGGGCCTCCTTCATCTGCTCCTCGGTGGGGCCGGGCTTGATCTCGAGTTCCTTGCCGGCAGTGGGGCAGGGCGACGACTGGTAGACCGTCTTGCCGCCGACACTGCACTTGAACACGCCCTGGGCGCGGGCGGTCGGGGTGAAGCCCGCCGCAAGCACGAGGAGCGCGAGGGCCGCCGGCGCGGCGGCAAACTGCCTGGAGTTCATGGTGTCCTGCCCTGTCGAGATGTTCGCGGGCCCGGCCCGCCGCACGAGAGATCGTAGGCCCAACGGGCCCCACGGGCGACCCCCACCCCGTGCCTCGCCGTGACGCCGTGCACGCCCTCAGGCGCCGTCGGGCGGCGCCTCGTGGATCACGAAGCGCTTGGTGGTGGTCTCGAGCACCTCCCAGGTGCCGACGAAGCCGCGCGGCACGACGAAGCTCTCGCCGGCCTCCACCGTGACGGCATGGCCGTCGGCATCGGTGATCACGCTGCGGCCTTCCAGCATCAGGCAGAACTCCTGCTCGGTGTAGGCGATGCGCCACTTGCCGGGTTCGCTGCGCCACAGGCCGACGAAGAACTGCTGCGTCGGGTCTGTGAAGTGCATCCAGACCGTCTGCTTCGGATTGCCCTCGATCAGTTTCTCCGGGGGCAGGAAGTACTCCTCGGGCGCCACGGGCGCATCGGTCTTGAGCAGGCGGGGCAGGGTGTCGGTCATGGGCGCATCGGATGGATCAAGGGGAGGCCGGCGGCATCGCGCGCCATGCCCACACGCTCGCGAGGCCGGCGAGCGCCAGCGCGGCGAGCCCGGAGGCGGGATGCAGTGCGATGGCGTAGATGAACTGTTCGGGCATCGCGAGGGTGTAGCGCAGCGAAGTCACCAGCCATCCGGCGAGCCGCAGCGCCAGCACGAGCGGCACGAAGGCCAGGGCCACCGATGCGGCTGCGGTCAGCCCGATCGCCCCCGCGCGCAGCAGCCGTGCCCCACGGCCCGGCGCGCGCACGCGGCGCGCGAGCCGCAGACTGGCGCTGAAGAGCGCCAGCGCGAACACCACCAGCACCAGGGCTGCCAGCAGCACGCCCGGGCGCGCCTGCGTACCCTGCAGGCCCGAGGCCGCCTGCAGCACGGCGGCCGGCACGAAGACCGCTGCCACGGCGACGAGCCGCAGACCGAGGGCGGGCAAGACGGGGGACATGAACGACTCCAGGGCGGCGTGTGGCATGCGAGGCGCTACGATGGGCCGCATGATGACGCGTCTTCGTCTGGCACGGCAGCTCACCCTCTGCGTCATGCTCTCGGCCGGGGCCACCGCCGCCAGTGCCCAGCCGGTCGTGCGCGAGGGCCGGCTCGTCACGCCCGGAGGCCTGGCGCTCTACACCTTCGCCAACGACGTGCCCGGCTCGGGCCGCAGTGTCTGCCTCGCGCCCTGCAGCAACATCTTCCCGCCCTACCTCGTCGAGACCGGCGCGGCGGCCACCGGCGAGCTGTCGATCATCGAGCGTCCCGACGGCACGAAGCAATGGGCCCACAAGGGCCGGCCACTGTACCGCTGGTTCGATGACGGCGAGCCCGCCGACCGCGGCGGCGACGGCATGAACCGCGGTCTCTGGCAGCTCGCCGCGCCCTAGCGTGCCGTGGCGGCCGGCCACTCGCGTGCCAGCAGCCCGTACAGCGCCGAATCCGACACCTCGCCGCCCACGATCCAGCGCTCGCGCAGCAGGCCCTCGCGCGTGAAGCCGAGCGATTCGAGGCTGCGTGCGGAGGCGATGTTGCGCGGGTCGATGTCGGCCTCGAGCCGGTGCAGTCCGAGTTCGCCGAACGCGTACCCGATCAGTGCGCGCACCGCCTCGCCCATGTAGCCGCGCCGCCAGTGCGGCCGGGCGATGCCGTAACCGATCTCGGCGCGGCGGCAGGCCTCGTTCAGGTGGAACAGCGAGGCCGTGCCGATCAGCCCCCCGCCGTCGCGCTGGAACACGCCGAGGCGCAGGTGCTCGCCGTCGGCGAGCTCGCGCTGATCGCGCGCGATCAGCGCATGCGCCTCGTCGACCGATGCCCACGGCGGCGTGCTCCAGTAGCGCATGAACTCCGGGTCGGAGAAGATGCGGAACAGCCCGGCCGCATCGTCCTGCGCCAGCGGGCGCAGCATCAGGCGCGGCGTGTCGAGCGCGACGTCTCGGAACGATCGCATCCGGGGCTACAGCGGCCGGATCTCGACCTTGCGGAACTTGATCGTGCCGCGGCCCCACTGCAGCGCGATCGGCCCGCCGGCGAGCTTGCCGTCGTCGACCTCGACGGTCTTCACGCCATTGAGCACCAGCACCAGCCGCGTGCCCTTGGCCGTGATCTCGTAGGTGTTCCACTTGCCGCCGGCCTTGGGCATCGGGTCGGGGGCCTTGGCGACCTTGACGATCGCGCCGGTGCCGTAGGTCGGGTCGGGGCGCTGGTCGAAGATGTTGGCCTCGTAGCAGTTCTCGTCGGTGATGCGGCCGGGATCCTGGCAGCGCATGAACACGCCGCTGTTGGCATCGTCGCTGGACCAGAACTCGACGCGGATCGCGAAGTCGCGGTAGCTGGTCTTCGTCACGAGGTAGGCCGGATCCTTGCCGCCCTGCGTGGCCTGGATCGCGCCGTCGACGGCCGTCCAGTTCGCCTCGCCGACCCGCGAGAAGTTCTCGAGGCCCTTCGTGCCGTCGATCAGCGTGGTCCATCCGCCGCCGCCCGGCGAAGCGCAGCCGGCGAGCGCCAGCAGCGAGGCGAGGCCGATTCCGGCGAGAAGGTGACGGGTACTGCGGCGGGTCATCGGCATCTCCTCGAAGGGACAGGGTGGAAGGGCGCCCAGCTTGAGGCGGATCCGGCCCGGCGCGGCGCAGGGTTTTCCAGCAGGAACGTCGCGGCCCTCAGGGGGCGGCCGCGCCGAACGACACGACCGCGTGCGCGGCCTTCGCCTGCGCCACGGCCTCCTCGACGACGGTCATCGGCGCCTGCGGCGAGGCATGGATCTCGACCACCAGCGTACGGCCGTTCACTGCCGCCGCTTGGATCGTGGTGCGCAGCGCGGCGCGCTCGACCGGCTTGCCCTGGAAGGCGAGCTCACCGGCCGGCGAGATGTCGAGCCGGGTGTGCTCCGAGGCGGGCGGCTGGTAGCAGCCGGCCAGCGCGAGCAGCAGCGCCGCGGCCGCGGCGCGAAGGGACGGGGAGCGAGGCATGAGCGATCCGGGCTGCACAGGATGCGCGCGATGGTACGCGCAGCCCGCCGCACTCAGGGCGCCGGCCCGACGTCCATGCCGTCGTAGGACTGCAGCTTGAACTTCTCGGCCAGCTCGTAGAGCGCCTGGTTGCGCGCATCGAGGGTGGCGGGCGTGTGCACCTCGACGCGCTCCACGTGCAGCCGGTACAGCAGCGTGCCGGCGGGCTGCTCGATGCCCACCACCTTGTAGCCCTGCGCGGCCAGCGCGTCGGCGGCGCGGCCGAGCTTCTGCTCGCTGGCGTCGAAGAAGAAGTAGCCCCATAGCAGCGGGCCGTCGATGTTCCAGGTCGTGCGCGTGCGCAGGTTGGCGAACATCTGCTCGAGCTGCGCGCGCTGGATGCGCGGCATGCCCTGGGCCGCAGCGAGCCCCGGCAGCATCGCCAGGGGCGTGGCCGCCAGCGCGGCGAGGAGGTGTCGGCGAGGGATCATGGATCGCGACTCCTCAGGGGCTGCCGCTCGGGCCGAGCTTGAGCACGCGCGCCTGGTCTTCGCTCAGCCAGCACGCGAAGGCCACCGGCCCGGAATACACGCCCTGGCGCGTCTTGGCGTCGACCGTCAACTCGTAGCGGTGCGAGGCCAGCGGCTTGCCGGCGTACTCGATCACCTGAGACACGCGTTCGCCGACCGGCTGCACGCGCGCGCTTTCCGGTTCCGGCGAGCGCACCGCCTTCAGTGCCGCGGCGCTGCACAGCTCGAAGCCCGTGGGCCCGGCGGCCTTGTCGGGCGCCGTGCCCTGGTGCAGCCGCGCCGGCTTGGCGTCGGCGGCGCAGGGCGTCTGGCTGTAGGTGTTGCCGCAGCGGTAGAGCGGCTGTGCCTGAACGGCCGTCGCCAGGACGAGGAAGACCGGAAAGACGAAGGACTTCATGCGGAGTCGGGGCGTGCCTTGCGTGCGCAGACTCTACCGGAGCGGATCCGTCACCGGCGAGGTGTCCGGAAGCGGCCAGACGATCCGAGCGCCGTCAGCTGCAATCCTTCACGCGGCGAGGCGGTCTCGCCGGGGAGAAAGAGACATGAACAGCTTCGTGGTGCGCGGCCTCGCCACCGATCGCGTGGAGCGGCTGCGCCTCGGCGGCCCCGATGCGCACGGCCAGCCGGCGCTGGTGCGCACGGCGCAAGGGCGCGGCAACCCATGCCGGCACTGCCTGCAGCCGATCGCCGAGGGCGACGAGATGCTGGTGCTCGCGCATCGCCCGTTCGACACGGCCCAGCCCTATGCCGAGGTCGGGCCGATCTTCCTGCACCGGCACGCCTGCTCGCGCTACGAGGCACCGGTGCTGCCGGCCTGGTTCGTGCACCTGCAGCCGGCGCTGATCCGCGGCTACGGCCGCGACGACTGGATCCGCTACGACACCGGCGCGGTGCTGGCCGGCGCCGATCTCGCGGCGGCCTGCGCGCGCATCCTCGACGACCCCGAGGTGGCCTACGTGCACATCCGCTCGAAGTTCAACTGCTTCCAGTGCCGCGTGGACCGTGCACCGGCGCAGGATCAGGCCGTGCCGGTGTAGGTGCCGTCGCCGTGCGGCGCGGCTCGGAACTCGGGCAGGGCCTCCGCCGCGGCGGAGTACGCCGCCAGCCGCGGAAAGCGCTCGGCCGGCACCTCGGCCGGCGTCATCTGCTGCGCGAAGTGCCAGGCCACCGCGATGGTCACGCCGGCCTGGTCGAGCTCGGCGCTGCGCTGCGGCGGCGTGCGCGGCGCGAGCGCCTGCTCGAGCTCGCCGAAGGCGGCCAGCAGCTGCCCGGTGACGCGGCCCAGCCAGGGTGCGTGCACCTTCTCCGGCGGGCGCAGGCCATGCTCGTAGACGATCTGCACGCTCTTCTCGGTGGCGGCCAGCGCCAGGCCGATCAGGCGCAGCGCCTGCTGGCGTTCCTTCAGCGTGGCCGGCATCAGCGTGCGCGGGTGGGCGAGCGCTTCCGCGTAGTCGAGGATCAGCGTCGAATCCATCAGCACCTCGCCGTCGTCGCAGACCAGTGTGGGAGCCTTGACCACCGGGTTGATGCGGCTGAACTCGTCGAAGGTGCGGAAGACCGACAGCGAGCGGTGCTCGAAGCGCAGCCCGAGCCGCTGCAGCGAGATCGCGACGCGCCGCACATAGGGCGAATCGAGCATGCCGATGAGTTGCATGGTGACTCCTGGTCTGGTGTTGGATGAGTGGTGTCATGCCCCGCGCACGCCCGCCCGCCACTGCGCCTGCGTCAGCGCGTACAGGCAGTGCCGCCGCAGCGGGTGGCCCTCGGGCAGGGCCGGATGGTCGAAGTCGCGGCCGGTGTCGCGCAGGCTGATGCGCTCCATCACCGCGCGCGACGGCCGGTTCGAGAGTGCGGTGAACGAGACGATCTCGTCCAGCCCGAGCCGGCCGAAGCCGGCCGCCAGTGCCTCACGCGCCGCCTCGGTCGCGTAGCCCTGGCCCCAGAAGCGCCGCGCGAGGCGCCAGCCCACCTCGACGCAGGGCGAGAAGGGCAGCACGCGGCGCGGCACCGAGAGCCCGACGAAGCCGATGAACTCGCCGGTGGCCTGGAGCTCCACCGCCCAGTTGCTCCAGCCGCGCTCGGCGAACTGCGCCTGCCAGGCCTCGACGCTGGCGCGCGTCTGCGCCTCGTCCTGCGTCGACGGGAAGTAGCGCATCACCTCCGGGTCGGCGTTCATCGCGGCGAACGGTGCCAGGTGGCGTTCCTGCCAGGCGACCAGGCGCAGTCGCGGCGTGGCGAGTTCGAGGACGTCGCGCATCGCCGTGCGATCAGATCCAGCGCCGCACGCGCGACGCGTACTGCGTGTAGGTGTCGCCGAAGAGCTGCCGGAGCACCCGTTCCTCCGGCCGGATCTGGAAGCGGGTGATGTAGAGCACGAAGAGCGCCGGGCCGGCCAGCGGCAGCCAGGACGCGAGATGCACCGCCCATGCGAGCAGCAGGCACAGCATGCCGACGTACATCGGATTGCGCGTCAGGCGATAGACGCCGCCGGTGACCAGCGCCGAGGCCTTGTGCGGGCTCAGCGGGTTGACGGTGGTGCGCGAGGCGCGGAAGGCGAGCAGGCCCATCAGGTCGAAACCGAGGCCGATCGCCACGAGCAGCACGGTGAGCCCGAGGCCGAGCGAGGGTGGCATCGGCCATGCCGGGCCGAGCGGCGCCACAAGCCACATGGCCAGGCCGGTGACGGCACCGACGATCGGCGGCGGGATGCGGTGGTCGAGCGATGGCACGAGGGTGTCCTGCAGGTTCCGAGGTTGGTCGGCTCAGCCCGCCGCGGCGGCCTGGACCAGCATCAGCGCGCTGGCCTTGGCAAGCTCGACGTCGCGCCGCGACCCGCCGAGATCGTGCTCGAAGCGCTCTGCCAGGCGCCGGTAGTGCGTCATCAGCCCGCGCGCCGTCGCGGAGGCATCGAGCCGGGCTTCCATGCGCTGCACGGTCGCGGCGAGCTCGGCCTCCGAGGCGCCGGCGGTCTCGGTGATGCGCCGAAAGCGCGGCTGCACCGAGCCGTCGTGCTCGACGGGTTCGAGGAACATCGCGAACGGGCGCACCCATGCGCCCGTCTCGCGGTCCAGCGGGCGGTACAGCACCAGTGGTTCGAGCGTCTCGCTGTGGCGCACGACGCCGAGCACCTCGTACTCCCCGCCCTTGTAGTGGCGGTAGCGCCCGAGCGCGATCGACGGCAGTGCGGGAAGGTCACCGGCCATGGGTGATGCGCTCAGCGTGGCGCCCAGCCGCCGCACACCGGGAACACCTGGCCGACGAAGCAGCTGGCCGCCGGGCTGCACAGGTAGGCGGCGAACATCGCGTCCTCGTGCGCCGAGACGAGACGGCCGAGCGGCACCTCGCGCGCGAGGCGCTCCTGGAAGCGCGGGTTGGCCTGCACCTCGGGCGGGAAGTAGGTCGGGTTGTCGACGAAGTTCTGCGCGATCGCATTGACCTGCACGCCATGCGGCGCGAGCTCGACGCCCACCGCCTGCACGTAGGCGAGCTGCGCGCCGCGCGCGGCGCTGTAGGTGGAGGCACGCTTCATGCCGCGCAGCGCCGACGCGCTGCCGATCACCAGGATCTTTCCGGCGCGGCGCGCGATCATCGCCGGCGCTGCGGCGCGCACGAGGCGCGGCAGCGGGTCGACCAGCGCCGCGAAGACCTGGCGCCACTCCTCCTCGTCGACCTCGGCGGCGGCCGTGGTCGGTGCCCGCCACGCGAGGTTGGCCACGAGCACGTCGATCGCCCCGGCCGTCTCGACCACGCGCTCGGCCGCGCCGGGCGCCGACAGCGGCTCGGCGCTGCGGACCACGGTCGCGCCCTGCGCCTCGAACACCTCGCACAGCGCCGGCCCCATGAACTTGGTCGACTCGGTGACGAGGATGCGTTGTCCGGCGAGGGCGTTCTGCATGGCGGGCACGGGCCGTGGAAAGGTGGCGCGGATGATGACACCGCGTGCAGCGAGGGCCAAGCGCGGTGGCGGCGCTACCATGCCCGCTCGTCAACCTTCCGGAGTCAGCGATGACGGCCAAGCGCGTCGAGGTGTCGCCGAACAACCCCTGCCCGTTCCTGCGCGCGCTGGTGAGCCAGGGCCTGCTGCCCGACGACGTGGCGCCGCTCTCGACGGTGTCCGGGACGATCGTCAAGGTGGCAAGGGCCGGCGACGGCGCGCCCGCGCTGCCGGCCGCCGTGATCCGAGCCATCGCGCTGGTGGCCAACGGCGTGGGCCCCTTGCAGCTGGCGCGCAACGGCCTCGGCGGCCTGCGCCTGGATGGCCTGCGCGGCGGCCCGCTCGACAAGAAGGGCGTCGGTTCCGGCATCCTCGATGCGCAGGGCATCGTCGTCGACGCCGAGCTCGCGCGGCTCGAGACCTTCGCCAGCCGCAAGGTCGATGCCGAGGGCAAGGCGGAGGCGGGCCTGGACCTGGCCGAACTCACGCGGATGATGGATGCCAACTTCGAGCGCGCCGCCGGGCGCCGGCGCAAGATCGACCGCCGGTTGATGGACGGCGAGTGGCCGGTGCTGCTGAAGGTGATGGGCAAGGACGGCCGCGACGGCCGCTATCTCAGCGTGAAGGAACTGAAGCAGCTGTTCCGCGAGCGCACGCTGCCGGCGCGCATGCTCGGGCGGCTCGCGGCGGCGTAGCGGTCGGTGGCAGGCCGCGGCAGGCGCTGAGGGATACTCGCCCGATGCCTCGGGCCCTTGAACGTTCGCTCCTGGCCGCGCTCGCCGGTGCGGCGCTCTGGCTCGCGCCGATCATCGCGTCGGCCGCGCCTCCCGCCACCGAGCCCGTGCCGATCGGTCGGGCGCTGCCGAACGTCACGCTCTCCGGCCTCAATGGCGCGGACCGGCCGCTGTCGTCGTTCCGTGGCCGCCGCCTGATCATCAACGTCTGGGCCAGCTGGTGCGGGCCGTGCCGTGCCGAGGCCGCCTCGCTGGAGCGCTTCGCGTGGAGCAGTGCCGGCGCGAAGTACACCGTGATCGGCGTGTCCACCGACGACTACCGCGACGCGGCGCAGCGCTGGCTGAAGCAGTCGAACGCCACGCTCAGCCACTTCATCGACCGCGAGCTGCAGCTGGAGAACCTGCTCGGCGCGAGCCGCATCCCGCTGACGGTGCTGGTCGACGAGCAGGGGCGCGTGGTGGCGCGCGTGCAGGGCGCGCGCGAGTGGGACACCGCGCCGCTGCGCGAACTGATCGAGCGCGAGTACGCCGCCTTCGTCAGCGCAGGCCGAGCCCGCTGAGCTGGCACTCCAGCGCGTAGAGCGCGGCCACGCCGAGCAGCACGGCGCCCAGCAGCCGCCACGGCCGCCGGCGCGCCAGGCGGTGCAGGCCCAGCGCCTCGGCGGCCGACACCGACAGGCCCGCCGCCAGCGCCGAGACCACCGTCCAGTCGGTGCGGCCCTCGGCACCGGCCAGCTGGGCCAGCACGGCCGCCAGGGCCAGCAGGGCACTGGTGGCGAAGGTGACGCGGAGCTTCAGTTCGCGTGAACTCATGGCACGAAGTATCGGCAAGCCGGCGCCGGCCCGCATCCCGCCTCGTGGGGAACGCGCATCCCTAACCTGGCAGCCCGGCATCGAAGATCGCGCTGGGCACCTTCAACCCGAGCGCCGGCACCTCGACGGCCCAGGCCGAGAACACGAACCCGTGGCGAGTGGCCAGCTCGCACAGGTACTGCACCCACTGCTCGTGGCGCTCCTGCGTGAGGGCGCTTCCGTAGGGCGCGGTGCTGCCGTTGACCATCCAGCCTTCGCCCGGCAGTTCACTCACGGTGACGGCG
>WBZM01003061.1_pt1 | contig 13377 bp, 8 predicted proteins | sample 5204271 | NCBI WGS metagenome assembly WBZM01 (sample SAMN12344346, study PRJNA552823) | activated sludge metagenome | biome: Activated sludge suspended growth; feature: Nitrification reactor; material: Wastewater; isolation source: activated sludge from nitrification reactor of wastewater treatment...
CGACGGCCCCGGTTCGCACAGTGTCAATTCGTACCTGCCATTTGCAGTCGGCGCGCAGATGAAACCGCCAAGGTCACTGCCGGTGCGTTGGGCCAGTCGCACGGCACCCGCTGCCAGCGTGCGTCGCCCGCCGAGGAAGTTCACAGACATCGCCGCACCACCGGGCAACACCGGGGCGTCTGCCAGCACCACCAGCGTTTCGTGCTGTTCCAGCATGCGGTAGAACGGCCGCAGCCCTGACTCCATGTCAATGACGCGCCCGCCATTCAAGTAGGTTTCAAGGCCACGGTACTTGTCATCAAAATGTCGCCGCACCGCCGGATCCACGCGAGGATCCTGAGTCACGGAAGAAGACATCGAATTGACGACGCCGCCCGTGCGGCCGAGAAAGGCGATGCCCAGACAGAAACTTTCGTAATGCGGTGTCAGCAAAACCAGGCCGCGGCTACGGCCTGCGCACACAACTGATGCCCCGGGCGGTGTGAAGACACAGTTCAATTCCCGCACGCGGTCCGCGGCCAGCAGTTGCGCTTCGTACTCGTCACGGGCTTCCGCGACGAACCGTGCATTGCGCCAGGCCAAGAGTTGGGGCTCGTCGGCCTGTACCGGCAGGAGCCGAAAGCCCGCCAGGCTTTGTTGCCGAATGTGCCTAAACCCCAACGCGACCGAACGCCAATCCCGGCCCGTGGCAGCGTTCAGGTGCCCCCGCAATTTTGCGAGCGAAAATCCCCAAGCCAATGGCAGACGGGCCAAAGACGGCAGTAGCCATGCGAAATCAAGATGGTGCAGCCACGAAACGCTCCGCCAGATCAACTTGCGGATTGGGGCTCCAAGGGATGATTTCATGGCGCCACCCAGGCGATCGAATCGACAAAGGCAGCCACATCCCCTGGCCGGGTGATTTCGAAACAGGGGGTGCTCAATGGCAGGCGGTGCGCCCATTTCAACTCGAAAGCATGTCCGTTTGCCTTGACACGCTCAAAAAGCTCGCGTGGCATCGGGCCGCTTGACGGCGTATCGGACCAATGCTCGCAATAGGCGTCCACAACCACACTCGCCAGGCCGGCCTCCTGTGCCTGAAGCACCAGATCCGTCGCATAAAAATCAAAACCGAGAGCCGGGTCCATTCTCAGAGGTGAATCCACGTGCACAGCCAGCAAGAGTTCATCAAGGCTGTTGACCGGGCAGGGCAGGGCGGCCGGCTCCTTCAACAACTGTCCCCGATCGAGCACATGCCCTGCCCGCACAGCGCTGCGTCCCGCGCCGCTGATCCCATAGACACCGGCCACGGCCAGATTCGGAAATTTGAATTGCGCGTCGCGCAGAGAGGCCGCGAACCGGCTATCCCAGCCGTCCGGCAAGAACACATCCTGATGCACCCATACCAGCCAGTCTGCACGAGGGCGGCTGTCCAAGGTGGCATTGAATGCCTTGGCAGCGGAGTCGCAGTTGAAGTGGGCCACCCAAGGCAGGCCGCCACGCTGAAGGCAGGGCGAGGCGGCGAGCCGAGCAGACAAAACGTCGATCCGGCTGACACCCGTCACCAGCATGAGGTCGGGAAGTCGGATTGTCTCGGACATCAGCGACTCCTGGCCTCAAAAAAGGGGCTGGCAACATACCGTCGGCACGTTGTTTGGCCGGACCTACCGCCTCCAACCGAGGTGAAGTGGAACTTGTCGTGAGCAGTCCATCTCGACCGCAAGTTTTCAATTTTGCTGGACCTCGGCCTGAAATTCTTAGTGAAATGGATCATAGGAAGTCGGTGTCGCCCGCCATCAGCCACCAGTCAAGATGCAGCACCTGTTCTTCCTTCAGATCGGATGCCTTCGGCACACCCAACACGGCGGCCAGCGAGCGTTGCGTCACCCCCGTGTCGGCCAGTCGGAGGGCCACAGCGGGCGATGCCCATGTCGTCAGGCCGGCCGAGCCCGACCTCGCGGCCTCCAGGCGAGCCAACGTACATGCCATCGGCAACAGCGCGAGCGGACCCACCCAGTCCAGCCACTGCAGGTAATTCGGGGCGGCCGCGGCCGCCCCGAGCACCGCCACGCCGCACGGCAGTCTCTGCCAGGGGCGTCGAAGCTGCAGGAATTGGTAGGCGCGGTCGGGTCGCCTGGCAAACCGCCATCGCAGGTAGGCGGCATCGCGAACTCCCATGGAATACCGGCCTGCTTCTTGCTGCATTGCGGACCAGGCATGGTTGACCCTACGGTCAAACTCGGGGTGATCCACGGACAGCGCTTCTGTGCGCCATGACCATCCGGGACTGGGCAGGCCCCTACTTCCGTGCCAACTCAGCGCCTCCACCGGTCCGCCATCCCAGCTAAGTCCCATTTTCACGGCCAGCCGCAAATGCCGCTCGTTCGGAAAACCAAACGCGGCAAAGAAATCCCTTGCTGGGCCCAGCCGGCTGGAGTAAAGCCTCTCCGACACGTGATAAAAAGGCCCGCGGCGCCGCAGGACACCACGCCACTCGGGCGCCACCATCACATCGCCGATTTGCAGGTCACGGGCCGGTCGGCCATGATGGAGAACGGTGCGCGGGGTACCGCCGCAGTGCGCCACTAGTTCATTGCCTTGCCACAGGCCCACCGCCTCGCCGCCGCCATGGTGGTATTTCCAGTCAAACCACGCTGAATCCACTGAAGAACCAAAAACACGGCGGTGCAAGCTCAAGACAGCCGTGCAGTCGGATGGGGCGACGTCGCGAAGCGTAAAAACCGTTCCAGCGATCTCGAGCATTTGTACTCTGGTGTCGAATGTCATGGGCTGACGTTTTCAAACCTGCCACTCATGGGGCAAGGTCACCACGCCCTGCTCCAGACCGTGTTGGGTCACTTCCAGTTGCAGACACTGCTCCACCTGATCGTAAGGGTGCACGCCGTCCTCGGTGGTCAGAAAGCAGGTGACCGAATAGCGTCCCTTCAGCAAAGGCAGCCGCCTGAACAAGAGGGTCGCTTGTCCCTGTCCCTCGCTGTCCATACGCAGCGTCACACCGTCATTGACCGATCCGGCGCTGGCCACGGTCAACCCCGTCGTATCCGAGAATCCCACCGCCACGCCGGGAACCGGCAAGGACGGATCAATGGCGAACTCGATGGTGATTGCGACATCGGTCTCGCTCGAGTGCACATGCACCTGCCGGCCCTCCTCGTACTCGGTGCGGGCCACGGCACGAACAATTCGTCCTGTGCCGTCAGGAACAGCCGTGCGCATCTCCTCAGGCGGGGCGAACGATGCGGACTGCGACGCGAAAGCGCCCCCGGAAGCCAGGCTGGCGTTATAGGCGCTGGTCACTTCTGCTGCCGAGCCTTGCAACCGCAGCTTGCCCTTGTCGATCCAGACAGCGCGTGAGCACAAGGCTTCCACCTGGTACATCGAATGCGAGCAAAACAGGATGGTCTTCCCTGAATCCTTAAGGCGCATGATCCGATCAAACGACTTGCGGGCAAAAGCGCCGTCACCCACAGCCAGCGCCTCGTCAATGACCAGTATGTCGGGCTCCACGGCGGTTGCCACTGCAAACGCCAGCCGGACAAACATCCCGCTTGAATAGGTCTTGACCGGTTGATGAACAAACTCCCCGATATCCGCGAAAGCCAGGATTTCATCCAGCCGTTCTTTGACTTCGTGGTGCTTCAGCCCGAGGATGGCGCCGTTCATGAATACGTTCTCAATGCCGGTGAACTCCGGATTGAACCCCGCCCCCAGTTCGAGCAATGCCGCAATCCTGCCACGCACGTGGAGGCGGCCGGTAGTCGGTGGCAGAGTTCCGCACAGGATTTGGAGCAAGGTCGATTTACCAGCGCCATTGCGGCCCACCAGTCCGACAACTTCCCCTGGCTTGATCAGCAGGTCAACGCCCTGCAGTGCCCAGAACTCCCGACTGAACTGTCGCCAGCGTCCCCATAGCAATTGTTTCAGGCGGTCATTAGGCCGATCATACAAACCATAACATTTGCCTAGGTCGCGCGCCTCGATCGCATAACGCGTCGCTTGCGAGCTTGCCGCAGTCGCAGACTCGAATTCAGACAACATCGGAAAACCCTGGTCTCAGCCGACGGAAAAGGGCGGCACCGGCCCAAGCCACCGCCAGACTGGCGACGAGACTCCAGAAGGCGAGGCTCCAATCCGGCCACCGCCCATCGAGCAGGACTGTTCGAGTCTGGGTCATGATCGGCGCCAGCGGGTTCAGCCACATCCAGTCGCGCAATCCGCCGGGCAATGCCTCCACCGGGAAAAACACCGGGCTCATGAAAACCAGTGCCGTCATAGCCATTGACAATACCTGTCCGATGTCACGAATGAACGTACCTATTGCGCTCAATCCCCAGCCCAAGCCCAGGCAAAGCGGCAATAAGGGCAGCCAGACCAGTGGCAATGCCAGCGCGGTCATTGGGACTTCTCCCATGCCCATCCAGCGCAGGCATAGTAGCGCCAACGCAGCGATGCCCAGATGGACCAATGCGGCCATCGCGCTGACCCACGGGAGCACTTCCACCGGAAACACCACTTTCTTTACCAGATGCGGTTGCTCCACAATCAGCAAAGGGGATCGGTTAACACATTCGGCAAAGAAATTGAATACGGCGAGACCTGCGTAAAGACGCAATGCAAAGGCCAGATTTCCCTCGCCGGGCGGGCTCCAGCGAACCTGGAATACATGCCGAAAGACGAAGGTATAGACCACCAGCATCAACAGTGGTGTCAGAACCAGCCAAGCCGTACCAAGCCACGACTGGCGGTAACGAATGTGCACCTCGCGTATGGCCAACTGGCCAATGAGGCCGGCATGGCGAAGAGGCAACAGGTACGACGACAGGAATTTCAAACCTTGAGACTCATGAAATTGATGACCAAGACATATCCGAACAACAGGACTCGGCCAGCCGCAAATGGTTCAGGATTTGGGGGGCTCTGCCCGACCCTCCGCAATTTCTTTCAGTATCTCGGGTCGCAAGACGCGCAGTGCATGCCCGTCACGCTCCACGATTCGGTTGACGAACAAGAGCTGAAATGAGCGCGTCACCGTCTCACGACTCGCATTGATCATAATCGCGAGTTCCTGATGAGTGGGAGCCTGCTCAACCGTAGGCTGCCGCGAGTTTCCTTCAGGAGCGGGGCGCGGCAATTGTAGTAACAGCACGCAAAGCCTTTGGAAGGGGTTGGGCAAGCTGAGCAGTGTGCGCTGGGCCATTACGGAACGAACTCGCTGCGCCAGCCGCGTCATCACGGCGCGAGCCAAGTCGGGGTGGTTCAAGATAAGCTGGCGTGCGGTCCGGGAATCCAGAAAGGCCACCGTCGACTTGACAGCAGCCATGACATATTCCGACAGAGGTTGACTATCCACCACAGACAGTTCGCCAAAATAGTCGCCCGAGTCCACAAAATACAACCCAACACTGCGGCCATCAACCGTGAAGTCAACGCCCTGAAGCCTTCCGTCCACAAGAAAGCCCAATTCTTGCGCGGGACTGTCTTTTGACATCACTATTGCACGCCGCGCAAAAGATCGAAGGGTCATTTGCCCAGAAAGCGCTTCCAGTGTTTCCAGCGGCAACGGTTGCAGCAGCGGAAACTGAGAAATCAATTGAAGCGAAGCCGGCATTCGCCACTAGTTTAGCGCCGGCCCTGCGATCCAACGCGACCGAAAATCGTGATGGGTGACCGAAGCGCAGTTCTGCGGAACGACAGAACGTGTGATGAGGCGCACATCCAAACGCGCCCGAAGTGAGAGAATTACCATGAAACCAATGTTTGGGTCATTGTCAGGCCCCAGTTTCCGAAAGGAAAGTTCGTCATGAGTTCCACGAAGAATCCGGCAATATTGCCCCGTTGCTTCGCCCACTTGCTGTTGGGCATGGGTTTGGCGGCGCCACTCTGGGCTGCGCAGGGCGGCGCTGAGGTCGTCGGCGAGGTTACCTTGCTCATCGGACAAGCGCAACTGGTCGGTGCGGATGAGGTTATCCGCGTGGTTGAACGCGGCCAAACCGTAAGGGCAGGGGACCGCATTGAAACACGCGAAGGTGGTCACGTGCACGTTCGTTTCTTGGACGGAGGGCGCCTCAGCGTCCGTCCCTCCAGTCGGTTGCAGATCGAGAATTACAGCCACTCCCCGACACAACCGCAAAGTTCGGCCATTAAATTTCGCCTTGATGAAGGGGTGATTCGATCCATTACCGGGACGTGGGGCGAGGAGGCGCGCGACCGTTTCCGACTCAATACCCCGATGGCTGCGATCGGTATCAAAGGCACGGACTTTGTGGTCAAGTCGGACGCCAACACCACGGCAGCGTCGGTCTACGCTGGAGCTATCTTGGTGGCGCCATTGGGCGACTGCGCAACGCCTCTGGGTTCTTGCCAGGGCGGCCGCGAAAAGCTTTTGTCGGCAGACATGAAAGGCGTCATGCTTGAACTGAATCGTCAACAGGGTGTGCCCCAGTTTGTCACGGCTGTAGACCTGATGGCAAGCGCCAGACGCCCGCCCCAAGGCTCGGTTGTCGCTTCGGTGCCAGTCGCGCTCGCGCCTACGGGGGGCGAAGTGTTGGGGGTCAGTGGGGTCAATGTGGACAAACCAATCGTCAGTGAATCAAGGGCACGTGATCTGGTAGAAACTGCCGGCCAAATTGCGGCTGCGCAAATAGCTGCAGCCCAGACGCAAGTTGGTCAGATTCCTCCGGTGTCTCTTCCGCCGCAGGTCACCCAATTGGCGTGGGCGCGGTATGCGTGGATCAGGGATGAAGGATTTGACACCCTCGGTCAGACCTTTGAGCAGGCGTCGGCCGCCGGGCGCGAGGCGGTTGTATTCGGAACCGCCCACGCTCTCACCCGGAGCGCGTCGCCAGTGGGCGCAATGTTGACCACTTCCGATAGCGCTGTCAACTTCCGGCTGGCGGGGGCATCGGCCTTTTTCCGGCGCGACTTTGATCATGGTGTCGAAGCCGCCAAAGTGGACAACGGGATGCTGTCTGTCGATTTTTCACGATCAACTTTTTCCACCCAATTGGGGGTGTCAAGCCCGACTCTGGGTGCAGACAACGTGTCGGCAAGTGGCACCATTGGAAAGGATGGTGTGATGCGTTCGACGTCCGCCAACGCGATCGTACAGGGCGCCACGACGCTGGACGGGAAAGAGGCCGGCTATCTGTTTGAAAAGAACCTTGCATCAGGTGCACTGCGCGGCGTCACCCTTTGGGGGCGGTAGTTGACACTGGCAGCGCGACTGCAGGGATTTTTCCTTGCTCGGTATGGCGTCGTCGTGCTGAGCATGGCGCTGAGCCTGACGGTGTGGGCCGGACTGCGGATATTTTCCGGGAACTGGTTGTCCATGCTTGAAGAGCGCGGTGGTGATGTTGTCTGGCGCATGGTTGCCGAACGAAAGGACGAGCGGCGCCTCATCATTGTCGATATCAACGAAAAGAGCCTTCAGGAAATCGGTCCGTGGCCATGGCCCCGGGCAACCCAGGCCCTGTTGATCGAACAGTTGGCCAAGGCCGGTGCGGGACAGCAGATAATTGACATCGTTCTGAACGACAGCAGACCGGACGATGCCGCGCTGAACAATGCTCTGTTGCGGAACCGGCCCGTCCTGTCACAGATTTTTTCCTTGGACGCTGGTACCGGCCCGTCGTCTGGCAAACTTGGCGGCGCGCTTGACTGGCCGGCCTGTCCGGCGGTTTTCCCGGAGGCGTACGGGTTTTTGGCCACGTCTGCGACGCTGGCAGCGAGTGTGGTCGGGCATATCACGCCGAGGGTTGCCGCCGACGGCATCGTCCGGCAACAACCAGCAATCGTCTGCCATGGGGGATTGTCCTATCCGGCGCTGAGTCTTGCGGCCCTCTTGTACGGCACTGCAGAAACCGGTCTGGTCTTACGGCGTGGCATCAGCCCACTCGACGCACCTTGGATTCTCCAGGGCAGGACTCAGGCCTTGCCGTCCGTTCCGTTGAGTGAAAGTGGCGATATCCGGGTGCCCTGGAAACTGCATCCGCAAAGCTTCATCAGCATTTCCGCCGCCGATGTGCTTGCCGGCCGAGTGCCGTCCGGTCTCCTGAAAGGGGCCTGGGTGTTGGTCGGAAGCAGCGCTTTTGGGCTTCATGACGCCATCGCAACACCGTTCGAAGGCACTGCGGCCGGTTTGCAGGTCCACGCTGAAATCATCACGGCGATGATTGATGGCCATATCCCGGCCACTCCAATGGGCGCACCGGCCTATCGGATCGCCATGGCCGCGTTGGGAATTGCGTTGCTGGTGCTCATGGTGAGGGAGCGCAGACGCTTTCCGGTCTACCTGATTCCGTTGGCGGCTGGGGTTTGGGGCTTGGTCTTGTGGGGTGTGCATAGCCTGCTGCAAGTGAAAGCATCCCTCTGGTTGGGTTGGGCCGATCCCTCCCTCTTTGTCGCCCTTTCTGGCCTGATCATGGGAATCCTTGAGCACGCACGCAGCCGTGTCGACCGGGATCGTCTTTATTCTCATCTTTCCAGCTACCTGCCCGCGCCAGTGGCCGAGGCACTGGCGCAACAGTCGCCATCCAGCGCCATCCGTGCCAGCACGCGCCAAGTTTCGGTGCTGTTTGCCGACATCCGCAATTTCTCTGCCTATTGTGAGGCGCGCCCCCCAGAGGAGGCTGCTGCCGTACTGCACGCGTTTTTCTCCACGGCGACGCGCGTCATTGAAGCACACGGGGGGATCATAGAATCCTTTCAGGGGGATGCCGTCTTCGCGGTCTGGAATAGTGACGGCAAATCTGAACAACAAACAGCCAAGACCATGAATCGCCACGCGCCCGAGCGAAGCTTCGAACCCGAGTCCAGTCCTGTTTCTGTGTGGGGTGTTGTCAACGCGCCACAGGATCCACCGGTTGTTGGCAATGTTTCCCACGCCCAGTTGGCGCTGGACGCGGCCATCAGCCTGCAGCAAGCCATTGCAGGCGTTCTCCCCGATCCCGCGCCTGCTGGGCTTGAGCCTTTGGCGCTCGGAATTGGCGTGGAAACCGGTCCTGCGATGTCGGGCTCCTTTGGTCTCGCCAGCCGGCGCACCCACATGGTCATGGGGCGAACAGTGACGATTGCCAGTCGATTGGTCAGCATGACAGCCGACCTGGCGCATCCCATCCTGGTGGGTGAAGGACTGGCCGCACAGGTAGGCGGCATTGGACTGAAGTCCATGGGAGTCTTCCTGCTGGACGGACTCAGGGTGCCGCATCACGTGTACGCGCCACCGCTGCTCGCTTCGACAACCATTCGGTAGTTCCTGCGCGATGCGAGCCTGCGCCCATCGTCCAGGTCGAGCGCCCTTTGCCGCGATTTTTTTCAGGGCAGTTCGGGCCATGGCAATGGCCGTGGTATGTGCAGATCTCGCAGCGCTTGCTGCTCCACCCGATGACCCGTCTGGGTCGATGTCCAATCCGGAATCACCTGTCGCAGTGTCATCGACGGTCTGCAGCACGCGCAATGCGAGCCTCGACACCCTCTTGAACCAGGTTGCCCAATGCCAGGCCAATGCCGAATTTCTGGCCCAACTGGGGTTTGTGCTCAACGCCCAAGGCCGGTATGCCGAAGCGCTAGACCACCTCGAGCGGGCCTTGATGCTCGATCCCGGGCTCAAAGGGGCACGGATCGACTATGCCGTTGCACTTGCTGGGGTCGGCGACAACGCCTCGGCACTGACGCTGATTCAAAGCCTGTTGGCCGATCCCACGCTGCCCGACAGAGTGGCGCCGGTGTTGCGACGCCAGATTGAAGCGCTGTCCGTCCAGATGAGCACACAAACAGCCGCAGCCGACCGCCCCATGCGAGTGCGTGGGACGGCGGGTTTTCTGATGGGCTACGCCACCAATCCGCTGGGATCGCCCAACCTGTCATCTCTCATCCTGACCTTTCCAGGTTTTCCCATCGAATTGCCGCTGGACGGCAGCTACCTTGCGCGTCCGGGCTCGTACGGGCGCGCCGACGCCGGTCTGGCGATGCGCTACGACACAGGGGCCGACGTACTCTACGACTTCTTTGGCGGACTGCAGGCATTTCGCAGCGTGCTCGCCGAAAGCTCGAAGTCGCAGCAGGCGGAATTTGCCGTCGAACGACTGTCGGGCTCCAACGGACTTGGAACCGGATCTTCGACGGTGGCCTTCTACCAGGGGTTGTCGGTGTTCGGTCTCCATACGGCCGCTGGTGTCCGATACCAATCGCAACTCCTGACGGCCGGTGTCGAGCTGCCGGGGTTGAGCGGGTGGACCCTGTTTTCGACCGATCCCTCACCCAACTGCAGGAGCCGCATCGGGATCGAGGCTTTCAACCGCGAATTGAGCAGCAACCGGCTGCTCTCCGGCCTCTACGGGGGCATCAGTGGGCAATGGCGGTGCTACCCCTTGCAAGGCGGTTACTGGCAGGTCGGGGCGGTGGCGGGGCGTGACCATGTCAAACAGGCGAGTCGTCCCGGTGGCGATCAGATTCAGTACGCTGCGCGGCTCAGCCGCCTCTGGCTCAACCGCCAGTGGGCACCCCTTGGGTTCGAGCGGCTCGGCAACCTGTTGCTCGTGGCTGCGGCAATGGGCACCCGCGACACCACGGGTTACAGCCCGTTGCTCGATTCCGGGCGTGTCCGCCAGATTCACCAGTTCAACCTGCGAGCAGAGTTGCAACAACAACTGAATTCGACATGGCAACTGGTGTGGGGATTCGACTGGTATCAGCAACGCTCCAACCTGCGCTTGTTCACGTTCGGCAACGCCGGGCCCTATGTGGGGCTCCGTACCGCGTGGTGACGGCAAAAGCGATGACTGTAAGAATTTGTTGTATTTTTGCAAAAGGAAGGCGACCGATTCAAACGTGTGATCAAAATCACTCGAATCCCGGTTGCGACTTCCCTATACTGAAGTTTCAGGTAGACCAGCCGGGTTGGCAGGGTTGTCAGGAAGCTGATGATCCATGCAATAATCCGGTCGGTAACTTGCAAGGGTGAGCAGGTGGTGTCACGTAACGATGGTTACTGGTACTGGCAGCTCCGATGTTTAACTTGTTACTTCGTGAAAATTAACTGAGGAACTTCTTATGTCACAACCAACAGTCTTTGGCCCCTCCGCTGCCGTTACGATGACCAACCTGGCGCTCTATGGCGGCAGCTATGTGCTGACCCCCCTTGAGTTCGCCAACCAGGTTACCCAAGCCACGGCCAACCAGTACGCGTTTGCGAACACGCTCGCAGCGCCGTTCGTCAACTCCCCGATGACCACGCAAGCCTACGTGAACATCGTCCTGACGAACCTGGGTGTGAATGCCGAGCCGCTGAACAGCGCCGTGGTGGCCTACATGAACAGCGTCGGTCGCGCCAACTGGGGCACCGTGACCTTGCAGCTCGGTCAGATCCTGTCCACCCTGACGGGTGACGTCACCTACGGCCCGGCTGCCAACGCCTGGAACGCCCTGGTTACCGCCAACTTCGCTGAGTGGACCGGCACCGCTCCGGTGCCTGGCAGCAACATCGCCATGACCACCACCGCCAACGAGCTCGTCGTGGGCACGGGCGGTGATGACAAGTTCTCCGGTTCCACCAACACCTACCAGGGTGGCGACACCGTTCGTGGTGGCGGTGGCCATGACGTCCTGATGCTGAGCCTCACGTCCGGCACCTACAACAACGTCACGACCCAGGGCGTCAACCGCATTGAAATCGATGCGGACGGCGACGTGAACGTCGGCGCAAGCTTGTTCTCCACCGAGCTGCAGTCGATCAAGATCACCAACAAGTCCACCGGCAACGTCGTGCTGACCGACCTGCAGGAAGACAGCCGCAACTCCATCATGTTCGAATTGAACGACGTCGCCGCCGATGTCACGCTGAACTTCGACCAACAGGCCGTGCAAGGTGCATCAACCGTCGAAGTCATGCTGACCGAAGTCACCGGTGCGCTGGCGCTGGTGGGTGAAAACGGCGAAGCCATCGAAACCACCATTCTGGACGTGCAAGACGTCAAGGGTGCGGCCTCCACGCTCAAGAGCCTCTCCGTGACGGGCGGTACCACGCTCGAAATCAAGGGTGGCCTGACGGGTCAGGCCTTCACCATCACGGCACCCTTGCCCTCGACCCTGACCACCGTCAACGCGGCATCGGCAGCAGGCGTGTTCGCCGGCAATCTGGTGCTGGACGTGACGGGCAACGGCGCTTCCAAGGCACTGGCACTGACCGGCGGCTCCGGCGACGACAAGATCAACATCGGCGACGGCTACGGCGACGGCGACGTCCTGAATGGCGGCGCGGGTGCGGACGAGATCACCATCAACTTCACCACCTCTGCGGACACCACGCGCGCCGCAACGATGACCCAGTTTGAGACGGCCAATGTCGCCTTCAATGCGCCCGTTTCCTTCGAAGGCGCCACGGTTGACGATCTGAAGACCATCAACCTGAACGCATCCTCCAGCCGCGCCGACTTCAACCGCATGGACAGCACGCTGACCACCCTCAACATCAAGGCCAACCTGGCCCAGGGTGTCGAGGTGGACTACGACGGCAAGGCTTTTGCATCGCTCGACATCAACATCGAGGGCACGACCAAGGATGTGGTGTCCCCCAGCTTCACTGCGGCCATCGGCAATGCAGGCAACACAGCCGCCATCCGCGTCATCAATGCCGATACGGTCAACCTGACCACCAAGGCCGGCGGCAATGTCACGCTGGCAAACGCGTTGCAACTGGACGACAAGGATGCCAATGGTCGTTCCACCTCGGTGTTGAACATCCAGAGCCAGTCGGACTTCGATCTGACCATCCTGGGCAGTCTTGACGGCGGCGGTGTGCTGTCGGCGATCGTCGACAGCAACGACGTGCAGGACGTCACGGTTCAGACCAACAAGTGGGGCCGCATCTTCGCCGGTAACGAAACCGTTGCCTTCATGGAGGACGCGGACGCGTTGCAGAACCTCTTGATCAAGTCGTCCACCGATGGTGACATCGAGATGGGCCTGATCGGTGCGCGCGACTTCTTCGGCGACTTCGGCGACAACCCCAGCGACCTCGAAACCATCACCATCGATGCGGCGCTGAGCTCGACGATCACCCAATGGGGCATTGACGCCGATGACTCCCAGGCCGGCTCCGGCTCGGCCTCCACGGTGAACACGATCAATATCACGGGTGGCCGTTCATCCACGATCAACCTGTTTGGGTCTGCCCTCGTGGCTCCCGGCTTGGCCAACAATCGTGGCACGAATGTGCAGGGGCCCACGTTCTTGCAGGGAGCGGTGACCGGCGATAACTGGCTGCAGTCCGCGTCCATCGGCACCGTGATGATCAACACCACGGGTCTGGTGCAGGGCGAAATCGACGCTGCCTATGACCTGAATGACGGCGGCGCAACCGAAACCTTCTTCAATAACCTG
>WBZM01003062.1_pt1 | contig 13373 bp, 17 predicted proteins | sample 5204271 | NCBI WGS metagenome assembly WBZM01 (sample SAMN12344346, study PRJNA552823) | activated sludge metagenome | biome: Activated sludge suspended growth; feature: Nitrification reactor; material: Wastewater; isolation source: activated sludge from nitrification reactor of wastewater...
AGAACGTGGCCGCGTCGCTCAGCAAGGGCGACCGCGTGCTCGTGAAGGGCCGGCTCGACTTCCGCAAGTACCAGAACAAGGAAGGTGTCGAGGTCACGACCCACGACATCATCGCCGACGAGGTCGCCCCCTCGCTCAAGTACGCGACAGCACAGATCTCGCGGATCGAACGCGAGTCGACCGGGTCGGGCGCGAGACGGGGCAACGGCGGCGGGCGGCGACAGCAGGCCGACCCGGTGTACGGGGACACTGAGCCGTTCTAGTGAGCGACATGATCGAAGAAGGAACAGGAGCTCCGCGACGAGCTCAGCCAGTACACGGGGTCGCGGATCTGCGGCCACTGCAACGGAGAGGGGTGGGTCACATGCCCGACGACCTGACCAACGACTATCACCTGTTCGGCTTCGACGGTGACGAGTACCTGCACCGGGATCTCGCGAGTGTCGTCGAGGACCGGGTGTTCGAGGAACGCGACGACCCCGAGTTCACGGTGACCGAGTGGACCTCGCGGCCGGTCAGCATGTACCTGCCGACAGCCGACCGGCTGCTCGAGTACATCCTCGACATCGTCGGCGACGACTGCGGATTCGAGGAAGGCTACGAAGCGATGGAGCGGGCGCTCGACAAGGGGGCGGTGAAGGAGGCGGCCGAACGGCTCCTCACCGTGATCCGCGACAACACCGTCGACGCCTTCCGCTTCGCCGACAAGGTCGTGCGCACCTACCACTTCACCTGGGACGCCGAGGGCCGGCTGCTGTGCGACGGCGTCCCCTTCTGGCCGGAGGACCAGCGATGAGCGACGAGAAGGCGCCCGGTTTGGCGAAGCGGCTGCAGCAGTTCAACGACTGGCGGATGGCCGACCCGGACGTGGCCGAGACCGCACGGATCGTGCTGATGAACAGCGGGTCGCGCTCGATCGCTCAGCTCGCCGTCGACAACCCGGAGATGTTCGACGGGCTGTACGACGCGGCCGAGCAGATGGTCGGCGACCACTTGCGTGTCGAGCGGCTGTGACCGTTGCTGTCCGACTTCGCGACCGGATGCTCGACAAGGTCGACCCGTACGTCGACCCGAACGTGCTGCCCGTGTTCCACCACGACGTCACACAGGTGTCGCCGTTCACCCTCGAGATCGTCGCGCCGTACGTGGCGTGGGAGATGCTGGTCGAGTCGATCGCCGAGCGGATGATGACCCGCGGTGCCCGGCCGAACCAGCATCACACCAACATGCTGAAGGGGATGCTGGCACGCATCTCGAAGTCGCTCACCGTCGTCATGGTGCACCCGGCGCTGAAGGGGCGAGGGAAGGCCGGGGACTCGCTGCAGGACGGCGTGTTCCCGGCGTGGTCGCAGCCGCCGGACAGCTTCGGGCGGATCTGGTCGCCGACACCGAACGGCGGCGAGTACCGGCTGCTGAAGCCGCACATCGAGCACGACATGCAGCTCGGGCAGTACACGCTGTGGGACCAGTTCGGTCACGCGAGGCGGCACTGGTGCCACGACCCCGAGGTTCACGTCGCGGTCAGCGAACGACGAGCCCTTCCATCAATGCTTCCAGCCCCACGCCGCGATCAAGCGCCGCCAGGAGTCCGGCGTCCAGATCCGTCGACGGGATGAAGATGTCGGAGCTCTCGAAGCCGATGAACTCGAGCATGCCGTAGGCGGCAGTGTCGATCTGGTCGTCGTGTGCCGGCTTGCGGCCGTCGCCCATCATCTTGCGGTGCTCGTCGACGAACGCCTTGACGTCCCAGTCGACGGTGCCGTCCTTCGGAATCCAGACGTTGCCCTTGTTCTGCTCGGCCGAGTACGGGGTGGCACGCGACTCCTTCGAGCCTTCGGCCTTCGCCGCTTCGACGGTGTGGCCGGTGAGGAGCCGGCGGTAGCTCTCGACGACCGACTTGCCGGCGCCACCCTTCTCCTCCTCGATGAGGATCTTGACGCCGAACCCGTCGGCTTTCGCGGTGGCGGTCACCTCGTCGAGCACGCCCCCGGCGTCCTTGCGGAACCGGTTCACGTCGAGGATGTAGTACGAGCGGTCCTTCTTCCCGACGAGAGTGCCGACCGTCCAGTCGCCAGCGTTCTCGGTGGCCGCGAGGTCCCAGACGCGCACGAGCTGATCCATGTCGGCGGCGCTGATCTGGGCGGGGTCGTAGCGCTTCCACTTCTTCGGGGGGAACATGCCGCCCTGGCGGACCGACGGGCGCTGCTGGTAGAGGCAGGTCCACGAGAACGCGTCGGTGCTCGAGCGCTTCTTCTCGAAGTAGTCGCGGGGGTGGCGGCCGGGGATGCGGGAGAAGCGGCAGTCGAGCACCTCGTCCATCTCGCGGCCGAGGATGTCGCGCCAGGCTGCGAGTTCGTCGTCGGTGAGCTCGACATCGTCGTGAGGGCAGGCGAAGGCGGGGAAGTCGAGCACCTGCCACTGCGGCCCGTTGTAGTCGGGCTCCTTCATGCGGGCCTGGACGGCGCCGGAGAGGTCGTCTTCGGCCCAGCGGGTGGCGATGATGATGACGGTGCCGCCCGGCTGCAGACGGGTGCTGATCGTGTTGTCCCACTCGGACAGGTGCATCTTCTTCGTCGCCGCGGAGGCTGCTTCGACCGAGTTCTTGATGAGGTCGTCGATGACGATGAGGTGGCCGGGGCGTCCGGTGATGAGGCCGCCGACGCCGACGGAGAGCATGCCGCCGAAGTGGCCGGCGATGCGCCATTCGCCCGACGACGCGATGTCCGGGTCGATCGCCGTGCCGAACAGGTCGGCGCCGTAGCGTTCGTGCATCCGTCGGACGTCGGTGCCGCGCATGCGGGAGAAGTCGTCGGAGTACGAGATGTACATCAGCTGGTTGTCGGGGAAGAACCCGGTGTACCAGAACGGGAGCAGCAGCCCGCACCACGACGACTTGCCGGTCTGCGGCGGGGCGTTGACGATGATGTAGGACTCGTTGGTGGTGTCGAGGATCGCCTTGATGATGACCTGCTCGATCATCTCGATCCACGAGTAGAGCACCCAGTTGTGCCCCCAGATCTGCTTGCCGTAGTGCAGGCCGATCGACGACGGGAGCGCCTTGCGTTTGATCTGCTCGACGCTCTCCTCAGCTGTCACCGCCATCGTGCACCACCTCCGCGTCGATGATGTCGCCGTCGGCTGCAGCGAGGGCTTGCATGGCGCCGACGCCGTGCTCGCGCAGGAGCTCGAGCGCCGCGACCTTCGTGGCTTCGACGGCCTGGACGGTGACCCCGCCTTCGTGGCGGACCTCGATGCGCTTCACGTCGCGCCACTTGTGGGCCCGGCGGTTGAACAGCACCATCTGGATCGCGGCCATGTTGCCGTCGCGGGCCTTGCGCATCAGGGTCTCCTCGACGGCATCGAAGGACCGTTCGACGGCGGCGTCGACGAGTTCGACGAAGTCGCTGTTGGCCATCTCCTGCTTCAGCCGCTTCGGGCTCCACCTCACCTCGAACGCGGCGAGGTTCACCGGCGTCCCCTGGGCGACGCGTGCGAGGAACGTCTCGCGTTCGCGTACCTGGGCGAAGATGGCGTCCTCGTCGGGGATCACGACTCGACGTTGCGCCAGACGAGCATGGTGGCGCCGGCCACGCCGAGCCACACGAGGAGGGTGTCGCGGATGCCGTCGATCCGGTCGACGTTGATGGCGGTGAGCGCGCCGGCGATCCAGACGCTGACGCAGTACGGGCAGTCGATCAGGTCGAACAGCTTCGAGGCCACGAGATGGTCGCTGCGTTCGGCGAGCCACACCTTCACCCGGTTCCGGGTGCCGTCGATGAGCGAGTCGGCGATGAGGAAGCGGGTGATCCGGTAGGTGGCGAACACCGTGAGGATCAGCCACACGTCGCGCATCCCTTCACGGTGACCTTCCACTTCACGGTGGCGTCGGCGGGCTTCAGGCCGACCTCCTCGACGAGGGTGTCGGAGACGCCCGACAGGACGACGGTGCGGCCGCGGTCGTCGACCTTCACCGAGGTGAGGATGTCGTGCTGGGTGTAGCGGCCCTTCGCCTCGTTGTACACGGACAGCTTGGCGGTGTCGCCGTTGACGGTGACGAGGCAACGGTTGAAGCTGTCGGGGCCGGTGAACCCTTCGATGTCGACGGTGCCGGAGTAGGCGGGTGTGGCTGCGGTCTGAAGTCCCATGCCGGGCATATTAGGCGAGGCCGCGAATGGAACGCACGTGCACCTGGACGGGCACGTTCGCCACGAATGCGTCCATCAGCAGCTCCCGCCACTCGTCCTGGTTGCGCAGCCAGTCGAGGTCGACGATCTTCATCGCCCACGTGCCGGCGAGCATCCCGGCTTCGATCGCGTACTCGGCGCAGTCGTATTGGACGGGGCAGCTGGCACAGTGGATGAGCGCCAGCTTCTGCATCTCGCGGCCCTTCAGCTTCGCGACGGTCCCGTCGGATCGCTGGACGAGCACCGTCTGGCTCGGGTCGAACTGCCAGGGGGACGGCATGGTGTCGTCGTCGTTGCGCCAGCCGCGGCACGCGCCACGTTCCATCCAGTCGCGGTCGATCCCGAACGCCCGGGTGATGAGCCCGCCGAGGTCGTCGAGGTCGCCGTCGCAGGACGTGATCCGTGGCATCGGGCGCGTAGTGTACTGCGGGTGGGGGACCCGACTGAAGGACCGGACGCCCGGCGCCGCAAGGTGTACATGCTGGCGAAGCGGCTGCGCATGTCCCGGCAGGACCGCATCGAGTTCGCCGAGTGTCTCCTGTGGCGGGACGTCAGGTCATGGTCGGAGCTCGACGACAGCGAAATCCAGCGCCTCCTCGACGCCTTCGAGGGCTACGCCATGATCCAGGCGCACCTCGATCAGCTCGGCGCGTAGTCAGCCGTACACATCCATCACCGCTTGGGAGCAGAGGCTCGCGGTCGGCAGGTTCTCGATGGCGACGTTGCTCGCCAGGCTGCGCGCATACTCAGCGGCCTGTACCAGCTGGCCCTTCGGGAACAGCTTCTCCTCGCTGGTTTCGCGGGCGACGACGTAGATCGACATGCCCTCGAACTGACCCTTGTACAAGGAGTCGCAGCCCGAATACGAGAACAGCGGGTAGGCGCCGGCCGACCCGCTGTTCCGTGTGGAGATCATCTCGCGCACTCGTGCGCTCTGTCCGCATCGGCATCCCATGCCGGCTGATCCTAGGGCTCGAGGACGGCCTGAGCTCGCGCCTGTGCGGCGGCGCCGCGGAGCGAGAGGGCGAGCGACTGGTCCTGTGCGTCGAGTCGGTCGGACGCGAGGCGCGCCAGCTCGGCGAGGTCGTCGAGCACCTGCGCCGGGATGACCACCTGGCGGTGGCTGAGCTGCGTGTCCATCACCCCAGTATGCCCGGTTGCATACGGCGTGTAAACAGCGTTCTGCGGGGCGACGATCTTCCCGGAGTACGACAGGAGCCGGGCAACCTGGATTCGCATCCTGGCGGCCCGGCTCCTGATCGGTCGTTGGGTGGTCACCCTAGCTGCCGCCGAGACCCTTGTCGGGGAGCATGCGGTCGTTGATGTTGCGCTTCGACAGGACCGCGATGTAGGCGACGTTCGCCGAGATGAAGGTGGCCACCGCCATGACGGCGGTCTGTGCCGTGAACACGGCCGAGCCGTCGGCCAGGGTGGACTGCACCACGTACGCCGAGGCGGCCGACAGGAAGGCGGTGACGAACTGCTTGAGGCCGTCCGACGCCGTCGACTTCGTGACCAGCGCGGTGATGACCGGGATCACGTGGCCGACGATGAGCGTGACGACGAACGGGGTGGCCTGCAGCATGGTCGCTGCTGCAAGGATGAGGGCAAGGGCTGTCATGTGGGTTGGTCCTCCTGCTGGATTGGGTTCGGAACTGTGATGTCGAGACCCAGCCTGTCGATGATGTCGCGATGGAATCTTGCTTCCTGACGCGCCGCCTTCTCGAGGCCGTCGAGTCGACGGACGACCACCTTGACGCCCTCGTGGAGATCGCCGGTGAGGCGCAGGGTGGCCCTGACGTTCTGTTCCAGCACGCCGACCCGTTTCACGAGTGGCAACTCGTGGGGCGGCTTGTGGTTCACGGCAAGGTTGACGTCGTCGACGGCCGGCTTGATGTCCTCGGCAACGACCTTGCCGAGCGGCTTCGCGGGATCACCGGTGTCGACGGAGACCTTCACGCCATGCACGTCGGCGCTGAGGTTCTTCAGCCGCCCTCCGTGGACGATGATCATCCACAGGAACCCAAGGGCGGTGAGGACCGCTGCGGTGCCGAGAAGTCCATCGGACAGATCGGACGCGATCACAGCGAGATCTTCTCCCCCCCGACGTAGCCGCGGATCTGCTCGATGGTGAGCAGGTAGGGCGCTGCGAGGGTGTCCCAGTTCGGGTGGAGCTCGAACAGCCGGTACCCGGGCCTGTCCGGCTGGTACAGCTGCACGAACTCGTCTTCGTTCGCGATGTGCCTGATCGAGATGCCGTCCCACGCGAACCGTCGGTTGTCGTAGGCGGCGCCGGTGCGCGGGTCCTTGATGGCGACGATGACGTGCACGTGGTCCTCCATGTCGGGGATGTCGGGTGGTGGGGGCGGGGGAAGTGGGGCGGTGAGCTTCGCGATCTCGGCGGCGAGCACGTCCCACGGGAAGTTGCGGCCGGGGTCGGTGTGGTCGGTCTGACCCCAGGCGTTCGAGACGTCGGCGTGACCGCAGTACCCGCGGTCACCGGCGAGCAGCCCGTGCGAGTCCAGCTTCTCGAGCGGGAACCCGTCGATCTTCGACTTGTCGACGATGAACTTCGCGACGCCGCGGATGTGGTTGTACGACAGCTGGTCGAGCCATTCCTCGGTGGTCTGCGACGCGCGCCCCGGGATGCAGATCGACCACCAGTTCTTGTTGAGCGGCGGCGCGTGATACGGCCCGGCGGTGGCGTCGGCGATCTCGATGTAGCCGCCGTTGCCGTCGGTGACCGCCGCGTAGCCGGAGCCGTAGAAGCGGGGCGGGTTGGTGCCGGGCAGCTTCCGGTCGCCGGGCCGCTTCAGGAGCTCGATGAGCACCGGGCCGGACCCGTCGCCCGACTCAGAGTCGTGCACGACGACACCCAGCTTGCGGGTTGGGACACCTGTCGTCGAGTAGCGGTCCTTGTGGAGCAGCATGTCCGACAGTGTGTCAGCCCCACCGACGGTGGGTCGACCGCTACAGGATCGGGACGCAGAAGTGGCCGCCGAACCGGTCGGTCGTGGCCCAGTTCCACGGCGTCGCCTGGCCGAGCGTCTTGATGAGCCCGACGGGGTAGGCGCCGGGGTACAGGAACCGCACGGAGGTCGAGTTGTTGATCCAGACGGTGCCGAAGGCCATGAAGGCAGTCGAGTTGTCGTAGGCGTGCCATTCGCCGAGCGCGCCCCAGATCATCTCGCCGGTGGTGTCGCCGACGGTGATCCCGGCCGGCAGTTCCATCGACCAGCCGCCGACGCCTTCGTTGAACGAGGCGCCGCACTGCAGCGAGAACCACGCCTCGAACTTGTCGTTGTGGCGGATGTAGTAGCCGCGCAGCCGGTTCGCGTCGGGGGTGAGGGCCGAGTTGTAGCCCGACGGTGGGGTGGACGCGTTGAGGACCGGCTCCCACGGGACGACGTTGCCGGATGCCGCATACCGCTTCAAGCCGGCGGTGTCGAGCTGCTGGCGGCGGAACGTCTCCTCCTGCGCGGTGAACGAGAACTGGGCCTTCGGCATGACGTCATTCTCCCGGGTAGCGGCCGGACGGGGCGGGGGCGGACGGGTCGTCCCAGTCGCCGCCGACCGACATCTCGTCCCACTCGGCGGTCGGGGTGAGGGACACGAGGAACTCCTCGTCGATCCCGGAGTCGGAAGCGTTCACGGTCACGTCGATCCGTTCGAGCCGCGCGAGCTTCACGGTCGGGCTCGACACGACGGTCGGCATGTAGCTGTAGACGTTCACGGTGATCGCCACCGGCACCACGTAGCTGTACCAGAACCGGTATTCGTCGATCACACCGATGAACGGCACGTTGAACGCGCACGTGTCCGGCAGGTCGATGTCGACGAGGATGCCGGGGATCAGGTTCGACAGGTCCGACTCGACGAGCTCACCGCCGAAGTCGCAGGACACCCGGACCTGCTCGATCGTGAAGTTCGGGGTGGCGGCTTCGGCGGCCATCACCTCGGTCGCGACGTCGAGCTGGGTGGTGTAGCCGGCGGCCTGCACGAGCGGGCTGATCTCCGACGGCCGATCGAGCTGAGCGCCGACATGCAGGATGGAGGTGAGGTAGTCGCCGTCGAACGGGGCCTGGGTGGAGATCACGGCCGAGCCGGGCTTGCCGGTGCCGAGGGAGCCGCCGTAGGCGACGGTCGCTAGGTTCATGCCGTCGACTTCGATGCCGGGCATCTCGATGACGGTCTGGTCGTTGAGCGATGGGCGGACACCGGCGCTGCCGAGCCAGTAGCGGATGCCGGGCTCGTCGAGGTGGAGCGAGTCGCCGACCTGGCAGTAGGTGACCGCGCCCTGCTGGACGAGCGCCGTGACGGCGTCGTAGACGCGCTCGAGGCGACTGACGTAGATGGCGGCGTCGACCTTGTTGGCGGGCTTCGCGACGAAGCTGCCGGAGCTGGGCAGCGTGTAGACGTAGGGCGGGCCGAAGCCGAGGTTGCCGATGTTCGCCTGGTTGAGGATGTTGTAGAACAGCGAGCCGGGATCTTCCTTCGTGGTCCGGTCGGCGCCGCAGAGACGCTTGTAGGTGATGGCGAATCGGTCGAGGGCGCGGATGGTGAGCCGGCCGTCGCCGCCCTGTTTGATGGCGGGCCGCGACCAGCCGATCACCGGGCCGTCCCAGACGCGTGCACCGTTGCGGTAGATGACGAGCAGCTGTTCCCACGGCTTCAGCATCCCGAACGAACGGCAGCACTCGATGCCGCCGTCCTCGGCAGGCACCGTGACGGTTGCCGAGGACACGTCGTTGCGGACGCGCGACCAGGTGATCTGCGACCACGGGAACTCGTACAGCACGACGTCGGTGAGACCGTTGACGAGCTGCACGATGTACTCGTCGGGCGTGCCGATGCTGCTCACGCGCACCCGATCTTGGGGACCATGTCGATCTTCACGAACCACCCGTACAGCACGGCGACCGCGTCCCCGGCGATCGAGTTGGTGAGCCCGTCGTAGTAGGGCTCGACGTAGACGGTGCCGCCCTTCAGCCCGAAATCCCACCAGCGTCGGATGTTCTCTGCCGAATGGCGCAGCAGCACGGACCCGTCGGACCATTCGACGCCGTGGTCGATGTCGCGGTACTTGATCGTGCGGGACGCGAAGTCGATGACGATCTCGGCACCGGCCCGCTGGTACGGGGAGATGACGAGTTCACCCAGCTTGTCGCCGGTGCACGGGGTGACCGTCCCGTAGTCGGGGGTGGCGATGCCGAAGATGCGGAGGTCCGGCAGGTTCTTCGGGTCGGACCCGTCGACCTCGTAGTAGGAGCGGATCGTCACGCGTGGCGCGAGGAACCCGGTGGTGCCGGCGGCGACGGTGGCCTGCGCCTGGACGTTCGACGTCGTCCACTTCGAGCACGACGCGACGGTGTAGCCGCCCGACCACGACAGGCCACCGACCGACATCTGCTGGTTGAACACGTTGGTGCCGTAGCCGTACATGCACGGGTCGCCCGCGACGATCGTGAACGACACCCGCCGCAGATAGCAGCCGCCGCCGTCCTTCACCGGCTCCGACTCCCACGTCGGCCCTTCGACGAGCGCGACGCGATCGAGCCGGTACCAGCCGGCGCGCAGCTGATCCTCAGTGGCGTCGGAGCCGCCGTTGACGGTCGGGCAGTAGTCGCGCAGCCACAGCGATCGCTCCGCGCACGCCGAACCCTGGTCGATCAGCTGGTTCTCGAGCCAGCGGAACAGGTGGGTGAGGCCCTGTTCGCTGCGGCCAAGGAGGAGCACGTTGAGCTTCATCACGCGCTGCCGGTGTGCGTGTGGCCCGAACCGTGCGCCACCGCGGTTCACGCCGACCGGCACCTGGGCGCGTGTGTGGTGGGCGCCGTCGATGCCGGTCCATTCCTCGATCACGATCCCGAGCGCGTCGGAGGCTGCCGTCGCGCCGTTGTCCCACGGGTCGTCGGGACGGTTGATGATCCACTGCCCCCACGCGATCGAGGGTTCGTCGGCGAAGTAGTCGCCGACGACCCACGGCTCAAGGACGCTGGACCCGGCCGGCCGCTGGAACACGCCGATCTGATCGAAGTAGTGCTGCTCACCCGCGGCCGTGGTGCCGGCCACCGAAGCGACACAGGCGCCGTACGCCGCGTTCGCCGGTGCGGTGGAGATGATGGAATCCTCACGCCACTGCGAGGTGCTCGACGTGATGCCGGTCGACGACTCGGAGATGAAGGCGCCAGCGCTCGTGTAGTAGCGGATCACGACCTTGCAGGTGCGCGCGACCGTCGCCGAACGAATCCAGCCGCGAGCCATGTACACGGCGCCCGGGGTCACGACGAACCCGTTCGTGGTGGTCGGGGTGCCGGCGGTCATGTCGCCCGCCGCCTGCGACTGCAGTCGCAGGGAGCCGGAGCCCTGCTTCGACTGCGACGTCGAACGGGCGATCGACGTGTTCACCAGCGCGGACCAGCCGCCGATGTTCGGCTCGAACGTCGACTGGATCTCGTCGAGCTTGTTGATGACGCACATCGGCGCCCACGCGAGGGCGTCGCAGCCCATGCTGTCGAGCACGTTCGAGAACTGGCCGGTGGCGCACATCCCGCCGACGGTGAGGTTCAGTGCGGCCCGTGCGCCGTTCACGATCTCGCGTGGGCAGCCGTCGGCGTCGCCGAGGTACAGGAACTGGTTCGGGTACGAGGTCATGTCGTCACGTCCCGGGGAGGGTGGCCGCTGCGGCCTGACGGTTGGCGATCGTCAGCGCAGCCGCATACGGGTCGCCGGTCGGCAGGTGCACGTCGAAATACTGGACCACCTGCGGGAGCGTAGTTGGGTCGACCACGGTGTCGGTGCTGTCGACGCCGTTGCCGAGCAGACCGCTGGGGGTTGCTGCCGACGTCGGCCCGCCAGCGGCGGCGGCGTTCAACGCGTCGACCTGGCGGATGAACTCGGCGAGCGCAGCGTCGGACAGTCCGAGCTGGTCGATGAGCCCGAGCAGCTGGTCGCGGTTGAATCCGAGGTTCGAGGCGGTGGTGATGAGATCGTCGATGTAGCCCTCGAGCGTGGTGCGCACCTGGTCGAGCGGCTGCCCCTGCGCGATGAGGCTCTCGCCGAGAGACGCGACGGTGTCGAGGAAGTCGGTGATGGCGCTGAGGTTGGAGGCGCCGAACACGGAGTTCGGGTCGAGCGAGAAGACGTTGGTGCCGTACACCTCGCGGTCAGCCGCCGTGAGGTCCCCCAGCTTCTTCGCGTTGACCTCGAAGATCCGCGAGACGTTCGAGTCGAAGGTCGACAGGAACGAACCGAGACTGCCGGTGATGGCGCCCACCCCGGCGCCGGTGGTGCCGGCGCCGATGCCGCCGAGCCCGACACGGTCGGAGCCGGTGACCCCAGCGAACAGCTGCGACGCCGCGGCGGCGGTGGCGTCCTGTGCCTTGGTGCCGAACGACGCCAGCTTCTGCAGCACCTCGTCGACGGCATTCGAGACGACTGACTTCATGTCGGCTTCGGAGTCGGCAAGGCCGTTCGCGATGGCCTGGCCGATGGTGAGCCCGGCGTCCTGCGCGCTCGCGAGCACGCTCGTGCCGCCGAACGAGTTGATCGTCGACATGGCGGCCTGCTGTGCGGCCTGTGCTGCCATCGCCGAGTTCGCGCCGATGCCGATGGCGAGACCCTCGGTGTAGAAGCCACCCTGCTCCATCGCGACCTTCGACGGCGAGTTGATGTCCCACCAGTTGTTCACCGTGTCCTGCACGGCGGCCGCGATCGCTGCTGCCGCCCGACGCGCCTTCTCGACCTTCTGTCGGATGCCCGAGTCGAGACCGTCGCCGTAGTTGGCGCCCGCCGTCGTGCCGTACTGCTTCGCCTGGGCGGCGAGACGAGCTGCCTCGGCGCTGAGGGCGCGGTTGTCGAGCGTCGCCGGGACGACCACTTCCTCCTCGGACAGGTCGGCGTCGAGCTGGTCGAGGATGTTCTGGGTGTTGAGGATGGGTAGGGCGTTCGCGACGCCGTCCTCGTACGTCTGCGCGATCGCATCGCGCAGCGACTGGTTCTCGACGCCGTCGAGGGCAGCACCGAGGATGGAGAGGGTCTGCGTGCGCAGGGTCTGCTCGTCGTAGATCGCCCCTTCGTTGATGCCCGCCTTCGTGGCGTCCGACAGCTGGACCCGCAGGTTGTCGAGCGCACGGTTCAGGTTGGCCTGGTCGATGATGCCGCCCTCGGTCGTCAGACCCTGGAACGACCCGGCGACGTTGACGATCGCGGCGTCGAGCGATGCGGCGAGCCCTTCGGGGTCGCGGTTTCCGAAGATCCGGTCGATCGCTTGCGACACCTCGTCGGCCTTCAGCTTCGCTGCGTCGAGTGCGGCGTTCATCGCCTCCGTGAACCGCGGCTGCACCTCCTCGCCGAAGATCGTGTTCAGCTCTCCGGCTGCAGGGACGACCTCCCCGTACCTGGCGGCGAGCGCCTCGAGGCGGGCCGCTTCGGCGCTGAGGCTCCGGTCGCGGGCGGCTTCGCCGGTGAAGGTCCGCTCAGTGTTGAAGTCCTCGACCGCCTGGCGGACGTCGCCGTAGCTGCGATCGAGGGCGGCGAGCAGCTTCATCTTGGTCTCGAGGTCAGCGTCCGAGCCGAGCACGCGGGCGCCGAGCGCCTCAACGCCGCCGTCGCCGGCCTTGAACCCGCTGAGGACGTCTTCGAGGGTGATGCCGAGGTCGAGTAGGTCGCCCTGAACTGACTTGAGCGAGTCGCCGACCTTCGTCGCGAAGCCTGCCGCGTCGAGCGACTCGACGAGCGACGCGAGGCCATCGGCGCCGACCTTGAGCCCGTTGGCCAGCTCGCCCTTCAGGGTGCCGGCGAGGTCGGCGACGCGCTGCTTCATGTCGGCCGCCTTCTTGGCCGCCTTGCCGAACATGGTGCCGACGAACGAGATGCCGGCGGCGGCGGCGCCGACGATCGGGCCGCCGACAGCGAGACCGGTGAGCCCAGACCCGATGGCCGACAGAGCGCCAGAACCGCCGGCCTGACCCTCGGCACGTCCGGCCACGAACGCGCCGAGGCCGATGGCGAGACCGGAGGCAATCTTCCCGCCGAGCAGCCGACCGACCGTCGTTCCGTTTGCGGTGGCGATGGACCGGAGTTCACTGATGGTGCCGGTGAATGCCTGGCCGATCTGCCCGGCACCCCTCCTGAGCTGCTCGCGGAATCCGACAGTGACCCCGTCGCCAGCCTTGATGCCGACGTCCT
>WBZM01003065.1_pt1 | contig 13362 bp, 11 predicted proteins | sample 5204271 | NCBI WGS metagenome assembly WBZM01 (sample SAMN12344346, study PRJNA552823) | activated sludge metagenome | biome: Activated sludge suspended growth; feature: Nitrification reactor; material: Wastewater; isolation source: activated sludge from nitrification reactor of wastewater...
CCTGGGTGCTGAAGGCGCAACGCCTCGCGCTCGCGCCGAAGCGCCGCTCGCTCTATGGCGACCTGCGCCGCGAACCGCGCCGCGAAAGCCTCTCCACGATCGAGGCGATCGGCCTCGCCTTGAGCGCGATCGAGGGCAGGCCCGAAATCGACGCGGGATTGCGCGAGGGCTTTGCGGCCATGCTGGCGAAATATCGCGAAGCCGTTGAAGGCGGCGCGGTCGCGCCGCAGGCGCCGAAGGGCGGCGGGGACCGGCGGCGGAAGCGGCGGGCAAAGAAATAGGACTGTCATTCCCGACGCCTGCGCAGCAGGCGATCGGAAATCCAGAGGCAGGCGGTGCAAGTCTTGCGGCGCGGTTCTGGGTTCCCGCTTGCGCGGGAATGACGCTCGTGGCGCTTGCAACGAGACTCAGCCGTCCAGCAGGCCATACACGTCGCCGGAATTGGCTTCGTCCGGCAGGCCGGCGATATGCGCGGCCATGTCCTCGCGCGAAACCCATGCGCCGAAGGTCAGCGTCTGGCTCTCGCCGAGCGCGATGTCGAAACGATAGTCGCCGAGCGCTGCAAGCCGCTCGAGGCAGCGATGCGCCACGTCGCGCTGGATGGTGGTGAATTCGAAGGAGAGCGCCGCCAGCGGACGCGACAGGCCCGCCAGCACGTCCGCCTCGAAGCCCTCGACGTCGATCTTGGCGAAGGCGGGGACGCCATGCGCCGACACCAGCGCGTCGAGCGTCGTCAGGCGCGCCTCGGCCGTCGCGTCCCACGTCTGGCCCTCCCAGCCCCGCGCGCCGTCGGCGGCGGCGACGAAATCGGACGACGCCGTCGTCACCGTCGGGTTGGCGGAATTGACGCGCAACGACACTGCGCCTTCGCGCGCGCCGCACGCGGCTTCGACGAGCGCAACGTTCGCATCGTCCGCGTAGAGCGCTTCGAGCGCGCGAAAGCAGAGCGGCTGCGGCTCGAGCGCGACGACGCGCGCGCCAAGGCGGCGGAAGGCGCCGATGCGGTCGCCGACATGCGCGCCGATGTCGAAGGCGAGATCGCCCGGCTTCACGAAGCGCGCATAGAGCGCGGCCATGCGTTGTTCATGCGCGGGGTCGCCGTAATAGACGGAAAGCGAGCGCCGCAGCGTCGCGAAGGCGGGGTCGGCGGCAAGCGCGGCGATGCGGGCGGCGCGGCTCATGGCGCGGGCGCTCCCAGCCGGTCCTGCTTCCGCAGGTCCGGAAACAGCCGCATCCACAATAGCGCCACGACGATCGTGCCGAGGCCGCCGATGACGCCCGCCGGCACGGCGCCGAACAGACCGGCGACCATGCCGGATTCGAATTCGCCGAGCTGGTTCGACGTGCCGATGAACAGCGAGTTCACCGCGCTCACGCGCCCGCGCATGTCGTCGGGCGTGCCGAGCTGCACCAGCGACTGGCGGATGACGACGCTGACATTGTCGGCCGCGCCCGTCACGGCGAGCGCGGCGAGCGACAAAATCATGTCGCGCGAGAGCGCGAAGACGAGAGTCGCGAGCCCGAAGGCGATGACGGAAACGAACATGGTGCGCCCGACATACGCGCCGACGATACGGCTGACGAAGAAGGACATGGCGAGCGCGCCGACGGCCGGCGCCGAGCGCAGCAGGCCGAGGCCGAGCGACCCGGTCTGCAGAATGTCATGCGCGTAGATCGGCAGCAGCGCGGTCACGCCGCCGAGCAGCACGGCGAAGAGATCGAGCGAGATCGCCCCGAGAATGACCGGGCGCCGCCAGATGAAGGAGAGGCCCGAAAACACCGAGGCGAGCGTCACTGGGTCTTTCGACGGCGGCTTGCGCTCCATCGGCACGGCGAGGATGACGAGGCAGGTCGCGCCCGACATGGCCGCGGCGAGCCCGAGCGGCGCGCTCGCCCCGAAGGCGTAGAGCAGGCCGCCGAGCGCGGGGCCGATGATGGTCGCCGTCTGCATGGCGGACGAGGAAAAGGCGACGGCGCGCGGCAGGTCGCCTTCGCCGACGATGCCCGGCAGCAGCGCCGACATGCTGGGATGCTCGAAGGCGCGCGCCGCGCCGAGCAGCGCGACGGCGACGAAGATCGCCGGCGCGCTCAGCCAGTCGCTCGCCGCGCCGAGCGCGAGCAGCGCCAGCGTGAGCACGTTCACGATCTCGCAGGCCGCGACGATGCGGCGCCGGTCGACGCGGTCGGCGAGCGGGCCGACGACGAAGGTCAGCGCGACCATCGGCAGGAATTGCGCGAGGCCGACGAGGCCGAGGTTGTAGGCGGACCCCGTGCGCGCATAGACGAGCCAGCCGATCGCCACGCCCGCCATCTGGAAGGACAGCGAGGTGAAGACGCGCGCGATCAGAAACAGGCCGAAGGCGCAGCGCGCGGCAATAGGTTGGTTCAACGCAAGCCTTTCAAACTGGACCGCGAGCCTTCAGGCTCGCAACACTCCCGCCCTTCATCCTGAGGAGCGGGCGAAGCCCGCCTCGAAGGATGGCAAGACCAATACTCTTGGCCGGGCCATGCTTCGAGACGCCCGCTGCGCGGGCTCCTCGGCATGAGGGGTCTGTCCCTCGTTTATCCCACCGCCAGCACGGCCGCTTCCAGCAGCGCGCGGTCGGCGCCGCGCGGGCCGAGGATGGAAATGCCGATGGGCGCGCCCTCCATCCGTCCGGCCGGCAGCACGAGTTGCGGCAGGCCGGCGAGGCCCGCCGGGCAGAGGAAGGCCATGGCGGCGTCGCGGTAGGCCTCGAATTCCGCCGTGCTGGAATCGAGCCGCGGCGCCGGTCCGTGCAGCACGGGCGCGATCATCAGACCGTCGTCGCCGTAGAGCTTCAGCAGATGCGCCGTGAATTCCTCGCGCGTGGCGCGCGAGACCGCGACCTGCTCGTCCGTCACGCCGCGCGCGAAGGCGACGCGCGGCGCGATGGCCGGCCCGAGGATCGGCTTGCGGCTTTCGAGCCAGGGGCCGTGAACGACGCTGATCTCGCGTGATTGCAGAAAGCGGAAGGCGTCGTAGGCCTGTTCGACAGGCCGGTCGTAGACATCGACGGGCGCCGCCTTGCCAAGCCGCGCCTGCAGCCTTTCCGCCATCGGCATGAGCGCCGCGCGCGCCGCCTCCGGCAGGCGGGCGAAGAGATCGCGCGCGATCATCACGCGGCTGGCTTTCGCCTGCGCCTTCGGCAGCAGCACGTCGCCGACGGCGCGCAGGGTCGCGGCGTCGCGGGCGAAAAAGCCGCAGGTGTCGAAGGAGGGGGCGAGCGGCATGCAAGAGCCAAGCGAAATCGCGCCATGCGTCGGGCGCAGGCCGAACAGGCCGCAGAAGCTCGCCGGTCCCCGCACCGAGCCGCCGGTGTCAGAGCCGAGCGCGAAGTCGCAGAGCCTCGCCGCGACCGCGCTCGCCGAGCCGGAGGACGAGCCGCCGGGCGCGCGGTCGGGGGCGGCGGGATTGAGCGGCGCGCCAAAATGCGCGTTCAGGCCGAAGAGCGACCAGGCGAGCTCTTCCGTATGCGTCTTGCCGACGAAGAGGGCGCCGGCCTCCAGAAGCGCGGCGACCGGCGGGGCGTGCGCGCGCGCAACCACGCTTTCGGCGAGCTTCACCGGGTTGCCGCAGCCCGTGCGATAGCCCGCGACGTCGAAAATGTCCTTCACGCCGAAGGCCAGGCTTTGCAGGGGCCCATGCGCCTTTCCGTCAACAGCGACGGGGGGATAGGGCATGAAAGCGCGGGCGGGGTCGGCGGCGAGAAGCATCAGGCGTTTCCGGAATTGGTCGTTGTTCCCGCACACTAGCAACCGTTGGCCGCGCTGTGCAGCCGTCCCCTGCGCCGGGGCGTCATGCGCCAGACCGTGGCGGCGAACTGCGTCGCGATGTCGCCCCCCGCCAAAAGGCGAGCGGGAAAATTGACCTGACGCAAAACCTCGGCCTGCCCGCCCGCCCTATCAATAGGCGTCGCCCCTTCGTGACGCGGTCGCGCGCCCCCGAGCGCGCTGCGGCCCAGGGAAATGGAAATGTCATTGGCCGAGGCCATCGTGACGCGGAATTGCGCCGGGCGCGCCCTGCCGCGCTGTGGCGTATGCTCGAACCTGTTCCCGGCATTGACGGATGATGAGCGCGCAACGCTCGACCGCTTGCGCAAACATTCGACATTCGCGTCCAAGGAACTGCTGTTCGGGCAGGGCGAGACGTCTGCGCGCGTGTTCAGCGTGTCGCGTGGCGTCGTGCGCATCTACAAGCTGCTGCCCGACGGCCGTCGCCAGGTAGTAGGATTTGCGCTTGCCGGCGATTTCCTCGGGCTGACGTTGCAGGACAATCACGCGCTCACCGCCGAGGCGATCGAGCCGACCGCCGCCTGCTCCTTCCCGCGCGCTGCGTTCCGTCGGCTGGTTGACGGCAATCTCGTGGCGCTGCGCCGCATGAATGTCATCGTCAGCCAGGAATTGTCGGCGGCGCACGACCGCATGATGATGCTCGGCCGCTATACGGCGGAGGAGAAGATGGCCGCCTTCCTGCTGGCGTGGCGCGACCGGCAGCGCGGGCGCGCGCTGAAAATCGTGACGCTGCCGATGAGCCGGCGCGACATAGCGGATTATCTCGGGCTGACGATCGAGACGGTCAGCCGCACCTTCACCAAGCTGGAACGCGCGGGCGTCATCGGGATCGTCGCGGGCGGCGTGCGTATCGCGGACGAATCTCGCGCGGCGCAGCTCGCCGCCGCGTCGCCTGTGGAGGTCTGAGGCGTTTCAGGCGGGCGTCTTGGCTTCCGCCCGGTTGCGCGCCATTTTCGGCGCGCCGACGCGCAGGCGCCGGTCGGACAGCGACAGCGTTCCGCCGAAGGCCATGGCGAGGCCGCCGATCCAGATCAGCAGCACGAAGGGCTTCCAGTAGGCGCGCACGGTGGTCGTCTTGTCGGCGTTGACGTCGCCCAGCGCGACGTAGAGCTGGCCGAGGCCGCGCGTCATCAGGGCGGCTTCGGACGTGTTCATGCTGCGCGTGGCGAAGGCGCGCTTGGAGGGCTCCATCACGCCGATCGCCTTGCCGCCGCTCGAGACGGCGAAGGTCGCGACGTCGGCCGTGTAATTCGGCCCCTTGCGCGGCGCGATGCCCTCGTATTTCAGCTCGTAGCCGCCGATCGGAATGGTGTCGCCGGGCTTGTAGGCGCCGATGGTCTCGACGCCCCAGGCCGTCTCGCAGACGATGCCGATGAGGGTGAGGCCGAGGCCCGCGTGCGCGAACATCGTGCCCCAGGTCGAGCGCGGCAGGCCGCGCGCGCGATTCATCGCGGTGGCGAAGGGGACGCGGAACAGGCCGGAGCGCTCGACGAGCTCCGCGGCCGAGCCGGCGATGACGTAGAAGCCGAGGCCGATGGCGGCCAGCGCGACGGCGGGCTTGCCCTGCAAGGCGAAGGCGACGAGCACGCCGATTGCGCCGGCGACGAAGGCGAACATCAGGCGCTGCGAGGCGCCGGCGATATCGCCGCGCTTCCACGCCAGCAGCGGGCCGAAGGGCATGGCGATCAGGATCGGCACGAACAGCGGCGCGAAGGTGAGATTGAAGAAGGGCGCGCCGACGGAAATCTTCGCGCCGGTCACCGCCTCCAGCGCCAGCGGATAGAGCGTGCCGACGAACACGGTGGCGCAGGCGGTCGAGAGCAGCAGGTTGTTCAGCACCAGCGAGCCTTCGCGCGAGATCGGCGCGAACAGGCCGCCCTGCCGCAGAGTCGGCGCGCGCCAGGCGTAGAGCGCGAGCGCGCCGCCGATCAGCAGCAGCAGGACGACGAGGATGAACACGCCGCGCGCCGGATCGCTGGCGAAGGCGTGCACCGAGGTCAGCACGCCCGAGCGCACGATGAACGTGCCGATGAGCGACAGCGAGAAGGTGAGGATGGCCAGCAGGATCGTCCAGACCTTCAGGGCCTCGCGCTTCTCCATGACCAGCGCGGAATGCAGCAGCGCCGAGCCCGCGAGCCAGGGCATGAAGGAGGCGTTCTCGACCGGGTCCCAGAACCACCAGCCGCCCCAGCCCAGCGTGTAGTAGGCCCAGTAGGAGCCCATGGCGATGCCGAGCGTGAGGAATATCCACGCGAGCAGCACCCAGGGCCGCACCCAGCGCGCCCAGGCCGCGTCGATGCGCCCTTCGATCAGCGCGGCGACCGCAAACGAGAAGGAGATCGAGAAGCCGACGTAGCCGATGTAGAGGAGCGGCGGATGAATGGCGAGGCCGGGATCCTGCAGGATCGGGTTGAGGTCGCGGCCCTGCGCCGGCGCCGGATCGAGCCGCAGGAAGGGGTTAGAGGTCAAGAGGATGAAGAGATAGAAGAGCGCGGCGATCCATGACTGCACCGCCAGCACCGTCGCCTTGAGGCTCGTCGGCACGTTGGCGCCGAAGGCCGCGACCAGCGCGCCGAACAGCGCGAGGATCATCACCCACAGCAACATCGAGCCTTCGTGATTGCCCCACAGGCTGGTGAACTTGTAGATCGCCGGCATCAGCGCATGCGAGTTCTCGAATACGGCCGCGACGGAAAAGTCCGAGGCGCCATAGGCGGCCGCGAGCGCGCCGAACGACACGCACATCAGCGCGAATTGCGCATAGGCGCCCTTGGTCCCGACATCCATCAGCGCCGCGTCACGCGTGCGCGCGCCGACCAGCGGCACGATCGACTGCACCAGCGACACCGCCAGCGCGAGGATGAGGGCGTAATGACCGATTTCCGGGATCATGCCGATGTCGTTCCTATGTCCAGTCCCGTGTCGCGGGCCGTTCCACCCTCCCCGCTTGCGGGGGATGACGAAACGCCGTTACCTAGGCGCCTTCAAGGCGTCCTCGAAGCGCGCGCGCTTCGTGGCGTCGCCGTCGAAAGTCTTGCGCGCTTCCGCCTCGGCCGCCTCGGCCTTCGCCGTCTCGCCCAGAACGCCATACGCCTTCACCAGCCGCGCCCAGCCGTCGGGGTCGTCGCCGTTCTGCTTCAGCCTGTCGGCCAGCCGCGCCACCATGGAGCGGATGAATTCGTCGCGGTCGCCCTTGTCCATGCGGGCGGCGGCTTCGACGTCGCTCGCGCCCGGGCCGGCGGCGGCCGGGTCCTTGGGCGCGTCTTTCTGCGATTCTTGCGCGCCCAGCTCCGCCAGCGCGCGACGCACCGGCGCCGTCCAGGGCGCGTCCGGCGGGGCGGAGGCGAGCATGTCGCCCCACATGCGCCGGGCGTCGTCGCGCCGGCCGTCCTGGAAGGCGGCGAGCGCGAGATAATAGCGGGCGGGCACCGAGCCCGCGTCGAGCTCCAGCGCCTTGTCGAAGGCCTTGCGGGCTTCCGCCGTCACCTCGCCCTGCGCCTGGCCGACCAGCGCCTCGCCGAGGCCCGAGGCGCGCAAGGCGCTGTCGCCGAGCAGGGCCGTCGCCTTGCGCCAGGCGGGGATGGCCTCGTCGAAGCGCCCGAGGCGCATGTAGACGGGCGCCAGAACCTCGTAGCTGCGGCCGTCCTCGGGATTGTCGCGGATATGCGCCTCGACGCGCCCGATCATCTCCTCGAGCGACATGCCGGCGGGCGGCTTGGTCTGCGCCTGCGCCGCGGGCCGGAGCTGCGCCTCCCACGGCGCGCCGAGCCGGTAGTAGAAAGCGGCGGCGATGGCCGGCACGGCGAGGATCGTGAAGGCGACGGCCGCGACGCGCCGCCCCCGCGCAACGCCCGGCGCCTCGGCCACGCCGGCCTTTTCCCGGTCGGCGGCCTTCAGCAGGCGGCGCGAAACCTCGATGCGCGCGGCTTCCGCCTCCTCCGGCGCGATGCGCCCGTTGGCGAGATCGCGGCCGATCTCGGCAAGCTGGTCCTTGTAGACGGCGACATCGTCGCCGCGCCGCTCGCCGCGCGCGCGGGTGAGAAAGGGCAGGGCGACGAAGAGGAGCGTCGCGAGCGTCATGCCCAGGAGGATCAGCCAGAAGATCATGGTGTCTCTTAGCCAGTCGCAGGGGCGGCCGGCAAATGTGGCGGAGGCGCGCAGCGCCCGTCCGAACATGTTGAAAACGCGAAAGCGGAACGTCGGCCTTGACCTTCGTCAAAGCCTCTCGCTTGCCCGCTCACCCCTTGGCCAACGCCTTTTCAATCTCGCGGCGCAGGACGGCGTCGATGTTTTCCGGCGTCACGGGGCCGACGAGCTTGTAGGCGATCATGCCGTCGCGGCCGACGATGAAGGTTTCCGGCACGCCGTAGACGCCCCACTCGATGCCCGCGCGGCCGCTGGCGTCGACGCCGACGGCGGCGAAAGGATTGCCGTAGCGCTTGAGGAAGCTCAGCGCCTTGTCCGGCTGGTCCTTGTAGTTCACCCCGACGATGCGGATGCGCTTGTCGGCGGCCAGCTTCATGAACAGCGGCGCCTCGTCGTGGCAGGGCACGCACCAGGAGGCCCAGACGTTGACGACCGTGACCGCGCCCTTGAAGGCGGCGGGATCGAGACCCGGCACGGCGCCGTTCGCGCCGGAAAGATTGTCCAGCGCGGGCAGGGCGACCTCGGGCGCCGGCCGCCCGATCAGCGCGGAAGGCAGTTTCGAGGGATCGCCGCCGCCCAGACGAAACCAGAAAAGGAAGGCGATGGCCGCGAAGGCGGCGAGCGGCGCGAGCGCGACCCACACGCGGGGTCGGGAAGGCGGGGCGTCGTTCTGGGCTTGCTGGTCCTGGGTCGTCATCGTGCCTCGCGGGGCTGGCGGCGCTTGGTCCGATAGCAATGTGGCCGCGCCATGTCACGCGCGCGTCCCGTGCGAAAATGTCACGCAGTGGCGGCGCGGGCCGCGCGCACGGCGGCGGCGGCGTGGCGCACCATGAGGTTGCGCACGAAGGTCATGGCGGGATCGAGCGCGTCGCGCCGGCGCCAGACGAGCGACATGGCCAGCTCCGCGCCCTTGGGACGTCCGGGCACGGGAGCCGTCGCGAAATCGCGCATGAGGCCGGGGCCGAGCAGGCGTGGCAGGGTGGCGAGCCGGTCCGTGCCGCGCAGGAAGGCGGCGACGCCGGAAAAGCTGGCGACAGCGACGGCGAAATCGCGGGACATGCCCGCCTTCTCCATCGCCGTGTCGAACACGAGCCTGGTGCGGTCGGGGTAGACGACCGTCACATGGCGGGCGGCGAGATAATCCGCGCGCGAGCGCGGCGCGGCGCGGCGCGCCGGGTCGTAAAAGCAGACATATTCGTCGCGGAACAGGCTGCGCTGGAGAATATCGGCGCCGTCGGGCGGAAAGGGAGTGACCAAGAGATCGCAGAGGCCCTCGCGCAAAATGTCCGCGGTCGGCGCGTCCGAGGGGATGACGCGCAGGGTCAGCCGCTTCACTTCCTGCTCCAGCGCCAGCGCGAAACCCGGCAGCAGCAGGTCGCGCTGCAGGTCGTTGGCGGCGACGACGAGGTCGATCTCGGCCGTGGCGGGGTCGAAACGGGCGCCGCGCGAAAAATCCCGCATGTTTGCGAGCAGATCTCGCGCGCGAGAGGCGAGCGCCTGCGCATGGGCGGTGGCGACGATGCCGCGCCCGGACTTGACGAACAAGGGATCGCGCACGATGGCGCGCAGCTTCTGCAGGGCGTGCGAGACGGCCGATTGCGTGACGCCGAGTTCGTCTGCGGCCGCCGTGACCGAGCCGGTGCCGAGCACGGCGAGGAACAGCCGCAGGGCGCGGCCGTCGAGATCGTAATGATCGAAATTGCTCATGGATATTATGATAACACATGCATTTATCTTGTTAAATAACATCTCCATGTTGGCGCCGTTCCGCCCCGGGATCCGGGAATGTCCCGCCAGCGCAACGCGGGCGTAGACCAAAACGGGTCCGATGCGGCGAGAGGGAACAAGGAGGGCGCGATGGCGCAGACACGTAAAATCGAAGGCACGACGATCTTCGAAGGCGGGCAGGCCGCGAAGGGCTACCAGCTCAACAAGATGTGCTTTTCGTTCAACGATCCGGAAAACCGCAAGGCGTTCGTGGCCGACCAGGCCGCCTACATGGACAAGTACAAGCTGACCGCCGAGCAGCGCGCCGCGCTCGCCTCGGGCAGCGTTCTCAAGATGATCGAGGCCGGCGGCAACGCCTATTACCTCGCCAAGCTCGCCGGCATCCTCGGCCTCAACGTCCAGGACATCGGCGCGCAGCAGACGGGCATGTCCGTCGAAGCCTTCAAGCAGAAACTTCTCGACCAGGCGAGGCAGTGATGGCCAGGATCATCGGAACTCTCAACACGTCGCACATTCCCGCGATCGGCGGCGCGATCGCCAAGGGCCTGCAGAACGAGCCCTACTGGAAGCCCTTCTTCGACTCCTGGCCGCCGGTGCGCGAGTGGCTGGCGCGCGAAAAGCCCGACGTCATCGTCTTCTTCTACAACGATCACGGACTCAACTTCTTCCTCGACAAGATGCCGACCTTCGCGGTGGGCGCCTGCGCGGAATACGTGAGCGAGGACGAGGGTTGGGGCATCCCGACCATTCCGTCCGTGAAGGGCGACCAGAAGCTGTCGTGGCAGATCATCAACGGCATCGTGGAAGACGGCTTCGATCCCGTGATGTGCCAGGAAATGGCCATCGACCACGCCATCACCAATCCGATGCTGCTGATGTATCCCGACGCGAAATGGCCCGTGCCGATCGTGCCGATCGCGATCAACTCGATCCAGCACCCGCTGCCCGGCCCCAAGCGCTGCTTCGATCTCGGCCGCGCCGTCGGCAAGGCGATCGAGGCCTATCCGGGCGACCAGAAGGTATTGCTGATCGGTTCGGGCGGCCTGTCGCACCAGCTCGACGGTTCTCGCGCGGGATTCATCAACAAGGCCTTCGACACCGAATGCCTCGAGGCCATGGTGACCGGCGCCGAGCCCCTGACCAAATATTCCGCGCTCGACGTGGTCGAGAAGGCGGGCGCGCAGGGCGTCGAGCTGATGTGCTGGATCGCCGCGCGCGCGGCCATGCAGGGCGACGTGAAGGAGCTGCACCGCACCTATCACATCCCGATCTCGAACACGGCGTCGGCAGTGCAACTGCTGTCGCACACCCGCGCCGCGGAGACCGCGAAGGCCGCGTGAGGCAATTGGCGCAGCTCTGCCGCTGCGCCGGACTGGGCAGGCGCCGCCGCGTGACCGACGCGGCGGCGTCTTTTTTGACGCCTATTCTTCCCCGCTTGCGGGGAAGTAAGGCCGATCCGCTCAAGCGGCGCCGCCGCCCTCGTGCCTTCTTCGGAACTCCCGCGGCGTCATGCCGGTGCGCCGCTTGAAGAAGCGCCAGAAATAGGCCGGGTCCTCGAAGCCGAGCTCATAGGCGAGCGACGATACGGGGCCCGCGACATGGATCAGCCGGCGGCGCGCCTCCAGCGTCAGGCGGTCCTGCACAACTTCCAGCGCCGATTTGCCCGCCGCCGCGCGACAGATGCGATTGAGGCGGCTTTCGCTGACGCCGAGCGTCTCGGCGTAGCGCGGCGCCGGCCAATGGTCGGCGAGATGGGTTTCCACCAGCGCGCGAAAGCGATGGAAGGCGGCTATGTCGCGCGCCGCTCCGGTTCCCCGCGCGGCGTCCGCGTTCAGGCGCAGGACGATGGCCAGCGCAGCGCTGGTCAGCCATTGCAGCACGGCGTCCGTCGCCGCTCCGCCTTCGTGAAATTCGAGCGCGATCTGCTCGAACAGCGCGGCGAGCCGTTGCGCCTTGTCGGGCGCTGTGGCGAGATCGATCAGCACGGCCGTATCGAGAAGCGCGGCCGGATGCGCGCCGCCGGCGGGAGCGTGGGCGAGCGTCGATTCCTCGATCGTCAGCACATAGCCCTTGGCGCCTGGCGCGAAGCGAAAGGCGTGCGTGACGCCGGACGGCAGCGCGATGGCGCAGGGCGCCTGCGCATGTCGCCGTCGGCGCTCGAGCGTTACGTCGGCGGCGCCTTCGGACAGCAGCAGCAACTGGAAGAGCCCGTGGTGGCGATGTTCGGAAATCTCCCAGCGGTAGCGCTCGCTGCGGCTCCTGATATCCTCGACATGGATGAATTCCGGCGCGACGCCGCCCGCCTCGCCATAAAGGGAAAATACAGGTATTTCGGATCGGACGTTCTGTCGCAGGCGCGGCGGCCGCGCCGGTTTTGCTGGCACGACGTTCATACTGGAAATTCCCCGGTCGAAGGATTTGCCCGGAAAGTACAGAAAAACGAGCCGCTCGTCCATTTTGCCGGCGGCCTCATACAGGCAGAGTGCCGGCGTCGAACGGCCCTGGCGCGCCCGCGCCGGGCCTGAAAAATTGCAGCCACCATCACGGCGAGGAAATCATGAAAACACAGGTCTGCATCATTGGCGGCGGCCCCTCAGGCCTGCTTCTGTCGCAGCTTCTGCAATTGCAGGGCATCGACAACATCCTGCTGGAGAAGCACAGCCGCGAACATGTGCTGAGCCGTATCCGCGCCGGCGTGCTCGAACACGGCTTCGCCGATCTGATGCGCGAAGCCCAGTGCGGCGAGCGCATGGACCGCGAGGGCGAGATCCACAAGGGCTTCTTCATTGCGCACGACGGCAAGCTCGACCATGTCGACCTGTTCAAGCATTCAGGCGGCAATTCGGTCGTCGTCTACGGGCAGACCGAACTGACGCGCGATCTTTACGATGCGCGCGAGCGCATGAAGGGCCAGGTCATCCACAATGTGGAAGACGTGACGCTCAACGATCTCAAGAGCAATGCGCCCTACGTGACCTATCGCGACGGCGACAAGATCGTGCGCATCGACTGCGACTATGTGATCGGCGCCGACGGCTTCCATGGCGTCAGCCGCAAGTCGATCCCCAAGGACGTCCTGCGTGAATACGAGCGCGTCTATCCCTTCGGCTGGCTCGGCGTATTGTCGCGCACCAAGCCGGTGTCGCCGGAGCTGATCTACGCCCGGCACGAGCGCGGCTTCGCGCTCTGTTCGTTGCGCTCGCAGACGCTCAGCCGCTACTACATTCAGGTGCCGCTGACCGACACCGTCGAAGACTGGTCGGACGAGGCCTTCTGGGAGGAGCTGAAGCGCCGCCTGCCGGCGGAGGTCTCGGCCAAGCTGATCACCGGGCCGTCGATCGAAAAGAGCATTGCGCCGCTGCGTTCGTTCGTCGCCGAACCGATGCGCTACGGATCGCTCTTTCTGGCCGGCGACGCCGCGCATATCGTGCCGCCGACCGGCGCGCGCGGGCTGAACAGCGCGGCGTCCGACATCTATTATCTCTACCACGCCATGGTCGACCACTATAAGAAGGGCGACGATACGGGGCTGGAGAACTATTCGCAGAAGGCGCTGGCGCGCGTCTGGAAGGCGCAGCGCTTCTCGTGGTGGATGACCATGATGCTGCATCGCTTCCCCAGCAACATCGCCTACGACGACAAGCTGCAGGACACCGATCTCGCCTATCTCTTCTC
>WBZM01002899.1_pt1 | contig 13357 bp, 15 predicted proteins | sample 5204271 | NCBI WGS metagenome assembly WBZM01 (sample SAMN12344346, study PRJNA552823) | activated sludge metagenome | biome: Activated sludge suspended growth; feature: Nitrification reactor; material: Wastewater; isolation source: activated sludge from nitrification reactor of wastewater...
CGAGGTTGTTCTGGATCATGCGGTAGGCGGCCTCTTGCAGCCAGCCCTTGCAGTGCAGTTGGGTGCCCCGTGGGGCGCGGATGGTGCGGGTCATGGGAATACTGCCTTTTAAACCTCAGATGTCTTGGAGACCTCTGAGGTTTAGCTTGATTGAACGTGAAGTTGTAGACCAAGCGCATTGAGCACTTTCAATACCGTGGCGAATTCCGGATTGCCCGTCGGCGATAGCGCCTTATACAGGCTTTCTCGTCCCAAACCGGCCTCCGCGGCAACCTGCGACATCCCCTTCGCGCGAGCGATATCGCCGAGCACCGCCACAATCAGCGCCGGGTCGCCATCCTCTAAAGCGGCGTCCAGGTAGGCGATCATGTCTTCCTCAGTTTCAAGGTACTCGACCGCATCCCATGGTCTTGTCTTAATATCCTTTTGTTCCATGTCGATCTCCTAGAGGTCTCGCGCCAGCTTGAGGGCTGTCTCGATATCCCGTTTCTGCGAACCTTTGTCGCCACCGGCCAACAATATTACCAGATGATCGCCACGTTGAATGAAATAAACCCGATAACCCGGCCCATAATCCAGCCGTAACTCAGACACACCTTCGCCAACTGGTTTCACATCACCCGGGTTGCCCAGAGATAGACGGCGAATTCGGGTATTAATCCGGGCGCGGGCTTGACGGTCGCGCAGACCGGCAAACCACTTGGCGTAAGTCTCGGTCTGGCGAATCTCGATCATCGAATATATTGTATCCTATGGGATACAATGGTGCAATTGAACGATGCAGGATAATCTTTCAAATGGCAGCCAGTGAATGGCTGGGCTGGCTTTCCCGCGAACACTCGTTTCAGCATATTTTAAACGATATCGAAGTGAATCTAACCAACAACGGATGAGGCTTCCTCAACAATACACCGGGCGCAGCCCCGCGCCAACTCCACCGCCTCCTCCAACGCCAGCCCCCGCCCTTCCTGCCAGAAGCGTTCGAAGGCGGCCGCGTCGAGTTGGCCGCGACACAGGGCGAGATAGTGCTCGTGTTCCTTGAGGTCGATAACGTCGAAAGGCGACCTCGGCTAAAACCATCCGCCAGCAAGGCATCAAGCTGCGCGTCGAACGCGCCGTACAGGCGCGCCGCGGCGCCGGCCTTACCCTGCACGGCCAGGACAGCGGCGATGTAATCCAGGAAATAAAAGGCTGTGATTCTGGGGAATTCGGGTTTCTTCGTTTCGTAGGCCACTTCCAGGGCTTCGTTGAACAACGACAGAGCCTGTTGCACATCCCCCTGATGCAACACCGTCAGACCCAGGCATAGCAGCACGTAGACCACATAGTTCAGCCAGCCTATATCCTGCACCAAGGCCAGGCTTTCGCGGTAATAAGCCTCCGCCTTTTCGTAGTCATTCAAGCCCCGCGCCGCGTCGCCCAGCCATCTCAGGTCCTGGCAAGAAAAACCTTTGATGCCAAAAGCCTTATTGATCGCCAGCGATTCAAACAAGTAATTCTGTCCATCGCTGTATTCGCCCTGTTTAACCTTGTACCACCCGAAATTCTCCAACAATACGGCCATAAGCGCGCGCTCCCCGCATTCTCTGGCGGCTTCCAGGCCTTGCTCACTCAGTGCCCAGGCGGTTTCCATGTCGCCATCAAGCTCGCATATTACCGTGGAAAGCAAATTCAGCGTGAATCCCGTGCCCCACTTATCGCCGGCCGTCTCGAATATCCGGAGCGCTTCCTGCATGTATCGGGTGCCCCTCTCCCGTTCAGAAAAATAATTCAAGCGGAATCCCAGCCACATCAGCACATAAGCGCGGTCTACGCAATCCGGCTCCGGCAGCGAGTCAAAGATGACGAGGCTCTCTTCCAAAATTGGACGCTGTTTTTCCCATGGACTACTGCCAACGAAAACGTTGTAATCGAAGAGTAATTTGGCGCGAAGCGCTGTGCCCGGCCGCACGCCGGGATATTCGAGCGCTTTCTCGAGCCAGAAGTTGGCCTCTTTCCAGTAACTGCGCACTTGCCAAAATCCGTGAAACCCGGCCAGAGCCAGGATGAAGCGAACACCTTTATCACCCGCACCCTCCGCGCCAAAGGCATATTCCAGGGCAACCCGCAGGTTGTCGTTCTCCCGCTCCATACGGAGCGTCCATTCTAGAGAGTGGGGGCCGTACATCTCCCGGTCTCCTCGCTCGGCGAAGTCGAGGAAGTAATCCAGGTGCCGCCGGCGCACCCGGTCGCCCTCGCCCGACTCCAGCAGCTTCTCGCAGCCGTACTGCCGGATCGTCTCCAGGCGGGAGTAGCGCGTTTCGCTGTCGCGCTCCTCGACCATCACCAGCGACTTGTCCACGAGGTGACCCAGCAGGTCGAGGACGTCAAGACCTGACAGGTTTTCAAAACCTGTCAGGTCTGGGCCGGCGCAGACAGCCTCGGCCGCCGCCAGCGTCCAGCCGCCGCGAAAGACCGCCAGCCGGCAGAACATCCGCCGCTCCGGCTCCAGCAGCAGGTCGTAGCTCCAGTCGATCGTCGCCCGCAGCGTCTGCTGGCGCGGCAGGGCCGTGCGGCTGCCGCCGGTCAGCAAGCGAAAGCGGTCGTCCAGCCGTTGAGCGATCTGCGCCGCCGACAGGGCTTTTATCCGCGCCGCGGCCAGCTCGATGGCCAGCGGGATGCCGTCCAGCCGCCTGACGATCTGGGCCACGGCCGGCGCGTTACCTGCCGCGAGCTCAAATCCCGGCCGGACGGCCGCCGCCCGCTCGGCGAACAGGCGCACGGCCTCGACCCGGGCCAGGTCGGCCGGCGGCGGCAAATGGTCCGGGTCGGCCGTGGCCAGCGAGGGCACGCGATAGGCCACCTCGCCGGTGATGCCCAACGCTTCGCGGCTGCTGGCCAGTATGTGCAGGCGCGGGCAAGCCGCCAGCAGGGTGTCGCTCAGTCCGGCGCAGGCGTCGATGAGGTGCTCGCAGTTGTCCAGCAGCAGCAGGGCTTTCTTGGGCCGCAGCGAGTCGGCCAGCACCTTCGCCAGCGGCCGGTTGGGGTCCTCGCGCAGGCCCAGGGTGAAGGCAACCGTCTGCGCCACCAGCGCCGGGTCGGCCAGCGGGGCCAGCTCGATCCACCACACGCCGTCGGGGAAATCGACCTGCAGGCGCGTGGCCGCCTCGAGGGCCAGCCGCGTCTTGCCGCAGCCGCCGGGGCCGGTCAGGGTGACGAGCCGGCTCTCAGCGACGCGGCGCTGCACCGCGGCGACCTCGGCCCGGCGGCCGATGAAGCTGGAAAGGACGACCGGCAGGTTGTTGGGCGCGATGTCCAGCGTGTTGAGCCGGGGGAAGTCGGCCGGCAGGCCGGTCGCGACGACCTGGAAAAGATGTTCCAGTTGCGACAGCCCCTTGAGCCGGAATTGGCCCAGCTCGCGCAGGCTCGCGCCGTCGGGCAAATCACCGTCCAGCAAGGCGGCGGTCTCGGCCGTCAGCAGGATCTGTCCGCCGTGACCCGCGCCCATCACCCGCGCCGCGCGGTTGAGCGTCGTGCCGAAGTAGTCGCCGTCGCGCTGCTCGGCCGCGCCGGTGTGGAGTCCCATGCGCACGCGGAGTTCCAAGACCTCAGAGGTAGGCGGCCCGGGGCCGCTATGACACCTCTGAGGTCTGTCGGACAAGCCGCGCTGGGCGGCCAGGGCGGCCGAGAGCGCCGCGCCGGGGCCGGCGAAGGCGGCGCAAAAGGCGTCGCCGACGGTCTTGAAGACCCGGCCGCCGTGCGATTCGATGGCCGCGCGCAGGATAGCGTCGTGCTCGGCCAGAGCGCCCGGCATGGCTTCGGGGTATCGCTCCCACAACGGGGTGCTGCCCTCGATGTCGGTGAAGAGAAAAGTGACGACTGCCGCGGATGGTGTGGCCATGTGCACGCTCCCCAATGAGTGGCCACCGGGCTGGCTGTCCAGCCCGGCTTTCTGCCCGCGTTAGAACTGCCTCTATTATACCATAGCCGTGAGAGGATCGGGCGGCATCGTGGTGGCAGCCTTTTATGAACATAGAAACCGAGTTTCTCCCAGAAACTCGGTTTCTTAATCATGCTTTGTGTTTGGCGATGAACGCTTCCCAGATCGGGTAGTCGCTCCCGGCCCAGATTTGGACGCGGAAGGCCGCGGCCTGCTCGCCCGTCCAGCCGAGATACTTTCGGCCAAATAGCGAATAGAACGCCGTCACGCGGTAATTCGCGGCGCAGTGAATGAGCACCTTCTCGCCGGACAGCCGGTTCACGGCCGCTTCGAAGGCCGCGAAGTCGGCGTCGGTCGGGTTGTTCCAATCGACCGGGATGTGGACGTATTCCATGCCCAACGATTCCACAAGCGCCCCTTCACCCTCAAGCGAATGGGGAGGGTTCGTGGTGGCCAGGTTGATCACGGCCGCGAAACCCTCGGCCGCCGCGTCGCGAAGCTGGTCGGCCGTCGGCTGGCCGCCGGTGATGAGGGTATCACTGACTACTAGAGCGTTATAGATTTCACGGGTGCTCATCCATGCCTCCCTGATTACGCTTCGGAGACTCCAGCGACGGGAGCGGCTGCGCCGAACAGCCGCGTCTGCCGGTTGACGAACAGGTAGTAAATCGCCAGCAGGCCGCTGTAAACGACGACAATCGTGTAAACGATCAGCCCGGTTCGGAACTCCGGCGCGACGTCCGGCAACCGCGTGAGGAAGGGCACGATCAGGACAAGATCATACATGAGAAAGCCCGACAACTGCCCGCCGGCGTTGGCCCAACTCGGTCGCAGCAGAGCGTAAATGAAGTAGGCCGCCGCACCAAGGAAAATGCAACCAACGATCACCGACAGTTCCGGCGTCAGCGGCCACGGGATGGTAGGGATTTGAAGAAAGAGCCGCGTACTCGTATAGAGCAGGGCGACGACAAAGACGATGAACGACCAACGCACCAGAGGCGGTATCGGAATCGATTCGTCAGGCATTGGCAGGCGCTGGCTCCACCAAAACAGCCACAGCCCGAACAGCGCCCCGCCGGCGCAGATCACGCCGTAGATGATCTTGCCGGAATCGCCGCCGGCCAGACCGAGCCACAGGATGTAGGCCGACATAGGGGCGAGAATGACCGCGTAGTCAAGCCCGACGCCGGCCAGCGCGCCGTAGTTACCAGTGATGATAGGCCACAGCGTCGACGCGGCCGCGGCCGCGAAAATTGAAGCGATGAAGATGTAGGTCAGCGGGGTCGTGCCCTCGAAGGGCCAGAGGTTGACCGCCAGGGGCCATTGGAAAAAGAAGGCGACGGCAAAAAATAACTGGGCCGCGCAGATGGCGAGCAAGAGGGAACGCATGGTCTTCGACATGTTAGCCTCCGAGACTGGTGAGCAAGGATGGGGAATCAAGCCACGTCCGGCGATCTATTCAGTTGTCGATAGGCGATGTCCTCTCTTGGAGCGGCGGGATCCCCCACGATCACCACCCGTTAATCCGTTCAAGCGGCATTGATTATGCGCGTCTCTTTGTTGATAAACAAGTAGAAAAATGCCAGCAGGCCGCTATAGACCACGACAATCGTATAAACGAGGAGCCTCCCCCGGAATTCGGGCGCGACGGTGGTCCATAAACGGATGATGGGGATGATCAACACCAGGTCGTAAGCCAGGAACCCGGCCAGCTGTCCGGCGGCGTTGGCCCAGCTCGGCCGCAGCAGACCGTAGACGAAATAAGTCGCCGCGCCGAGAAAGAGGCAGCCGATGATGACGGACAGTTCCGGCGTGACCTGCCAGGGGATGGTCGGCATCTGCAGGAAAAGCCGGATGCTGGTGTAGACCAGGGCGACGACGAAGACGGCGAATGATATCTTGACCGGGGCGGGCATGGGGATAGAGGTATCGAGCGGCAGGCGGCGCGTTTGCAGAAAGAGCCACAGACCGAAAAAGGACCCGGCGGCGCAGATGGCGCCGAAGATCAGAAAGCCACCCTCGCCGCGCGCGCCGAGCCACAAGGTGTATACCGCCATTGGGCCGAGAATGACCATGTAATCCAGCCCGACGCCGGCCAGCGCGCCCGGATTGCCGGAAAGAATGGGCCAGAGGGTGGAAGCGGCCGCCGCGGCAAAGAAGGCGGCGAACAGGATGAATGTCAGTGGCGTCGTCCCGTCTAATGGCCAGTTATTGATAACCAGCGACCAGCGGAAATAAAACGCGGCAGCCATCACCAACTGCCCCGCGGCGACAAGTATCAACAAAGCCCGCAACAAACGTGACATATCTGGCTCCAGGAATCGAAGAGTTTTAGCGCGTTTTTCTCTCTATACAATCAATAGCGAGAGGTTGGGTATCCGCAACAGAACCGCGACTCTATTTTAGGATTGGAACCGGTTCCACCTCGCCGCCTTTATAACGGCGGGCCAGCCATTTCCGGAACCAGACGGACGCAAAAGCTAGTCCGGCGGCCACGCAAAACGCCAGCAGCTGCAGCCAGAGATTCGTGGCAAAAAAGTTGGCTGAGTTCGAGATATAACGAAACCCCGGCGGCCCGGCGGTCAGGTAATGGGTCAGCGGCATCAGCAGATAGCTCAATCCCACGCCGGCCAGGAAGACGGCCGGCGCCCCGGGCGATTCCTGGTCGCCCCACCGCCGCAGGACACTCATCAACACCAGCCAGACCGCGCCGCCGGCCACACCGCCGATGGCAATGAACCAGGCCACCGCGGGGGAAATGGACAGACCACGTGCCGGCAGTTCGATGGCTCTCAGGAGCAGCAGAGTGGTCACAAGTCCCGCACCGTCGAGCGCCAGCCAAATCAGGTCGCCGGGTCGCTCGGCCGCCCACCGACCGGGCATCAGGGCTACGGCCAGACCGGCCAGCGCCGCCGCCGCGCACGCCGCGGCCAACGAGAGCGGCAGGGTGGGCGCGTTGACGGTCATTGTGATGGCGGGAATGCCGACGGCCAGCGGTAGGGCGCAGAGCGCCCACACCCACCACCAGGGGGGAGTCCCAAACGATGCCCCACGCCGCGCCGCCAGGCGGCCGCCGACCCAGTTCACGGCGGTGTAAAACACCAGGATGATGCCCGCCGCCAACAGGCCGGCCATCCAGTAACGGGTCGATGTCAGGGCGTCGAACGGCTCTGTGAGGGGGATTCCGGTGGCGGTATGACCATATAAAAAGATGGCATACCGGTCGGCCACGCCGAACCAGTAGTAAAACAGGGTTAGCATGAACAGGGAGATGAGCGCCGCCTCGAGCAGCGCCCGCCCCGAATGAAGCCGGACATTTTGCATGCCGCTATTATAGCCGAGCGTTCTCTATCCTGCGCCTCCAATCCACCAGACGGTTGGGTTATGACCCGGCGCGCACTTCGATGGTGAACCGAACCGAAGCTGGCCCGATGCCATTCTCACCGCCGTCGGCCAGGTTAAGATCGAATCTGTCCGGTAGCATGTCTGCGCCGGCGTGGGCATACGCCAGTCGCCCGTTGTCCACGTCGGCTTGGGTGAACGTACCGCCTTCGATGACAGGCGCGCCGTCAAGGAGCAGCCTGCCGCGCCCCGGCGCGACCGTCAGCGTGTAAGTCAACTCCGCCGGACCGTCGTCGGTATCTACGGCGCTGAGACGCGTGGCGTCGATAAGCAGGCTGCTGCCCTTTGTGATACGCGCCGAGTGGGCGCGCATCGCGGTATGCAAGGCCACCTCGTTAGCGTTCCGCGCCGCGGAGAGGACGTCGAGATCGCCGTCGCCGTCCATGTCGGCCGTCGAGACCCCATACGCGCCCCGCACGTCGGTGGCGATCGGTCGCCGCGTGAAGGTGCCCTGGCCGTCGTTCTCGAACCAGGCCACCGTGTTGGTATTGAGCGCGGCCGACAGCGCGTCCATATCGCCGTCCCCATCCAGGTCGGCGGCAATGACCGACCTGGCTCCCGACGCTTTTGTGAACAACGGTTTAAAGAAGAATGCCCCCGCCCCGTCGTTGCGATGCCAGCCGATGATGCCGTCCAGCTTGCTGGCCGACAGCACGTCCTGGTCGCCGTCACCGTCGAGATCAGCTGGGAAAGCGTAGTAAGCGCCGTCCGCTTCGTGGTAGATGGGATGTTTGGTGAAGTTTTGCGCGCCATCGTTTTCCAGCCAGGCGATGGTGTCGCGCTTGTATTCAGCGGTGACAATATCGAGATCGCCGTCACCGTCCATATCGGCCACCTCGGCCCGCTTGGCATCCGGCGTGTCGATGTTGATGAGATGGCGCTCGAAGTTCTGGGCGCCGTCATTCTCATACCAGGCGATAGTACCAGCATCCTGACTCGATGTAACCAGATCGATGTCGCCGTCCTGATCCAGATCGACGGGAACGATGGAGTGCGCGCCGTCGGATTCCGTGTCGATCTCGAAGCGCGTGAAGTTGCCGCCGCCGTCGGCCCGATACCAGACGAACGTGTCAGCCAGATAGCCGGCGGCCAGCACGTCCGTATCGCCGTCACCGTCCACGTCGCCCACTGCCGCCGGGTAGGCTCCCGCGAGATCGCCGTCCAGCAGCCGCTCAATGAAATCGCCGCCGTCGTTCTCATACCATAGCATCCGGCCCTTCTCGTAATCGGTAGCGGCGATATCCATATCGCCGTCACCGTCCAGGTCCGCGCCGAGGGCGATATGGGCACGCAGCACGCCGGCGCCAATGACCCGCTTCATAAAGCCCAACTGGCCGGTCACAAACCGCGGCGCGTCGTTCAGGGGGTTGATGGTAATAGTCACCGTCGCCGAACCCGACTGGAGTAGCCCGTCGCCGGCGGTATAGGTGAAAGCATCTTGTCCCGAATAACCCGGCTGTGGCGCATAGTCGAATGAGCCGTTGGGGCGCAGCTCCAGAGCGCCGTGCGCCGTCCCGGCGACCAGCGTAGCTTGCAGCGGGTCGGCGTCCGGGTCGGTGTCGTTAGCCAGTACGCCGCCGGCCGTGTCGACCGCCAGAGTGGCGCCCTCATCCGTCTGGTAGCTGTCCGCCTGCGCCAGAGGCGTGGAATTGACCAGTTTGACCGTCAGCGTCACCGTCGCCGGTTCGGATGTCGCCTGGCCGGCCGCGGCGCGGTAAGTAAACTGATCCGACCCGGAAAATCCGGCCGCCGGCGTGTAGGCAAAGGAGCCGTCGGGGTCAAGCGTCAGCGCGCCATGGTCAGGGCCGCTCGCGAGGACGGCCGACAGCGGCCCGCCTTGCGGATTGGCGTCGTTGGCCAGCACGCCGTTGGCTGTGTCGATCTCCAACGGAACGGCGGCGATCGCCATGTAGGCGTCATCATTTGCGACCGGTAGCTGGGGCAATTTCAAGCTACCGCCCACGACCAGGGGAAGAAAAGTATTCCCTGATTGGGCGACGGTTTCCGCCGGATTGGAGATCGAGATCGCGAAGATGATGAACCCGCCAAGAAGCAACGCCCGGCCACAATGAGCAATAAACTTTTTCACTTTCCAATTCCTTTACAACAATTCTGTCCGACCCGGTCGTGTCAATAAACAATCGGCCGGAGCAGAGGCCTCTCAATCAGGTGGTGGGGCAGCAGTGTAGCGATGGCGTAGCACGAGAGACGATTATCAACTCTATCTGTCTATACTATTCCAGTTCGCGCTCTATAAAGCAAGAGCCATGAGGGGTCAACTCATGGCTCTCCTAGTTAATGCGCGTCCAGAGGGCCGCCGGTTACTCTATCTGATATCGCGCCAGCAGTTCATTCATGCGTTCGTAGCCTTCGTTTACGCCGATCTCCATACCCGACGCCGCCATGCCGTCGCGGGCCTCAATCGTCTGAAAAACCGACTGGGACACCACCCTCGTCCGGCCGCCCAGGTCTTCGAAGACGACGGTATCTAGCGAGACGTGGCCGGGCATGCCCTCATATTCGAAGGTCTGCACGATCCGGTCAGGGGTGCTGATATCGTGGAAAACGCCCCGGAAGGCGTAGACATTGTCATCGGGGTCGCGCTGGACAAACCGCCACTCGCCGCCTGTGCGCGCGTCCAGCCGGTCGATCTCCGTCGTCAGATAGCGCGGCCCCCACCACTGGGGAATGAGCGCCGGATCGATATAGGCCTTAAAGACCAGCTCGCGCGGCGCATTGAAGGTCATTGTGACAATAATCTCAAGCTTTCCGGGCTCAACGACTATTTCGGGCATTGTCATGATATTTCTCCTTCAGGCTGTATAGTGCGGCGCGACGGCCGCCGGTTGGTCAGGGTCCCGGCGTATCGCCGGGTTGTGGGGCCTGCAACCTGTCGAGCAACTCCTCGAGGCGCTCGTAGCGCTCGCGCCAGAAGCGTTCGTAAGGGCTGACCCAGTCATAGATCGGCCGCAACGCCTCGCTGTTCAACGAGTAGAGCCGGTGCTGGCCTTCGCCGCGCGCGCTCACCAGTCCTACCTCGCGCAATACCTTCAGATGCTTCGATACCTGCGGCTGTCGCATGTCGAGCGCCGCGGCAATGTCGTTCACCGACCGCTCGCCCAGGGCCAGCAGGTCGATGATTCGCCGTCGTTGCGGCTCGGCGACGGCGTTGAAAGCATCTGATGTGGTGGGCGTTCGCGCCATGAAGATATTATATTCCTATATGGGAATATGTCAAGCGACAAAAAACCGAGTTTTTTCTTGAAAACCCGGGTTTAATCTTATCCGGAAGAGCGATTTGTCAGCGCTCGATTGGCCCAAGCCGCGATCGCGCCGGTCAGGATCAGCGGCGCGGCCGTGAAAACGATGATCACCCGCGACCGGTTCAACAAATCCATGAAGCTGTCCTCACCGGCGAAACTAGACATATAGAAGGCGACGATGAGCAGCGATACGACCAGGCCCACCAGCCCCCCACTGAGAACGCGCATATTGCCCAGCCCTACCACCGCGCCGACGATGGCGCCCAACGAGCCGCCGACGACGGCCACCAGAAGGCTGTAGGCGACGGCCTCATCAGAACGCGTGCCGTCGAGCGTGGCCAAGATAAGAAATGCGGTCGCGCACAGGATCGCGGCGGTGAGGCCGCCCATCAGAAAGCCGAGAAATGCCCGTCGGATCATGGTTGCCCCTATGTTAATCGACAGGGTATCGCCCAACGCGCCCCGCCCGCCGTGGCGCGGAACGCTCAGATGCGTCCTTCGCGTAATTTCTCGATCGATTTTTCTATGCGCCGTTGCCGTGTTTCGGGTGTCTTGGCGTCCTCAATCGCAAGCACAAACCGCCGCTTGTTGCTGTAGGACAGCCCCTCAAAGAAGCGGCGGGCGTCCGGGTCGGCGTCCAGCGCGGCGGCGAAATCCGGCGGAACCACGACCTCGCGCGGTTCGGTGTCTAGCTCGATCGCAACCTCGATCTCATCACCCGCGGCCACGCCGGACCGCTCGCGCACTTCCGCGCTGACCGGCAGAAAGAAATCGCCGCCATACACTGCCACGGTGCTGCGGTAGGTATACCCGTTGATCGTGACGCGAACAGCCGGTTTTTTGCCGGAACCCAGACTCTCGACGACGGCCGCCGGCACACGCATACCCGTGGCCGTCTTGCCACCCAGTTCAACCAAGGTTCGGAAATTCATGGCAGATTGCCTCGCGATTTATACTTCGCGTACATCCAGGATTTCGTTCACAACCGGCTTGAGTGCTGCTACCAGGGCCTCACGGTCAATGTCCTGCACCTTCATCACAACTTCAGCCGTGTCGCCATAGGAGCCCAGGATACCTTTCATGCCGAGGCCGACAATGTTGCCGCCCGCCTGGAAGATGGCTGTGGTGATCTTGGACAATTCACCCTTGACGGCCGGAACAGCCACGGCGATGCGCACGCCCGACCGGCGGCCGCCCAACAGTTCCAGCAAGCTCTTGAACAGGTCCGTTTCAGTGATGATGCCGACCAGGTCCGGCCCCTGCATGACGGGCAGGCCGCCGATCTTTTTGTCGGCCATGATACGCGCCGCTTCTTCCAGCGGGGTTTTCTCGGACACGGTGATGACCTCGTGGGTCATCACCTTTTCGATCTTGAGCTTGCCCAGCAGGTCGGGGATCTCCCACACGGCCAGCGTCGTGGCCGGCGAAGGAGACGCCCAGAGCAGATCTTTGTCGGAGACGATGCCGACGAGGCGGCCATGGGAATCGACCACCGGCAGGCGGCGCACCTTGCGCTCGCGCATCAGGCGCAGCGCGTCGGGGACCGACGTATCAGGATGGACAATGACTGGGTTGTGGGTCATGAGTTCGCGGACGAGCATGAAAGCCTCCTGAGGGTTGGAGAGATTTATAAATGGTGCGGCGACAAGCCGTTCCATCGATTTCAATATATATTGGCCATTATAGCCCGATCAAAAAGGGCGAAGGGAGTTGTCTATCCAAATTCGCCACATTCGCCGCCCATTATATCATAGGCCAGCATCGCTGCTGCACATCATTCCTGAAATCAGATGAATCGCGGTGGTTGTGCCGTCTATCGGATGGTTTCCAGCAAGTCGTAGGCGGCCGTCGCCATCGCCGCTTCGAAACACTCGTCCGGCACGGGATAGCCGGTCGCGGCGGTCCCGTCCGATCCGGTCTGCTGGATATAAGTATCCAGCATAAACATCTGGAACATGGTGATTACCAGCGCCGCCGAAGCGGTGTAGCCGAACCGTACGTGCGCGGAATCGGTCATGCAGCCGCTGTCCCGCAGCCCGGCCAGATAGCTTTCAAACAGCACGCGGTCAATATCAGCCAACCTGAACTCGGCCAGGTTCAGGTGTGCCCCGAAGACCAGTTGCCCCAGGTCGAAACCGACGGGCGCGATACTCGCCAATGCCCAATCCAGCGCGACCGTTTGGATCCGGCCATCGCCACTGTGTCTTGTCTTGAAATTGGTGGGATAGGTATCGCCATGACACAAGGTCTGCGGTAACCGGTCGAGCCGGGCGATAAACCGCTCCTTCTCGCTGTGCATGCGCCGCAGCGCTTCAGATTCGGGCATCGGGAAACGAGCCAGGGCGAGCGGGTGCTCCCACGAGGCGGTTTGCCATTCCGCGAACCCGAATGCCCATTGGCGGATGCGGTTCTGGCTGAGCCAAGGGTAATCCGGTACCAGTCCTTCCGCGATAAAGCGGCCGTTCAATCGGCCGATATGTCGGGCCGTCAGGCCAAAGCGATCGAGCGTCCAGGCGTTCTCATCGACGTCGGCCACATCTTCCAGCCACAAGCAGGCGATATTTCCGGCCAGTTCGACCGTCCCGTAGCATCGCGGGGCCAACAGGCCATCGGGTAGCCCATCGAGCAAGCCGGAACGATAGACGAACAACTCGCGTTTCCAGTAGTTCCAGTGAGTCTGATCCTCTCCCTCGCCCATGCCGGACCATCCGGCGTTGGCCGGCGACTGGATGACCTTCAGGATCGAAGACCAGGCCACAGGCTTATCGCCATC
>WBZM01003066.1_pt1 | contig 13356 bp, 14 predicted proteins | sample 5204271 | NCBI WGS metagenome assembly WBZM01 (sample SAMN12344346, study PRJNA552823) | activated sludge metagenome | biome: Activated sludge suspended growth; feature: Nitrification reactor; material: Wastewater; isolation source: activated sludge from nitrification reactor of wastewater...
CCACCATCCCGGGCGGGAGGGCCAGCTCCTCTTCGGGGAAGAGCCCGTCGCCGCCTCGGCGGTCCCCCATCCCCTCTCCGGGGCGACGCCCCGCGCCCTGACCGTGCCGGAGATCAAGAAAATACAGGACGCCTTCGTCACCGGGGCGCGCGTTGCCCAGATGGCGGGTTGCGACGGTGTCGAACTGCACGGCGCCCACGGCTACCTGATCAACTCCTTTCTCTCGCCCTGTCTCAACCGGCGCGACGATGACTACGGCGGCAGCCTGGAGAACCGCCTGCGCTTCCTGCTGGAGATCCTCGCCGGTATCCGCGCGGTCTGTGGCCGGAATTACCCCCTCGGGGTGCGGATCTCCGCCGAGGAATTCCTGGGAGACCAGGGCAACGATCTCGCCACCTCCTGCCGGATCGCCGAGGCGCTGGAGCGGGCCGGCGTCGATTTCCTTGACATCAGTTGCACCATCCCCGAAACCCCGCCCGAATCCGCCCTGGCCTGTATCGAGCCGGGCACCTACGAACAGGGCTGGAAGAAATACATGGCCGCGGCGATCAAGCAGCACGTCAAGATCCCGGTCATCGCCGTGGCCAACATCAAGGAGCCCGCGGTCGCGGAGCAGATGCTGCAAGCGGGTTGTTGCGACTTGGTGGGGGTCGCCCGCGGCCACCTGGCCGATCCCGCCTGGTGCAACAAGGCCAGGGCCGGTCGGGCCGAGATGATCCGCAAGTGCATCGGCTGCCTGGTGTGCATCAACGAGATCTTCCACCACCGGCACGTCAAATGCTCGGTCAACCCCACGACCGGGCGCGAGCGCGAGTTCGCCCGCCCCGAGCGCAACGGCGCCGGGCGCACCATCGCCGTCATCGGCGGTGGCCCGGCGGGGCTCACCGCCGCCATGGTCCTCAAGGAGCGCGGCTTCCATCCCGTCCTGTTCGACGCCGCCCGGCGGCTGGGTGGCACCCTCAATGTCGCCGACAAGGGGCTCGGCAAGGACAAGATCACCCGCTTCATCGACTCCCTGATCGCCCAGGCCCGGGAGACCGGCATCGATCTGCACCTCGGCGAGGAGGCGACGGTGGCCAAGGTCCAGGCCCTGGCCCCCAGCGGGGTCTTCATCGCCTGCGGCGCCCGGCCCTTCATTCCACCGGTCCCCGGCATCGACGGCGGCAACGTGGTGCTGGCGGAGGAGGTGCTGCTCCATCCCGAGGAGGCCAAGGGAGAGTGCGTCATCATCGGCTCGGGCATGACCGGTCTGGAGACGGCGGAGGTGGTGCTCAAGTCCGGCCACCGGACCACCATTGCCGACCTGCTGCCGGAGATTGGCGCCGGCGCCGACCTGATGACCATCCTGGACGCCAAGCAACGCATGGCGCCCCATGACCCGACCTATCTGCCGGGCCACAAGCTGGTTCGCATCACCCCGGCGGGGGTGGAGTTCGAGTGTCTGGCGACCGGCCTGCCCGTCCAGGTGGCCGCGGACACCGTCATCCTGGCCCTGGGGGTCCGGCCCCAGACGGAGCTCGTCGCCCGGTTCAAGGCCGCCTTCCCGGAGGCCCACGTCCTGGGTGACGCGGCCCGGGGCGGCCGGGTGGTGGATGCGACCCAGGACGCCTACGGCCAGGCCTTCGTCTACGAGCCCTGATCCCTTGATCGTTATATCGTCATCGCACATCGATCTTCGGTTACCCCGGGTCGGGAGCGAGCTCTAGATACCAAACCACGACCTCTGAACCCAGAAACCTGAATTCTGATCCCTGATTTATCCCAGCCTAATCCGCGCGCGGATTGGAGGAGAGCGGCCATGAACGAGACGAGCGAATACTATCGGGACAAGGTGGCCGTCGTGACCGGCGGCGCCTCCGGTATCGGACTGGCCCTGGCGGAGACGATGCTGGCCCATGGGGCCCGCAAGGTCGTCCTGGCGGACTTCAACGACGAGAATCTGCATCGGGAGACGGCGCGGCTGGACGCCGCCTATCCCGGGCGGGTCCTCGGGCTGCACTGCAACGTGACCAAGGAGGATGACGTCAAGGGCATGATTCAACAGGCCGCCGAGTTTGGCGGCGGGCGCGTCGAGCTGCTGTTCAACAATGCCGGCGCGGGCCTCGGGGGGGTGTTCGATGCGCAATCGAACGCAGACTGGGATAAGGCCTTTGCCCTGAACTTTTATGGGGCCCTGTTCGGCATCCGCGCGGTGCTGCCGATCATGCGCGCCCAGGGGGGCGGGCACATCGTCGACATCATTTCCGGCATCGCCTTCATGCCCATGGCTTATCAGACCATGTACGCCGCCACCAAGGCCGCGCTGAACGGCCTGACGCTCGCCCTCCGCTATGAGTTGTGGGACGAAAACATCCGCCTGACCTCGGCGACGCCCGGCACGACGGCAACGGGGATCTGGAAGGCGGGCGGTTCGGAGCCGCCCCCGGGGGCCCAGTCACCGGAACAATCCGCGCGGACGATCCTGGCGGGAGTGGCAAGGAACGAGCGCCTGATCCTCGGCGACGCGGGTGACCTGGCTGGCGCGAAGCACTGCTTCGATCCCGAAGCCGCCAAAGGGAACGATGAGTACCTGCTGAACGTGGCCCGCAAACGCCGCGGCGGCCAGTGCGTCGTGTAAGGAAACGCGGATTCATTCGAGAATTCGAGGGCCAGTGGGACCGACTCGAATAAATCAAGGTATTGCAAAGCGCTTTCGCCCGGAATCCAGGATTAATCAGCATTGCCGTAATTGACAAGCACCAACGAAAACGAGAGGTCAACCACCGTGGACAACGGCAGCTATTTCATCCCCCGCGAGCGGCTTCACGCCTTCATGAATCCCGCCGCCATGAATAATCAGGAAGGTCTGACCATCTATTGGGAAACCGACCCGGACATCGCCCGCCGCGTGCTGCCGCCCCCGCTCGAATTTGCCATGCCGGGGCAGGCCCTCGTCTACGCCTATGTCGTCAACATCCGCGAACCCACCTTCGCCCCCTGGTACATGGAAGGCGGTATCGGCCTGATGAGCCGCTATGGCGAGACGGCGGGTATCTATTTCCTCAACCTCCAGGTTAGCGGGCCTGGAGCACCGATGGGTATGGCCAGCGGGCGTGAATTCTCGGGCCTGCCCAAGAAGCCCTGTGAACGTATCGTCGTCGAGCGCAACGATGACTGGGCCCGCGCCTTCATCGAGCGCAAGGGCAGACGCATCTTCGACATCGAGGTAAAGCTCGGCGCCTACAACGACCCGCTCATGGAGCTGTTCTATAAGGACGTGGGTCCGGGCAGCCGGCAACGGGGGGCCTGCTTGCTCTTCAAGTATGAGCCCGGCCAGGGGCCCAACGGGCAAACGACGTTTCCCAAGATGAGTCTGGTCAACTACGACAGCGCCAATGACTACCAATCTTGGGAGCCAGGCTGCATCGAGACGCTTCAGATGGAGCCATCCCTGGACGACCCCTGGGCCGAACTCCGGGTCGTGAGACCTTTGGGCGCCGGCTACGGCATCCTCTCCAACCCGGTCCTTGGCGTCTCAACCCTCGCCGAGTTCGAGGGCGAGGAGGCCGACAACCTGTTCTCCTATCTGTTCACCGGCCGCTGGGACCGCTCCACCCTCTGCTCAGGCCATCAGCGCTACGGTCAGTATTGAGAGCCACCTTCTCCGGTGCAAACCACTGATTATCTTGCCCCCTCCCCCCCTGGCGGGGGAGGGTTGGGGAGAGGGGGACTGAACGGTTTCCTCAATGCTCACCCTTGGTCCGCAGCAGGCCAGCCAGGCGGTTGCCCTGCTTCTGGGGGCCACCCCGGGGGAAGAGGCGGTGCAGATAGCGGTTGCTGCCGCGTTCCGGACCCCAGACCCGGCGGAAGTGGGCGATCATGTCGCGCACCGTCGCCTGGGCGCCGTGGCGCGCGAAGCTGGCGCGCAGGAAGCGGAGCACCTCCCAATGCTCGGCGGTCAGGGCCAGGTCCTCCTCGGCGGCCAGGACCCGGGCGAAATCCTCGGACCATTCCGCCGGGTCGACCAGGTAACCCTCGCTATCGGTGAGCAGCCAGTTCTGGCCCACCACCACGTAGCGGGTGGTCATGCCGGGATAGGCATTGCTCCCCGCCGGCAGACCGGCGGCGAGGCCGCGGCCGTCCTGGTCGGCCTCGGTGATGGACCAGAGCTCGATGGGGATTTCCCCCTCCAGGCGCCCATCGAAGCGCTGCCGTCCGGAAACCAGGACCCGGCCACTGGTGGCGGGCAGGTCGAAACGCGCCACGCCGCTCCGGTCGGTCAGCACCGGCGGGGTCTCCAGGTCATTCTCATCCAGTTTCAGGACCACCGGGGTGCGTTTGAGGGGTTCGTGGGTGGCCTTCATCGAAACTTTGACGGCGATCATCTTTATCTCCGGTGCAGGGTGATGCGGTTGAAGCAGTTCAGAGTCCTTATCTGGTTCCGGTTCCTGGTCATGGTCGGGTTCATGGTCAGGATTTGGGCCTGGATCTGTCCCTGCATGCCCCGTTATCCTGAATTCCCGACTGTTGCAGTAAAGATTAGTCGCCGCTTATAGGGATGACAAACGGAATTAATTTGGCCTTGGTATCGAAGAATCCGATATAGAATCCCCGGCCATGGATATCGACCAGGTCAAGACCTTCTTGCAGGTGGCCGCCCACGGCAGTTTCCTTGAGGCGGCCAGTCGGGTGCATGTCACCCAATCCACGGTCAGCGCGCGCATTCAGAACCTGGAACAGGCCCTGGGGGCGCGGTTGTTCATCCGCAATCGCGCCGGGGCGATCCTGACGCCGGCCGGGCGGCGCTTTCTGCGCCATGCCAAGACGCTGGTGCTGACCTATGAACAGGCGCGCCACGACGTGGGCCTGCCGAGTCGCTTTCGCGCCAGCCTCACCATCGGCGCCCGCATCGCCCTCTGGGATGAGTTCCTGCCGCGTTGGGCCGCGCAAATGCGTCGGCTGGCGCCGGACGTGTCGCTCAATACGGAGATCGGCTTCGAGGAGGACCTGATGCGCCGGGTGATCGCCGGCACCCTGGATCTGGCGCTGATGTATGGCCCTAGCCAGGGAGCCGGTCTGCGGGTGGACTACCTGTTCGACGAGACCCTGATCCTGGTCACCCCGGACCCGCCACCCGCGGATCGCATGGGGCGAGAAGGGGATTGCGCACTGGACCAGGCTCAGGTCCAAATATTCCAGGGCCAGGATCAAGCGCTTGACTTGAGCAAAGGCCAGGAACATAACCAGGCCCCGGATTTGGCGCGGGGACTAGACCTGGACCGTGGCGGAAACCAGAAGTTGATGCGGGACCCAGCCCAAGTCCAGGCCTACTCAGCAGGGGTCGATGATGACTACGTCTACGTGGACTGGGGCCCGACCTTCTACGCCGAGCATCGCAAGGTCTACCCGGATTTCGAGCGGCCGGCCCGGACCGCCAACATCGGCTGGCTGGGGCTGCAATTGATCCTGGCCGATCGGGGCACCTGCTTCGTGCCCGAACGGGTCGCGGCGGCCTACTTACGCGGCGGCTGTCTCCACCGGGTCCCGGATAGCCCGATCCTGCGGATGCCGGCCTACGTGGTCTACCCCCGGGAGTCGGACAACGAGGTGCTGGCCACGGCCCTGGGGGTGCTGCGGGAACTGGTGACGGAGCAGGCGGCATAGGCCGCTACGCCTCACAATTCCGATTTCGGCCTCGATGGGGAGGGTCGGGTGACGTCTGGCGGGGGTGTCGCCAGCATGGATGCTGGCGGCAAGCCTACAGGGACGTATTCACGGCGTCCCCCGCCAGACGCCACCCGACCCGGAAACACCGATAATTGACGTGCAATGTCTGTAACGTAATGGCCAATTTCGGGCGACGGTTCAGGAGGCTTCCGGCGCCTCCAGGTGACAGGCGTGGAGGAACTGCTTGCGCAGCAGCAGACCCGCCAGCCGCCCCTCGGGGCTGACCACGGGCATGGCCCGGCCCGGGTGGCTGGCAAAGGCCTTCATCAATTGCCGGAAGCCGGCCCCCACGGGGACGGTCACCGCGGGGCTGGCCATGAGGTCCCGCACCGGGCGCTGACAGTCCTCGGGACGGATGAGATCCGGCTCGACCATCAGCCGGGCGAGCAGGGCCAGAAAGGTCTCCGCCCCCAGGGTGCGCAGGACATCCGTCTCGCTGAGGATGCCGATAACCAGGCCCTCCCCATCCACCACCGGCAAGGCCTTCAGCCCCTGGCGGACGAATTGGGGAATGGCCTCCTTCAGCCGCATCGTGGGCAGCAGGGGCTGGATGTCCCCCCGCATCAGCCGCCCGGCGCTGATACCGCGAAACAGCCGCTCCCGACCGTGGCGATAGGCCAGGTGGTAAAGCTCCCGGAAATCGGCGGTGGAGATGTCCAGATAACCGGGAATCTCCCCCATCGCCTCCAGGATGTCCGCATCGGAGAGTTCGATCTCCCCGGCCTCCAGAGAAGGCGTATCGGGCTCGGTGGACGCGCGGAGGGGCAGGGGCTGTTGCATCTACTTCTTCACCAAAGCCTGGAAGGTGTTCTCCACCAACGGCTCGGCGTCGGCTTGGGGGACATGGCACTGGGTGCAGAAATGCCGGTTACCGACCGGTTTGTTGTGCTTTTTCCCCTGGCGATCGACGTAATGGGACTTGCTCATGGGCACCGATTTGGCCTCCTCATCGTCGTCCTTGCCGGCGGCGCCCTCCATGTGGCATTTCAGGCAGCCATTTTCCTTGAGATTGATCTCGTACTTCTCCGTGGTGTGGGGCACCAGGGGGGGTTGATCCTTGAAGTTGCGCGGGATGTTTTCCTTGTCATTGATGTACTTGAACGGATCCGGCGCCGGTTCGGTGGCGGTGATCGGCAGGTCGCCGCGCAGGGAGTCGATGGTCGTCGCGGCTTGTCCGGGCAGGGTCGCCAGTCCGGTCAGACCGGTGAGCGCCAGGGCCAGAAGGGCTGTGGATGGCTTCATGACGATACCTCCTGAGGGTGGTTGTCGCCGGTGTTGACCGGTCGGATTTTATGAGCGGAACGAGTGAAACGGGTGGTGAAGGCGAAGACCTCGCGCCCGCAGACATCGATGCAGCGGCCGCAGTTGGTGCAATGGCCAGAGAGGATCACCGGCCCCAGGCCCTGGTCCGCCCCCTTCAGGGCGGGCTTAATGACCTGGTGTTCCGGACAGACGGCGAAGCAGTCCAGGCAGTCGTCGCAGCGCTCCCGGCGCAGGGCGCCGACGCGCACCAGGGCGACCCCGCCCAGCAGGCCGTAAAAGGCGCCCACCGGGCAGAGATGACCGCACCAGGCCCGCCGGCCGACGAAAAGGTCGAGCAGGAAGATGGCGACCAGGACCCCCCAGGCCAGCCCCATCCCAAAGACCAGCCCGCGGTAGACCATGGACACCGGGTTGACCAGTTCCCAGGCCAGACCGCCACTGACCGCCGCCAGCAACGGGATGGCCCCCAGCAACCAGTTTCGGGTCTGGTCCGAGAACCGGGCCCCGCCCTTGATGCCCAGCCGGCAGCGCAACCATTCGGCAGCATCGGTGATGGGATTCACCGGGCAGACCCAACTGCAATAGACCCGGCCGCCGACCAGCAGGTAGAAGACCAGCACGATGGCCGCGCCCGTCACGGCGGTGGCCGCCGGCATCTGGCCGCTGGCCAAGACCTGTAGCAGGAGCAGGGGATCGGTCAGGGGCAGGACCTCCAGGGTCAGGCTGGAGGCCAGGTTGCCTTTGACAATCCAGATCCCTAGCCAGGGACCGGCGAGAAAGAGGCCAAGAATGACCAGTTGGCTGAGCCGCCGCGCCAGCAGCCAGCGGTGGGCGACGAACCAGCCCTTGCGCCGGATCGCCTCGGCACCGGGTCGATCGCCGGGCTTCATCGCTGACCTCCCCCGCGCATCGGATACTTCACCTCCGTCTTGGATACCTCCCGCATGCGAAAGGGTGGCCGGGTCCCGAGCATCAGACAGTGTTCCCTCATCTCAGATGCCTCCCCCACGGTTGAGGGTCTCCAAGGGATTGGCGGGGAAGGGGGAGGCCGCTGCGGGTGGCAGCGGCGGCATGATGTCGGGCGCCAAGGCTGACGAAGGGTCGGGACCCAGAGAAGCGCCAGGCCCAAGGGCAGGGTAGGGCGCCGGCGCTGACGGAGCGGGGGAGGGGACAGCAGCCCCCCCCGGCTCGGCGGGCAAGAGCCCCCGGCCACCATGCTCGTAGCGCATGCCCTCCGGCAGGTTGTACTGATGCGGCGTGTCCGGGGTGACGAGGGACCCGCCCGCGTCGGCCTTCTGCTCCCAGCCCAGGCGGTAGTGCTGGCCCAGCAGGCCCTTGGCCAGGGCGATGGGCAGGACCTTGATCGCCGCCTCGTCGAGGATGCAGGCCTTCTCGCACTTGCCGCAGCCCGTGCAGTCCCGCGAATGGACCACCGGGATGAAGAGGGCGTGCTTGCCGCTGCGGGCATTGTGCTGCTTGTTCAGGCTGATGGCCTTGCCGCGCACCGGGCAGATGTTGAAGCAGACCTCGCAGCGCAGGCCCTGGAAGGCGATGCACGACTCCTGATCGATGAGCACCGCCAGCCCCATCCGTGAATCCTCGATCCGGGTCAGCTCCGGGTCCAGGGCCCCGGTGGGGCAGGCCTTGACGCAGGGCAGGTCGTCGCACATCTCGCAAGGGATGTCGCGGGCCACGAAATAGGGCGTACCCAGGGCGACCTCGTCGCCGAGTTGGGCCAGCTTCAGGGTGTCATAGGGGCAATCACGCACGCACAGACCGCAGCGGATGCAGGCCCCCTGGAACAGGGCCTCGTCATCCGCCGCCCCCGGCGGGCGAATGGCGGTGGCGGGCAAGGCCCGGGCCTGGCGCTGCTGGACGCCCACCAGCCCCGCCACCAGGGCCACCCCGGCGACGGTGCGCAGGCCGTCCGTCAGCCAGCGCCGCCGCCCGGGGTCGAACCCCTTTTGGCCTTTCTCATTACCGATCATGGTCGTAGGTTAACGCCAGGTAAGCGCTCTCCCCCTCCCCCCAACCCCCTCCCACGAGGGGAGGGGGGGTCTTAAAAGCTCCCTCCCCCCTGGTGGGGGAGGGCTGGGGAGAGGGGGAAACACGCTCGCGACACCCACACCCCTCGCTTTCGCAACCGATCGGCATCATTAGCCTTCCCCCCGTCTTCTGGCCCTCAAGCCTTCATCACCTTCACCGCCACCTTCTTGAAATCCGTTTCTTTCGACAGGGGATCGGTGGCGTCGAGGACCAGCTTGTTGACCAGGCGGCTGGCGTCGAAGAAGGGGACATAGACCATGCCCTCGGGCATCTTGTTGCGCCCCTTGGTCTCCACCCGGCAGATAATCTCGCCGCGGCGGCTGGAAATCCTGGCCGGGTCGCCGCGCTTGAGACCGCGCTTCTCGGCGTCGGCGGGATTCATGAACACCTGGGCGTCGGGCACGGCGCGGTACAGCTCCGGGACGCGCCGGGTCATGGAGCCGGAGTGCCAATGCTCCAGCACCCGCCCGGTGGACAGCCACAGGTCGTAGTCCTGGTCCGGCGACTCCGCCGGCGGCTCGTAGGGGGCGGTGATGATGTTGGCCTTGCCATCCGGGTTGCCGTAGAAGGCCACCTTGGCGCCCTTGGGGACGAAGGGGTCATAGCCCTCGCGATAGCGCCACAGGGTCTCCTTGCCGTTCACCACCGGCCAGCGCATGCCGCGCACCTTGTGGTACTGATCGAAGGCCGCCAGGTCGTGACCCTTCTTGGGCCCCTCCAGGCCGAAGATGCGGTACTCCTCGAACAGGCCCTTCTGCAGATAAAAGCCGAAGGCCTCCATCTCGTCGTTGGGATAGACGTTACCCCGGTCGTCCTTCACCTTCTGCTTGGCGAACTGGTTCACCGCCCCATTGGCGAACAGCACCTCATACAGGGTCTTGCCGCGATATTGCGGATTCTTGTCCAGCAGCTCCTGGGGCCAGACCTCGTCGGTCTTGAAACGCTTGGAGAACTCCACGTACTGCCACAGGTCGGAGCGACTCTCCCCCGGGGCCTTGACCTGCTGCCGCCAGAGCTGGGTGCGGCGCTCGGCGTTGCCAAAGCCGCCCTCCTTCTCGGTCCACATCGCCACCGGCAGGATCAGGTCCGCGGCCAGGGCGGAGACGGTGGGGTAGGCCTCGGAGACCACCACGAAGGTCGCCGGGTTGCGCCAGCCGGGGTACATCTCCTCGTTGATATTGGGCCCGCACTGCATGTTGTTGGTGGTGCTGGTCCAGTAGCAGTTCAGCTTGCCGTCCTTGAGCATCCGGCTCTGCAAGACGGCGTGATAGCCAATCTTGCCCGGCAGGGTGCCCTCGGGGAGCTTCCACACCTTCTCGGCGTAGTCCCGGTGCTCCTTCTTCTCCACCACCATGTCCGCCGGCAGCCGGTGGGCGAAGGTGCCGACCTCCCGGGCCGTGCCACAGGCGGAGGGCTGGCCGGTGAGGGAGAAGGGCCCGTTGCCCGGCTCGGAGATCTTGCCGGTGAGCAGGTGGACGTTGTACATCAGGCCGTTGACCCAGACCCCGCGCACGTGCTGGTTGAAGCCCATGGTCCAGTAAGAGACCACCTTCTTGCTGGGGTCGGCGTAGAGCCTGGCCAGGCGCTCCAGGCTCTCCACCGGCACCCCGGACAGCTCCGACACATACTCGGCGGTATAGGGCTCCAGGGACTGCTTGTAGTCCTCGAAGCTGATCTTGGTCAGATTGCCCTTGGCGGGGTTCTTGGCCGCCTTCTCCAGGGGGTGATCCGGACGCAGGCCATAGCCAATGTCCGTGGGCGTGGAATTGAAGTTGACATGGGCGTTGACGAAGTCCCAATTCACCTTGTCGTTGCTGACAATGTAATTGGCGATGTAGTTGAGGATCGCCAGGTCAGTCTGGGGCTTGAAGATGATGCCGTGATCGGCCAGCTCGAAGCTGCGATGCTCGAAGGTGGAGAGGACATGGACCTCGCAACCCTCCTTGGTCAGGCGGGTGTCAGTGAGGCGCGACCAGAGCACCGGGTGGTTCTCGGCCATGTTCGCCCCCCAGAGGACGAAGGCGTCCGCCTGCTCCAGGTCGTCATAGCAGCCCATGGGCTCGTCGGCACCGAAGGCGCGCATGAAGCCCACCACGGCGGTGGCCATGCAGTGACGGGCGTTGGGGTCGATGTTGTTGGAGCGGAAGCCGGCCTTGTAGAGCTTGGCGGCGGCATAGCCCTCGTAGATGGTCCATTGGCCGGAGCCGAACATGCCCACCCGGGAGGTGACCTCTTCCGGCGGCTTGCCCTGGTTCTCCTCCAGGCTCTGTTTGATCGCCGCCTTCCACTTCTCGGCCATGAGGTCGAAGGCCTCGTCCCAGGACACCGGCTCGAACTGGCCCTCCTTGTCGTACTTGCCGTCCTTCTTGCGCAGCAGGGGCTGGGTCAGGCGGTCCTCGCCGTACATGATCTTGGACAAGAAGTAGCCCTTGATGCAGTTCAGGCCGCGGTTGACGGGGGCGTCCGGATCGCCCTGGGTCGCCACCACCCGCCCGTCCTTGGTGCCCACCAGCACCGAGCAGCCCGTGCCGCAGAAGCGGCAGGGGGCCTTGTCCCAGCGAATGCCCTGATCATCCTTCTTGGCGGCGGCGGTCGCCACGCCGGGCAGCGCCAGCCCGGCCGCGGCGGCGGTGGCGGCGATGGCATTGCTCTTGATGAATTCCCGACGGGTCTGGTTCATGGCGCGGTCTCCTGCGATGGCGAGGCGTTATTGTTGGCCCGGCCGGAACCGCTGGCGGCAGCGGGGCCGGCGCCGGTGTCGTTATCGACTTGATGATAGACGAGGGAAGAGGCGGCGACCCCGGGCAGGGACGCCAGATGATTCAGGCGATCGGCGCATTGGGCGTAAGAAGCGCCCTCGATGGTCACGACCAGGCGGCCGCCTTCCTGGGCATGCAGTTCCACGCCGTCGAGCCCTTGCAGCTCCAGCGCCAGCCGCGGGGCAAGCTCCGGGCGGGTCATCAACAGGATGCCGCAGACGTGATATTCGTCCATCTCGGTGGGTAGTTATTTTGGTGGCGGCATCCGGGTGGTGACGGACGCCAAGGCATGCAGATTACTCCCCGCCCCTGGCCAACGACTTGACCAAGGTCAAACCAGTCGCGCTAGCTGCTAGGCTTGGGGATGAGTAAAGGAAGCGTCGCCCCAAGAGGGTCGAGTCGCTTCTTTGGCATCATCATCGCGATGTTTTACAACGAACACAATCCGCCACATTTCCATGTCCGCTATGGCGACCACAAGGCTGAAATCGAAATTCGAACCCTGTCCGTGTTGGCCGGTAAACTACCGCCTCGTGCCTTGGGGCTGGTCATAGAATGGGCCACACAGCATCAAGATGAGTTACTGATTGACTGGGAACTTGCCCGGCAGGATGCTGAGTTGAATCGCATCGCACCGCTGGAGTAGGCGCTATGTTTCTTATCGATGTCTTACAAGTGCAGCCCTTGCCAGAGCGTCGCCTCAAATTGACGTTCGAGGATGGCTTGAAGGCCACAGTTGACCTGGATGCCATCGTCAAGACCTATCGCGGCGTGTTTTTACCCTTACTGGACGACCGATTTTTTCAACAAGTCAGGGTAGATGCGGAGTTGGGCACCATCGTTTGGCCAAACGGGGCGGATATATGCCCGGATGTCTTGTACAGCGTCGCATCGGGAAAACCCATCAGTATCCAGCATGCCTGAACCCCCTCGATACGGGAACTGCATCGGCTTCCGCATCGCTAAGAAGGTCATCGAGACCTTAATCATCTCCATGGGGCCCTACGTCCCCCCGGTTGGCTTCAGCTCGACCCTCCTCCCCGGGCGGTCAATCATCGGCATGGCCGATAACCAACCCTCCGGCCATCGAAACAAACCGCCGAAAATGTCGGATTTGGACGGATCTGGACGGAATTTAGGTCTGTTCATGACTGATCAACTCGGTAAAAATACCCACCCGCTCACGCCCAGACCCGGCACCCCCATCGCCGCCGTCCCGGCCCTGACCCGATGCCTGATGTGACACGGCAGGGCGGTAGCGTGTCAAACGACGGGGTAGAACCCCCTGACTCGGCGCCCCTGGACCCCTCGCAGCCCACCGACCCGGCGCCCCTGGACCCCACTTAGAACCCCCCCATGGACCTCACCCACCTCACCGCCCCCGACGCCCCCCTGGCCATCATCGGCCTGGGCTACGTCGGCCTGCCCCTGGCCGTCGAATTCGGCAAACACCGCCCGGTGATCGGCTTCGACATCAAGCCCGAGCGCATCGCCGAGCTCCAGGCCGGCCAGGACAGCACCCGGGAGACCAGCCCCGCGGAACTGGCCGCCGCCGTCCACCTCACCGTCACCCGCGACCCGG
>WBZM01003069.1_pt1 | contig 13349 bp, 12 predicted proteins | sample 5204271 | NCBI WGS metagenome assembly WBZM01 (sample SAMN12344346, study PRJNA552823) | activated sludge metagenome | biome: Activated sludge suspended growth; feature: Nitrification reactor; material: Wastewater; isolation source: activated sludge from nitrification reactor of wastewater...
AACCATCGCGCCCCTGAGCGATACTCCAATCATCGGGCTGCCCGCCGTGGCGACCTGAACAACCCGGCTCTGGCCGGTGAGCGTGGCGATCAGCCCGCAAAGTTACACCACGCTGTGGGACACGATCTTGATGCGCGCGGACGATCGAGCTGTCGATCAATTGAAGCGACTGGGGAGATCGTTCGGCCAGCGCTTCGAACATCCGCAGCCAGACGCCCTTCTTCGCCCAGCGATTGAAGCGGTTGTAGACGGTCGTGTACGGGCCGTACCGATCCGGCAAGTCGCGCCAGGGCGAACCGGTCCGCAGCACGTAGAAGATGCCGTTTACGATCCGCCGGTCGTCCTCGCGTCGTGCGCCCTTGCCAACAGGCGGAAGAAGCGGTTCGACAATACGCCACTCGACTTCGCTGAGATCGTAGCGCGCCATGACAAGGCTCCTTTCGGTAGCCTTGAATCAAGCTTCGCCGCCGTCCGCAAGCGCCTATTGAGTACAGACCCTAGGCGAGGCCCGCCGCAAGCTCGATCGGCTGGCCGTGCGGGGTCGCCCTGGCGGCGCGGTCCCAGGCGTCGCGCATGGCGGCGAGGCCGGCCGCGTCGGTGACGCCCTTGGCGACGACGAGTTTTTCCAGCGCCGCCAGCCAGTGCAGATAATAGTTCTGGCCGTTGTTGTCGGGCTGGCCGGCCGCCTTGGCCGCGGCGAATTCCGCGCCGATGGCGTGGGTCCATTCGCTCCAGGTGAACAGGCAGGCCTCGTGCAGGCGCACGGTCATGGCGAAGGCCTGCGCCTGCCACGGCTCGGCGAAGACCGGGCCGTCCGTGTCGCGCGGCAGATCGGGCAGGGCGGCGAGAAGCGTGTCAGAGGCGCTCAAGATAGGGCTCCCAGGCATCGATGCTGACGGACAGGGTGGGATCGGCCTCCGGGCCCCAGAGTTCGCAACCCTCGAAGCGCAAAGCGTAGCACCAATGCGGGTCTTCGCCCTTGCCCAGCGCGTGGCTGTCGGGAAAGACGAAGCAGCCGCGCACCGCCTCGACCACGCCAATCTTGCCGCGCGCGTAGCGCGGCAGGCGGGTGTGGGTTTGCGGATGCATGACGCGGGTGCGGACCGTCTCGCCGACAGCGTACAACGCCGGCGCAGGAGCAGGGCGGTCGTAGGGCGTGCCGCGCAGCATGGCCGGCTCGACGGCCTCGGCGGTCAGCGGCGACTTCGTCGGCGGGGCGGCGCGCAAGGGGCGGCCGGCCTCGATCTCGTCGGCGCCGACCAGGCCCCGCGCCGCGAGCAGCTTTTCCAGCGCCGCGATCCAGATCTCGTAATAGCTGTGCGACAGGTAGTAAGCCGGGTGCAGGCTTTCGCGCGCAAACCGGCTCATGTCGATGTTCCATTGGCCGAGCGCGCCGGCTGCGAGCGTCACGGCCAGCGCCCGCTTCTCCCATTCGCCATGGAAGGCCGGCTCGTTGCGTTCGGGCAGGACGGGGCCAAAGCCCATCATGCCGCCGAGATCCTGCGCGCCATTCATGCCGCTGCCTCCGAAGCGTCGCGGGCGAGGCCTGTGCCGATCATCGAATCGCGCGTCACCAGATCGGCGAGGCGCTCCTCGCTCCAGCCTTCGGTTCCCTCGGGCCGCGCCGGGATGACGAGATAGCGCGTCTCGGCGGTCGAATCCCAGACGCGGATTTCCGTCTCGGCCGGCAGCTTGACGCCGAAATCGGCGAGCACGCCGCGCGGGTCGATGACGGCGCGCGAGCGATAGGCGGCGGATTTGTACCAGACCGGCGGCAGGCCAAGCACCGGCCACGGGTAGCAGGAGCACAGCGTGCAGACGACCATGTTGTGACGGCGGGCCGTGTTCTCGACCGCGACCATGTGCTCGCCCTGCCGGCCGGAATAGCCGAACTCGGCGATGGCTGCGGTCGCGTCCTGCATCAGTCGGGCATGGAAGGCCGGGTCGCTCCAGGCGCGGGCGACGATGCGCGCGCCATTGCGCGGGCCGATCTTGGTTTCATAAAGATCGACAATGACGTCGAGCGCCGCCGGATCGACCAGGCCTTTCTCGACCAGGATCGTCTCGAGCGCGCGCACGCGCAGCGCCGTCTCGGACAATTCCGAATGGTCGTGGCCGTGATCGTGATGGTGATCGTGGCCGTGATCGTGGTCATGACCATGTGCGTGATGGTCGCCGCTCATGCCGCCTCCCTTTTTGCGCAAGGCTACCGCAACCGCCGTCGGACGCCAGCGTTTTTGTTCCGCCCGAAACGGCGCAGCTGCCAAAATGTCAGTTTTCGGCAAGCTGTTGTTCGCAATGGGGCTCTGGCCGAAGGGACCGTTCCGGCCTGCCATTTTGTCAGTTCGTGTCGATGGCGACACCCTGCCGTCAGGTAATAAAGCTGATGTAAATCAATGACATATGAATCCGTGTCGTGTTGGCATGGCCATTGCGATTGATGTGCTGAAGCGTCGGCGCGGCGGTTCGGAAAATGAGAGAGGTGCAGAATGCGGGCAATTGGCGTTCTTGTGGCGATGCTGTTCGTGTCGCCAGCCTTCGCCGCCGGCGCCTATCCGATCGCCGGCCTCAATCCGGGCGAACGGCCTGCCGGCGCGCCGGTCATCACGGAGCCGGTGCGGGAAAAGAACTGGGAAGCGACCTTCTTCAGGGGCGTTTCGAAGCCCTATCCCGCCAGTCTGAGCTGGTCGCGCGATCAGGGCTCCTGGCACACGCCGTTCAATCGTCCCGGCATGATCGGGCCTTACGATATTCGCGGCTGGCACAAGCCGTCCAAAGCGAAGTGACCCGGCCGGGCGGCGGCCAGCAATGAAATCCGGCCGGCGAGGCGCAAGCGTCGCGCCGGCGAGGCAAGTGGGTGAGAGGCCCAATTTTCAGTCCCGTTCCTCTTCCGTAGCGGCGGGACAGTTTCCTTGGTGGAGCAAAATCATGAAAGCGACTCTGAAGGCGGTGTTGGCGATGTCGGCTATGGCTGCGATTGCGGCCTCGCCGGCGCTCGCCCAGGGCATGTCCGGCATGGGCGGCATGTCCGGCATGGGCGGCATGTCGGGCATGGGCGGTATGGGTGGCATGTCCGGTATGTCCGGCATGGGCGGCATGGGTGGCATGTCCGGCATGTCGGGCATGAGCGGCAATAACCCCGGCTACGTCTGCACGCAGTGGACCTACGCGCAGGCCGGCATGGGCGGCATGTCTGGCATGGGCGGCATGGGTGGCATGTCCGGCATGGGTGGCATGTCCGGCATGGGCGGCATGTCTGGCATGTCCGGCATGGGCGGCATGGGCGGCATGTCCGGCATGGGCGGCATGTCCGGCATGTCCGGCATGGGCGGCATGTCCGGCATGTCCGGCATGGGCGGCATGTCCGGCATGGGCGGCATGTCCGGCATGTCTGGCATGTCCGGCATGGGCGGCATGTCCGGCATGGGCGGCATGTCCGGCATGGGTGGCATGTCCGGCATGGGCGGTATGTCCGGCATGGGCGGCATGTCCGGTATGGGTGGCATGTCCGGCATGTCCGGCATGGCTGGCGCTGCGCCGGGCTATGTCTGCACGCAGTGGACCTGGAACCCGTCGGGCATGTCCGGCATGGGTGGCATGAGCGGCATGGGCGGCATGTCTGGCATGGGTGGCATGTCGGGCATGGGCGGCATGTCCGGGATGGGCGGCATGGGCGGTATGTCCGGCATGTCTGGCATGAGCGGCATGGCCGGCGACAAGAAGAAGAACTGAGTCTTCTGTCGCTCTGACCCAGAGCTGAGTTCAGGGACCGGGCGCGTTCGCGCCCGGTCCGCACGACCCTTCCGATTCCGAGGTCAATATGTCGACCCAACGCGCATTTGCCGGAGCGAGTCTCGCCGCGGTCGCGGCCCTGTTCGCCGGCCTCCTGGCGACAGGCTCATTGTTCGATCGCGCAGCCGTCGCTGCTGAAAACAAGGACGCGAAAGCCTCGGACCCGGCGGCGGTCGCCAGCATCGAGGCGGTGAAAGCGCGCGCGGCGGTCGGCGATTACACGCGGGCGAAATGGGATCCGATTCATTTCAAGCCGGCGATCGACCACGCCAAGGACGAGGCCTGCCTCGTCTGCCACAAGGAAATCAACAACGCCAAGCCGCGCGACGTCTCGCCGGCCGGCGTCAAGGCCGTCGATACGATGGCCTGGTATCAGACGCTCGACACCTATGCGGGAAAGCAGCAGGATTTCCACTGGCGGCATATCCAGTCGCCTTTCGCCAAGTCGGTGATGAACCTGTCATGCAATTTCTGCCATCAGGGCAACGACCCGCGCGAGGAATCGCCGCATGTGACGGCGAGCGACGGCAAGGGCGCCATCGTCACGTCATGGCGCGACGGCGCGCCGCCCTTCACCTTGCGCAAGATGGTCAATCCGACCGAGACCTGCCTGCGCTGCCACGGCAATTATCCCGCCGAGATCATGGGCCTGTCGGGCTCGTGGGCCGAGACGCGCGAGGGGCTTGAATCGCCCGAAGCGCCGAACGGCTGCCTGTCCTGCCATGCCGAGCAGTTCCGCACCAACCGGCACAAGGTCACGTATCTGAAGAACGAAGAGATCGAGAAGCTGGCGCAGAAAAGCTCCGACGTTTGCTTCGGCTGCCACGGCGGCCGCCAATGGTATCGCATTTCCTACAAATATCCGCGTCATCCGTGGCCGGGCATGCCGACCGAAACGCCCGAATGGGCGCAGGGTCGTCCGACTGAATCCGACGCCCGCTTCCTGCCGCCCGCGAAATGACGAAGATCGAGGACAAGACCATGTCGGCTGAAACCAAAAGCATCGCCTTGCGCGACTTCATCGACATCGATCGCCGCGAGGTTCTGAAAGGCGCCGCGGCGCTCGGCGCGGGCAGCCTGCTGGCGCCGCTGGCGACGACGCAGGAGGCGAAGGCCTTCGCCTACGAGCCCTATCCGCGCGACGATCAGCTCGAAACGGTGGTGACAAGCTGCGCGCATAATTGCGGCTCGCGCCACATGCTCGTCGCCCACAAGAAGGGCGACGTCATCGTCCGCCTGTCGACCGATGACGGCCGCTACCAGAAGGACGGTTTCTTCGGCAAGGACACCGAGGAAGAGCCGCAGGTGCGCGCCTGTCTGCGCGGCCGTTCCTATCGCGCCCGGCTCTATTCACCCGAGCGCCTGCTCTATCCGATGAAGCGCGTCGGCAAGCGCGGCGAGGGCAAGTTCAAGCGCGTGTCGTGGGACGAGGCGCTGAGCGAGATCGCCGAGCGCATGGTCTATCTCAAGACCAAATATGGCCCGCAGGCGTTGCTCGACCAATCCTATGCCGGCGCGTCCTATGGCGTGCTGCACAAGTCCGACCAGATCGAAGGCCTGCTCGGCCGATTCCTCGGCATGTTCGGCTGCCGCACCTCGTCATGGTCGGTGCCGTCCTATCAGGGCACGACCTTCTCGTCGCGCATCACCTTCGGCACGATCGAGGACGGCAACGAGGACGACGCTTTCGCCCATTCCAAGCTGATCATCATGTGGGGCTGGAATCCGGCCTACACGTTCCATGGCGGCAACACGTTCTATTACATGCGTCTGGCCAAGCAGCGCGGCTGCAAGTTCGTGCTGGTCGATCCGCAATATACGGATTCGGCGGCGACCTACGACGCCTGGTGGATTCCGATCAAGCCCAATACCGATGCGGCGATGCTGGCGGGCATGGCGCATTACATCTTCGTCAACAATCTGCAGGACCAGAACTTCATCAATCGGTTCACGCAGGGCATGGACCAGGGCACCATGCCGATGTGGGCGCAGGGCAAGGAGAGCTTCAAGGACTACATCCTCGGCTTCTCCGACGGCGTGCCGAAGACGCCCGAATGGGCGGCCGAGATCTGTGGCGTCAAGGCCGACGACATCAAGAAGCTGGCGCAGATGTATGCGACGACCAAGCCGGCGGCGCTGAAAGCCTCGTGGTCGCCCGGCCGCGCCGCCTATGGCGAGCAGTATAATCGCATGGCCGCCGCCGTACAGGCGATGACCGGCAATGTCGGCGTGCTCGGCGGCTGCGCCGAAGGCGTCGGCAAGGCGTGGCATTCGGAGGCGGTGGCCTACCCCTACGATCAATTCGCCAATGTCTGGTATGCCTCGATCAAGTCCGACCGCTGGGCGCATATCGTGCTCAATTATCCAAACGTGAAGCGCGAGGAGGCCGGCCTGTGGCCGCGCCAGGATCAGCTCGACGGCGTCGTGCCGAACATCCGCGGCATTTTCTGGCAGGGTTCGGACTGGCTCAACCAGCTGACCAACATCAACAAGGAAATCGCGGCGCTGAAGAAGCTCGATTCGCAGGGCGAGAAAGAATCCCTGCTCGTCTGCATGGATTCGACCATCACGCCGACCGGCATCTGGGCCGATTTCCTGCTGCCGGCGGCGACGCATTTCGAGCGGCACGACGTGGCGCTGCCCTGGTACAAGGGGCATTACTACATTCACCGGCCGAAGGTGATCCAGCCGCTGGGCGAGTCGAAGAGCGACTTCCAGATCTTCACCGAACTCGCCTATCGCCTCGGCTTCGGCCCGGCCTACAATCCGCGCGCGACGCGCGATTATTTCAACAATGACGATCCGGTCGACGAGGCCTATCTCGCAGCGTGGTGGGAGCGCGTGCAGCACCATCAGCATGTCGAAATGTCGTGGGAGGAGTTCAAGAAGCGTGGCGTCTACAAGTTCAAGCTCGACAAGCCGCATGTCGCCTTCCGCGACCAGATCGAGAATGGCGCGCCGTTCCGCACGCCGTCGGGGCGGATCGAGATTTTCTCGACCGTGCTGGCGCAGACGCCCGATTTCACCCGCACCCAATACGGCTATTTCATTCCGGCCATTCCGAAATGGATCGAGCCGTGGGAATCGCTCAATCATCCGAAGGCGAAGGAATTCCCCTTCCATCTCATCAGCCCGCATCCGCGCTGGCGCACCCATTCGATCTTCAACAACATCCCGTGGCTGCGCGAGACGTTCGAGCAGGAATTGACGCTCAACGCTTCGGACGCGCGCCGGCTCGGCGTCAAGACGGGCGACACGGTGGAAGTGTTCAACGACCGCGGCAAGTGCATCGTGCCGGCCTATGTCACCGAGCGCTGCATGCCCGGGGTCGCCGTGCTGCATGAGGGCGCGTGGATGGACATCGACGAGAACGGCGTCGACCGGTCCGGCAATCCGGACTTCCTGACGCTCGACGAGCCGAGCCCTGCGGGCGCCTTCGCCTACAACACCGTGCTTTGTGACATCCGCAAGACCAATCTCAAGCACCGGCCGGGCTGGGATGAGCTCGCAACCGCGCGCAGCCACGTCTTCCGGCGTGACCTGTGATCCAGCGCCAGCGGCTCATCTCTTTCGAGGATTTGGAACATGGCCAATATCGTTGACAAGGCTGCGGTCAAGGCGGCCGTCGAGCGCAAGAAGCGGGAAGTCTACACGCCGGTCACGCCCGATTTGCAGTTGGGCTTCATTCACAACAATGTCGACTGCATCGGCTGCCGCGCCTGCGAGATCGCCTGCAAGGACAAGAACGGCCTGCCGCCGGGGCCGCGCTTCCGCCGCGTGCAATATGTCGAGGGCGGCACGTTTCCGGATGTGTTCGCCTACAAGGTGAACATGTCATGCAATCATTGCGCCGAGCCCGCCTGCCTGCCGTCCTGCCCGACCGGCGCGATCTTCAAGCGCAAGAAGGACGGCATCGTCGATATTGATTCAACCCTGTGCATCGGCTGCCGGCGCTGCGAGGCGACATGCCCGTTCGGCGCGCCGCAATTCATCCCCGAACAGAACATCGTCGCCAAATGCAACATGTGCGTCGACGAGATCGACGCCGGCCGCAAGCCCTATTGCGTCATGGCCTGCATGATGCGCGTGCTCGACATCGGACCGATCGACAAGATCGCCGACGGCACCTATGACACGAAGGCGCGCGGCCCGAACGAGACGGTCGTCCGGCAGGTCAGGAACATGGCCGATCCGGAACTGACCAATCCCTCCATCCGCTTCGTCGCGCATTCGAAGGGCGCCGTGAAGTGATGCAGCCAGACGCGACGACGCACATGCAGGCGACGCCGGCGTTCGACGCGAACGTCGGCGCGGCGCTGGCGCGCGACCTGACTCTGCTCGCGCGTCTGCACGACCGGGAGCCCGACGCCGAACTGCTCGCGCAGCTTGGCGCGCGTGCGCCCTCCTCGTGGTTTGCCCTTCGCCTCAAGGGGGCGGGCTTCGAGGAGGCTTGCCGCCTCATGCAGGCGGCGCTCGACGAGACGCAGGCCGACGCCGCGCAGCTCGACGAACTCGCCGCCGATTACGCCGCGATCTATCTGACGCACGCCTATCGCGTCTCGCCGGCGGAATCCGTCTGGCGCGACGAAGAGGGGTTGGAGCGGCAGGGGCCGATGTTCTCGGTGCGCAGCTGGTACAGGCATTACGGCGTCAAGGCGCCGGACTGGCGCATTCGCGCGGACGACCATCTCGTCAACGAGCTGCAATTCCTGGCGCTGCTCGTGCGCGACGCGCAGGATTTCGATGGACTGCGACAGGCCGCGCGCTTCCTGCGCGAGCATCCGCTCGTCTGGGTCAAGGAATTCGCCGGCCGCGTGGTGCAACGGTGCCGCACGCCGTTCTACGCCGCCACGGCGCTGATGACCGTCGATTATCTCGACCATCTGGCGCAATTGCTCGGCGCGTTGCTCGATGAGGACATGACGCCGGCGGCGCTGCCCGTACTGCCGGCGCGCGCCGGGATGAAAGAAGCGACCTGCGCCGACGACGCGCCGCGCAACAATCCGGCCGTCGCGCCGAGCTGGTAACGCATGGGCGTCGCGCGCGACACGGCTGCTTTGCCGCGCCTTTCCGAGGCTGCGCCGCGGATCGACGGCGCGCGCTGCCTGTTGGGACGCGCCGCCATTTCGCGATGCGCGGCGTGCGCCGACGTCTGTCCGCCGCGTGCGCTGATCGCCGGCGCTGACGGCCTCGGCCTGAACGAGGCGGCCTGCACGGGGTGCGGCCGATGCGTCGCCGCTTGCCCCGAGGCCGCGATCGACCTGCCGCGCCCGGCGACGGCGCGGGTCGAGCGCGCCGGCCGCATCGTGTTCATCGCCTGTCAGCCGGCGGCGTCGGAGATGCCGCGCCAGGCTGCGGCGGCGCCGTGCCTGCACGGCTTCGGCCTGCGCGATCTCGCCGCGTGGCGCAAGGAGGGTGCTGCACGGATTGTTGCCCTGCGGGGCGATTGCGACGCCTGCGCCCATGGCGGTGGACCGCGTCTGGCGGCGACGGCCGCGCTGTTCTCCGACATGCTGGAAAGCCGGGGCCTGCCGCGCCTCGCCTATGCCGAAGCGACGGCGTCGGACTGGCGCGCGCGCTTTGCGGCGACCGACACCGCGCCGGCGCCGGGGGCGTTGAGCCGCCGCGGCCTGTTGGCGATGCTGTCGCCGGCGGCGGAGGCGACGCCGCCCGCGGCGGAGACGGATTTTCCCGGCCTGCCGGCCGGCGACGCTGCGGCGATGGCGGCCTTCGCGCCGCAGATTGCGCCGGAAGCCTGCACGGGCTGCGACGCCTGCGTCCGCATCTGTCCGCATGGGGCGATCAGCCTTGCCGATGAGGCCTATCGCCTCGCCCCGGCCCATTGCACGCATTGCCGGCTTTGTGTGGATATCTGTGAGGAGGGGGCGGTCGAGATCAAGGCGGGCGGCCGGAATGGCTCTACAATCATTCCATTGTCGTCACATCGCTGCATACGCTGTGGCGCGCCTTTTCATCAGCCTGCCCTCGAGGGAGCGGAAACGAGCCTGTGTCGCATCTGCCGCCGCGTCAATCATCACAGCAACCTGCATCAGGTGCTGACGTGACGAACCCGATCGGGGCGGCGACATGCTGAGCGCGGTCAGGAGCCGGCTCGGCTCGCGCATTCTCGTGCTGATGGCGCTGGTTCTGGTGGCGACGTCGCTCGTCTTTCTCGCCATTTTCGCGCCGATCTACCAGCGCGAGATTGTCGGCGAGCGCAAGGCGGTGGCGACGAAGCTCGCCGCCATGCTCGAAATCACCTTGCAGAACGCGATGCTCAAGCGCGACATCGAGGGCTTGCGCGACATCGTCGAGCGCATGGGCCAGTCGCGCAACGTCGATCTCGTCATGATCCTCGACCCGAAGGGCGAGGTGCGCTTTTCCTCCGACGCCCGGACGCTCGGGCGCAAGCTCGACATCGCGCGATTGTGCCCCGGCTGCACCGGCAAGGCCGACGCCGGCGACGCCGACGCCGCCTTCACCCGCAACGAGCGCGAGGCGGAGGTGCTGCGCAGCGTCGGCGCGGTGAAGAACCGCGAACAATGCGTCGGCTGCCACGGATCGACGCAGGACAATCCGGTGAACGGCCTGCTCGTCATCGACTATACGGCGGCGGACATCACCAACCGCACCGGCCTGCTGGCCGCCTCGCTCGCCGGCGCGGGCCTGCTGACCGTTCTCGGCGCGCTCGCGGCGATGTGGCTGGCGCTGCGCCGCTTCGTGCTGCGGCCGGTCGGCGCGCTCGCGCAAGCCGCGCAGGCTTTCGCGCAGGGCGATTTTTCCGCGCGCGTCGGCGCGGGCGTCGGGCGCGACGACGAACTGGCCGATCTCGGCCGCGGCTTCGACGACATGGCCGGGCGGCTGCAGGAGACTATCACGCGGCTGCGCGGCCGCGAGGCGTTCCAGCAGGCCCTGATCGACGCGGTGCCGGACGGCGTGCGCGTCATCGATTCCGATTATCGCGTCGTCGCCGCCAACGCCGCTTTCTGCCGACAGACGGGTCTGGATCTGCACGAGGCGCTCGGCGCGCCATGCCACATGTCGAGCCATGGCCGCGCCGAACCCTGCATTCCCACGATTGTCGTCTGTCCGCTGACGGCGCTCGCCGAGCGCGCCGGCCCGGTGAAATGCTCGCACGAGCATATCTGCCGCAAGGCGGGCGGCGAGACGGAGCGGGTCGCGGTCGAAGTCGTCGCCGACGCGTTCGTCGACGCCGATGGCCGGCGCTATGTGGTCGAATCCATCCGCGACCTGTCGCGGCAGGTGCAATTCTCGCAAGAGCAGCGCCTGTCGGAGATCGGGCAGCTCGCCGCCGGCGTGGCGCATGAAATTCACAATCCGCTCGCCTCGGTGCGGCTCGGGCTGAAGGCCATCGACCGGTCGTTCCAGGCCAAGGGCGTCGATCCCGACATCGCGGAATATATGGCGCTGGTCGACGCCGAGATCGACCGCTGCCTGGAATCCACCGAGCGGCTGATGCGCATGAGCCGGCTGCCGGACGAGCGCGGCGCGCTGGTCGAACTCGGCCGCAGCGCGCGCGACGCGGCGGCGCTGCTGCGCTACGAGGCCGAGCAGAAGGCGATCAGCGTTTCCGTCGACATCGACGACGCTGCGCGCATCATCGCCAGCGAAGGCGAAATCGGCATGGTCTTCGTCAATCTGATCCAGAACGCCATGCATGCGATGACGCAGGGCGGCCGCATCGCCCTGTCCGGCGGGCTGAACGGCGAAGGCGACGTGGTCGTGCGCGTCGCCGACACCGGGTCGGGCATCAGCCCTGAGCACCTGCTCAAGATTTTCCATCCGTTCTGGAGCTGGCGCGCCGACGGCAGCACCGGCAGCGGCCTCGGCCTCGCCATCTGCCAGTCGATCGTCAATCGATGGGACGGCGCGATCGAGGTCGCCAGCGAGGTCGGGCGCGGCGCGACCTTCACGCTGCGCTTCCCGCACGCCGACAAGAAGATAGGTCAGGAATGGGGCTGATTGCCGAGGACATGACGATCATCGTCATCGACGACGATCCGACGCTGAACCGGCTGCTGTGCGCGCAGCTCAAGGCGTCCGGCTACAAGCCGATGGGCGCGCGCCTGTGGAGCGAGGCGGAGGCGCTGCTGACGCAGGTCGAGCCGTCGCTGATCCTGCTCGACATGAAATTGCCCGACGCCGACGGGCTCGATCTCGTGGCGCAACTTGCGGAAGTCTGCCCCGTGCTGGTTTTGACCGCCTATGGCTCGATCGACCAGGCGGTGAAGGCGATCAAGCTCGGCGCGGCCGATTACCTGACCAAGCCGATCAATCCCGATGCGCTCGATCTCACCGTCAAGCGCACGCTGGCGGCGCGCTCGATGCGGCGCAATTACGAATATTACAAGCAGCGCGCGACGACCGCGGCGGGCAAGTCGCTGGTCGGCGCATCGTCGGCGATGGAACATTTGCGCAAGATGATCGGCATTGTCGCGCCCAGCGACACGACCGTGCTGATCCAGGGCGAGTCCGGCGTCGGCAAGGAGCTCGTCGCCGCCGCGGTGCATCAGGCCAGCGCGCGCGCCAGCTCCAATTTCGTCGCCATCGATTGCTCGACGCTGCAGGCGAGCCTGTTCGAGTCCGAATTGTTCGGCCATGAGCGCGGCGCCTTCACCGGCGCCGACCGGCGCAAGGAAGGCCTCGTCGAAGTCGGGGCGGGCGGCACGGTGTTTCTCGACGAAATCGGCGAGATGTCGCTGGGCCTGCAGGCCAAGCTGTTGCGCGTGCTGGAGACGGGCCATTTCCGCCGCGTTGGCGGCACCAAGGATTTGACGGCGAACGTCCGCTTCATCGCCGCGACCAATCGCGATCTGGAGGCCATGGCGCGGGAAGGCTCGTTCCGGCAGGATCTCTATTACCGGCTGTCGGCTTTCGTGCTGAGCGCGCCGCCCTTGCGCGACCGCGTCGACGACATTCCGATGCTGGCCGAGCATTTCCTGCAAACGCGCGATTTCGCCCGCCACGCCAACAAGAAAATGTCGGCGGGCGCGCTCGACATTCTCATGAACTACAATTGGCCGGGCAATGTGCGCGAATTGCGCAATATCGTCGAACGCGCCGCGCTGGTCTCGGGCGCGGAAGCTGAAATTCGCGCTGGGCATATCGGACCGCTGCGCCGCCATGCGCGGGCGCAGGGCGATTATCAGTTTTCCTTCGCCAAGCCGCCGACGCTGGACGAGATCGCGCGGGTCTATCTCGACCGCCTGCTGGCCGAGCGCGACCGCAGCCGCGCCGAGATCGCCGAGACGCTCGGCGTCAGCGAACGCAACCTCTACCGCATGCTGCGCGGCCGGCAGGGGCAGGACTGACCGCGCTCATTTGAAGCGGTCGATCAGATCCTGCGGAATTGGCCGCGAGACGATGCGCTTGGGATCGTCGGGATGATGGGCGGCCCAGACGCGCGTCTCGGTCGTGTCCCGGTTGGTGGTGTAGCTGGGCGGGAGCAAGCCGCTCGCGGTGCGCGCTTTTCATAGCGCCGTAGCGAGCGAGCGGCTTGCGGTGGTCATCGGCGTTCGCCGGTAGGATCGGGTTGC
>WBZM01003070.1_pt1 | contig 13349 bp, 13 predicted proteins | sample 5204271 | NCBI WGS metagenome assembly WBZM01 (sample SAMN12344346, study PRJNA552823) | activated sludge metagenome | biome: Activated sludge suspended growth; feature: Nitrification reactor; material: Wastewater; isolation source: activated sludge from nitrification reactor of wastewater...
GGCCAGCGGGCTCGGACCCGCGGTTCTCGGCGTGGTGGTGGCGCTCGCGGACTACCGGGCCGCCTTCGTCGTGGCCGGGATCGGAGCCGCTGCCGGACTCGCATTGGTGGGCCCGGTCGCCCGTCGCTCTGCTGCATCAGCACGCTCGGCAGGCTGACCGGACTGCCTGCTTCGCTCCGCTCCGACGATTCCGACGACCCTCGACGGGCGGGCATGATGTGACCACCCCGGGTTTCCGGAACCGGGCATCTCAACGGGGGTCGTCGTGGGTACGAACGAGCGCAGCAAGGTGGAGATGGACCGTGACGAGGTCCGCGAGTTCATCGAGCGGAGTCGGACCTGCACGCTGGCGACGTTGAACGCGGACGGAACTCCCCACCTCGTCGCCATGTGGTACGCGGTCATCGACGGCCAGGTCTGGTTCGAGACCAAGGCGGCATCCCAGAAGGCGGTGAACCTCCGACGCGACCCTCGGGTCACGATCCTGATCGAGGACGGCCTGACCTACGACAAGCTCCGGGGCGTGTCGTTGGAGGGGACCGCCGAGGTCGTCGAGGACCCCGACACCCTGTGGAAGGTCGGCATCAGCGTGTGGGAGCGATACAACGGCCCCCACACCGAGGAGATGCGTCCGCTGGTCGAGTTCATGCTCCACAAGCGGATCGCGGTGCGGGTCGACGCCAGCCGGATCCGCTCGTGGGACCACCGCAAGCTCGGGATAGACCCCCTCGAGCTCGGCGGTAGCACGGCGGAGCACCTCGACGACCAGCTGCTCTGACCGGCGAACTTGTAGCCCACGCGCCGCTGGGTGACCGGCCCGCTACAAGTTCAGCGGGAGGCACCGAACTTGTAGCCCACGCGCCGCTGGGTGACCGGCCAGCTACAAGTTCGGCGGCGGTCAGGCGATCGGGGTGCCCGGCGCCGGGTCGCCATCGGGTCGCAACAACCGAACCGCTCCATCGGTCTCGACCGCGCCGAGCACCAGGAACTGGCTGCGGAACCCGGCGACGCGCCGCACACCCAGGTTGATCGCTCCGACCACCGACCGTCCCAGCAGCTCCTCCGGGCGGTAGTTCGTGACCTGCGCCGAGGTCTCCAGCGTCCCGACCGCCGGGCCGAAGTCGACCACGAGCTGGTAGGCGGGACGACGCGCCTCGGGGAAGGGGCGCACGTCGCTGATGCGGCCGACGCGGAGATCGACCTCGAAGAACCGCTCGGGGTCGATGTCGGGTCGGGGTGCCGGGTCGTCCACCTCGGGGAGTGTGGCACGCTGGTCGCACTCCGGAGCAGCATCCGGACCGCCCTCCGAGGAGCACGATGAGCAGCGACTTCCCCTACGCCGAGCGCTTCGCCGTCAACCGGACCTTCCCGGCGCACGGCCGCGACCGCGAGGACATCATCGACGAGCTCAGCCAGATGGCCAAGGAGGAGGACGCCTTCTGGGAGACCGGGCAGGTCTCGGGGACCATGTACTGCGGCGACCACAGCCACTACGACTTCCTCACCCGCGCCTTCGGGCTGTTCGCCCACGTGAACGTCCTGCAGCGCGACATGTGCCCGAGCGCGACGCGCTTCGAGGGCGAGATCATCGCCATGGCCCTCGACCTGTTCCACGCGGACGCCATCGACGACGGCGACCCCGTCGGCCTGGTCACGAGCGGAGGCACGGGCTCCATCTCCCATGCCGTGCTGGCCTACCGCGACCACGCCCGCGCCACCCACGGGATCACCAGACCCAACTTCGTCAAGCCCGAGACCGGCCACCCCGCGTTCGACAAGGCGTGCCACCTGTTCGGGGTCGAGCTGCGTGTCGCCCCGGTCGACCCGGCGACGACCCGGGTGGACGTCGCGGCGATGGCCGAGCTGATCGACGACGACACGATCGCCATCCTCGGCTCCGCCGGCAACTACCCGTACGGCACGATCGACGACATCGAGGCCCTGAGCGACCTGGCGTTGTCTCGCGGCGTCGGGCTGCACGTCGACGGCTGCCTGGGCGGGTTCATCCTCCCCTTCGGCGAAGAGCTCGGGGTGGAGAACATCCCCGTGTTCGACTTCCGCCTCCCGGGGGTGACCACCATCTCCGCCGACACCCACAAGTACGGCTACTCGGTGAAGGGCACCTCGGTGTGCCTGTTCCGGGACCGCGCCGTGCGCAACAGCCAGTACTTCTTCCGGACCGACTGGAGCGGCGGCAAGTACTGCTCGCCGGGCATGGACGGGTCGCGCTCGGGCGGGCTGCTGGCCGCGACATGGGCGTCGATGGTGTCGCTCGGACGCGAGGGCTACCGCGACTACGCCCGACAGATCTTCGACACCGCCGAGCAGATGCGCCAGACGGTGTTGGGCCACCCCGAGCTGCGCCTGATGGGCCAACCCACCTTCGTGCTGAGCTTCACCTCCGACGAGTTCGACATCTACCTGGTCAACGACTTCATGCGTCTCCGGGGCTGGCGGTTCAACGGCCAGCAGTACCCCAACGCCATCCACATCGCCGTCACCCGACCCCAGACGCTGCCGGGGGTCACCGACCGGTTCGCCGCCGACCTGGCCGAGGCCGTCGTCTACGCCCGCGAGGCCACGGAGCGGGGCGAGGCAGCGGCGAGCGGTGCGATCTACGGCGGCGTGGCCGGCGGCATGACCGACGAGGCCGACGAGTTCATCCGGATGATCATGAGCGACATGATGGACACCCAGCAGAGCCTTCCGCCGAGCTGATGTCCGCTGTCCGGGACCGACCCCGTTGACCAGCTCGCCCAACCTGGCGATCCGGCTGAGCCCCAACGCGCTCAAGCACGTCCGTCAGGGACACCCGTGGGTCTTCGACGGCGGCATCGAGTCGGTTCGGGGCGGACGATACGGCGACGGCACCGGCGAACCGGGGGACGTGGCGGTCATCTTCGACGACCGCCGACGGTTCGTCGCCGTCGGGCTGTGGGACCCGCGTTCACCGATCCGCATCAAGGTGCTGCACGCCGCCTCGCCGGTGACCGTCGGCGCCGACCTCTGGCACGACCGGCTCGCGCACGCGCTCGCGCATCGATGGGAGCTGCTCGGATCCGCCGACACCGATGCGCTGCGGATCGTCCACGGCGAGAACGACCGCCTGCCCGGGCTCGTGCTCGACCTGTACCGCACGGTCGCGGTGCTCAAGCTGTACTCGGCGGCCTGGGTTCCCCACCTGGACGAGGTCCTCGGGGTGATCCGCTCCACGATCTGGTCGATCGACGGGATCGTGCTCCGCCTGGCCCGATCGGTCGCCGCGGATCCCACGGTGCGGGAAGCTGACCTCGCCGACGGCGCCGTGCTCCACGGCGTGGTGCCCGATCGCCTCGTGGAGTTCCGCGAGCACGGCCTGCGGTTCACAGCTGACGTCCGTCGCGGTCAGAAGACGGGCTGGTTCCTGGACCAGCGCGACAACCGTGATCGGGTCCGCGCTCTCGCGGACGGGGCCACCGTGCTCGACGTCTTCTGCTGCGGAGGTGGGTTCAGCGTCCACGCGGCGGCCGGCGGGGCCCGTCACGTCCACAGCGTGGACCGGAGCCCCCACGCCATCGACGACACCGTCCGGCACCTGTCGATGAACCGGGACGTCCCCGGGGTCGCAGCGGTCGACGCCCGACAGACGGTGGGCGACGCCTTCGAGGTCATGGACGACCTCCGCCGCGCCGGCGAACGCTACGACCTGGTGATCGTCGACCCGCCCTCCTTCGCGTCGCGGCGTTCCGACGTCCGGGGAGCGCTCCAGGCGTACGCGGCGTTGACCACACGGGCCGTCGAGTTGGTGGTGCCGGGAGGCACCCTTGTCCAGGCATCGTGCTCCAGCCGGGTCCACCCCGACGACTTCACGACCATCGTCGAGAAGGCCGCCGGTCGCGCCCGCGTCCACCTCGAGGTGTTCGACCGGACCGCGCAGCCGATCGACCACCCCGTCGGCTTCCCCGAGGGCCGGTACCTCAAGGCCGTCTTCGCCCGTGTGAACCCCTGACAGGATTCCCGACATGCGATTCTCCGTGTGGCCCAACCTGATGCAACCGGTCGAGGACGTCCTCGACGTCGCTCGGCACGCCGATCGCACCGGGTGGGACGGGGTCTGGGTCGCGGACCACTTCATGGGCGACGGTGCCGGCTTCGGCGCGGTGGAGACCCCGACCCTCGAGTCGACCGCGGTCCTGTCAGCGCTCGCGGTGGCCACCGAGCGGGTCCGGATCGGCCCGCTGGTCCTCGGCGCCACCTACCGCCACCCGGCAGTGGTCGCCAACTGGGCGATCACGACGGACCGGCTGAGCTCGGGACGGCTGGTGCTCGGACTCGGAGCGGGCTGGCAGCGCAACGAGCACGACCAGTACGGCATCGACCTGCCCGCAGTGGGGGACCGGGTGACCCGGTTCTCGGAATACGTGCGGGTGGTCCGGCGGCTGTTCGAGGAGCCGACCGCTGACTTCGACGGGCAGTGGTTCCGTCTCAGCGGGGCCAGGTGCGAACCCAAGGCGGAACCCGGGCCCGGGCGCCCGGGAGGGATCCCGATCCTGGTCGGCGGCAAGGGCGACCGCATGATCGCCCTCGCCGCCCGTCAGGCCGACGAGTGGAACATGTGGGGCCTGCCCGATGTGATCGCCGAGCGTTCAGCGGTCCTCGACCGGGGCTGCGAGGCGATCGGACGGGACCCCGCATCGGTGGGCCGCAGCACGCAGGCACTCCTGCTGCCGACAGAGGACGATGCACGCGCCCGCCGGTTCACCGATGCTGTCGCGCCCCGCGCCGCGGTGGCGGGCTCGGCCGATCGGATCGCGGACACGGTGGCCCGCTGGGCCGAGGTCGGCGTGGACGAGGTGATCGTCCCCGACTCCCCACTCGGTCGAGGATCCGAACGCCGGGATCACATCGACACCCTGGCCGAGGTCTTCGCTCCGTTCCGGGGCTGACGCCGGGGCCGGCGTCAGCCGGCGCGTCGGTCGTCGGCCCCGAGCAGGTCGTGCAGCTCCCGGGCGGGGCCGTCGTGGACCAGCTCGCCGTTCTCGAGCATGATCCCCCGCTCGAAGCGATCGATCACGTCGGGGTCGTGGGTCGCGACCACGACGGTCGCGCCGTTGGCGCGGGCCTCGTCGAGCAGCTCCAGCAGGGCCAGTCGTCCGGACGCGTCGAGACCCACGAACGGCTCGTCGACCAGCAGCACCGAGAACGGACGGCACAGGGCGACCGCAATCGCCGACTTCTGGCGCAACCCCCGACTGAACTGCGACGGAAGGTGATCGCGGCGATCATCGACCCCCAGCCGTTCGAGCAGCTCGTCCAGGAAGGGATCGTCACCGGTTCCGCCGTGCATCCGGTTGATGAACTCGACGTGCTCCCACAGGCTCAGGTCGTCGTAGAGGACGGGGTTGTCGGGCAGCCACGACAGCTCGGCGCGCGCCGAGAGGGTCCCGTTGTGCTCGCCGTGCACCAGGACCTCGCCGCCGGTCGGCTCCAGGACGCCCGCCGCCATAGACAGCAGAGTCGACTTGCCGGAGCCGTTGTGGCCGACCAGCACCACCGACTGTCCGAACGGCACCTCGAGGTCGGTCTCCTCGAGGGCGGCGACGTCGCCGTAGAACTTCGACAACCCCACCACCTCGAGCGCGGACGGCTCGGAGATCTCGGGCTGTCGGCTCTTCCTGGGACTCACCTCTCACCTCTCTGACCGGGCGCCGGGATCGAACGGGCAGTCATTCGGCACCACCTCCGGTGGCGGTCACGCGGCGCCACCTCCGGTGGCGGTCGCGATCGACTCGTGGATGTCGGCCCGGAACCGCACCCACCCGACGATCAGCATCCCCAGGACCACGACGGGGATCGCCCATGTCGTCACCGCGGCCGCGGGATCCTTGCCGGCCTCGGACGCGACCCGGGCCGCGAGGAGGGGGAGCATGCCGATCACCGCGACGGCCGGAGGCCACACGGTCCGGAACAGCAGTCGGGGCCCAGCGACCTCGGGAGGCATCACCGCGTCGTCACCCGTGCCGGTGTCGACCTCGGACACCACCGTGACCGCGGCTCCCCCCACTCCGGCGAAGGCCGTCGGCAGCACCATGGGCAGGCCGACCTGCCACACCAGCGGGTCCGGCGACACCGTATAGGCGGCGCCCACCGCCACGAGACCCACGCCGACCATCACCAATACCGGCTGAGCGAGGTGCTTGACCATCACCATGCCCTCGATCTCGGGCAGCGAACCCAGCAGACCGGGGTGGTCGACGTCCTGGGCGAGCGGTTCGATGGCGTCGAGCGCGACCACGTAGGCGAGAGCGCCCATCACCAGCACCAGAGGAGTGGTCCCCGCCCACGTCGCCCGGGCGACCACCCCGATCGATGCCCCGAGCACCAGCACGCGGGCGACCCTGACGATCGGCCAGCGGGCCACGCTGCGCATGTCACGGGCGAAGACCGGGAACCGACGAGCGACCGGCCCCGGAGTCGCCGGGAACCACGGTCGGGTCCGTGGACGCTCCTGGGCGAGCTGGCGTCGCAGCAGGACCACCGTGCGGAGGTCCTGCTGGGTGACGGCGAAGCGGAGCTGGCCCACCAGCGCGGTCCGACGGGTCGCCGCCTCGACCGACAACCCGCCGATGGTGAGCAGGCCGATCAACGGCAGGGCGACCGCCACGCCGATGGGCACCAGCCCGAGCAGGTCGACGCTGAGCGGCCACACCACGATCGAGCCGAGCCAGGTCGTCGGCGCGGTGGGCGCGTACCCGGTGGCGTCCCCCAGAGCCCACAGCACGAGCGCCCAACCGATTCCCAGGGGCACCCAGCGCGACGTCAGCCGCGACGAGGTGAGGAGCCCGGCGCCGATCGCCAGCGCGGCGAGCGTGGCGCCGAAGAGCGCTCCGCACGCGAACCACGGCAGCGACGCGCCGCCCAGCCGTTGGTCGAACAGACCTGCACCCAAGCCGGTCAGGATCGCGCCTCCGAGACAGGCGTAGCTCAGCAGCCCGACGGCAGGGCGTCGCAGGACGAAGGCCCGATCCACCGGAGCCAGGAGCAGGTGATGGACGTCCTGGCGCTCCAGGGCCAGAGGACCCCCACGGGCGCCGGAGCGGATGCCGATGAGCACGACCACCGCGGCGCCGAGCCCGAACCAGGCGGGCGCCTGGCGAAGGAAGTCGGCCCGGGCCGAGGCGTCGAGACGGTCGTCGCCGATCAGGCCCGACGCGAACACCACCGCGACGATGGCGGCCAACGTGGTCGTGTAGACCCGATAGGCGAGCTCACCCCACTCGTGGTTGCCCAGACGTCGTCGCTGACGACGACGTCGCATGTCGACGACGGCCTGACGCATCGCCGGTTCGTCGAGGGGCCGCAACGATGCCTCGTCGGTCGGTCCGGCCGACGATATGGGGACTTCCGACATCACCGGCAGTCTGGACCTCGGGCCAGGCGTCCGTCGAGACGGGGACCGGGCGCTCACCCGCCGTCAGTCGGCCCACCGGCGTCGCCGGCCGCGGCGACCCCCCCGATGGCTTCGCCGCCGTTGCCGACGCTGTCGATCTCCGCCGAGGAAGCGGGCTGCTCGGTCTCGGGACGGTCAGCCCAGCGCACCGTCGACAACCTGGTCCGGCCGATCCCCTTCAGGTCGTGGAGGCGCCTCACGGAGCGGACCTGCAGGTCGGGGGAGTCGGCCAGCTCCCGAGCACACTCACGGGGGATCACGACCGTGCCCCGTCGAGCCACCCCGGTCAACCGGCTGGCGAGGTTCACCGCCGGTCCGAAGACGTCGCCGCCCATGGTGATCGTCGGACCGTGGGCCACACCGCAGTGCAGCTCGACGGGGAGCTCGGCCGCGGCGGCACGACCCTGGAGCTCGAGGCCGATGCGGACCCCTGACGGCAGGTCGCGGGCCACGTACATGACCGCGTCGCCGATGAACTTGACGACCCGGCCGTGGTGCTCAGCGATGACCTCCAGCGCCGCGGCCTCGAACGCGTCGACCACCTCGGCCAGGTCGTCGACGTCGATCCGACGGGTCATCTTGGCGAACCCCGCGATGTCGACGAAGCCGACCGTCGTCGCGGACGGACCGTGATCGTCGTCGAGCGGGTCGGGTGCGTCGACCTCGCCATCGCCCTCGACCCCCTCGGAGCTCGACCCGGCAACGGTGCCGGATCGGATCTCCGCCGCGGCGTCCTCCTCGACGCGGAGTCGCCGGCCGAGAGCGGCGAGCAGGTGACGGCGCCACACGTAGACGATCGACTGCTCGAGCAGGTCGAGCAGCTCGGCATCGTGCAGCGCGGTGGCGATGTCGAGCACGTCCGGAGGGAGTGACCCGTCATCGGCGCGCCCGGCTCGGGCCGCGTCGGTGAGGAGCGCCACCTGCGCCTCGGCGATCCGGGAGAACGACGAACCGAGGACCCGGGCGAGGCGCAGGACGTCGCGGTCGTCGACGGCGCCGCCGCCGAGGAGGGCGCCGAGAGCGACGGCCATGCGGATGTCGTCGTCGCCGAAGGCGACCTCCTCCTCGGGGACCTCGGCGAAGCCGATCGCCCGCCACCAGCGCAGCATGTCGGTGTGGGGGATCCCGACCAGCGACTCGACGTCGGCCCGGCGGTGCCTCGCCGGCTCCAGCCCGACCGCGGCGGCGAGGTCGGCGAGGTCGCGGGGCCCACTCATCCCGGCGATCGTAACGGTGACCGGACGGGCTGAGCGGATCCCGTCCGGCGTATGTCCGACCGGGTCGGTCAGACCCCGTCGGCCGAGCGGGTCACCCGCACCATGACCTCGCCGATGCCGTCGGCCAGCACCGTCAGTCGGCCCGAGTTCGGCGCCGATGTCACGGTCCCGCCGGACACCTCGACCCGGTAGCCGTCGGGGTAGACACGTTGGGGCACCACGATCGACGTCGGCGCCTCGACCGACGGATCGGGTCGGTAGCGGAAGGTGAACGAACCGGTGGACGGCTCGAAGCGCTGCTCGAGCGGAGTCCCCGCGGTCGCCTGGGCGTAGGTGCGTACCAGCTGGCTCTCCACCACCGAGGGATAGGTCCCGTGGTGCCAGTGGAACCACGAGAAGAGCTGCTCGTCGGCCATCCGGGTGGTGAGCGTGGAGTTCAGAGGGCTGTTGGATGCGCCGAACTCGGTCATCACCGCCGGGGCGCCCCAGGACCGGCCGACGATCAAGCCCCGGTTCACCCCCTGGGAGATCTGGGCGTCGCAGTAGGCCTGCGAGGTCGGATCGGGCAGCTCCGGCTTCCCCGAGTCGGTGCCGAGGCAGTAGATGTGGAACGACGAGACGACCTGTCGGCCGTCCGCGGTCGGGGGCACGTCCGGCTGAGGCGGTGTGGCGTCGGTGAAGTTGGGGAACAGGGTCTCCTGCTCCCACCACAGGGGCATCTCGGGTGCCGAGGCCCGGATGGCCGCCGAGATCTGGGCGTTGCGGGCGCCGACGGTCGCATCGAGATCGGGGCAGTCGCCGATCAGGCACTGCAGCGCCGGACTGCCCGGGAAGGGCTCGTTGATCAACTCGAGGCCGATGACCGCGGGGTCGGAGTCGAAGCGGTCGGCCAGAGCGGCCGCCCCCTGGGCGTAGGCGTCGACCACGCCCAGTCCGGGAGCGACCTCGGCGTTGGCCCACCAGTCGTCCCACTGCTTCAGGGAACGGGGTGAGAAGTACGCGGCCGACCACCCGATCGCCGCGGCGAGGCCCGGGTCGGCCTCCGCGCTCAGGGCAGCGGCGGCCGGCGTCGTGGCCCACTCCGGCATGCCGTGGAAGACGTCCTGGTGCAGGTCGAGCAGAACCCAGATGCCGTGCTCGGACAGAGCGTCGACGGTGACGGCGACCCGGTCGAGGTACTCCTGGTCGACCTGGCCGGGAGCCGGCATGAGAGCCGCCGGCCAGACGCCCAGGCGGACGGCGTTGTAGCCGTCGCGATCCAGCGCGGCCAGGTCGTCGGGGCCGAGGGTGTCGCGGCCGAACCCGTCCGGGGCGTCGACAGGGGTGACCCACGGCTCCCACTTGGCCACCGAGTTGACCCCGTGCATCAGCACAGTGCGACCGGCGCCGTCGATGAGGTCCCCGCCCCGCACCCGCATGGGTCCGATCACATCGGGAGCGGCCACGGTGACCGGCCCGCCCGGGTCGGCCAACGCCACCAGGTCCGGAGGCGTGGCGCAGGCGACGGCGACGACCGCGACCGAACCGAGCACGGTGAGCCCGGCGACCACGCGTCGGACCGCCCGCCGCCGGAGCCGCGGCGACCGGCTCCCGGTCACCGACCGCGCCCGAACCGAACCCTCCTGATCCACCAGCTCCGCCATGGCGGTGAACTGTACCGGTACGCCCGCCGGGCGCCCAGGGGCGACTGCCGCAGCGGGGGGACGCACTGGTACCGTCACGGAGCCATGGCAGCACCGGTCCACGACGACGCCCCGTCCGATTCCGGCCCGGATCACGGCTCCAGGCCGCCCACCACCACCGGCGACGGTGGCCACCGTCGCCGGCCCGGACTCCAGATGATCCTGATCGCCCTCGGTGCCGTGGCCGTGCTGGGCATCGGTCTCGTGGCGGCGACCAGGGGAACGTCCGAGAAGCCCTGGGCGGGTCAGATCCTGCCCGAGGCCCAGCCCAAGCCCGAGTTCGTGCTGACCGGCACCGACGGCAAGCCGTTCGACCTCCAGGCCCGCACCGAAGGGCGCTGGACGATCCTCTTCTTCGGATACACCAGCTGCCCCGACATCTGCCCGATCAACCTGGGCACCCTGAACACCGCGCTCGAGACCCTCGGCCCGGCGGTCCGCGACCAGTTCGACGTCGTGTTCGTCACCGTCGACCCCGACCGTGACACCCCGACGACGATCCGGGACTTCCTCGACGGATTCGACAACCGGTTCATCGGCCTGACCGGTACGACGGATCAGATCGTGGCCGCGCAGGAGGCGGCCAAGGTCCCCCCGGCCGAGGAGGGGACGGCGGCCGAGACGGGATCCAACGGGACCGTCGGGCACGCGACCCAGATGATCGTCTACGGCCCCGACGGACAGGCACGGATCGTGTACCCGTTCGGTACTCGCCAGAGCGACTGGACCCGGGACCTCCCCCGACTGCTCGGCGGAGACGTTCCCACCCCGGCCTCCCGGTGAGCTCCCGGCTCCGGGTGATCATCAGCGCCGTCGTGGCGGTCGCGACGGTGGGCGTGGCCGTCGGGTGCGGGACCGACACGAGGGAGCCGTCCGGGCAGGGCGCCACGGGCGGGACCCGGACCGGGTCGCTGGAGGTGAGCGCCGCCTTCGTCGGCACCCACGGCACGACCTCCGCCGCGGCCTACCTGGAGATCCGCAACCGGGGAGCCGACGACGCCCTGGTGTCGGTCAGCAGCCCGGTCGCCGCAGCGGTGACCCCGATGGGATCGATGAGCGCCTCCGGATCTGTGAACGGCTCGCCCGGCGGCGGGTTCCCGCTCCCGATCGAGCGCGACGACCCGCTCGTGTTCCGCCCGGGGGGCGCGCACCTGATGCTCGAAGGGCTGGGCTCACCGCTGTCCTCCGGCGACACCGTCGAGCTGCAGCTCGGGTTCGAGCACGCCCCACCGGTCTCGATCCGGGCCGAGGTGGTCAACGTCGCCCGCATCCCGGACCTGATGCGCCGATGACGACGACACCCCCGAACACCCGCCCGGTCGGGATCGGACCGCGTCGGATGCCGGAGAACGTGACCTGCGACCCGCGTCGGTGGCTGGTGGCCGCCGAGGCGTGCGTGGGAGCATGACGCCATGAGGTGGTGGTGCTCGGCCATCGTCGAGGACTGGTCGTGGACCCCCCGGCCGTATCTGGGCGTGTGGATCCTGTGCGGCGCTCTGGTCGCCGGGTACGTGGTGGCGATGCGCCGGCACCGGTCCCTGCCCGCCGACTCCGCGGCGGACGCGACCGCATCGGGCGGGACTGCATCGGACACTGCGCGCCGCGACCGACGCCGGCCCTGGCAGTTCGCCCTGGGGATCTTCTTCCTCTGGGCGGCGTCGGACTGGCCGGTCGGCACTCTCGGAGCGAGCTACCTGAGCTCGATCCACATGCTGCAGTACATGCTCTACACGCTGGCCGCGGCTCCGATGCTGATGCTGGCCACGCCCGAGTGGATGGGTCGCCGGATCATCGAGAAGCTGCACCTGGAGGGCGTGCACCGGATCGTGGCGCGCCCGCTGGTCGCCGCGGTCATCTCGAACGTCATCCTGATCTCGACCCACTCGCCGATCGCCGTCGATGCGCTGCGGGCCACCCAATTCGGGTCGTTCGCCCTCGACATGATCTGGCTGGTGTCCGGCTTCATCCTCTGGACCCCTATCATCAGCCCGCTGCCCGAGGCCCGCGCCCACTCCGCAGGGGTGAAGATCCTCTACCTGTTCGCAGCGGCGGCCCTCATGCCGATGATCCCCGGCGGGTTCCTGACCTTCTCGTCGCAGCCGCTGTACAGCACCTATGAGCTCGCGCCCCGGTTGGCCGGCATCAACGCCCTCAACGACCAGCAGGTCGCGGGCGTGCTCATGAAGGTCGGCAACCTGCCGCTGATCTGGACGGTGATCGCGGTGATCTGGTTCCGCTGGTACCGGGACGAGCAGCGCAGCAGCCGGGTCATCCACCGCGACCCGGTCACCGGTGCGCCGCTGCGTGCTCCCGTCGACCGATCGAGGGTCTGACCGAGCGGTCCGAAGGGTTCCGTCCGGCCGAGCCGTAACCTGTCACCCATGGTGATGGCAGACCGTCCCGATGTCCGAACCGCATCCCTGCCCGTTGCGGCGATCACGGTGGTAGGCCTGGCCGAGAGCCTGGTCAACGGGCTTGCCCGCGTCCCGTTCCGCCGTCCGTGGCAGGGTCCCGACTCGGCGACCGAGAACCTCGGTCGGGCGGTGACCCGCCAGGTGGTCCGCTCGTTCATGGGCTATTCGATGGGACTTCCCATCGAGGAGTTCCGCTCCATGGAGAAGGCGCTCGACCGCATCTGCTCGGTGGTGATGCCCCCGTTCGTCGAGCGCGTCGACGGCGTCGACATCACGTCAGACACAATCGCCGGCGTGTCCGGGCTGTGGTGCCGCCGACGCGAACCGGCGCCCGACGCCGAACCCGCTCGGGGCACGATCCTGTACCTGCACGGCGGGGGCTACATAGGAACCTCCCCGATGATGTACTCCGCGTTCGCCGCGTCCCTGGCCCGCGGGACGAGTTGCGACGTTTTCGTGGCCGACTACCGCCTGGCGCCCGAGTTCCCGTTCCCGGCCGGGGTGCACGACGCGGCTGACGTGTACGCCGCGCTCATCGAACGCGGCGTCGACCCCCACACGCTGGTGGTCGCCGGCGACTCAGGCGGTGGCGGTCTGGCGACATCGC
>WBZM01003071.1_pt1 | contig 13348 bp, 7 predicted proteins | sample 5204271 | NCBI WGS metagenome assembly WBZM01 (sample SAMN12344346, study PRJNA552823) | activated sludge metagenome | biome: Activated sludge suspended growth; feature: Nitrification reactor; material: Wastewater; isolation source: activated sludge from nitrification reactor of wastewater treatment...
GATCAACCTGCCCAACACCTGCACGACGCTGACCTGGTCCTACACCGGCACCAGCATCGCCGGCGTCAGCCTGACGCGCAGCGACGAGAACGGCAACCGGGTGGTGCTGGCCGAGGCCGACGCCAGTTCGCCCTTCCAGGACTGCGTCGACATGAGCCTGATGGGCCAGACGCTGATCTACGAGCTGACGGTCAGTTCGGAGTTCGCAGGATCGGCTCAGCAGCAACTGGCTGTCCCGTTCCCCAACGGCTAGCCGGCCACCAACCTTTGGGAAATCCTGGCCGCATGGACGTCATCGTTGCTTCCATCGCTGCCAACCGTCCGTGCGGCCAGATTTCCACATAAGCCTCAGCCTTTTCAATGCGAGACGTGCGGCTTGCCACAGCACCAGGTTAACAGAACCAAACTTCGGAGGAATACACCATGACAGCCTTTCCATTCTCATCGACAACGGCCAAGCCCGCGCGGCTCATCGTTGTTGCCCTCGCCCTTCTGCTGGGCCTAATTCTGCTTCTGGCCGGCCCGGCGCAGCCTGCGGCTGCGTCCTGTGGCGGCGTGACCATCGTCGGCAATGAGACGCAACTTAACGCCGCCATTGCGGCCTACAACGCCGTCGGCACCTCACCGTGCGTCTTCACCATCCAGTTCAGTGGAGACATCCCCCTGACCGCCAGCACGACCACTATCAACAACGCCACGGCCGGCGTGGAGCTGGTGATCGAGGGCGCCGGCTTCGCGGTGGACGGGCAAGGGACAGACGGGGTGCGGCCGTTTGACATCGCCGCCAACACCACCGTGACGATGAACCAGATCACCGTCACCGGCGGCCACCTAACGGTCGCCGTGGACGCCGGTGGTGGGATTCGGAATCGCGGCGTCCTGACAATTACCAACAGCTCCATCAACGATAACGAGTCCCTGCTATTTGGTGGCGGCATTGCCAACGAAACCGGCGGCGCCTTGACCATCCGCAACAGCACCGTCTCCGGCAATCGGACCATCGCACAAGGCGGGGGTATCATCAACTATGAAGTGCTAACCCTCGACAGCGTGACGATGACCGGCAACCAGACTGGTGGCGGTGGCGCTTTGTTTATTACTGGCAGTTCCGCCGTGGCCACCATCCGGAATTCCATTCTTGCCAATACCACCGGCGGCACCACGAATGATTGTGAGACCATCAGCGGCGGCACGGTCACTGATGGTGGTCATAACCTGGTGGAGGCGCAGAACGGCTGCGGCTTTGTGGATGGCGTTAACGGCAACATCGTCGGCCAGGACCCGGTGCTCGGCGCGCTGCAGAACAACGGCGGCCCGACGCCGACGACGGCGCTGCTGCCAGGCAGCCCGGCCATCGACGGCGGTGACACGACCCTGACCACCGACCAGCGCGGCATCGCCCGCCCACAGGGCGCAGCCGACGACATCGGCGCCTTCGAGTCTCGCGGCTTCAGCCTGGCCTACAGCGCCGGCAGCCCGCAGAGCACGCTGATCAATAGCCCCTTCACCGATCCGCTGGTGGTGATGGTGAGCAGCGCCTTCGCCGAGCCGGTGGACGGCGGGCAGGTGATCTTCACCGCCCCTGGCAGCGGCGCCAGCCTGGCGACCACCCCCCTCATGGCGACGATCAGTAGCGGCAGTGCGAGCCAGGCGGTTTCGGCCAACGGGATAGGCGGAAGCTACACAGTGAGCGCCGACACACGAGGGAACGTGGGCAGCCCCGTCAGCTTCGACTTGCAGAACCAACTGATCCAGGACTGCAGCCTCAATAGCTGGACCGCCGGGAGCGAGCTCGAGCTGAACGCGGCCATCGACTGCTACAACGGCAAGGCCACGGCCGGCCCCTACACCATCACCCTGACCCAGAACATCAACCTGACCGCCAGCACGACGCAGATCAACAACGCCACCAGCGGTGTGTCATTGGTGCTCGATGGCGCTGGGTTCACCGTCCATGGCCAAGGGACAGCCGGCGTGCGGCCGTTCAGTGTCGGGGGCGGGGATGTCGTGGCGATGAACAACCTGACGGTGACCGGTGGTAATATGCCCAGCGGCGGCGGGATCTATAACATCGGTTTCCTGACGCTCAACAACAGCACCGTTACGGGCAATCACGCCTTCGACAATGGGGCAGGTATCTCGAACGACGGGACACTGACCCTCAACAACAGCACCGTCTCCAACAACAACGCCGCCAAGTACGGCGGCGGCGTCGCTAATTCAAGTAGTCTGACGGTCAACACCAGCACCTTCAGCGGGAACCAGGTAGTAGGCACCGGGAGTCAATATGAGGGGTTCGGCGGGGCCATTGATAATCTGGGAACGTTGGTAATCACCAACAGCGATTTTGTTGGCAACCGGGCACCCAGTGGCGGCGGCGCAGTGAGTTCGGGGAAGGTTAACCAACCCGGAGTTACCGCAACCATCGAGGGGACGACCTTCCGGGACAATGTGGGCCACGACGGCGGAACCCTCGGCTCCGGCGGAGCAGTGGAGCTCAGCTCTGGCACGACAACCATCAAGAATTCGACCTTCAGTGGAAACCAGGCCCTGGGCAGTGCGGATGACGGCGGCGGCGCTATCGCGCTCTCCTTTGACAGCCAACTGACGTTGCTGAACAGCACCCTCTCCGGCAACAGCAGCGCCGCCAACGGCGGCGGCATCAGTCGGGTCAACAACGGCACAGCGACGATAGAGAACACCATCGTGGCGGGGAATACCGGTTCGGGCGGCGCGTCTGATCTCAGCGGCGGCGGGCTCACTTCCAGCGGTCACAATCTGTTTGGCACCCTGACCGGTACCAGCCTGACAGCGCAGGCCAGCGACATCGTGGGCCAATCGCCATTGCTGGCGCCATTAGGTAACTACGGTGGCGCCACGCGCACCATGGCCCTGCTGCCAGGCAGCCCGGCTATCGACGCCGGTGACACGACCCTGGCCACCGACCAGCGCGGCATCGCCCGGCCCCAGGGTGCAGCCGACGACATCGGCGCCTTCGAGTCGCGCGGCTTCAGCCTGGCCTACAGCGCCGGCAGCCCGCAGAGCACGCCGATCAACACCGCCTTCCCGAACCCGTTGGTGGTGACGGTGAGCAGTGCCTTCGCCGAGCCGGTGGACGGCGGGCAGGTGATCTTCACGGCCCCGGGCAGCGGCGCCAGCCTGGCGACGACCCCGCTCACCGCGGCGATCAGCAGCGGCAGCGCCAGCCAGGCGGTCTCGGCCAACGGGACAGCCGGCAGCTATGCGGTAAGCGCCGACACGCGCGGCAACCTGGGCAGCCCCGTCAGCTTCGACTTGCAGAATCAACTGATCCAGGACTGCAGCCTCAATAGCTGGACCGCCGGGAGCGAGCTGGAGCTGAACGAAGCGATCCTCTGCTACAACGGCAAGACCGCGGCCGGCACCTACACCATCAACATCACTCAGGATATCGACCTGACGGCGAGCACGCCCGTTGTCACGAATAACAGCGCCGGCGTTAGCCTCGTCATTGCCGGGGGCGGCTTCACGGTTGACGGGCAGGGGATCAGCGGCGTCAAACCGTTCAACATCCAGGGCGGGCCAGTGACAATCAACAACCTCACTATCACGGGCGGTAATTCAACCGCCGGCGCGGGCGGCATCTACAACCTCCGTACCCTGACGCTCAACAATTGCACCGTGACCGGCAACTCGGCCGCAACCGTCGGCGGTGGTATTCGGAACATCGGCAACCTGAGACTCAACAACAGCACCATCTCCGGCAACACTGCCGGCACTGGCGGCGGCATCTATGTAGAGGGTGGCTCAGCAAGCCTGGACAGCGTGACCGTGGCGGATAACATCGCCACCACCGGTGGCGGCATCGCCCAGGTGGCTGGTACGGTGACCCTGGCCAACACCATCGTGGGCAATAACAGCGCCTCTGGCAGTGGACCGGACCTGTCAGGGACCATCACCTCGGCCGACCACAACCTGGTCGAGGACACGTCGGGCGCGACCTTCACCCCGCAGGCCCACGACATCACCGGCGTAGACCCGCTGCTCGGCGCGCTGGCTGACAACGGCGGCCCGACGGAAACCCACGCCCTGCTGCCGGGCAGTCCGGCCATCAACGCCGGCGACACGCCCCTGACTACCGACCAGCGTGGGGTCACCCGGCCCCAAGGCGCGGCGGACGACATCGGCGCCTTCGAGGCCAGCTGCCCCGCATTCCCGGCTGACGTGGCCAGCGAGGCGGAGCTGAACTTCGCCATCGCCTGCTACAATGCCGAGACCACGGCCGGCACCTACACCATCAACATCACCCAGGATATCGACCTGACGGCCAGCACGACGGCCATCGACAACGCCACCAGCGGCGTCGAACTGGTGGTCGAGGGTGGCAGTAACACCGTCGATGCACAGGGCGTCCTCGACGCGCGGGCGTTCTTTGTCAAAGCCGATACCAAGGTGACGATCCGACAGATTACCGTCACCGGCGGTAATACCACCGGCCCCAGCAACTCAGGCGCCGTCATCTCTGTTGTTAGAGGTACGCTGACCTTGATTGACAGCACTCTGACAGGCAACCAGGGGTCATTCGGGGGAGCCTTGTCCAACACGACAGGTACGGTGACCATTGAAAACAGCACCTTGAGCAATAACAACGCCTCTGGCGGCTTCTTACCATTGGGCGGCGCCATCTTCAATGCCGGCAGTGATGTAGGAGGCGTGACGACCGTAGGCACGGTTAATGTGATCAATAGCACCATTAGCGGCAACCAGACATCGGGACGGGGCGGCGGCATTTACAACTCACCTGACGGCGTGTTGAACGTGACCAACAGCACCATTAGCGACAATCAGGCAACCTTGGGTGGCGGCGGCATCGTAAACTCGACCGATTCCACGGTTACATTGAATAACACCATTGTCGCCAATAGTACGGGCGGCGACTGCGTCCGGGATGCCGGCACGATCAACGCCCAGAACAGCCTCATCGAAGACGGCCTGACCTGCGTCAACGGCACCAACAGCAACAACCTGACCGGCGACCCCAACCTGGGCGTCTTGCAGAACAACGGCGGCCCCACTGAGACCCATGCCCTGCTCTCCGGCAGCATCGCCATCGACGCCGGCGACAATGCCCTGGCCGTGGACCCGGACAACAACCCGCTGACCACCGACCAGCGCGGGGCCGGCTACCCGCGCATCGTCGGCGGCACCGTCGACATGGGCGCGTACGAAAAAGACACACCCCAAGCAGTCACCCTGGCCAGCTTCGAGGCGGCTGCGCAGGCGGACCACGTGCTGGTGACGTGGCAGACGGTCAGCGAGCTGGAGAACGCGGGCTTCAACCTGTACCGCACCACCGCCGCAAATCCGCCGGCGGCGGCGGACCTGCTGGTGTATGTGCCGTCGCAGGGCCCGGGCAGCACGCAGGGCTTCGCCTACAGCCATCAGGACTATGCGGTGACGGCCGGCCAGACCTATTGGTACTGGCTGGAGGCCGTGGACTTCAACGGCGCGACGACGCTGCACGGACCCGTGAGCGTGGTCTTCGTCGCACCGACCGCGGTGACGCTGAGCGGGCTGGCTGCCTCCAGCCCGGCGCCGCTGGCGTGGCCGTGGTGGCTGGCGGCCATTGCGACGGCGTTGGCGGCTGCGGCCGCCGTGGTCTGGCGACGCCGCACGACGAGCTAAGCTGTCGTTGGGCAGACTGCGGCAGGCGCCTGGCCGACTGCCGCAGTCTGCCCAACGGCCTGACGGAAAGGAGATCGACTGCTATGGCACGGGCCAAACGAACCGAACGCTACGGGCTGACGCTCACCCCATCTGAGCGCGAGGCGCTGCGCTACCTGGCCGATATGGAAGGACTGGCCGAGGCCGATGTGCTGCGCCGCCTCTTGCGCACGGCGGTGAACGAGCTGCCGGCCGAGCACCGGCGGGCGCTGCACTGGCCGGAGGCGCCGATCCCTGCCGCGGCCGCGCAACCTGGCGCCCGGCTGTAGCAGGCGCAGCGAGCACAGCAACTGCACGGACAACCGTGTTTGCCTATCATCCCATCTGGTATCTGTTCAGGCATCGCATCAGAAACCGGGTTTTTCCAAAAACCCGGTTTCTGGGCCACCGCTGAGTAGTTACCCCATCTGTAGAGCAGAAAGGAAGCGAAACATGAGCATTCTTGGAGCACTGATCGGAATCCTGATCGCGGCCGCCATCGGCGGCCTGGTGATCTGGATTGTCGGCAAACTGGGCCTGGGCCTGGAAGTAGACGGGTTCGTCCCGGCCTTCATTGCGGCCATTATCATCGCCATCGTAGCCGGCCTGATCAACTGGCTGCTGGGGCTGCTGGGCATCACCATCGGCGGCGGCATCCTGGGCGCCATCATCCACCTGATCATCGCCGCCGTGGTGCTGATGATCAGCGGCAGGATCGTGCCCGGCATGCGGGTCAAGGGCTTTGTCGGCGCGCTGGTCGCCGCCATTGCCATCGGCGTGGTAGCCTGGCTGATCGGCCTGGTGGTTGGCGCGCTCGGCCTGGCCTAGCGCTGACTTCAGTCGATGCTCAGGGCGCCCGGCGCTTGACTCAAGCGCCGGGCGCCCTGCCGTCACCGCGTTGATTCACTAGCTAAGAATTCCGAATTTAGCGTAGAGTCGAGGCTTTAGCCGGGTTTGGCCGGCGCGAATCGGGCGCGTTGCACCGCCTAAAGGCTCGACTCCGGGTCGAGGAAAACACCATGAGCAAAGTCTACTTAGCAATTACAGGCGCCCCGGATCAACTGCTGGGGCACGTCGACGAAGCTGGCCGCGTCTATCGCAGCCAGATCGGCCCCGATAACCTGGTCGGCCGCGTCGAACTGGAGACTGGCCGCGTCTACGAGCAGCGCTTCGGACCCGACAAGCGCGTTGGGCATGTCGACCTGGGCAGCGGCAAGGTGGTCAGCACCCGTCTGGGGCCTGACGAACACGTGGGCCAGGTCGACGCCGACGGCAAGCTGCACCGGGCGCAGGCTCTTGCCATGGACGACTACGTGGGCAAGGTCGATCCCTTCCTGTCCTACGCCCACTCGGCCGGCGCGCTGCTGTTGCTGGTCCTGCCAGCGCTGGAGGATGCTGCGTCCGTGGAAGCGACCGCTGAGGCGGCTTCAGACATGCCTGGCGACGCGACCAGCGAAACGCCCGGCTAGAAGCGCAGGCCAGGAGCCGTAGCTGGCACTCCGTGGCATCGCCAGTCGCACGCCCGGCCCGTTGAAAATGACATCTCAAGGAGCATATCAATGTTAATCGGTTCGATTCTTGGCGCCATCAGTCGTGATCCGAAGTGTTCGTAGTAGCGACTTATGGAGGTCAAGAAGATGATCCGGCAATAGCTGCTCGCGGCGAGTCGTCTCACGTGCGAGGCCGCCGGGGGATGAATCCCACCGGCTATCCAACAGCGCCCCGTCAACGGGGCTGAAAAACGCTCCTGGCACGCGCCAGCCCGTTTCAACGGGCGCCGTTATGTAGCCGGGGAACTTTATTCCCCGGCGGCCTCGCACGTGGAAGAGCTCCGCTCTATTGCTGGAACAAATTCTTAAGGTTCATCAGTCGCTTCGGGCGCACCAGAACGACTGAAGTCGTCACTACCAACATATCACCTCACCATCGATAGTCTATGAACAAGTCTCTGCTGTTTCTGACTGCTATTATCTCTATGCTTCTGGCCGGATGCAACCGGCAGAAGGATGACATCAGCGCCATCGCCAGTGACATCGCCGCCATCGACGCGCAGGTGGGCGCCATCACGCGGATCGACTGCCCGCTGCCGCTTGCCGGTGAGAAGGAAGGCGAAACCTACACCTGCGGCGTCTACACGGTTCCCCAGGATTACGCCAACCCCGAGGGCGCAACGCTCAACCTGGCCTTCCAGGTGCTGAAAGCGACTAACGCCAACCCGCTGCCCGACCCCATCGTCTTCCTGGCCGGCGGGCCGGGGCAGAGCGGCATCGTCTCAGCCGCCGGCCAGCTCTACGGCGACCTGCGCCAGGAGCGCGATCTGGTCTTCCCGGCCCAGCGCGGCACGCTCTTCTCCCATCGCCTTGCGCTGGAGGAGTGTGTGGCCCTGCTGGGCGAGCAGATGGGCAGGAGCGAGTTGAACGCCTTTGCCGAGAGCTTCGCCGGGCTGGACGCGGTCGACCGCTCGCTGCCCTACGCCGAATACCTGGCCCAGTACACCCAGCGCTCCGGCGCGATCAACCAGCGCTGCCACGGGGCGTTCCGCGCGGCCGGCCTTGACCCGGCCCAGTTTACCACCGCCAACAGCGCCCAGGACCTGGTCGGCCTGCTGGCGACCCTGGGCTACGACAGCTACAACCTGCACGGCGTCTCCTACGGCACCCGGCTGGCGCTGGAAACCCTGCGCCGCCATCCCGACGCCCCTATCCGCAGCGTCGTCCTGGACTCGCCGGTGGACCCTACAGCCGATCGGCTGGCCGGCGCGGCCAGCGCAGTCCATGACAGCGTCACGCGGCTGTTCGAGGTCTGCGCAGCGGATGCCGCCTGCAACGCGGCGTATCCCGACCTGGTCGCGCGCACCAACGCGCTGATCGACCGCCTGGCCGAGCAACCCATCACGGCCGGCGACCAGACGGTCGATGTGGACGCGTTCATCACGCAGTTGACCGACTTGAGCAACACCCGGGCCAACTACCTCCCGCGCATGATCGCCGAGCTGGAGACCGGCGACGCCACCACCTATCTGGCGCTGCGCGGCGGCGAAGCCGGCTCCCAGCCTCCCGAAGGTTCGATCACGTCGCCGGGCATGGACCTGCTGGTCAGGCAGATCTCGGAGGCGGCGTCCGAGGCCAACCCGCAGGACATCATGGGCAACATCCGCACCGTGGCCGACATCATCTCGGCAGCGCAGCAAGCTCAGCCCCAGGCGGCCATGAAGAAGCTCGCCCAGGAAAAGCTGGCCGGGTCGGAACGCCTGCCCGCCATCCTGGCGAGCATCGATAACCTGTCGCCGGCCGACCTGGCGCTGCTGGCCAGCTCGACTGGTGGGAGCAGCGACAAGCCGGACAAGGGCGCCCTGCAGAGGGTCACAGACGCCCAGAAGAAGAATGCGGCGTTGTTCATGCTCGCAGGCATCGTCTGTCATGAGCAACTGCCGTTCTCCGATGTGGACGCGGCGCTGGCGCGCGCCGGCAGCCTGCCCATCCCCGCTCTGGCCGCGTCCGGAGCGCTGCTGGCCACGGAGGTCGGCAACTGCGAGAACTACCCCATGGGCGAGCCGGACCCCAGCTACAACCAGCCAGTCAGCAGCGATCTACCGGTCCTCATCCTGCAGGGCGAGTTCGACGTGCGTACCCCGCTGGCCAACGGCCTGGCGCTGGCTGAACAACTCCAGAACGCCACGCTGGCCGTCATCCCGCAGATGGGCCACGAGACCTGGGCCAGCAGCGGCTGTGTTGGCCAGATTGCCAGCAGCTTCATCCGCAATCCCGATCAAGCCCCGGACCTGGCGTGCCTGCAAGCGCGCCAGGAGCGGTTCGTGCTTCCCGGTGAGCCGCTGACCAGTCAGGCCGAATGAGGAAAGCGAACCAATAATGAAGATATCTGCGCTTCTCGTCCTGCTCGTTGCCTCGTTGCTGGTGAACGCCTGTGTCGCGCCGGCGCCGCTAGTGCCGGCGCAGCCCACGCAGGCCATTCCAACGCAACCGGCCCAGACCCCCACGGACGCGCTCGCCCCTGAAGCGACCGCAGCGGAGCCGGAGGCCAGCGCCATCCCGGTGGAGGCGCTGAAGAACGCCACGTTCAGCGGCATCTACGACGAGCCGATCACCCTGACCGATGGCCTCTACGAGCGCGAGCCGTTCGCCGAGGGCGATCCGGCGCGGCCCACCGTGGAATATATCGACGGCGCTGAGCTTACGGGCGACCTGAACGGCGACGGCGTGGACGATGCCGTGGTCTTTCTGCTGGAGCGAGGCGGCGGCAGCGGCGCCTTCACCTATGTGGCCGCCCAGCTCAACCAGGACGGCCAGCCGGTCGATGCCGGCGCGGTCCGCATCGAAGACCGGATCGGCGTCAAGTCGGCGGGGGTCGTAGACGGCCAGATCGTGTTGGAGATCATCACCCAGGGGCCGGGCGACGTCGCCTGCTGCGGCACGCACAAGGCGCGCAAGACCTACGCCCTGCAGGATAGTCGCCTGGTCGAGACCAGCGCGGCCGGCGGCGACCTGGTCCAGGTCTCGGCCGCCGATCTCGACGGCACAAGCTGGACCCTCACGGCGCTGAACGACGACCAACCGGCGCTGGCTGGCGCCGAGGTGACCCTCAGCGTCCAGGACGGCCAGGTGACAGGGTCCGGCATCTGCAACAGCTACAGCGCCAGCTTTAGCCTGGGCGAGGATAACCCCTTCGTCATGGCCATCGGCCCGCTGACTGCCAGCGAGGAAAGCTGCCCCGAGCCGGCCGGCGCGCAGGAAAGCGCGTATCTGGCTGCGTTGGGCAGCGTCGCCCGTTGGGGCTATGACTTTGGCCGGCTGGCCCTCTACTACGCCGGCGGGCAGGAGGTCGAGAGCCGGCTGCTTTTCGCGCCGGTCGGCACAGAGGACGCGGCCGAAGCAGGTGACTATGTGGCTGCGTCCTCCATCAGCAAGAACGGGTTCGCCATCGACGACGAACAGGCGCGCGCGCTGGACGGCCAGGAGATCAAGCTGTGGGGCTACGTCGACCACGGCAACCTCTACGGCGACGACAGCGCACGGGCGATCCTCGAAGATTGGTGGAGCGGTGAAGGGCCGGACGCGACGACCTGGCGCTTCAACCTGAAAGCGAATGCCGGCGATGAGGTCGGGAAGTCGTTCGCGGTGCATGTGGCCAACGACGCCGGCCGCGACGAACTGCTGCGGCGGTTCGTCGCCGACGCGCGTGCTCAGCAGCCGACCAAGGTCCACCTCACCGGCCGGCTGACCACCTTCGAAGCGCCGTCCAGCGACCGCGTGCGCACCGGCTTGATGCTGGACGTGCAGTCGTCGAGCGACATCCGTCTGGACTAGTGCTCTGTTGGGTTAGATTCTGTACTTTCAGCCAACGTCGGTCGAGTAGGACTTGGCGGCGGATGTACCGCAAATTCGGCGACACACCGCAGGTCGGCATCTACTCGAGAGTCGCCGCCAAGTCCGTATCGAGACCGGGCGTGACGAGTAGGGCTGAAGTCGTGTGATTGCCCGGTCTCGATACGGGTCTGGCGGCGATTTTTCGTGGTGGCGAGTCTTGAGTGATCATGCCGATATCGAGTTGATCGCCGCCAGACCCTACTCGACCTACGCTGGTAGAAAACACGAAATCTAGCCTAACAAAGCACCAGGCCCACGCCGCGCAGCGGCATGACTGGCAAGGTGAACCTTGACCGACAAGCGCGTGGCGATCGCCATCGCCCTGGCCTTTTTCTTCGGCTGGCTCGCCATCCTGGTCGCCGGTGCGGATCACCCGCCGCCGCCAGGATTTATCGCCTTGATTCTGTTCGACCTGGTAGCTGCGTTCGTGGTGTATCGGCGGGTTCCCGTCTACGCACAACGGGCGCGGGCGCGCCGCCCCAGGCGCTGGCTCCTGGCGCTGCTGGAGGGCGCTCTGGCAGGTTTGATCGCCGCGGGCCTGGCGCTGATCCTGTCAGTGATCCTGTCATTGGGCGGCGAGTCGCCGATCCGGCGCCCGGCGCCTGCCGTCCTGATTTTCGTAACTGTCGTGGCCGCCGTCGGCGCCGGCAACGCACTGCTGATCTTTGCGCTGAGCGCCGCGAGCGCCAGCACTATCGACCAGACCCGAAAGGTAACACCCAAATGAGAAACTACCTGCTGCTCACACTGATCATCGCCTCCTTGCTGCTGGCCGCCTGCGGCGGCCTTCGGCATCCGCCCACCCCCGCCCCCGAGACGCCGGCGCCCAGCGAAGCGACCCCGGCTGTCGAGGACGTCGCTCCTCCTCCCGATGAGGTAGCACTCACGACCAACCCCTGGCAGTGGGTGGCCTTTGTCAACCCGATGGAGACGGTCGAAGTGGAAACGCCTGAGAGCTATCAGGTCACCTTCAACGAGGACGGCGCCGTCACCGTTGTGGCCGACTGCAACAACGCGTCCGGCACCTACACCGACGAAGAAGGCGCACTCACCATCGCCATCGGCCCCATGACCGCCGCCGCCTGCCCGGAAGGATCACGCAGCGACCAGTTCGTGACGCTGCTGGGCAGCGCTGCCCGCTACTTCTTCGTGGAGAACGGGCTCTTTATCGACCTGGGGGCCGATGCAGGCACGATGCGGCTCGACCCGGCCGGCGAGACGGCCGACGTCCCGGATGCCGATGCTCTAGCGGCGGCCGAGGCGGCCCAGTTGGCAGCCATGGTGGCCGGGATCAAGGCTAACGCGTGGAAATGGACCAGCTACAGCAGCGCGACCGAGGAGGTCACGGTCGAGACGCCCGCCAGCTACATGGTGACTTTCAACGCCGACGGCACGCTGGACATCAAGGCCGACTGCAACGACGTCTCCGGCGCCTACACCCTGGACGGCGCAAACGTCACCATCGAAATCGGGGCCGCGACGCTGGCCGCCTGTCCGGGCGATTCCCGCAGCGAGCAGTTCCTGCAACTGCTGGGCGACGCGGCCCAACTGCTTCCCATCGAAGGCAAGCTGTACATCACCTTGAAAACCGAAGGGAGCACGATGGTTCTGGATGCCGTAGTCACCACGGTTGCCGATCTGTGCGGCGAACAGGCGCTGGCGATCAACACGGTCGAGGACACGTTGCCCGCTGAGATCAGCGCCCAGGTCGACCAGATACTGGTGGGCCTTGTCCAGCAGGGGCAGCACCCCGGGCCCGGCGCGTCGATGCTGATCATCACCCCCCAGGGACGCTACTTCAAGTCCACCGGGGTTGCCGACGTGACCACCTGCGCGCCGCTGCCGGCCGATTCCCCCTACCAGATCGGCAGCAACACCAAGATGATGACCTCCGCCATGCTCTTCCAACTGCAGGAGGAAGGGGTGCTTTCCACCACCGATCTGCTGAGCAAGTGGCTCCCCGACCTGGCCGCTGCGTTGCCCAACGGCGACCAGATCACCATCGACATGATGCTGACCCACACCAGCGGCCTGCACGACTACTTCGACCTGCCGACTGAGGACGGCGCGACCATCGAGAGCGGCGCCGAGGACAACAAGGACATGCTGGCCCGCGCCTTCACGCCAGAAGAGTTGGTGACCCTGGTCGCTGACTCCGGCCTGAGCTACTTCGAGCCGGGCGCGGAGGGAGAGTGGCACTACAGCAACACGGGCTACGTCCTGCTGGGCCTGATCATCGAGCAGGCCACCGGCAAGTCGTACGAAGAGAACCTGCAGGAGCG
>WBZM01003073.1_pt1 | contig 13345 bp, 13 predicted proteins | sample 5204271 | NCBI WGS metagenome assembly WBZM01 (sample SAMN12344346, study PRJNA552823) | activated sludge metagenome | biome: Activated sludge suspended growth; feature: Nitrification reactor; material: Wastewater; isolation source: activated sludge from nitrification reactor of wastewater...
GGATCTGGTCGATTGCCAGCACCGCCGTGGTCGGATCGTTGATTGCGGGCGACAGCGCCTTGGCGGCGATGTCGACGATAATACGAAACGCGAATTCCGGGTCTTGCTCCATGGTGCGCTCCGACCCGATGGCAACGGACTGATCCAACCGGTGATCGGCCAGCGCCTCTCCACCACCGTGCAATCGGAACAGCGGATCCCCGCTGGTCACGAAATCCCCAACCTGCGGAACAAATTCGATCAGGCTGTCGGCGCGCCGGGCCAGCTCCACCAGACCGGCCACGTCGAACGCCAGCACGACGCCCGTGCGTCGGGTCTTGATGGTGCGCGAGGCTCCCCCTTGCGGCAGCGACGCGACCTTTATCGGCGCCTCGTCCGTCGCCGCGACCGGTAGCGGATAGACCTCTCGGATGACCGCTTGCCCCGCGTTTCCAATGAAGGTGAGAAGGCTAACCGGTCGCAGCGACTTACCTACGGCGTCGATCAGGTAGAGGAAGACACCGATACAGCCGGCGCTGCTGTACGAGGCGATCCACACCGCGATCTGCGGGACCACATCCTCGGCGCGGCTGAGCGCCGCCAGCGTGAAGGTGAACGCGAAGACGAAGACGGTCAGCGAGATGCGCAGGATGCCGCTGCGAAAGAAGGTGGCGATGATCCGTGGCGTCAATTGCGCGCTGGCGAGTTGTACGGCCACCAGCATGATCGAGAAAACAAAGACAATAAACGTGAGCATGGACGACGCCAGCGCCGCCAACAGGGCGCGCGCGCTCTCGGGGCCGATGACCGCCTTCACGCTCAGGATTCCGTCCAGGCGACCCACGAGCGGATGCGCGAGCAACACCAGCACCATCACGACCAACGGCGGAAGCCAGACGGTATCCCTGAGGAACCGGCTCATGCGGTAACGCTGCAACCAGGTCATGGCGTCGCCTGAAGTTTGGGCTGTGTCCCGGGTTTCATCATTTCTCTTTCGATAGCGGCGTATTTTTGTTCGATTGCGCCGCAGCATGATGTTCTGACGCGGTTTGCGTCCGCATCCAGTTGCTGATCCATCGGGTGACGGCCGCGAAGAAGAACCCGGTCGAGAGTCCGACCATGAGAATGCCCGTCAATGCCTCAAGCGGTGCGAGCATCCGCCACGGCTTGAGCAACACCAGATCGCCGTAGCCAACGGTCGTGTAGGTGGCTCCGGAAAAATACAACGCGGTCTCGGCATCGGGCAGGCAGCCCTGCCAGACATAGAACAGCCCCCAGACCGATATCTCGATCAAGTGGGCCAGCATCAACCAGCACGCGATGCCGAACACCCACGGGGTGACGCGATGGAAGCCCGATATGTTCAGTGCGTGCGCCCGTATCATGACCCGAAGCAGCGCGTCGAGCCCGAGGGTATGGATGGCCACGGTGACCACCACCAGGCCGAGGGCCGTGAGGAGCGCGCAGATGCCGTTAGCGCTGAGAATATATGCGAGCATTGACGGTTGCCATGCTCACCAGATGAAGGCGACGGCCAACTGGGGTCCGTTGACGGTCAGCTTGTCGACCTTGTCGCCCGGCTCTTTCCAGTCGAGATAGCGCCAGGTGGCGACGACCTCACCCCAGGAAAACACATAACCGATGCCCGCCTGAGCCTGATACGTGAGCTGCGACTGGCCCGTTCCGACGTCGGCGTAGTACGGGATGAACCATTCGCGGTGGTCGCCGAAGGCCACCCGGCCCTTGACGCCGACGATGCCGTCCCAGGTCGTCCCCGAGGCTTCGCGGCTTCCCGTCCGGTTGGGCCCGACGAACGGACCGACGTCCTCGCTGAAACCGTAATTGAGCGTGAGGTCCAGCCAGAGAATCCGCGCCCCCGCGAAGACGTCGAGCGACGAGCCGGGTTCGGCCTGCACGCGATAGCTGCCCGCGAACGTCGAGATGAATCCCTTGAAATCGAGCCCCGTGTTCAAGGTGATCGCCTCGGGCAAGGGTACGCCGTCGATCGTGCCATCACGAGTCGTCGCACTCGCTGCCCCGAGATCCAGGTAGATGAGGTCCGCGAACGCGCCCCAGCGGCCCTTCTGTGTCTCGATGCTGCCCATGCCGCCCATCTTGAGGGTATCCAAGAGCGTGTGGAAATCGATGTCGAAGTCGGCCGTGTTGTTGCCGGAGAGGTTCGCGGTGCCGCTGAACGTCGGCATCCAAAAGTAGATGGAGCCACGGAATTTCCATTCGTCGGAAAGTTCCTGGGCCGAGGCGCACGCGGGCGAAAGCGCCCCGGCGGCAAGGGTCACGAACGTGGCGAAGGCGGCCCGTCGCCGGATGTTCCTGCGGTTCTTCATGTTTGACGTCTCCAATAAGAGTGACACCGTGGTATTCATGGTTACTACGTTTGCTGATCCGGTAGCCCAGCGACGGATGGCCTGACCGGTTTTCGCGAGCGAAATGAAGATCGGCCGTGGTCACAGGCCGGACAGCCCCCCGAAAAATTTTGCGAGCAGGTCCGCGATGGGATATTTGAACAGCACGAGCGGCAGCAACGGCAGCAGCGCGGCGACGGCCAGATACATCAATAGGCTCTGGCTTACGGGAACCAGGCGCATATCGCGCACGATGCTCACGGCGTTGCTCAGGTCGGCCAAGGACTGAATGTCCGAGGTGCCCAACAGGGACTCGTCCGGGGCGGGGTCTGCGCCCAGCCATTTTCGGTCGAACGCGTTCACGTATCGCTCCGCCAACGCGCCGTAGTCGCTCATGCCGGCGACCTTGCATTTCCACAGCTTGCGGGAAAAGATGAGCAGCGGACCGAGAAACAGCACGGCGTCCACGAGCAGAACGAACGCCACGCTGGGGTAAATCGCGTCGATCGTCATCCCGCCCAAAGCGATGTCCTGGGCCAACGAGGCGGACTGGACCGCCGAGATGGCCAGGACCAGGGGAGTGAATTCGGTGTGCACCAATTCGAGGTATCCCAGCCCGCCGGCGCGATCGGGGTGGGTCGGCACCAGGCGCAGCTCCAGCCTCGACACGCGCCAGAGGAAGAAACACCACAGCGCAAGCCGCCAAAGCCAGCGCAGCAACAGGAATTGAAACAGCGGCTTGCAGACCATCCAGTTCCATTGGCTGGTCCAGGTCGCTTCGCCCACGACATCCGGGTTGGATTCCCCCGCGATGCCAAAGAGATAATGGAAGAAGTTTCCGCTCTGCACGGTCAACGCCAACAGCGCGACCGCCAGGAGGAAGAAGGCTTCCGGCAGCCAAGCGTCCTTCCACCGGGCGATGCGCGCGATCTCGGACTCCAGCGCCGGGCGCGCGCTTGCGGTCACGACCTGCGAGCGAACGATACCCTGGACGAACGCGGTAAATCGCGGCTCGATGAACGCCTCGCACACGAACAGCAGCGGGATGGCCACCAGCAGGCGGACGTGCTTGCCGATCGCCTCAATGGAAAAGAGGGCATGGCCCAAGCCCTCGACCAGCGCCAACGCCAGCAGGACGAGCCACGGGAAAGCGCCCAGGACCAGCCCGAGCGCAACGGTGTCCGTTCCGCCGCAGACCAAGCCCAGGCGACAACCCAACCGGTACAGCGGTCCCCCGAGCAGGGAGAAGTCCTCAAGACCTTCGCGCTTTTCCATGGTTTGTGTGGCTATCGGCTACGCCTGTCACCACTTGGTTTTTGGTGAATTTCATGTCGTCGCTATCGAACGCACGGCAGAACCGCCGGCGATCATGGTCAGCCCCACGAAGAACAGCTTGATGCCCAGCAACGTGCCCATGGCCCAGGCCCCGGACAACGGATACTGCGCCCAAATCATGGCGCCGAGCAGGATGGAGACGATGCCGCTGAAAAGCAGCCATCCCCCGCCGTCTCCCATGCGTCCGAAGCCGACGGCCATCTCGGAGATGCCGTCAAAGACGAAATACGCGGCCAGCAGGATGGTCAGCACGCCGGAGGCGAACAGTGGATGGGCCAGCAGGGCAACGCCGCAAAGCAAGGTCAGCCCGCCGATCGCAAACATCCACAGCCCGCGACCGAGGCTGCCGGATTGGAAGGCCCACATCATCCGGAGGATGCCGGAGACCACGACCAGTCCACCCAGGAGCATGGCGATGGAGACTCCGGTCAACCCGGGCGCCAGCATCGCCAGCAGGCCGAGAATGATCGCAATGACGCCGAAGGTGGTCATGCGTTTGCCGCCGGCTTGGGCGGCTTCTGTCAGGTTATTCATCATCAGCGCCTTTTCCTTGATTGTTTGGTTTGGTCACTTCAATTTCTCGAAGTCCGGCAGCGGCCAGTTCCTGGTTCTTTGAGATTGGCGGACTCACTTCGGAAACAAGAAGCTCACCTCGAAGCGAGCGCCCCAGCCTTGCGGGCCGATGTTGTCGGGACTGTCCGCCCAATAACGCGCACCTGCGGTTAGTTGAAGACGTTGCTCGCCGACCTTGACCAACTGTTTGACCAGAAGGTTGATCGGCACCGACCACTGCTCAGTCTCCCAGTTGTAGCTGGACTCCGTGTTCACCGCAAAGGTGGTGTGGGTTTTCGTCGTGTATGAAAAGAACGGTTGCAGGAAGGTGTTGCTGATGTCCGCCCTGTCTGAGTCTCCGCCGACCGACCAGATGTGATTCATCAGCGCACCGTAGGTAAACCCATGCTCCTGTTTCAGGAACACTGCGGTGGGACCTGCGCCCCACTTGTCGGCGCCGAGCAGGTCGTCGCTCGCGGTGGGCAAGTAAAAGACCGGTCCGACGCCCCAGATCCAGCCGCCGGATGTTGGCTTCTTCGGCGAAAAGAACAGGCTGGCCGTGGTGTCGCCAATACCAGATTGGCTGCCCGCGCCGGGAAAGAGGTCCGATTGCCAGATCACCGGAACGATGGTGCGCGAGATCAGGTTCCAGTCTTCGTTGAGCGAAAACGGAATGACGGGCTGCACGTTTATATAACTCTTGTACCCGTCTTCCAGCGGTCCGATGTTTTGGTCGTAGTTGTACTGCAGCGGTAGGCTGATCATTGCTGCGATCGGATTCTGTGCCGCCTTGGCGATTTCTTCTTCGCTTTGCTGGGCCCACGCGTCCGCGCTCGCGATGGCAAGCACGGCGAGGCATGCTGCGGCGATGAGGCTTTGTTGGTGAGAGGTTTTGATATTCATCTTACGCATCTCATTGCTCCTTACGTTGATTCATCAAAGCCTGATCGCGCGAACCTCGGCGGCACGCTCGTCGACCGGGATCACGGGCAGTTCGCCCTTCTTCGTGACGGGCAAGTCGCGCAAGTAATCCATGATCGCCTGCCATTCCTTGATCTCGCGAGGGGCACCGGGGCCTGCGACGGTGGCGACGCTGCTGCCGTCCACCTTGCCGGGCGGCGGCAGGAGGTAGCCCGAATTCTCGCGCGGCGCGTCGAGCGCCTCGACCTTCGATGTGAGCGGCTGTCCGTCCTTCTGTTTCGCGGCGAGCGCCAGCTTGCCCTTGGTGTACTTGGGAATGGCCACCAGGATCACGCCGACATAGAGGGAGCAGGTGAGGCTGTACAGGCGCGCGTCCTTGCCGCTGGTGTCGACCGCGCGGTAGCCGCGGTCGAGGTCGCCCAGTTCGATGGCCGTCACGACATCGAACTTCGGGCGCGAGAGGTCGTAGCGGAAGCGCATGCCGGAGACGCGCGGGAAATACTCGCCGGGGTGGGCCGGGCTGTCCACGAGGAAGAACTCGAGGATGTTCTTCAGTTCCTGGCCGGTGAAATAGCCGGTCACGAGCGCGCTGCCGGCGGTCGCATCCACGATGCCGGCGCCCAGCGGCGCCACGGCGAACACGTCGTACACCGTCACGACTCCCGTCTTTCCTCGCAAGAGGGGGGCGCGCGCCATGCCGTTGACGTTGAAACCGATGTCCGCCTGCGTGGCCTTTCTGAAGGAATCGGTGACGAGATTGGCCAGCATCGTGCTGGCCGCGACGTCGGTGAAGGTGTTGGGCAGATCCTGCGGCGCGATCGCCAGAGGCTGGTCGATGCGGTAGCCGCGCGACGCAAACACGGCCGCAGTGACGCCTTGCTTGAACTTGTCGATCTCGTCGTTGATGGTGCGATCACCCGCAATGCGGTCGTCGATCGGGTGGAGCTGGTAGGAATCGACCGTGAGCTTGGCGCCGTTGACAGTGATCACCAACTCGCCGACATTCTTTCCTTCCTTTCCGGTCTGCACCACCGGCGTGCGGGCGTTGACGATGATCGCCTCCCGCAGCTCGGTGTGGCTGTGCCCGCCGATCACCACATCGATGCCCGGCACCGCCTCGGCCAGGTGAACGTCGTCGCCACTGCTGTACCGCCCGTCCTTGCCTTTCTCGACCCCGCCGTGGCTAAGCGCGATGACCACATCCACTTTTTCGGTCTCGCGCAGGACCTTCACGACCTCCTTTGCAGACTCGATGAAGTCCGGGAACTTCACCGCGCCGCCGAAGGTGTAGATCTGGGCCTCCTTGCCGAGCACGCCGAAGATGCCGAAGCGGATGCCGCCGCGTTCGATGACGATGTAGCGGCGGACCGTTCCGGCCTTCGACAGTTGCTGGAGCCCGGCGAGCGTGGGATCGTTCCCCGCGAAGTCGGTATTCGCCGAGAGCACCGCCGGAATCCGGCCCGCCTTGCTCGCCACGCCAATCGCCTTACCCAGGTCATCCGGCCCGAGGTCGAACTCGTGGTTGCCGAAGGTCGTGGCGTCGTATCCCATGCGCGACATGAGTTGCAGCTCGCCGCCGATCTCGCGGCTCGCCGCTGCGAACGGGGTGCCCATGCTGAAGTCGCCGGCGTCCAGTATCAGCACCGGTCCCTGGCTCGCGCGGGCCTTCTTCCGCGTCGCGATCACCGTGGCGATGCGGGCGTACCCACCCGTCGTCTGGTCATTGTTGAGCGTCAATGGCGTGTAGTCCGAGGCCGGGCCCATGCCGATGAAGTTCGAGTGCATGTCGTTGGTGTGCAGGATGGTGAAGGTGTTCTTCCACTCCGCCGCCGCGAAGACCGGTCAGGCGAGGATCGCCGCGCCGACCGTCGCCGTGCCGATCAGGAAGTCGCGGCGAGACAGCGCATCGAGGGACGAGCCGGAGAGACCATGCGACTCGTTCGCGCCGAGTTTCGGCGGTTGGTTTTTGTCTTTCATGGATTGAGCTCGGGCAAAGCGGATGCCGGTTTGTGGGAGAAAGGGGTTTTTGCGGCGGATGGGTTCTTGTTAAAGGCGCGGGCGAGATCGTCTCCGTGCCACGGGGCGGCAGACGCTGGGCCAAAGAGTTGACGTTGCAAACCGCAGACGGCGGCGCGCAGCTCTGGACCCGGCTGAAACCCGGCGGCCTGTGTGTCCTGCCAGGCGTTCCACGCGGTTGCAGCCGCCGTGGCATCGTTCCGGCGGCAGGCGCGGAGCAGTTGCCGCGCGGCGACGCGGTCCGGGGGATTTAATTTCCTCCAGCAGCGCGTGGCCCATCCCGCAAAACGGCGACGCTGCCAAACGCCCAGACCGACGACCCCTGCTGTGACCAGCAGCCACGGCCATACACGGCCGGTGGCGACGGTCGCGGCGGGCGCTGGAGCAGCGGGTGGCGCAGCCACCTCGAAGGTCACCGCCGGCAAGGTTTTCGATTCGAGCGTTTGCGTCTTTGGATTCCACCACACGTAAGTGAGCGCAGGCAGCGAGAGCGTGCCGGATTTTTGTAACAGATAAGTGATGGTCTCGCGGCGTTCGCCGAGGAAGTCGCCGCGCTCGAGTTTATCTTTCGTCTCTGCGTTGCCGGGATAGACCTTGATGCCATCGGGTGCCGTGGTGGGGGCGGGCGCGAGCGCCATGCCGGGCAGGTTCGATGCGCGCTGGACGATGGTGCGCTTGAACATCGCGCCAACTTGCGACGGGCCGGGGGCCTGGTCCCACTTCTCGCTGACATCAAGCGCTTCGGTGGTCACAAGGAAGCCGATCTGCTCGCTGCCCGGTGGACGCTGGATCTCGATCGTCGCGGTCGGCGTCTTTGCCTTCACTTCGGTGGCCGGGCCGACGAATCCTTCCTGGCGGGAGAAAGTCACGGGAAACGCGGGCACTTCGAGCACGCCGGCCTTTTGCGAGAACAGCGCGAACTCGTGGGTCTGCACGAACCAGCTCGCACCTTCGATGTCCTGCGACGACACCACGGGATTGCCAATTCTCATCAGCAGCGTGCCGGGAATCCGCGGCAGCTCAAAACTGGCGGTGCCGACAAACGAACCCGGTGCGCGCAACTCGACATACAGGGTGGCGCGTTGGCCTACCCAGACCGTAGGAGTGGCCATGCGAACGGCGACGGGCGCGACGTCGGCTAGGGCACTGACGGAGAATAGGGAGAATAGAAGGAGGACGAAGGTGATTTGAACAGAAGATCGCAAAGGACGCGAAGGTAGGAGAGAGGTTCTATCTTGGAACCTCTTTGCGATCTTTGTGACCTTTTGTTCAAACCCAATCATCACTTTGCTCCCTCCTGTTTCGTCGCCTGCTGATAGGCGAACTTCGCCTTCAAAAAGTCCGCCGGACGCGTTTGCACACGGCGCAACCAGAGCGCCTGCATTTCTTGATCGGACAGTGCCTTGCCACCCGCGACCTCGGTGTCTTGCCCTTCGTTCTTGGCCTTCTTGTCGAAGACGATCTTGTCTGCGCCGATCTTCTGATCGCCCATGTCACCGCCGGTGGCCTCGGTCATTTTCAGGCGCGCAACAGCCAGCGCACGATTGTCGGTGGCGTCTTTCCAGTCCGGACGTTGGGTCAGCGCGCGGTCGTAGCTGGCGATGGCGACTTCGTATTTGCCGTTCATCAACCATGCGTTGCCCTGGTTGTAGTGGGCCTCGGCGCTGTCGCGGCGTGCAAATGCGTGAGCGGCTTTCTCGAACTCCCCTGCGCGATACCATGCCGTGCCTTGCCACATCGGATCGCGAAAGGCTTTCGCGGCCTCGCCAAACTCACCCCGTTGGAAATGCCGCTGACCTTGCTGATCCGGTGTCAACCACAGCCCGATCAGAGGGGCGGACCCAGTTTTTCCGCAAGACGACAATGACAGGAGCAATAGGAGAAGAATCGGAACAGAAGGCCGCAAAGCACGCCAAGGGAGGGCAGGCAGTCGCTTCACAACCCGATTCTTCGCGCTCTTCGCTTTCTTCTGTTCACTCTTCACGCGGACTCCTCCTCGCTTTCCTCGCGGCGGAAGGACGCCAGCACGATCAAGCCGATCAGCGGCACGAGCCAATAACCCGCCTCCTGCCAGCGCTCGCCCTGCTGGCCACGTTTAGCGATCGGTGCGCTCGCGGCGTGACGCACGATGGCGGCGATGTCCTTGCCTTCGACATCGATCTGTTCGACGTCCGCTCCCAGCGTCTTGGCCGCCGCGCGCAACGAATCGCTCTGCGAAGACTCGGGCGCATTGATGGCGAGAAATTGGACGGGGATGGAAAACTCTTTGCGCAGTGCAGCCAATGCGGCGGGATCAGTGTCCACCGCGTCGGCCAGCACGACGATGCTGCCGCCCGATTGTCCCTCGGCGAGCACACGAACGGCTTCGCGCAGTGCGAGATCGAGACGGTCGCCGGATATGGGCATGATGTCGGGGCTGATCTCGGCGGCCATTTGGGCGACGGTGGCGGTGTCGCGCGTCGGCGGCAGCACGAGATGGGCGGAACCGGCATAGGCGATCAGCCCGAGCGGCTGACCCTTCCGCGCTTCGCCCAGGTCGGCGATTTTCAAACGCGCGCGTTCCAGGCGCGAGGGCGCGGGATCGGGTTGCATCATGCTGACGTCCGCCTTGAGCAGAATCATCAGCGGTGTGACGTCATCCGCGAAAGGACTCGGCTCCAGCCGCCAGGTCGGTCCGGCGATGGCGACGATGGCCACGAGCCAGGCGACCAGCAGCCACCGCGCGTTGCCGGACTTTATGGACTCGCGCCCAACGACCAGGGCCTCCAGCAAATCCGGGGCGATCTGTTCGCGCCAACCGCGCAGAGGATCGGAGCGCCGCCACCACAGCCACCACAGGGCGACGGCCAGCGGTGCAAGCAGCAGCCAGCCGGGCCGGATGAAGTGCAAGCTCATGAGGATCGTACCTCCAATTTTCCTGTGAGCGGATTCACGCGGACCGAAGCCGAGGAGTGCGCAACCGTGGCACGCGATTGGCGCACGACCACGAACGCTATCTCTACCAGCCAAAGAACGAGCGCCGCGAGCAGCGGCCAGTAAAACAAATCGTTGCGCGGGCGGTGACTGATGACCTTCACCTTTCGCGTTTCAATCTTGTCCAGCTCGGTGTAGATGCCGGCGAGCTGCTGCCGGTCGCCAGCGAAGAAATACGAGCCGCCGCTGCCTTGCGCCACGGCGCGGAGCGCAGCTTCGTCGAGCTTTTCTTCGCCGACAGTGGTCGGGTCGCCAATCGCCACGGTGTGGATGCGGATACCGCGTTCTTTGGCCACGCGCGCCGCCTCGGCGGGTGGCACCTGGCTGGCGGTGTCGTTTCCGTCGGTTAGGGCGATGATGGTTTTCGCGGGCGCATCGCTGTGATCGAAGAGCGTGATACCCAGCCCGATGGCATCACCGAACGCGGTGCGCGGGCCGGCCATGCCGATGGCGGTCTCATCCAGCAGGCGGCGCGACAGATTGAGGTCGGTGGAAAACGGAGCCTGTAAAAACGGCGCGTCGCCAAACACGACCAGGCCCACACGGTCGCCATCACGGCGAACGAGGAAATCACCGAGCACTTCCTTCACCGCAGCCAACCGATCCACTTTTTTGCCTGCGGCATTGGTGAAATCCTCCTGGCGCATGGAGCCGGAGAGATCCACCAGCAGCAGCAGATCGCGCGTCGGCAGGTCCTTGGTCAGTGGCGCGGCAATCCACTGCGGCCGGGCGAGCGCGGTCAAGACCAGCAGCCAGACCAGCGTGGGTATGATCTGACGCGAGGCTTGCTTCGTCGCCCGCGAAACCGATCCTCCCTCCGCGGTTGCCGCACGGAGACGATCCCCAAATGGCACACGCACGGCCACCTGCACCGTGCGGCGCGGCGGCAGAATCGCACGCAGCAGCCACGGCAGTGGCAGCAGCGCGAAGAGCCAGAGATGGGCGAAGGTCAGCATGGGGGTGAATGATGAAATTTGATCCAGCGGGCGGCGTAGTCGCGCAGGGCGCTGAATTCCTGCTTTGCAGGAGAAGGGTTATAGACGCCGACAGTGAGTTGCGTGCGCACGGTGTCGGGCATGGGCTCAGGGAATTGTGCGGCCAGCCAGTCGAGCCACGCGGTGCCGGTCTTTTCCGCGATCTCGGAGCGAGGAGCGATGGCAAGGGCCGTGCGGCGGAGCAGTTCCGAAATGGCTGCGGAACTTTCCAGCGAAGCGAGTTCACGCGCGGCTTCGCGACGATAAGCGTTCGATTGCCATTGCCTCCAGGCACGAAGCGTCATCCACGCGGCGGCGGCGAGCGCCAGCGCGATCACGAGATACCAACCCGGCGCGAGCGGCCACCACGGCACGGCGGGCGGCAGCACGAGATCGTGCAGGCGGTCGAGGCTGGTGGCGGGAGCGTTCATCAGGCGGCACCCCGTTGGCCGAAGAGCGAGCGCAATTGATCGGCGGGAGGCTCGGCGGTGGAGATCGGCAACACGGGCACCTGCAAGGCGCGAAAGATCTCCGTCCACTCATCGAGGCGTTGCGCGAAGGCGCGTTGGAAGGCGGCGGGAAAACCGGCATCGAGCGGCAGCGCGACTCGCGCTCCGCCCACCTCCACCACCATGCCGGGTTGCGGTTGCAGCGAAGCGCCGAGGGGATCGTAGATCGCGACGGCCAGCATGTCGTTGTGCGCGGCGATCAAAGTGGCGAGACGCTGGGTTTCTTCATCCGCGCCATCGAAGTCGCTGATGAGTACGACGAGATGATCGTGCTTGGCGCGACGCAGCGCGGCTTCGAGCGCGCGATTGAGCGTGACGGCACCGGTTGGCGCTGCCTTTTCCGCCAGGGCGTGATTGAGCCGCACCACCTCGTGCAACATCCGCATCACCTGCGTCTGGCTGCGGTGCGGACTGATGTCCACGATTTCCGCTTCATTGAAAACAATACCGCCCACGCGATCGCGGGCGTTCAGCACTCGCCATGCGCCGAGTGCGGCCACTTCGGCAGCGGTCACGGACTTCATGGCGCGGCGGCTGCCGAAAAACATCGGCCGGCGCTGATCCACCACGAGCAGCACGGGGCGTTCGCGTTCCTCGCTGTAAACCCGAACATACGTCGAGCGCAGGCGTGCAGTGGCCTTCCAGTCAATGGTGCGCACGTCGTCGCCCGGGTTGTAGTGGCGCAGTTCCTCAAAGGCGAGCCCCCGACCCCGCAGGCGTGAGGCATGGCGACCGGCGAGCAGCGAACTGACCGGCTGGCGCGGGAGGAAGCTGAACCCGTGCGCATCGGCCTTGAGCTGGACCAGCTCGTCCAGGGTGATGGTGACGCGGGCGCTCATGTTTTCCATGGAGTTCAGACCGACACGACCGCTTTCAGCAGGGCTTCGATCACGTCGTTGCGGGTTTTGCCGGCGGCTTCCGCTTCGTAGGAAAGATGGATGCGATGCGCGAGGCAGGCCGGGGCGACGGCGCGGATGTTGTCCGGCGAAACGAAGTCCTGTCCCTGCAACCAGGCATGAGCACGGGCCGCAGCATCGAGCGCGAGCGTGCCGCGCGGACTCGCCCCGAGGTTGATCCATTTGGCGAGATCGCCGCCGTAACATTTCGGTTCGCGCGTGCCGATGACGAGGTCCACGATGTATTTCTCCGCCGCTTCGGCGACGTGGATGGCGTTCACTTCCTTGCGGGCGGCAAAGATCAATTCCTGGGTGATCTTCGGCGGGGCTTCGGTGCTGTTGCCGGATTTTTCACCGCGCACGAGCCGCAGGATCGCGGCCTCGTTCTCCGCGGGCGGATACGGCACGTGCACATAGAGGAGAAAGCGGTCCATCTGCGCCTCGGGCAGTGGATAGGTGCCTTCCTGCTCGATCGGGTTCTGGGTGGCGAGGACGAGGAATAGTGGGGGCAGCTTGTGGGTCGTGCCGGCGACCGTGACCTGCCGTTCCTCCATCGCTTCCAACAGGGCGGCCTGCACTTTCGCGGGCGCACGGTTGATTTCGTCGGCGAGCACGAGGTTGCCGAAAATGGGGCCGGGCTGGAAATCGAAGGTACCGGTCTGCTCGCGGTAGATCTCCGAGCCGGTCACGTCCGAGGGCACCAGGTCCGGCGTGAACTGGACGCGGCGAAATTCGCTTTCAACGAGCTTGCTGAGCGTTTTGATCGAGCGCGTCTTGGCCACGCCGGGCAATCCTTCCATGAGGACGTGGCCATCGGCGAGGAACGC
>WBZM01003074.1_pt1 | contig 13338 bp, 11 predicted proteins | sample 5204271 | NCBI WGS metagenome assembly WBZM01 (sample SAMN12344346, study PRJNA552823) | activated sludge metagenome | biome: Activated sludge suspended growth; feature: Nitrification reactor; material: Wastewater; isolation source: activated sludge from nitrification reactor of wastewater...
AGACCCTCCTGCAACTCATCTTCGCCGCGCATCCTCAGCCTCGCCCGGAATCGACCGTGAACAAATTATCTCGATCCACGCCCTCGGAAGCTACGAGTCTGCGCGGACGAATTTCAACAGCCTGCTAAGACTTGGCGGCGGGTCTGCCGCACTCTTCTATCAACTCACGCCGACGCTCAACTCGAGCCTGGTTTCGTCGCAGATCGCCACCGGCTGGGACAGCTATTCCTGGAGCGGCATCGACCCCACTCACACTGTCTTCACCGGGTTTCTGACCGTGCAGGGCACCTCAGCGCTGCTGGACATTTCGCACTCGATGTCGGTCGAAGGAATCGGGGGCGGCTGGTCCAACTACGGCAGCACCTCGCACCTGGCGCTGATCCTGCCCTCCAACGTCACCTACACGTCCGACTCCGGCGTGTTCCTCACCGAGAACAACAGCGGCGGCGGCGGGACGGGCGGGGGCAATCCGGTGCCCGAACCGTCGACCTGGTCGCTGCTGGCGGCGGTCGTGCTGGGGTCACGGCTGCTTCGCCGACCGCGGTAGTCCGACATTCCGACGGCGGCGACGTGCGGGCGGCGATGAGCCGCCCGCATTCGCCTCAGAAGCGGTGCCGCATGCCGAGCCCGAGGTTGTTGCCGGTACCCGTCCCGCTGATCCGGTCGTTCATGTAGACCAGATAGACGTCGGTGCGCTTGGACAGGTGGTGGTCGTAGCCGATGGAGACAGTGGTGCGCTTCGCACCATGGCGCGGATCGATCTGTCCCCACTGCACCAGCGCCTTGCCCAGGCTGCCCAATGGCACCGACGCGCCGAGCGAGGCGATCTTGTACTGATTGTCGGTGGTCTCGTTGTCGACCCGGCCGTACTGGGCGAAGACCTTGGCCACCTGGAAATCGTACGAACCCGAGAGCTGCCAGGTCTTGGTGTCGGCCACCGAGGCGCCTTTGCGCGCGTTCTGCCAGGCCGCGCCGACCGACAGCGGTCCGCCGCCATACTGGGCGCTCAGCCCGGTGTTGTGGCCCCCATTGCCTTCGCCCGCGGCCACGTGCGCGGTGAAGGACACCCCGCCGAATTTCGGCGAGGTGTAGCGCAGCGAGTCGCTCCAGGCCGAATCGCCGGTGACGGTGCCGCTGGCGAAGAAATGCCGGATGCTCGGGGAGAAGCCGAACGAATCGCCGAAGGGGTTGTACACCAGGGTGTTCACGAACAGCGAGGTCGTGATGCGGCCCACATGGACGGAGCCGAACGCGCCCCGGAACCCGACGTAGGCGTTGCGCCCCCAGTAGACGTCGCCGTCGAACCGGCCGGGCGTGCCGGTGTCGGGGCGAAAGAAGTGTTCCAGCACGAAGACCGCGGACAGCCCGCCCCCGAGGTCTTCGGACCCGCGAAAGCCGAGGTGGCTGGTGGTCATCTTGCCGCTCTCGACGGCGTTGACCGCGGTGCTGCCGGGGTTCTGGAAACGGCCGATCGCGACGTCGGCCAGGCCGTAGGTGCTGACGTGGGTCTGGGCCTGGGCCAGGGAGGCCGAAGCGATCAGGCCCGCAAGGGCGATCCGGCGGATGTGCTTGGGTGTCATGACGGTGAGGTCTTCGAAGTTGGGATGGGGTGAAGGCGTCGAGTTGTCGATCGGTCTGTCCGTTTTCAGTGGGCCTGCGCCGACTTGGCGGCTTCGACCGACCCCGCGGTGTCGCCAGCGGCGCCGTTGAAGAACAGGTTCAACACCACGGCGGCCACCGCCGTGAGCAGGATCCCGCTCTCGAGCAAGGGATGCAGCGTGTGCGACATCTGCTGCGTCCAACGGGGCGCGACCAGCGGGATCAGGCCGAAACCGATCGACAGAGCGACGATGTACAGGTTGTTGCGGTTGCCCGCGTAGTCCACCGTCGAGAGGATGCGGATCCCGGTGGCGGCGACCATGCCGAACATCACCAAGCCGGCGCCACCCAGCACGAACGGGGGGATCGACTCGACGAAGGCGGCCATCTTCGGGATCAGGCCGAGCACCAGCATGATCACGCCGCCGGCCACGCAGACCCATCGGCTCTTGATGCCGGTGACGCCCACCAACCCGACGTTCTGCGAGAAGCTGGTGTACGGGAAAGTGTTGAAGACCCCGCCGATCAGCGTGCCCAGCCCGTCGGTGCGCAGCCCCGCGGCGAGTTCCGGCTGGCTCACCCGCTTGCCGGTGATGTCCGACAGCGCGAGGAACATGCCGGTGGACTCGATCATCACGACGATCATCACCAGCGTCATCGTGAGGATCATCACGATGTCGAAGGTGGGCGCGCCGAACGCGAAGGGCGTGACCACGTCGAACCAGTGCGCCTTGCCGACCTTGTCGAAATTCATCTTCCCGGCGGCGATGGCCACCGCGCAGCCGGCGAGGATGCCCAGCAGCACCGAGATGTTGGCCACGAAGCCTTTCGTGTACTTGACCAGCAGCAAGATGAACACCAGCACCGCCGCGGCGATCGCCAGGTTGTCCAGCGCCCCGTAGTTCGGGTTGTTGGTCATCGGAACGGGGCCGGACAGCTTCAACGCGCTCTGCGCCGCGGCCGCGCCTGCGCTGGCGGCCGCCTCGGCGGCCTTCGCCTTGGCCGCATCGACCATCGCCACCAGCTTGGGCACGTCGACGCTCTGGGCCAGCGGGGCCGGACCACCCATCGCCCAACCGACACCCACGCGCATCAGGCTGATGCCGATCACCGCGATGATCGTGCCGGTCACCACCGGCGGAAAGAAGCGCAGCAGCTTGCTCACCACCGGCGCGAGCAGCATCGAGATCACGCCCGCGCCGATGATCGCGCCGAAGATCGCGCGCGCGCCGTCCACGCCGGGCATCGCGTTGGCGAAAGCCACCATCGGCCCGACCGCGGCGAACGTCACGCCCATCATCACCGGCAGCCGGATGCCGAACCACCGGGTGACGCCCAGTGACTGGATCACCGTGACCAGACCGCAGCAGAAGAGGTCCGCGGAGATCAGCAGCGCCACCTGCTCCGGCGTGAGTTTCAGCGCTCGCCCGACGATCAGCGGCACCGCGATCGCGCCGGCATACATCACCAGCACGTGCTGAAGGCCGAGTGCCGCAAGGCGCCCGGGGGGCAGGGGTTCGTCCACCGGGTGGACTGCTGGGGTGCTCATCCTCGTCTCCTCTGGTTGGGTGGGCTGGTCCGCGGCGGTTCGGGCGCCGTCGACCCGGTCGTTCACTGCCCGGGCGCCCCGGACTCGAACCACCGCTGGATCAACGCGCGCTCGTCCGCCGTCATCTGCGTGGCGTTGTTCAAGGGCATCACCTTGAGCACCGCGACTTGTTGGTGGATCGACTGCGCCTGGCGCCGAATCTCCGACGGGCTGTCCAGGCGCACGTTCTTGCTGGGCATCGCGGCGGCGTGGCACGCCACGCAGCGCGCGTTGATGACCGACTGCACCTCGGCGAACGTGACCGGCCGGGCGGGCTCGGCCTGGCCCGCGGGCGCGGCGGGCCGGATGATCCACAGCGTGGCGATCAGCAGCGCCGTGCCCAGCAGCGCGTAGTGCCAGGGCACCGGTTTGCCCAGGGCCAGCGCCTTGTGGCGCAGCGCGAACGACAGCCGGATCAGCGCACCGGCCGTCATGATCGCCACCAGCACCAGCCAGTTGTTCGGCGCACCGTAGGTGAACCCATAGTGGTTGCTCATCATCGAGAACAACACCGGCAGCGTGAAGAAGGTGTTGTGCACGCTGCGTTGTTTGCCCCGCTGGCCATGCACCGGATCGACCGGCTGGCCCGCACGGATCGCCGCCACCACCTGGCGCTGACCCGGGATGATCCAGAAGAACACGTTGCCACTCATCGTCGTGGCGATCATCGCGCCGACCAGCAGGAAGGCCGCGCGCCCGGCGAAGAGGCGGCACGCGGCCCACGAGGCGATCACCACCAGCACGAACACGCAGGCGCCGACGATCAGGTCACCGCGCGGGCCTCGGCCGAACGCGCGGCACACACCGTCGTACAGCAGCCAGAATGCCGCCAGGAAGGCGAGCGCCGTCGCGATGGCCGCCGCCGACGACCAGTCGTGGACCGTCTTGTCGATCAGGAAGGTGCTGGCGTTGAACAGGTACAGCACCGTGAACAGCGCGAAGCCGGTCAGCCAAGTGGTGTAGCTCTCCCACTTCGACCAGTGCAGCTTGTCCGGCACGTAGCCGGGCGAGACCGGGTACTTCAGGTGGTGATAGAAACCGCCCCCGTGAACACCCCACTGCTCACCGCCAACGCCCTTGTCGGCATCGCGCGGATCCTTCGGGGGCGTCAGGCTGTTGTCGAGCGAGACGAAGTAGAACGAGGTGCCGATCCAGGCCACACCGGTGATGATGTGCGCCCACCGCAGCAGCAGATTCACCGTCTCGAGCAGGTACGCATCCACACGACACCCCGGCAAAGCAACAGGAACGCACAACCGCGCCGACACCGGCACCGGTTCGCCTTCCTCTCACCACTGCGGGCTCTGTGAGAAGCATCCGTCGCAAACCCGACGCACCTGCGGACAGGCGCGTGCGGGGCTCCGCGGCGACGTTCCTAAAGTGTATGCAGTTTTGCGTGCAATGGGTTGCTCGGGAAAACCCGGAACCCGCTCAGGGTTTCAGATCCGCCGCTTTGATCGCCGGCGTCCATTCGCGAACCTGGTTCGCGACGAAGTCGGTGAACTCCTGGGCGCTCATCTTCAGCGTCGTGACCCCGAGTTCCTCGAAGCGCTTGATCACCGCGGGATCGGCGACGATGTCGGCCAGCACCTTGCCGAGCCGGTCGGTGACCTCCTTCGGCAGGCCGGCCGGACCGGACACACCGAAGTAGTTCTCCGCGACCAGTTGTGGCCAGCCGAGCTCGACCACCGTGGGCACGTCGGGCAACAAGGGCGAGCGTGTGCGCGTGGTCACCGCGAGCGCGCGGATCTTGCCCGAGGTGACCATGGGCACGAACGCGGTGATCACGTCGATGCCCACCGGGATCGTTCCCGCGATCAGGTCGGTGGACATCGGCGCACCGCCCCGATAGGGAACGTGCGTCATCCGCACCTTCATCGCCACCTTGATCATCTCGCCGACGATGTGTCCGATCGAGCCCGGCCCGCCGCTGGCGAAGGTGTATCCGGGCGCGGCCGTGGCGGCCGGCAGGTCTTTCAGGCCCGCGGGGCCGGTCTTCGGATTGGCCATCACCAACACCGGCGCGACACCGAGCATCGCCACGTGCGTGAACTGGCGCACCGGGTCGTACGGCACCTTCGGAACGGTGAATGGTCCGATCGACGTCGGCGTGGAGTTCGACAGCATCAGGGTGTAGCCATCGGGCGCGGCGCGCGCCACGTCGCTGCCGCCGATCGTGCCCCCGCCCCCGGTTTGTTGTCGACGATCACCGGCTGACCGAGCGCGCGCGCCATCGGCTCGGCGATCACCCGCGCGACGATGTCGCTGGCGCCACCGGGGGCGAAGGTGACGACGATCCGGATCGGGCGTTCGGGTCACGCCGCCTGGGCCGCGGCGGACAGCATCAGCAGGCCGGCGGCCAGCGCGGCGCCAAGGGTTCGGTGCAATCGGGTCATCGTCGCCTCCTGGGCGGATTCAGGAACCCCGGTACGTGGCATACGACCAGGGCGTCACCAACAGCGGAACATGGTAGTGGCCGTCGGCCTCGGCGATGCCGAAGTCGATCGCCACGTCGTCGATGAACGGCGGATCGGGCAACGACACACCCAACGCCCGGAAGTAGGCGGCCACCGCGAAGACCAGCCGGAAGCGTCCCACCGACATCTCGGCGGCCCCGAGCAGTGGTCCGCCCTCGTGGCGGCCATCCGCGTTCAACGTGAACCGCTTCAGGACGACGGACGAGCCGCCATCCTGACGCAGCAACGTCACCTGCATGCCGGCGGCCGGGCGGCCGTTCATGGTGTCCAGGACGTGCGTACTCAGGTGCCCCACGGGAATCCTTCCACTACGATCCGACCAGGACCGCGCCACGTGACCGGACGGCATCACTGGCCGATGATCCGCCGGCATCGCCCGATCGTTGGGATTTCATCGCCGATTGTATACACTTCCGCACACAGACTCCAAGCCCGACACGTCCCGATCCATGCCCCCTCGCCGCGCCCCCCTTCGTCTCGTCACTCCGGCTGTCGGCGCCAGGCCGGCCCCGGCCGGTGCCACCGAGCGCATCGTCGAATCGATCACCGCCGCGATCGTCGAGCGGCGGCTGATGCCGGGCACCAAGCTGTCCGAACAGAAGCTCGCCGACATCTTCCAAGTGTCGCGAACCCTGGTCCGTCAGGCACTGAACCAGCTCAGCCGCGACCGCCTCGTCACGCTGGAGCGCGCACGGGGTGCCTTCGTCGCGATGCCCAGCATCGACGAGGCCCGGCAGGTGTTCGAGGTCCGCGCGGTGCTCGAATCCGCGCTGGTGCGCCAGCTGTGCGCGCGCATCACCGATCGGCAGATCACCGAGCTGCGCGCGCATCTGCGCGAGGAGAGCGCCGCGATCGCCCGCACCGACGTCCCGGGCCGTACCCGCCTGTTGGCGGATTTCCACGTGGTGCTGGCGCGGATGCTCGGCAACGAGGTGATGGCCCAGCTCCTCGAGGATCTGCTGAGCCGCTCCTCGCTGATCGCGCTGATGTACCAGTCGTCGCACTCGGCGGAACAATCCCTGCAGGAGCATGTCCAGATCGTGGAGGCGCTCGAGCGGCGCGATCCCCGCCAGGCCTCGAGGCTGATGGGCAGACACATCGCGGCGCTCGAAGAGAAGCTGCGGCTCGATCCGCTCACGGTCGATCTCTCCACGGCGCTGCAGCCGCCCAAGAACTGACGAAGCCCTCCCGATGAACCCATCCGATCGAACCGGCCCCGCCTACCCGCGCGATCTGCGAGGCCACGGACGCACGCCACCCCACGCCCGCTGGCCGGGTCAGGCGAGGGTCGCGGTGCAGTTCGTGCTCAATTTCGAAGAGGGCGGCGAGAACAGCGTGCTGCACGGCGATCCCGGCAGCGAGCAGTTCCTCTCGGAGATGTTCAATCCGCCCGCGTTTCCCGATCGTCACCTCAGCATGGAGGGCATCTACGAGTACGGCTCGCGCGTGGGGGTCTGGCGCCTGCTTCGGGAGTTCGAACGGCGCGGCCTGCCGCTCACCGTCTTCGGGGTCGGCATGGCGCTCGAGCGTTGCCCGGAGGCCACCAGTGCCTTCCAGGCGCTGGGTCACGAGATCGCCTGCCACGGCTGGCGCTGGATCCACTATCAATCGGTGGACGAGGCCACCGAACGCGAGCACATGGCGTTGGGCATGGCGCGCATCCAGGCCCTGACCGGAGAGCGTCCCCTGGGTTGGTACACCGGCCGCGACAGTCCGAACACCCGGCGCCTGGTCGCCGACTATGGCGGCTTCGAGTACGACAGCGACTACTACGGCGACGACCTGCCCTTCTGGCTGCAGGTGCGCCGAACCGACGGCACCCGGGTGCCCCATCTGGTCGTGCCGTACACGCTCGACTGCAACGACATGCGCTTCGCCTTGCCGCAGGGCTTCTCGCATGGCGATCCCTTCTTCGCGTACCTGCGAGACGCGTTCGACGTGCACTACGCCGAAGGCGACGAGCACCCGTCGATGATGAGCATCGGCATGCATTGCCGATTGCTGGGGCGCCCCGGGCGGATGCGCGCGCTGCAGCGCTTCCTGGACCACATCCAGTCGCACGAGCGCGTCTGGATCACGCGTCGCATCGACATCGCCCGGCATTGGAAGGCGGTTCACCCCTTCGATGCCGGCTCCGCTTTTTCCTGGGGCTGATCGAATGAAACCACTCCTGAGCCTGGACCGGCTCAACCAGGCCTCGCGTGACGAGTTCACCCGGCTGCTGGACGGCACTTACGAACACTCCCCCTGGATCGCCACCCGCGCCTGGGACGCCCGACCGTTCCCGTCCTTGGCGGCGCTCAAGCGCGCACTCGTGATCGCGGTGCGCGACAGCGGGCGAGACGCCCAGCTCGGCCTGATCCGCGCGCACCCGGAACTGGCCGGCAAGGCGATGGTGGCGGGCACCCTGACCGCGGCGTCCACGCACGAGCAGGGCAAGGCGGGACTGACGCAGTGCACCCCGGAGGAGTTCGCTCACCTGCAACACCTGAACACCGAGTACAACCGGAAGTTCGGCTTCCCGTTCATCCTGGCGGTTCGCGGGCCTCGTGGCACTGGTCTGGACAAGCGCCAGATCATCGCCGCGTTCGAGCGTCGCCTGCGCCACCATCCCGACGTGGAGTTCGCCGAAGCGCTGCGCAACATCCACCGGATCGCCGAGATCCGGCTCGGCGACGCTTTCGGAGTCGAACCCGCCTTGGGCCATCAGGTCTGGGACTGGGCCGAGCGCCTGGCCATCCACTCCGAGCCCCCGTACGCCGACCGCGGCGAGCTCACGGTGACCTACCTGTCGGAAGCCCACCGCGCGGTCGCCCAGCGCCTGGCGCATTGGATGAAGGCCGACTGCGGTTTCGACGAGGTGGAGATCGACGCGGTGGGCAACGTGGTTGGCGTCTATCACGGCCTCGACCCGCGGTCGCGCCGCCTGCTCACCGGCAGCCACTACGACACCGTGCGCAATGCCGGCCGCTACGATGGGCGCCTGGGGATCCTCGTGCCGATGGCCTGTGTGCGCGAGCTGTCGCGCGCCGGGCGTCGGCTGCCGTTCGGCGTGGAGGTGGTCGGCTTCGCCGAGGAGGAAGGGCAGCGCTACAAGGCGGTGTTCCTCGGGTCGGGTGCACTGACCGGCCACTTCGACCCCGCCTGGCTCGATCAGGTGGACCACGCCGGCATGTCGATGCGTCAGGCGATGGAGCAGGCCGGCCTGTGCCCCGACGACATCCCCCGCTGCCGGCGCAACCCCGACAACTACCTCGGGTTCGTCGAGGTCCACATCGAGCAGGGCCCGGTGCTGAACGAGGCCGACACGCCCCTGGGTGTCGTCACCTCGATCAACGGCAGCGTGCGCTACCTGGCCGAGGTGATCGGCACGGCCAGTCACGCGGGCACCACCCCGATGGGCCAGCGCCGGGACGCCGCCGCCGCGGTGGCCGAGCTGATCCTCTTCGCCGAGCGCCGCGCATCGCTCGAGCCCGACGTGGTGGCCACGGTCGGCCTGCTCGAGGTGCCCGGCGGCTCGATCAACGTGGTGCCCGGCCGATGCCGCTTCAGTCTGGACATCCGCGCGACCACCGACGCGGCGCGCGACCGCTGCACCGCCGACGTGCTCGCCGAACTGCGCACGATCTGCGAACGCCGCGGCGTCACCGTCGAGCTCGAGGAGACGATGCGCGTGCCGGCAGCCCCGAGCGCCCCCGCCTGGCAGTCGCGCTGGGAACAGGCCGTGCAATCGCTCGGTCTGCCGGTGCACCGGATGCCCAGCGGCGCGGGGCACGACGCGATGAAGCTGCACGAGATCCTGCCGCAGGCGATGCTGTTCACCCGGGGCGAAAATGGTGGCATCAGCCACAACCCGCTCGAATCCACCACCTCGCACGACATGGAGCTGTGTGTACGGGCCTTCCAGTCGCTGCTCGATCAACTCGCCGACGAACCCCGATGACCCTTCCCGTCCCCTACGCCGCGCTCGACGCCTTCGTCGACTCCCACTTCGACGAGCAGGTCGGCTTCCTGCAGGCGCTCGTGCGCGTGCCCACCGACACACCGCCTGGCAACAATGCGCCCCATGCCCGGCACACCCGACAGTTGCTCGCGGACATGGGGCTCGAGGCGCAGCTTCACGAGGTTCCCGCCGAGACCGTGCAGTCGTACGGGCTGCAGTCGATCGCCAATCTCGTCGTGCAACGCCGCTATCGACCGGGCGGGCGCATCGTCGCGCTGAACGCGCACGGCGATGTCGTCCCTCCGGGCGACGGCTGGACGCACGATCCCTACGGCGCACAGATCGTCGACGGCAAGCTCTACGGCCGTGCGTCGGCGGTCAGCAAGAGCGACTTCGCCACGTTCACTTTCGCCACCCGCGCGCTGGAATCGATCGGCGCGCCACTCGCCGGCGGTGTCGACCTGCTCTTCACCTACGACGAGGAGTTCGGCGGTGAGCTCGGCCCGAAGTGGCTGCTCGACCGAGGCCTGACCCGGCCGGACCTGGAGATCGCCGCCGGCTTCAGCTACCAGGTGGTCACCGCGCACAACGGCTGCCTGCAATTGGAAGTGACCGTGCACGGCAAGATGGGACACGCGGCGGTACCCGACACCGCGGTCGATGCGCTGCAGGCGGCCACCCGGGTGCTGGTCGCGCTCTACGACGAGAACACCCGGCTTCGGCGGACCCGAAGCGCCGTCAAGGGCATCCAGAGCGGCTACGTCAACGTGGGTGAGATCCACGGCGGCACCAACACGAACGTGGTTCCGGGCAAGGTGGTCCTGAAGATCGATCGCCGGATGATCCCCGAGGAGGATCCGGTCCAGGTCGAGGCCGGACTGCGCGAGACCATCTCGCGGGCGGCCGCCGGCGTCCCCGGCACCCGGGTCGAGATCCGGCGCCTGCTGCTCGCCCACGCGATGCAGCCGCTGGCCGGCAACCAGCCCCTGGTGGATGCCTTGTGTCGCCACGCCAGCGAACTCTTCGGCGAGCCGGTCGAGGCCTGGGGGACGCCCCTGTACACCGACGCCCGACTCTTCAGCGAGCGCGGCATTCCGGCGGTGATCTATGGCGCCGGCCCGCGCACCGTGCTCGAATCGAACGCCAAGCGCGCCGACGAACACCTCGTGCTCGACGACCTTCGCCGTGCCACGAAGGTGGTGGCGCGCACGCTCTACGATCTCTTGAAGGCCTGAACCGCAAGACAGGCGGCGCGCCCTTCGCTGCGCCACCCTGATCGGATCAACGACCCGAGCGCGTCAACGTCGCCATTCCACCGATCCGTGTCGGCAGGCGATGCGCTCGAGATCGGTGACGTGATGGCGCCGGGGCCCACCCCGCGCGCGCCAGCCCAGCAGGTCCACGAACGCCAATCCGGCCATGCCGAGCGTGCGTGGCAACGGCACGCTCGCGACGAAGTTGGCGGCATACGCCTGGCCCGAGGGGTGACGTGAAGATGAAGTGCAGTTCGTCGACTTGCTCGAGCTCGTCCTTCAAGGCCTCGAAAGCGTACATCGAGAAGCACGAGGCGGCGACCTTCAGGCGGGTGCCAGGCTTCAAGGCGCTCTCGATGTCGTCGCCCAGCAGGTGGTTGATGTTGTCGATGAGTTGCATCGCCGGCCACCTCAAGCGCACTTCAGCGCTCCGGGCTACCAGCCGGCCCGGCCCAAAGCCGGGAGAACTGGAAAGACAGTTCGCGGTGGTGTCGAATCGACAGCAGGTGAACCGGGTGGCTCGGCGTCGCCACGGTGTACAGAATCAGGTAGTCCCCATGCAGGTACTCGCGCAGTCGGTCCGCCGCGCCCGCCGGCAAGGCAGCGAGCTGCGCGAGTGCCTCGGCGGACTGCGGCGGCTGGTCCAGATAGCGCCGTCCGATGCGGGGAAAGCGCCGAAGGTTGGGGATGACGGTGCTTCGGAGTTCGCCCAGCAGCTTGTCGTAGGCCGACGCCGCGTGCGCCCCGGTCAGGAAGGACTCGATCGCCACCAGCCGCTCCAGGAAGCTGGCGGTCAGTTCGACACGGACGACAGGTTCAGCCACGTTTGCGTGCGGTCCCGCTGGTCTTCACCTTGCCCTTCTCGCCAGCCGTCGATGCGCCGGCCCGCTTCGCCTGCAGCGCAGCGATGGCGGCATCGGCGTCCTGCGTCCGGCCGGCCGCGATGTCCGCGAGGCCGCGGCGCGCGTCGTCGATCAGCAGCAGGTGAATGCGCTCGCGCTCCAGGCGGTGGTAGTAGTCCAGGCGCTCGGCGTCGATGAGGGCAACGTAGCTCTCGCCGTTCTTGGTGATGATCTTTTCGGCGCCAGCCTTGACCTGTTCAGCCAGTTCGGACAGCGTGGCCCGCGCCTGGGTGAACGGCACCACATCGCTCGCAGAGATACCCATGGCATGTCCATTCTGAAGTTGCAGAATTCTGCGCAGTTTACGCGCGTCCACACTCAGCGAGAAGGCCGGAAAGCCTGAACGGCAAGACGCCCTGTGCGTGGTCATGGCGACAGCGCGGCACGCCGGGTCACGGGCGGGCCACGTTCGGCGCAGCGAACCCTTGACGCGGCGCGCGGCCCCGGCATGCTCGGGCGCGTGGGCAGCCGGCTGTTCCAGCGACCGGTCCCCGAGCCCGTCCGGCGGCGAGGACCTGCGCCTTTGCTCGCCGCGACTACCGGCTCATCCTGGGCCGTGGCTTCGCTCCTGCGTCACCCGTTGAACGGCCCGTACGCGGTGCACGTTCATCCCCGGCGGCTCAGCCTGCGGTTGCGCGTCGCGGCGGCATTGCACGGACCGCGCGACATCCGTCTGCTTCACCTCGCCGACGATCCTCTTGCCGGGCTTGCGGTCGGCCAGGTTGCCTCACATCTGCTCGATCATCACCTGCCCGAAGCCCGAGCACGACACCTGGGTGGACCCGGGCATCAGGCGCGCGAAGTCGTAGGTGACCTTCTTCGTCTGGATCGCCTTCTCCATGGCCTGGATCACACGGTCGGCCGCCTCCACCCAGCCCATGTGCCGCAGCATCATCTCGGCCGAGAGGATCTCCGAGCCCGGATTCACGTAGTCCTTGCCGGCGTACTTCGGCGCGGTGCCGTGGGTGGCCTCGAAGCAAGCCACGGAATCGCTCATGTTGGCGCCGGGCGCGATGCCGATGCCGCCCACCTGCGCGGCCAGGGCGTCGGAGATGTAGTCGCCGTTCAGGTTCAGCGTGGCGATCACCGAGTATTCGGCCGGGCGCAGCAGGATCTGCTGCAGGAACGCGTCGGCGATGCTGTCCTTGACGACGATCTCCTTGCCCGTCTTCGGGTTCTTGAACCGGCACCAGGGCCCGCCATCGATCGGCTGGGCGCCGAACTCGCGCTGCGCCAGCGCATAGCCCCAGTCGCGAAAGCCCCCTTCCGTGAACTTCATGATGTTGCCCTTGTGCACCAGGGTGACCGAAGGCTTGTCGTTGTCGATCGCGTACTGGATTGCCTTGCGCACCAGGCGCTCGGTGCCCTCGCGCGACACTGGCTTGATCCCGATGCCCGAAGTGTCGGGAAAGCGGATCTTCTTGACCCCCATCTGGTCGATCAGGAAGCGGATCAGCTGCTTCGCCTTGTCGCTCTCGGCCTCGTACTCGATGCCGGCGTAGATGTCCTCCGAGTTCTCCCTGAAGATCACCATGTTCGTCTTCTCGGGCTCCTTCAGCGGCGAGGGCACGCCCTG
>WBZM01003076.1_pt1 | contig 13335 bp, 8 predicted proteins | sample 5204271 | NCBI WGS metagenome assembly WBZM01 (sample SAMN12344346, study PRJNA552823) | activated sludge metagenome | biome: Activated sludge suspended growth; feature: Nitrification reactor; material: Wastewater; isolation source: activated sludge from nitrification reactor of wastewater treatment...
TCTCCTGGTGGGATCGGGATGGAAATGCGGTCGGGCAGACAGCGCCGAGCGAATTTTAACCCATCCAGCGAAGCGCGAGATTCAGGGTAAACCCGAAGAAGGGCCCTCCCGCAGCTGCCTCCGCTGGCGGCGGGGCGGGGTCATCAGGCGGGTCGGGGGCGTCTGGTGGGGGTGTCGGCCGCAGGGATGCGGCCGTCAAGCCTCCAGGGATGGATTTACGGCGTCCCCCGCCAGACGCCACCCGAGCCGGCCATCAGGGTAGCGGATGATCAGCGTCACGGGACAGGTCAGCCCCAGCCTCAGGCTCACCCGGTGTTGCGCACCCCGGCGGCGATGGCGTTGATGGACCGTAGCAGGGGGTCCAGCCACTGCTCGCGGTCCTCGGGGGTGGCGCCCTGGCGATAGCGCTCCAGCAGCGCGACCTGGATGTGGTTGAGGGGGTCCAGGTAGATGTTGCGCCGGGCCAGGGAGTGCTGGAGTTCCGGGGTCTCCTCCATCAGATGATGGAGCCCGGCGATATGGAGGATCTGGCGGACGCTGCGCTGGTATTCCTCGCGGATGCACTGGTAGGTCCGCCCGGCCTGGGCCGGGTCCCGAGCCAGGCGCAGGTAGTGCTCGGCGATGCGGGGCTCGGCCTTGAACAGGGCCATCTGGCTGTTGCTGAGCAGGGCGCGGAAGAAGGGCCAGTCCCGGTACATCTTCTGCAACTTGGCCAGGCGCTCCACCTCCTCGCCGCGCCAGCGCTCCAGGGCGGTGCCCAGGCTGTACCAGGCCGGGAGGGTATGGCGGGACTGGGCCCACCCGAAGACCCAGGGGATGGCGCGGATGGAGGCCAGGGAGCGATCCGCCTGCTGGCGATGGGAGGGCCGGGAGCCGATGTTGAGCAGGGCGATGGCATCCATGGGGGTCACTTCATAGAAGTAGTCCAGGGTGCCGGGGCTGGCGATCAGGTCGCGATAGGCCTCCTCCCCCAGGCGGGCCAGTTCGTCCATCACGCCCAGATAGTCCTGACGATCCGGGGCCGGGGCCTGGATCAGGCAGCGGCTGGCGAGCATCAGGCCACTGATGCCCAGGGTCAGTTCGTAGCGCGCCGTCTCGGGATTGGCGTAGCGGTAGGAGAGGACCTCGCCCTGTTCGGTGAACTTGATCTGGCCATGGACCGTGTCCGGCGGCTGGGCGAGGATGGCCTCATAGGTGGGTCCGCCCCCGCGCCCGACGGTACCGCCCCGCCCGTGAAACAACCGGCAGTCCACGCCGCGCGACTGGGTCAGTGCGATGAGCTGGCGCTGGGCCTCGTAGAGATGCCAGGTGGAGGCGAGGATGCCCCCGTCCTTGCAGGAGTCCGAATAGCCGAGCATCACCTCCTGCTGGTTGCCGGAGGCTTGCAGCAGGGCGGCGTAGGTCGGGTCTTCGAGGAGGGTGGCCATGACCCGCTCGCTGCGGTTCAGGTCATCGATGGTCTCGAACAGGGGACTGACGCGCAGCCGGCAGAACCAGCCCCGGGGGTCACGGCCGGCCAGGCCCGCCAGCCGCGCCAGCAGCATCACCTCCAGGACGTGACTGGCCTCATGGGTCATGGAGATGACGTATTCCCCGAAGACCTCGGGGCCGATCTCCGCCCCCAGGCGCGCCATGACCTCGAAGACCTCCAGGGTCTCCCGGGTGGCGGCGGTGAGGCTGGGCTTGTCAATGTGGAAGGGATGGGGGTGACCGATGGCCTCCGCCAGGGCGAGCCGCTTCTGTTCCTCGCTCAGGGCCTGGTAGTACGGGGCGCCGGTCTGGCGGGCGAAGAGTTCCGCCACCGCGGCGGTGTGGCGCCCCGCCTCCTGGCGCAGGTCCAGGTGCATCAGGTGGAAGCCGAAGCTCTCGGCGAGACGGATCAGGTCCCGCAAGGGACCGGTGGCGGCGCTGGCGTCGCCATGGCTGATGAGGGAGTCGCGGATCAGATAGAGGTCGCGGCGGAAGTCCTTGGCCTCGTCGTAACCCCGGGGTGGGTCCTCGTGGGCGTTGGCGAGGCGGGCCTGGACCCGGATCAGGTTGGCCTCCAGGCGATGGCGGACGATAGCCAGCTTGCGCCGGTAAGGCTCATGAACATAACGACGCAGGCTCTCGCCCATGGTCTCGACCCAGTAGCCCTCGTCGGCATCCAGGCTGTCGAGGAAGGCGGGCGAGGGCTGGCAGAGGCTGTCGGAGTGGCTCAGCATCCGCCCCAGGTCGCGAACCCGGTCGATGTAGGCCTCCAGCACCAGGGCGTGATGCATGCGCACCGCCAGGGCCGTGGTCTCGGGCTTGACGAAGGGGTTCCCGTCCCGGTCGCCGCCGATCCAGGAGCCGAAACGGATGAAGCTGGGGATGCGGATGCCGGCCTCGGCGCCATAGACCCGCCGGGTGACCCGCTCCAAGCTGGCGTAGACCTGGGGGACGGCCTGGAAGAGGGACTCGCGAAAGAAGTAGAGCCCCTGCTTGACCTCGTCCGCGACCTGGGGCTTATGCACCCGGACCTCGTCCGTCTTCCACAGGATCTGGATCTGGGCAAGGATGGCCCCCAGGCGCTCCTCGGCCTCCTCCTCATTGAGGCGGCGGGTACGCAGGTCCTGGGCCAGGAGGAAGATGCGGCGGAAGGTCTCGAGGATGGTGCGGCGCTTGGCCTCGGTGGGATGGGCGGTGAACACCGGCAGGTAAAGCAGGCGGTCCAGGAGGCGCTGCAACTCCCCCGGGCCAATGCCCTCCGCCTGCATCTGGCGCAGGCTGTGATCGAAGGAACCGACCCAGAGGGGACCGCCCTCACTGACCCGGTCCAGCCGGTGTCGGTAGCCGTGGACCTCCTCCGCCGTGTTGACCAGGCCGAAGTAGATGGTGAAGGAGCGGATGATCTCTGCCAGGGTCTGGGCATCCAGGGCCTGGATGCGTTGCAGGAGCCGGTCGAGTTGGGCTGGGTCCGGCCGCTCGCGCAGGGCGGCGAAACCCTCCCGCAGGCGCTCCACCATCACCAGCACCCGCTTGGGGCTGTGCTCGCGCAGGACCTCCCCGAGGAGGGCGGTGAAGAGATCGATATCGCGACGCAGTTCGTCGTCGTCAGCGGGGCTGTGCATCGGGGGATTCGAAGCCAGGCGAGGCGTCGGCTTCGCCCCACGCCCGCGGGCACGGGGCGGGCGCGGGGCCAGTCTCAAAGACTAATTGGCGCTTTTGGCAGCCGGCGCGGCGGGAGCCGCGGGCGCGGCATAGGGATAGGCGCCCCAGCCGGGATAACCCCACCCCGGATAGCCGCCCCAGCCCGGATAACCGCCCCACCCGGGGTAGCCACCCCAGCCGTAGGGATTGCCCCAGCCCCCGTAGTAGGGGGAGTAACCGCCATAGGGATAGTATCCGCCATACCAGGGATCACCCCCCCAGCCCCAAGGCCCACCACCCCAGCTCCGGAAGGGGTTCATGGCGCCGAAGAAGGCATTCGCGGAGAAGGATGCCAGCACCGTCGAACCGGCGATGGCGGCGGCAAGCAGCAAACGTCTGTTGATCGACATGGATATTTCTCCTCAAGGTTGGAGTTGTGCGCGGCCCCCGGCATCACCCGCCGAGGTCCGTCGCAATGAAGAATACTAGCAGCCAGCGCCCAGGGTTTTGACCCCGGTCAATATATTAGTAAATCCTGTTACGCTAATACTCTCCACCACCCGGTGCCGCGAACATATCCTTCCGGGCGCCTCTGGCCTGGCATCTGAACCAGATTGGTCCAGGTCGTTACCCGGGAATCAGGACCGACATGGCCGGTTGGCTTCCCGCCCAGATCCAGGGTGACGGGGGAAGGGGCAGCCGGGCACCCTGCATCGCTCGCCCCGTTCAAGCCTCAAACCCGGAGGCTACTCAGGACTCGGGCGGCCGGCGGCGCGGTTTAAAGCCCCGGGGCGGTCCCGGGCGACGCTCGGGTCCCGCTCCGGCCCCGGCCCCGCGGTCATCGCCTCCCGCCGGCCGGAACTCCCGGGGCTTGAAGGGCCTTTTGCCAGGCCCGCCCCGGTCGCGCTCATGGCCGGCCCCGGACAGACTGATGTTGAGCCGCTTACCCCGGACGAAGACCCCGCGCAGGTGCTGGAAGATCTCCCGCGGCATCCCTTCCGGCAGATCGACCAGGCTGTAGTCATCCTCGATGTCGATGCGACCGATGAACCGACCCTCGATCCCAGACTCGTTGGCGATGGCGCCCACGATCTCGCGGGGGGCCACGCCGTCGCGACGCCCTACCTCGATGCGGTAACTCACCAGCCCGCTGTCACGATCACGGTCGCGACGCTCGAAGCCGCGCTCCTCGCCATAGCCACCCTCGGGGCGCCGGGGGGGGCCAGCCTCGAAACGGGGCTCACCCCGCTCCTGGTAGCGCTCGGGGCGCTGCGGCTGATCGGGACGGCCAAAGCGCTCGCCGGGTCGGCCCTGACCCTCCCCCCGCGGGGGTCGTGGGGCACGGTCGAAGCCCGGGGCGCTTGGGGCGCGCTCGGCCCGGAAGGCGCCACGCCGCCGGCCCTCGCCCTCGGTGAAGTCCGACCGCTCGCGAAAATCGTTGCCCGGGGCGTAGCCCTCATCCTCCTCGGACTCCGTCCACTGGGAACGTTCGTGATGTTCCTGCTGGTAGAGGCGCTCACGCCAGTCCTCGGGCTTGAGAAAATCCAGACCCTCGACCCATTGCCGGCGTTCCTGACGCTCCTGGGGGGGCTTGCGCGGCGGCCGCTCCGGGCGCGGCGGGCGCGCCGCAGCGGCGGGGCTGCCCCGCTCCTGACCCTCCTCGTAGCGCCCGCGACGCTCGAAGCGCTCTCCCTGCTCCTCGCGCCGCTTGAACCTGGGCTTGGGCGCCGGCTCGGGCTCCGGGGCCGGTTGCAGGGGCCGCTCGCGCTGAGCCAGGAAGCTCAGGGCCGCGGCGATGTCCATGGCCTCCAGTTCCCCCTCGCGGGCGATCCGGGCGACCAGGCGGTAGAAAAAGTCCAGGTCCTCCTCCGCCAGGGTCTTGGTGACCATGGCGGTGAAGCGCTCGATGCGATGAGCGCTGAGATCCGCCGGGGTCGGCGGGGTCAGCTCGGGGATGCGGCGGCGGATGGTGCGCTCGATGGCCTTGAGCAGGTGGCGCTCCCGCGGCTCGACGAACAGCAGGGCGCGCCCCTCGCGCCCGGCGCGGCCGGTACGGCCGATGCGGTGCACGTAGGCGGACGGGTCCATGGGGATGTCGAAGTTGATCACCAGGCTGAGGCGCTCGAGGTCCAGGCCCCGGGCGGCCACGTCGGTGGCGACCAGGATGTCGAGGCGGCCGTGCTTGAGACGCTCCACCGTGCGCTCGCGCTCACCCTGGGTCATGTCACCGTTGAGGGGCTCGGCATTGAAGCCGTGGGCGGTGAGCTTTTCCGCCACCTCCAGGGTCTGCAACTTGGTGCGGACGAAGACCAGCACGGCGTCGAAGGTCTCCACCTCCAGTACCCGGGTCAGCATGTCCGCCTTGTGGAAGCGGGTCACCAGGCAGTGGTACTGGTCGATGGTCTCCACCGTCTGCGTCGCCGCCACCAGACACACCTCCACCGGCTCGCGCAGATGAGCGTGGGCGACCTTGCGGATCGCCTCCGGCATGGTGGCGGAGAAGAGGGCCACCTGCCGCTCCGGGGGAGTCTGGGCGAAGATCCAGTCGATGTCCTCGGCGAAGCCCATGTCGAGCATCTCATCGGCCTCGTCCAGGACAAGGGCGCGCAAGCCCTTGAGGTCCAGGGTGCCGCGGCGCAGATGATCCATGATCCGCCCCGGGGTGCCGACGATCACCTGCACGCCCCGCTCCAGTTGCCGCGCCTGGAGGCCGAAGCTGGAACCACCGTAGAGGGGCAGGACGTGGAAGCCGCGCAGGCCGCGGGCATAGGTCTGGAAGGCCTCCGCCACCTGGAGGGCCAGCTCACGGGTGGGGGTCAACACCAGAACCTGGGGCTTGGGCCCCAGACCCAGATCGACCCGGCTGATCAGGGGCAGGGCGAAGGCCGCGGTCTTGCCAGTGCCGGTCTGCGCCTGGCCGAGCAGGTCCCGCCCGGCCAACAAATGGGGGATGCACTGGCACTGAATGGGCGTAGGCACCTCGTAGCCCAGGGCCTGGACGGTATCGAGGACGATGGGGGCCAGCCCGAGCTGATCGAAGCCCTCGCACTCCAGGAGGGGGTCCAGGTGCGCGCCGGCCTCCGGTGCGGCGGCCAGGTGAGCGCTGACTTCCGGCGCGGTGGCCAGGTGGGTGCTGGCCTCCGGCGCGGGGGCCGATTCTGGCGGGGATGGGTTTTCCATGGGAGAGGAAGGTTCCACGGTGATGACCTCGGGGACCTGAGACTAGGATACAGAGACAGTCGAGCGAACAGCGGGCGGTCCCCCGGGGGGCGAGCCGTCGCGATGGAGCAGTCCGGATGGACTGGGCAAAATAGCACGATCCCGTGGAGAAGACACGGAAAAATCGCCTTCTGGCGAGGCGGAACCCACGCCAGCCTTGAAAATAGGAATGCTTCGCATTAGATTGCGATTACAGTTTTGCGTGCTCGGTGGGGAGCCCCCCTTGCCGAAGCGCTCGGCGCGAACCTGGTGCGCCTTCGTGAACCTTCCCGCCTTCGTGAACGCTGCGCACCTTGAGCGAAGCTTGCGCAACGGCGTGAAGCTTTCGCAATTTCGTGAAACTTACGCACCTTCGTGAACCTTTCGCACCTTCGTGGCCCTTACGCATCCTCAAGTACCTGGAGTCCCCCGCTCATGCCTGTCGCCCGTCATCACCTGATTGCCGCCGGCCTTCTGGCCCTGACCGCCCTCCCCCTGCCCCTCCTGGCCGCCGAGGTCAACCTCTATTCCGCGCGCAGCGAGGAACTGATCAAGCCCCTGCTGGACCGTTTCACCCAGGAGACCGGGATCAAGGTCAATCTGGTCACCGGCAAGGAGGACGCCCTCCTTCAGCGGCTGCAAAGCGAGGGGCTGAACTCTCCAGCGGACCTACTGATCACCACGGACGTCGGCCGGCTCCATCGCGCCAAGGAGGCCGGGGTGACCCAGGCGGTCACTTCCGCACGCCTGGAGAGCGCCATCCCCCCGGCCTACCGGGACCCGACGGGCCACTGGTTCGGCCTCACCCTCCGGGCCCGACCCATTATGTACGTCGCGGGCAAGGTCAAACCGGAGGAGCTGTCCACCTACGAGGATCTGGCCGCCCCCCAGTGGAAGGGGCGGATCTGCATCCGCTCCTCGGACAATGTCTATAACCAGTCCCTGGTCGCCTCCCTCATCGCCGCGGACGGCGCCGAGGCCACGGAGACCTGGGCCAAGGGCCTGGTCGCCAATCTGGCCCGCCCGCCCAAGGGCGGGGACCGGGATCAGATCCTGGCCGCCGCGGCGGGCCAATGCGACCTGGCCATCGCCAACACCTATTACCTGGCAGGCATGCTGAACGCCCCGGAGGCCAACCAGCGGGAGGCCGCCGCCAGAATGAAGGTCTTCTGGCCCAACCAGGAGGGCCGCGGCGTCCATGTCAACGTCAGCGGCGCGGCCCTGACCCAGGGGGCCAAGAACAAGGCCGAGGCCATCCAGCTCTTGGAATACCTATCCGGGGATCAGGCTCAGACCTGGTATGCGGAGACCAACGGCGAGTACCCGATCCGTCCGGGGGTGCCGATCAGCGCGACCCTGGCCGCCTGGGGTGAATTCAAGGCCGATGGCATCAATCTGACGCGCCTGGGCGAGCTCAACGGCGAGGCGGTGCGACTGATGGACCGCGCGGGCTGGAAATAGACGCGGCGGATAAGCCTCGCGCCTCGGGTATAATCCCGACCCCCATTTTCTGACCGGGACCCCTGGCCCCGTGGCGTCAACCTATCCGCCCCACCCAATGATCAGCGCCTTAACCACCACCGGCACTGATCGTCGCTCGCCCGGCCGGGCCGCTCTTCCTGCCGTCCCTGTCCACTGGACTGAAGAAACCGACCTCCCGGCCAAGCATCATGATGCCTCACCATGCTAACCCTGGCAGCGACTGAAACTCAGCGCGCTCGGCCGGGCCCTTGGACGCTGGGGGTGACGGCCCTGGCCCTGGTCCTGGCCCTGCCGGTGCTGGTGGTGCTGGGCTTCCTGCTCGTCCCCGCCGGGGAGGTCTGGGACCACCTGGCGGCGACGGTGCTCCAGGATTATGTTGTCAATTCCCTCTGGCTCATGCTGGGGGTGACGGTGGGGACCCTGATCGGCGGCGTGGGCACCGCCTGGCTGATCAGCATGTGTCGCTTTCCCGGCCGGGGCCTGTTCGAGTGGGCCCTGCTGCTGCCCATGGCCATGCCGGCCTACATCATCGCCTATACCTATACCGGGCTGCTGGACTTCGCTGGCCCCGTCCAGTCGGCCCTCCGCGGCTGGTTCGGCTGGGGCTTCGGCGACTACTGGTTCCCCGAGGTCCGCTCCCTGCCGGGGGCGGTGGTGATGCTGTCCCTAGTGCTTTATCCCTACGTCTATCTGCTGGCCCGCGCCGCCTTCCTCGGCCAGTCCCTGTGCGTGCTGGATGTCAGCCGCACCCTGGGCAACGGGCCCTGGCGGACCTTCTTCACCGTCGCCTTGCCCCTGGCGCGGCCCGCCATCGTCGCCGGCCTCTCCCTGGCCCTGATGGAGACCCTGGCGGACTATGGCACCGTCCAGTACTTCGGCGTCGCCACCTTCACCACCGGCATCTTTCGCACCTGGTACGGGCTCGGCAACACGGCGGCGGCGGCCCAGCTCGCGGCCCTGCTGCTGGGGTTCGTCTTTCTGCTCATCCTCCTGGAGCGCCTGTCCCGGCGCCAGGCCCGCTATCACCAGACCAGCCAGCGCCATCAGGCCATCCGCCGCCATCCCCTCACCGGCTGGCGCGGCCTGGCGGCCCTGGGCTTCTGTTTCCTGCCCCTCACCTTCGGCTTTCTGGTCCCCGCCGGGCAGTTGGCGGCCTGGGCCCTGGAGGTCGCCGGCGCCACCCTGGACGAGGCCTTCTGGCGGCTGGTCGGTCACAGCCTGGGGCTGGCGGCGACGGCGGCGGTCCTGGCCCTGCTCCTGGCCCTGATCCTGGGCTATGGCCAGCGCCTGCAACCGACCCGGGCGGTCCGCACCGCGGTGCGGGTCGCGGGCCTGGGCTATGCCGTCCCGGGTACGGTCATCGCCGTCGGCGTCATCATCCCCTTCGGCTGGCTCGACAACCGGGTGGACGCCTGGATGCGGGCGACCTTCGACCTCTCCACCGGCCTGCTGCTCAGCGGCACCCTGGCCGCCCTGCTCTTCGCCTACCTGGTGCGCTTTCTGGCGGTGGCCTTGCAGACGGTGGAGAGCGGCCTGGGAAAGATCCGCCCGGCCATGGATGAATCAGCCCGCGCCCTGGGATTGAGCCCCGGGGCGGTCCTGGGACGGGTCCACCTGCCGATGCTGCGCGGAAGCCTCTTCACCGCCTTGCTGCTGGTCTTCGTCGACGTGCTCAAGGAACTACCCGCCACCCTGATCCTGCGCCCCTTCAATTTCAATACCCTGGCGGTGCGCGTCTATGAACTGGTGGCGGACGAGCGCCTGGCGGACGCCGCCCCGGCGGCCCTGGCCATCGTCCTCGCCGGCCTGGCGCCGGTCATCCTCCTCAGCCGCTCCATCACCCGGTCCCGCCATGCCCAGCCCAACTGAACGCCTTCCCGCCCCTGGCCACGAAAATTGATGCGCGATCCTGCTAACTGCCCTGAGGGGGCGCGCCTCGCCCCGGAGAATGAAAGTCTTGGCAATGACTTTCACGCCAACCAGCCGAGTCCTGGCCCCCGTGTCGCCAGCGGGCAACTGGTGATCAGCGGCGTCTCCGTCGCCTATGGCGGGGTCCCCATCGTCTCCGGGGTGGATCTCAGCCTGGTCCGGGGTGACATCGGCTGCCTGCTTGGGCCCAGTGGATGTGGCAAGACCACCCTGCTGCGGGCGGTGGCCGGTTTCGAGCCCGTCGCCAGCGGCGAAATCCACCTCCACGGCCGCCAGGTCGCCGGTCCCGGCCTGAACCTGCCCCCGGAGGCCCGGCGGGCCGGCATGGTCTTCCAGGACTTCGCCCTCTTTCCTCACCTGACGGTGGCGCGCAATGTCTCCTTCGGCCTGCGCCACCTGAACCGTCGCGAGCGCCAGACCCGGGTGGCGGAACTGCTGGAACTGATCGGGATGGCCGGCGCCGGGGACAAGTATCCCCATCAACTCTCCGGCGGCCAGCAGCAGCGCATCGCCCTGGCTCGCGCCATGGCGCCGCGTCCGGACATCCTGCTGCTGGACGAGCCCTTCTCCAGCATGGACGCCGAATTGCGGGAGCAGCTCGCCCGGGAGGTGCGAGAGGTCCTGAAGCGCGAGGGGAGCACGGCCATTCTGGTCACCCACGACCAGCACGAGGCCTTCGCCATGGCGGACCGTATCGCCGTCATGTCCGGGGGGCGCATCCATCAGGTCGGCAGTGGCTTCGACCTCTATCATGAGCCAGCGGACCGCTTCGTCGCCGACTTCATCGGCCAGGGGGTCATGCTCCCCGGGCGGGCGGTGGATGAGTGGCGGATGGACACCGAAATCGGACTGCTCACCGGCTGCCGCACCCACGGCCTGTACCCTGGCGCCCGCGGGGAAATTCTGCTTCGGCCCGACGATATCCTCCATGACGACGCCAGCCCCCTCCAGGCGGAGGTGGTCAATCGCGCCTTCCGTGGCGCCGAATACCTCTACAGCCTGCGCCTGGCTAGTGGCCAGGTCATCCTCTGCCTGGTGCAGAGTCATCACAATCACGCGATCGGCGAGCGCATCGGCATCCGGGTAGCGGTGGATCACCTGGTCGCCTTCGCCGATCAGACCCCCTCCTGAAGCCTGATTTCCCCCCTCACCAGGCGAGGGAGCGCCGCGATTTACCGCAACTTGCGTTGCGGCAACCAACCCTCAGGCCGTCATCCCCGCCGGAACGGCTGGGTCCGCGGCCGCCGCCTGGCGTCGGGCCTGGATACGCTCCCAGGCCTTCTCGTGGAAGAAGTAGGCGATGGTGTTGATCACCGGTTCCACCAGGGCAATGGCGCTACCGATGAGGATGCTGCCGCTCAACGCATAGGCCACGCTGAAGGCCACGGTGAAGTGGACGATGGCGAAAGTGAAGGTTTTGGTCATCTCGGCTGCCTCCTGTTGACGTTGGGGAGAGGATAGGCGCCTGCGGACGACTTTTAAAATCGAATGTTTCTGTGATCTCGATCGAATCTACCGATCAAATCCCATCAATTCCACGGCATTCCCGGGTCGGGGTGCGTCTGGCGGGGGGCGCCGTGAATACGTCCCTGTAGGCTTGACGACCGCATCCTTGCGGTCAACACCCCCGCCAGACGCCCCGCAACCCTCCTTCATCAAGGCCAAAAACTGAAATTCGATGTGTGTAAATCTGCCGAAAACTTGAATGCCCTGACCACAAACGGTCAGGACCAGGTCACTCACACGGCCAGGGCCTCGCGTAAGGCCTCCGCCACCTGAATCTGTTCGGCGTCCCGCAGATAGGGATGCATGGGCAGGCTGAGGACGCCGGCGGCGGCATTCTCCGACACCGGCAGGGCGCCGGCGGAGGGGCCGATCCCGGCAAAGGCCGGTTGCAGGTTCAGGGGGATGGGGTAATGGATGGCGGTGGGGATGCCCAGTTCCCCCAAGCGGGCGGCGACCCGGTCCCGCTCCGCCAGGTGCACCGTGTACTGGGCATGGACGCTGGTATTGTGGGGCGCGATGAAGGGGGTGACGCAGGGGGCGCCTGCCAGGAGTTCCGAATAGCGGGCCCCAAGCCGGCCGCGGACGGCGACCTCATCGGGAAAGATGGTGAGTTTGGCCAGGAGCACCGCGGCCTGGATGGAATCCAGGCGGCCGTTGAGGCCGAGGCGGATATGGTGATAACGGCGGTCCTGACCATGATCACGAATCTGACGCATGGCCAGGGCCAGGTGGTCATCGTCGGTAAAGCAGGCCCCGCCATCGCCGTACGCCCCCAGGGGCTTGGAGGGGAAGAAGCTGGTGCAGCCGATGGTGGACAGGCCGCCGGACTGCCGCCCCTTGTAGGTCGCTCCCAGGCTCTGAGCCGCGTCCTCGATCACCGGCAGACCCGCGTCGGCGGCGATGGCGTTGATGGCGTCCAGATCCGCGCACTGACCATAGAGGCTGACCGGCAGGATGGCCCGGGTACGGGGGCCGAGGGCCGCCGCGATCCCCACCGGGTCCAGGTTGTAGGTGCGCGGATCGATATCGACGAAGACCGGCCGCGCCCCCAGCAGGGCAATGACCTCGGCGGTGGCGATGAAGGTGAAGGGGGTGGTGATAACCTCGTCACCCGGTCCGACCTCCAAGGCCATGAGGGCGATGAGCAGGGCATCCGTGCCGGAGGCCACGGCAATCGCGTGCCGGACCCCGACCATGGCCGCCAGGCGCTCCTCCAGTTCGGTGATCTCGGGGCCCATCACATAGCGGCCGTGGCTCAGGACCGCCTGGATACGGGCCTGGACATCCGCCTCGATGCGTTCGTACTGGGTCTTGAGATCGACGAAATTCATGGTCATGCCTCGGCTGGGCGTGGAGAGTGACTGCGATCCGCGGGCTGGAGTCAAAGACTGCTGGCAGAGGGCGGGGGACTGATACAAGGGGACGGAGGTTAACTGCTGGCGATGTGTAGCGCGGTGAGAGCGGCGACCGCCCCTTGGCTGGCAGAAACAAACAACCCCGGCGACCGCTCTGGGCCGACGGGGTTGAGGGGTATGACGGGCATCCCGGGCGGGGCCAGACCCCCCGGTAGGATCAGCCGCTGACCTTGATCCGCTGACCCGCCTTGATGGTGTTGTCGTTGGGGCTCATCTTGTTGAGCTTTCTGAGTTCGTTCACGCTCAAATCGTACATGACCGCCACGCGGAAGAGGGTCTCGTTGGGCTTGACGACATGGGTCTTGACGGCGGCCTTGTCCTTTTCCTTGCTCTTGCCAGCGCTGGTATCGGCTTTGGCCAGGACCTGCTTGTCCCCCTTCTGACCCTTGGCGCCAGTCGCACCGCTAGCTGCCTTGGCCCCGGCCTTGGCCGTCGCCTTGGAATCCGCCTTGGCCAGCATCGGCTTGGCGCCCTTGTCATCCCTGGCCAGGTTCGCTTTGGTGGCCGTGGCCTGACGGGCGGAGGCGGTTTTACCCTTGGCGCCGCCACGAGTCTCCGCCTGGGCCAATGTGGCCTCCGGCCTGACCTCGGTCCGCCGTACCGTAACGTAATCGTTGGCGCGCTCTTCCCGAGGCTCCGCCTGGGCGAGGAGCGTGGAGCTGGAGGCCGGCGCGGGGTGATCGGTAATCCGCTC
>WBZM01003077.1_pt1 | contig 13335 bp, 10 predicted proteins | sample 5204271 | NCBI WGS metagenome assembly WBZM01 (sample SAMN12344346, study PRJNA552823) | activated sludge metagenome | biome: Activated sludge suspended growth; feature: Nitrification reactor; material: Wastewater; isolation source: activated sludge from nitrification reactor of wastewater...
CAGACGCTCGTCAACCTGCGTTGATCGAGCTGAGCTGAACCGACCCGAGCCGAAGGAACGCCATGGACCGCCTGATCTACCTGAGCATGGCCGGCGCGAAGGCCAACATGCAGCGCCAGGACGTGCTCGCGAACAACCTCGCGAACGCGTCGACGCCCGGCTTCCGCGCCGAGCTGCACGCCTTCCGCGCAGTGCCGGTGCAGGGCAGCGGGGCGAGCACGCGCGTCTACGCGCTCGAGTCGACGCCCGGCTACGACATGAGCCCGGGCGTGGTGTCGACCACCGGCCGACCGCTCGACGTGGCGATGCGCGGCAACGCCTGGCTGGCGGTGCAGGGGCTGGACGGTACCGAGGCCTACACGCGCGGCGGCTCGCTCGAGGTCAGCGCCGACGGCACGCTGCGCACGCACAACGGCCTGCCCGTGATGGGCGACGGCGGCCCGATCCAGGTGCCCGCCAACAGCGAGGTGAGCATCGGCGCCGACGGCACCGTCAGCGCGCGAGGCGCCAACGGCCGCAACACCAACGTCGGCCGGCTCAAGCTGGTCACGCCCGAAGCGCCGCTGAACCGTGGCGAGGACGGACTGTTCCGCGCCGCTGAAGGCGACCTTCAGGCCGACGCCACCGCGCGGCTGCAGGACGGCGCGCTCGAAGGCAGCAACGTCAGCCCGGTGGAGACCATGGTCGCCATGATCGCCGCGGCGCGCCAGTTCGAGGCGCAGATGAAGGTGCTGCAGAACGCCGAAGGCAACGAGAAGGCCGCGGCGCAGCTGCTGTCGGTGTCGTGACCGCCGGCGCCAGGACGAAAGGAATCCGACCATGATGCGATCGTTGTGGACATCCAAGACGGGCATGGAAGCCCAGCAGACCCAGCTGGACGCCATCTCGAACAACCTCGCCAACGCCTCGACCAACGGCTACAAGAAGTCGCACGTGGTGTTCGAGGACCTGATGTACCAGAACATCCGACAGGCGGGCGCGAACAGCAGCGAGCAGACCACGCTGCCCACCGGGCTGCAGGTCGGCCTGGGCACGCGCGCGGTGGCCAACGTGCGCAGCTTCACGCAGGGCAACCTGCAGCAGAGCAGCAACCCGCTGGACCTCGCGGTGCAGGGCAACGGTTTCTTCGAGGTGCAGATGCCCGACGGCACCACCGGCTACACGCGCGACGGCTCGTTCCAGGTCAACGCCCAGGGCCAGATCGTCACCAACAACGGCTACCTGCTGAATCCCGGCATCACGATCCCGGCCACCGCGCAGAGCGTCACCGTCGGCAACGACGGCACGGTCAGCGTGGTGCTGCCCGGCAACGCGCAGCCGCAGTCGGTGGGCCAGATCCAGCTGGCCAGCTTCATCAACCCGGCCGGCCTCGAGCCCAAGGGCCAGAACCTGTTCGCCGAGACCGCCGCCTCGGGCGCGCCGCAGACCGGCGCGCCGGGCAGCAATGCGCTGGGCTCGCTGCGCCAGGGCTTCGTCGAGACGAGCAACGTCAACGTGGTCGAGGAGCTGATCGGCATGATCCAGACGCAGCGCGCCTACGAGCTCAACTCGAAGGCGATCCAGACCTCCGACCAGATGCTGCAGAAGCTGGGACAACTCTGATGCGCGCGCTGACCCGAACCGCCGCGGCGGCGGCCGCCGTGCTGCTGGCCGGCTGCCAGACTCTCAACGCGCCGCCCAAGGTCGACGTCGCCGAACCCACCAGCGCGCTGCCGGTGGCGCAGCCGGCACCGACCGTGAACAACGGCGCGATCTTCCAGGCCGCGCAGTACCGGCCGCTGTTCGAGGATCACCGCGCGCGCCTGGTCGGCGACACCCTCACGGTGCAGATCGTCGAGAAGGTCTCGGCCACGCAGAAGAGCACGAGCAGCATCGACAAGAGCGGCAAAGTCAGCGCCGGCGTCACCGCGCTGCCGTTCATCTCGAGCAATTCCTTCGGCCGCGCCAGCGCCGCGGGCACCTCGAGCAACACGATGGACAGCAAGGGCAGCACCGAGAACACCAACGACTTCTCCGGCACCATCACCGCCACGGTGACCGGCGTGCTGCCCAACGGGCACCTGCTGATCGCCGGCGAGAAGCAGATCGGCGTGAACCACAACGTCGACGTGCTGCGCTTCTCCGGCCAGGTCGACCCGCGCGCCATCCAGCCGGGCAACACCGTGCCCAGCGCGCAGATCGCCAACGTGCGCATCGAGCACCGCGGCCGTGGCGCCCAGGCCGAGGCGAACGGAATTGGCTGGCTGGCCCGCTTCTTTTTGAACGTTCTGCCGATCTAGGGCCGCGAAGAATGGGGTCATGGAACATGACTCCATCTCCGAACTCCGTGCCGACGCCGACCACGTCGAGCGCCTGATCCGCGCGCTGATCGCGCTGGCCGCCCTGGTGGCGAGCGCCGCGCTGTGGTGGCCCGCCGCCGCCAGCGCCGCCAGCGCCGCGCGCATCAAGGAGATCGCCAGCGTGCAGGGCGTGCGCAGCAATCCGCTGGTGGGCTACGGCATCGTCGTCGGCCTGGACGGCACCGGCGACCAGACCACCTCCACGCCCTTCACCGCGCAGAGCATCGCCGCGATGCTGCAGCAGATGGGCGTCACGGTGCCGGCCGGCGCGAGCATGCAGTTGAAGAACGTCGCCGCGGTGATGGTCACCGCGCAACTCCCTCCCTTCGCTCAGCCGGGGCAGACGCTGGACGTCAACGTCTCCTCGCTGGGCAACGCCAAGAGCCTGCGCGGCGGCACGCTGATCGCCACGCCGCTGAAGGGCGCCGACGGACAGATCTACGCGCTGGCGCAGGGCAACCTGATCGTCGGCGGCGCTGGCGCCTCGGCGGCCGGCTCCAAGGTGCAGATCAACCACCTCGCCGCGGGCCGCATACCCGAAGGCGCGACGGTCGAGCGCTCGGTGCCGACGCCGCTCAACCAGGGCGACAGCATCCAGCTCGACCTCGCCGCCAACGACTACGGCACCGCACGCGACGTCGCCAAGGCGATCAACGCCAAGATGGGCGAGGGCATCGCGCAGGCGCTCGACGGCCGCACGGTGCGCGTGCGAATGCCGGCCGCGCCGGATGCGCGCGTGGCCTTCCTCGCCGACATCGAGAACCTGCCGGTGGACCGTGCCGCACCGGCCGCGCGCGTGGTGATCAACGCCCGCACCGGCTCGATCGTGGTCAACCAGGCCGTCACCCTGTCGCCCTGCGCGGTGGCGCACGGCAGCCTGTCGGTGACGATCAGCAACACGCCGATGGTCAGCCAGCCCAATCCGCTGGCGGCCGGCGAGACCGTCTCGCGCGACAAGGCCGACATCACCATCAGCCAGCAGGCTGGCTCGCTGATCCAGCTGCCGGCGGGCACGCAGCTGGTCGACGTGGTCAAGGCACTCAACTCGCTCGGTGCCACGCCGCAGGACCTGCTCGCGATCCTGCAGGCCATCAAGGCGGCCGGGGCGTTGAACGCCGAGCTGGAGGTGATCTGATGGCCCTGAACCCGACGCAATCGCTGGTCACCGACACCCGCACGCTGCAGGCGCTGAAGTCCAGCGCCGGGCAGGACCCGAAGGCGGCTGTCAAGGAGGCCGCGAAGCAGTTCGAGGCGCTGTTCATGCAGCAGCTGATGAAGAGCATGCACGACGCCTCGATGTCCAGCGGCATGCTCGACAACGAAGGCTCCAAGCTCGGCACCGAGATGCTGGACACGCAGTTCGCCACCAAGATGACCGGGCTGCCCGGCGGGCTGGCGGAGATCATCGCCAAGCAACTGGAGCGCCAGATGAGCGGCGCGCAGCCGGCCATCCCGAGCACGCCGGCCACCGACGTGGCGCCGGCGGGCGGTCGCAAGGGCACGCCGGGCCAGGCCGATTTCGTCAGCCGCCATGGCGAGGCCGCGCGCGCGGCCGAGGCGCAGACAGGCATTCCCGCGGCGTTCATGATCGCCCAGGCCGCGCACGAGACGGGCTGGGGCCAGCGCGAGATCCGCAACGCCGACGGCAGCTCGTCGAACAACTATTTCGGCATCAAGGCCGGTGCCTCCTGGAAGGGGCCGGTGGCCGAGGTCACCACCACCGAATACGTCGACGGCCAGGCGCGCAAGGTCACGGCGAAGTTCCGCGCCTACGCGAGCGCGGCCGAATCCTTCGCCGACTACGCACGGCTGATGAAGACCAGCCCGCGCTACACCGGCGTGCTGACCAACGCGACCAGCGCGCAGGGCTTCGCGCAAGGACTCCAGGCGGCTGGCTACGCCACCGACCCCGCGTACGCCGACAAGCTGACGCGCACCATCAACACGACGCTGCGCCTGCAGCGTGCCACGAGCTGAGGACGGGACGACCATGGGCGCTTCCGCACTGATGTCGCTGGGCATGCGGGCGATGACCGCGAACTACGCGGCGCTGCAGGCCACCGGCCACAACATCTCCAACGCCAACACCGAGGGCTACTCGCGCCAGAGCGTGGTGCTCGAGACCAACGGCGGCCAGTTCACCGGTGCCGGCTTCTTCGGCAAGGGCGTGAACGTCGCGACGGTTCAGCGCGAGCACAGCGACTTCCTGACCCGCGAGGCCTCGACCACGAAGTCGATCGCTGCGGCCGACGAGGCGCGCAGCAGCCAGCTGCAGCAGCTCGAGAAGGTGTTCCCGCTCGGCGAGAGCGGCCTGGGCTACGCCGCCACGCAGATGTTCAACGCGCTGGTGGACGTGGCCAACAAGCCCTCGGACACCTCGTCGCGCCAGGTGGTGCTGGCGCGCGCCGGGGAGTTCGCCTCGCGCCTGAAGACCGCCGGCGAGCAGCTGGACACGCTGCAGCAGGGCGTCACCGAGGAGCTCAAGGGCAGCATCTCGCAGGTCAACATGCTGGCGCAGCGCGTGGCCGACCTGAACCAGAAGATCGCTGCGGTGAAGGGCTCCGGCCAGTTGCCCAACGATCTGCTGGACCAGCGCGACCAGGCCGTCAGCGAGATCAGCAAGTTCCTGCAGGTCACCACCATGGCGGCGGGCGACGGCAGCATGAGCGTGTTCATCGGCGGAGGGCAGAAGCTGGTGCTGGGCAACCAGACCACCAAGCTCGTCGCCGTGGCCGACACCTACGACCCCTCGCGGCTGCAGCTGGGCGTGAACGACTCCGGTTCGTTGCGAGAGATGCCGCAGGAGCTGGTCACCGGTGGCTCGATTGCCGGCCTGCTGCGCTTCCAGAACGACGACCTCGTCTCGGCGCGCAACCAGCTCGGGCAGCTCGCCGCGGCGGTGGCCGGCAGCGTGAACAACCAGCAGGCCCTCGGCCTGGACGGCAGCCAGCCGCCGGCCACCGGCGCGCCGCTGCTCACCGTCGGCGCCCCGCAGGTGCTGCCGGCCTCGGGCAACACCGGCGGCTCCACGGTGTCGATCAGCGTGGCCAACCCGATGGAGCTGCAGGCGAGCGACTACGAGCTGTTGCGCGACCCCGCGCTGCCGGCGGGCAGCTACACGCTGACGCGCCTGTCCGACGGCACCAGCCAGACCGTGACCAGCGGCGCGGTGGTCGATGGCATGCGCATCACGATCGGCGCGCCGGCGCCGGCCGCCAACGACCGCTTCCTGCTGCAGCCCGTCTCGGCCGCGGCGCGCAATGCCGCGCTCGCGCTGGAGAACACGCGCGGCATTGCCGCCGCCTCGCCGGTGGCGGCGACCTTCGACGTCGACAACATCGGCACCGCCTCGGTGGGCGCGCTGAGCGCCACCGCGGTGAACGCCGCGGCCGCACCGCTGACGGCCACGATCACCTTCACCAACGACAGCGGCGCCTACAACTGGGAGCTGCGCGACGCCAGCAACGCGCTGGTGCGCAGCGGCACCGGCACCTGGACCTCGGGCCAGCCGATCCGCAGCGACGCCTGGGCCCCGGCCACGCCGGCGCAGCGCTACGACTGGTCGCTCGAGCTGAGCGGCGTGCCGCGCAGCGGTGACGTGCTGACCGTCGGCAACACGCCGTTTCCGGCCTCCGACAACGGCAACGCCAAGGCCATGATGGCGCTGCGCGACATCGGCCTGGTCGGCCAGCGCACGCTGGCCAGCGGCACCGTGGTGCCCGGCGCGAGCGTCACCGACGCCTACGCGAACGTGCTCGCCGACATCGGCGTGCGGGTGCAGGGGGCCGAACTGTCGGCGAAGCAGTCGGCGGCGATCGCCGACCAGGCCGATGCGAACCTGCAAGCCAAGGTCGGCGTCAACCTCGACGAGGAAGCCGCCCGGCTGATCCAGTTCCAGCAGAGTTATCAGGCGGCAGCCAAGATGCTGCAGGTGGCGCAGTCGCTGTTCGACACGCTGCTGCAGACCGCCGGCTGACCAGGAGACCCACCATGAGCCTTCGCATCAGCACACGGCGATTGAACGAGAGCGGCATCGACGTGCTGCAGAAGCGCCAGATCGAGATGGCCGACGCCCAGGAGCGCCTGACCAGCGGCAAGCGGGTGCGCAGCGCCAGCGACGACCCCGCCGCCGCGGCACGCGCCGAGCGCGCGCTGGCCGGCCAGATGCGTGCCGAAACCAGCCAGCGTGCGGTGGACGCGAGCCGCACCGCGATGTCGCTGACCGAGACGGCGATGGGCGATGCGCTCGAGCTGATGCAGCAGGCGCGCGAGGCGATGGTCGCCGCGGGCAACGCCTCCTACAGCGACCAGGAGCGCAACAACCTCGCCGAGAAGATCCGCGCCATCCGCAACCAGCTGCTGACGGTGTCCAACCGCACCGACGGCGGCGGCAACTTCCTGTTCGGCGGACAGGGCGCCACGACCCAGCCCTTCGTGGATGCACCCGGCGGCGTGGGCTACCGCGGCGTCAGCGGCGAGCGCCGTACCGAAGCCGGCACCGATCTGCCGCTGACGGTAGACGGCAACGGCGTGTTCATGACCGCGCGCACCGGCAACGGCGTGTTCCAGACCAGCGCCGGCGCCGGCGTCACCGCGGCCTGGATCGACAACGGCCAGGTCAGCAACCCGGCGGCGCTGACCGGCTCGACCTACACGCTGCAGTTCAGCGTCTCGGGAGGCGCCACCACCTACGCGGTGCTGAAGGACGGCAACCCGACGGCGGTGACCGCCGCGCCCTATGTCTCGGGCCAGGACATCACCGTGGATGGCATGACTTTCAAGATCACCGGTGCGCCGGCCAACGGCAACAGCTTCACGGTGCAGCCGTCGGTGTCGAACCTGTCGATCTTCGACACGCTCGACCGGGCCGTGGCTCAGCTTGCGACCGCCGGCCGCAGCACGGCGCAGATCGCCCAGGGCACCACCGACGCGCTGCGTGACATCGATCAATCGATGGCGCAGATGCAGGGCGCCCGAGCGGTGGCCGGCGAGATGCTCAACCGCATCGACGGGGAGACCTCGCGGCTGGCCGACCAGAAGCTCGCCAACCAGGAACAGCGCAGCAATGCGGAGGATTTGGACATGACGGACGCCATCTCCAAGTTCCAGAACCTGCAAACCGGCTACGATGCCGCGCTGAAGTCGTACTCGATGGTCCAGCGTCTCTCGCTGTTCGACTATCTCAAGGCCTGAACCCATGCTCGACGTCGCGATCCTCGGCCAGGTGGCCTTCGGCTACTCGCCCTACATCGACAGGAACCGGTCGGTCTCGGCCACGCGGCTGACGGTGTTCCCGCTGCGCCCCGACATGGCGCCGGATGCCGCCCAGCTGCTCGAGGCGATCGCCGGTGTGTGGCCGGCCGACGGCGCCAAGGTGTCGCTCAACGTCGCCAGCGAATCGCTGCTGCAGGAGCTGATGCAGGCACAGCCGGCCGGCAACGTGATGGTCGAGATCCCGGCCTTCATGGCCTGTGATCCGGCCAACACCGAGGCCATCGTGGCACTGCGCGCGAACGGCAACACGCTGCTGCTCAAGGGGCGCCCGCTGTCGGAGCTGCCGCGTGAGGTGCTGCCGTGCTTCCGCTACTCCATCATCGACCTCGCCGACGATCGCCGCCTCGACGGCACCCAGCCGCCGCCCGGCGTGACGCGCAGCATCCCGCACCTGCAGGCCGGCGTGCGCACCGTCTCCGAGATGGAGCAGGCCTTCGCGCGCGGCGCCGAGGCGGTGCTCGGCTGGCCGATCGACGACGCCATTCAGGGCGGCGCCAAGGCGAAGGCGGCCGGCCAGCCCGACATGCAGGCGATGGTGGAGCTGATCCGCCAGGTCGACGCGGCCGAGCCGATCGAGAAGCTCGAGAACACGCTCAAGCGCGATCCGTCGCTGGCCTTCAAGCTGATGCGCTACATCAACTCGCCGGCCTTCGGCCTGCGCGTCGAGATCAGCTCGTTCCGCCACGCCATCATGATGCTCGGCTACAAGCGCCTGAAGCGCTGGGTGGCGCTGCTGCTGGCCACCGCCAGCAAGGACGTCAACATGAAGCCGGTGATGTTCGCCGCCGTGCGCCGCGGGCTGCTGATGGAGGAGCTCGGCCGGTCCACCAGCGACGAGGAGATGCGCAGCGAGCTGTTCATCTGCGGCGTGTTCTCGCTGCTCGACCGCATGTTCCAGCAGCCCTTCGCCGAGCTGCTGGCGAGCATCCCGGTGCCCGAGCGCGTGCACCAGGCGCTGGTGAAGGAAGACGGCCCGTTCCAGCCCTACGTCAACATGGTGCGCGCGATCGAGAACGAATCGCTGTTCGACTTCCGCGAAGCCGCCGATGCGCTGATGCTGGGCGTCAGCGAGGTCAACCGCGCGCAGCTGCGCGCCCTCACCGCCGCCTCGCAGCTGGAATGAAGGGAATCCCGGCCCCGTGGCAGTAAGGGGCCCGATCCGCCCCGAGACCCGGCTGCCGCTGGCGGCCTGGATGCCCCTGCTCGACACGCTCGCCGAGCCTGTGCTGCTGTTCGATGCCGACGGCGTCGTGGCCTTCGTCAACCGTGCCGCTCAGGGGCCGCTGGCCGCTGCCCAGGGCCAGGCCGTGGGCGCGCTCGCGCCGCTGCTCGGCGCGGCCGCGGCCGAGTGGCTGCGCGCCGCGCAGCGCGGCGAGGCGCGTGCCGCCGAGCCTCCGCTGGCCGAGCTGGGCGATGGCCGCCGGGCCGCGCTCGCGTGGCGCCGGCTCGACTCCGGCGAGGCGGTGCTGAGCCTGCAGCCGCGCCCTGAGCCGGCGCCCGCAGCGCCGGCGCCGATGCACGCGCTGCACGAGGCCTTCCGCATCGTCTGGAACGCGCCGTTTCCGGCCACGTTGCAGGACGACAGCTTCCGCCTCGTCGATGCGAACCCGGCCTATGTCGAGATCACCGGCCGCAGCCGAGAGTGGCTGATCGGGCGCGACCCGATCGAGCTGCAGCCGCCCGAGGACCGGCCTTCCAGCCTGGCCGCGCGCGAGGCCTTCATGGCCTCGAGTGCCGACCCGGAGACCAGCCCGCTGTTCGAGCGCCGGCTGATCGACGCCGACGGCCGCGAGCGCTGGTTCCGTGGCACGCGCCGTCGCGTGACCGACGAGCAGGGCCGCACGCTGCTGCTGGTGGTGATGCAGGATTCCACCGCCGAGCACGCGGCGCGCGAGCGGGCCGACCGCTCGGCGCGCGAGATCGACCACTGGTTCGATCTCAGCACCGTGGGCATGGTGCTGTTCGACGAGCGCGGCCTGCTGGTGCGCAGCAACCCGGCCTTCGAGGCGCTGGTGGGCAGCGTGCCGGTGTTGCTCAGCGAGGCGGGCGACACGCTGCGCGAGCTGCTGTGCTGGGAGGGCGATGCGGTGGCGCCGCAGCTGCGGCCGGGCGCGCCCCCGCTCGAGCGCCAGGTGTGGATGCCCCGCCCCGACGCCTCACCGCTGCGGCTGCGCTCGATCGTGCGCTGCTACAAGGTGCCGGGCGGCGCGCCACGCTACATGGCGGTGGTGGAGGATCGCAGCATCGAGGAGGAACGCGATCTCGCCCAGGTGCAGATCGGCGCGATGATGGACACTGCCGGTGTCGGCCTCGCGACCTTCGCCGAGTCGTACGGCTGGCTGCGTCAGCGCCAATCGCGCGGCGGCAGTGCCCCGGCCGCGGGTGCCTCGGCGCTGCAGGCGATCGGCCGCGACGTGGTGCTGCCGGAATCGATCCCCGAATACGAGCGGCTGCAGCGCGCGCTGCGCCAGGGCGAGCGCGCCGAGGTGCGCTACGCGGTGCGCCACGCCGAGCTGGGCCAGCGCTGGCTGCTCACGCGCGTCGAGCCGGCGGTGCTTGCGTCGGGCAAACGCACCACCTCGGTGGTGACGCTCGACGTCACCGAGCAGGAGCAGGCGCGCACGCGCAGCGAGGAACTGCTGCGCGAGATGACCAGCATCCTCGAGAGCACGGTGACCGGCATCGCGCACCTGCGCGGCGACCACCTGGTGCGCTGCAACCACCGCTTCGAGACCATGCTCGGCCTGCCGGCCGGCGTGGCGGCGGGGCGCGCGCTGCCCGAGCTCTTCGCGGCCCATCCGGAGGTGCTGCAGATCGCCGCCGAGGCACAGCGCACGCTGGCCGAAGGCGAGGTGATCGAGACGGAGTTCGAGGTGGCGCCGCCGGGCCACCCGACGCTCTGGTACGGCCTGTCGATGCGCCGCACCGCGGGCGCGACCGGCGCGGTCGAGCTGATCGCGGTGCTGTCCGACATCACGCGGCTCAAGCTTCAGCAGACCGAGCTGGAACTGGCCGCGCGCGACCGCGAGCTGATGTTCAACCTCTCCGAGGTGGGCATCGCCTCGGTGCGCGACGGACGCATCCAGCGCGCCAACGACGCGCTCGCGCAGCTGGCCGGCTGGCCGGCGTCCGAGCTGGCAGGCCTGACCCTGTCGACGCTCTATGCCGATCCGGCCGACTACGCGCGGCGCTGGCCGCACCAGGAGCGCGAGCTGCAGACCCACGGGCGCTGGAGCGGCGAGCTGCAGCTGCGCCGCCGCGACGGCGCGCCGCTGTGGGTGCAGCTCGGCCTGCGCGTGGTGCAGCAGGGCGATCTTTCGACTGGCTTCATCGCCAGCTTCGTCAACGTCGACGCCCGGCACCGTGCCGAGCATGCGGTGGCGCTGCAGGCGGAGCGCACGCGCGCCATCCTCGACTCGGTGCTGGTGGGCATCGTCACCGTCGGTGCGCGCGGCATCGAGTGGATGAACCGCTCGGCGCGTCGCATGTTCGGCGGTGACCTCGCCGATTTCCTGAACCAGCCGATCTCGACCGTGGCCACGCCGGAGCCGACGCACCCGTTCCGCCGCACGCATTACCTCGAGGAGCTGGCCGAAGGCCAGGCCGAGACCTTCGAGTGCCGCGTCAAGGCGCGCGACGGCCGCGAGTTCTGGGTGGTCGGCAACGCGGTGGCCACCAGCCGCGAATCGACCGGCCGCCAGCTCACCTACGCGCTGCTCGACATCGAGCGGCGCCGCCAGGCCGAGGCGCGCATGTCGGAGGCGCAGGCCTCGCTGCAACGCATCATCGAGGCGGCGCCGATGGCGATCACGCTGCGCGAGGCACGCTCGTTGCGCGTGATCCAGGCCAATCAGGTGGCGGCGCGCAACGCCGGCCGCACGCCGCAGGCGCTGATCGGGCTGACGCCCGAGCAGCTGTTCGACGAGCCCACGGCCGCCCAGAGGCGCGCGGACATGGAGCAGGCGCTGGCCTCGCGCGAGCTCCGGCAGCACGAGTACCGCGTCGAGAACAACGGCATCACGCAGGTGTGGGACGCGCGCTACCTGCCGCTGTCCACTCAGCCGGGCCAGCCGCCCGATCAACTGCTGCTGGTGGCCACCGACGTCACCGAGCAGCGTGCCGCTCAGGAGGCGCGCTTCGAGGCCGCGATCGCGCAGCGCGAGATGCTGGTCAAGGAAGTGCACCACCGCATCAAGAACAACCTGCAGGGCGTGGCCGGCCTGCTGCAGCAGATCGCGCAGCGCAAGCCGGAAGTGGCCGGCGTGATGTCGGAGGTGATCGGCCAGGTGCAGGCGATCGCGCAGGTCTACGGGCTGCAGGTCGGCGCGACCGGGCCGCTGCGCGTGAAGAGCGTGGTCGAGGCGATCGCCGGCTCGGTGCAGCGCACCTTCGGTCGCACGATCCGCTTCACGCTCGACGGGCCGGCGCCGCACCGCTGGGCCCTGCCGGAGGCGGAGTCGATCCCGATCGCGCTGACCGTCAACGAACTGCTGACCAATGCGGTGAAGCACAGCGCCGTCTCCGGCGCCGACGTCGACTGCGCGCTGCACTGCGGCGAGGACGGCGTGCGCCTGACCATCGTCAATGCCGGGCGTCTGCCCGAGGGCTTCAGCCTGGCGCGTGTGCCGGGCGGCGTGTCGGGCCTGGGGCTGGTGCGCGCGCTGCTGCCGCGGCGCAGCGCTGCGCTGGCGATCGAGCAGCAGGGCGAGCGGGTGCAAGCCAGCGTCACGCTCGACCCGCCGAGCATCACGCGGCTGGACCCGGCATGACGAAGCGGCGTCAATTCGCGGACAATCCGCAGCGATGGCGGGCAGTCAGGGAGAGACGGCGTTGAGTGCGACGGGCAAGGGCACGATCCTCGTGGTGGACGACGACCGGCTGGTGCTGGCGACCTTGGTGCACGGCCTGACGCAGGCCGGCTATCAGGTGATCGACGCCGACAACGGCAACGACGCGATCCTGCTCGCCCGCGAGCACCGCCCCGACCTCGCGCTGCTGGACATCCGCATGGAAGGCATGAGCGGCTTCGACGTGGCCGAGACGCTGCGCGACAAGTACCGCATCCCCTTCATGTTCCTCTCGGCATTCTCCGACGACGCCACGGTCGAGCAGGTCAAGGCCCTTGGCGCCGTGGCCTACCTCGTCAAGCCGCTGGACATCCGCCAGATCGTGCCGGCCGTCGAGGCGGCGCTGGCCAACGTCGGGTCGCGCCGCGCAGCGGTGCCGGCGAACACGCCCGCCGCGCCGTCGCCGACGACACCGGCCCTGGAGCCTGCCGTGGCCATGGCCGTCGGCGTGCTGATGCACCGCTACTCGCTGGGCCGCGGCGCCGCGCTCGAGCGCCTCCGCCGCCAGGCCGACACCGAGCAGCGCCCGCTGGCCGAGCAGGCCGAACGCGTGCTGCAGGCGGTCGAGGTGCTCGCCCACCCCGGCGGCTGAGGCGCTCCCGCGCCGGGCTCAGGCCGGCAGCGAGAAGTGGAAGCTCGCGCCCCGGTCGACTTCCGCCTCGGCCCAGACCTCGCCGCCGTGCCGGCGCACGATGCGGCGCACCGTGGCCAGGCCGATGCCCGTGCCCTGGAAGTCGCTGGCGCTGTGCAGGCGCTGGAACACGCCGAACAGCCGGTCCGCGAAGCGCATGTCGAAGCCGGCGCCGTTGTCGCGCACGGTGTAGGTGTCGGGGTGCTGCGGCCGACGCTCCAGCCAGACCTCCGGCGCGCGGGCC
>WBZM01003081.1_pt1 | contig 13323 bp, 14 predicted proteins | sample 5204271 | NCBI WGS metagenome assembly WBZM01 (sample SAMN12344346, study PRJNA552823) | activated sludge metagenome | biome: Activated sludge suspended growth; feature: Nitrification reactor; material: Wastewater; isolation source: activated sludge from nitrification reactor of wastewater...
CCACTGCGTTTGAACGTACCAATGTTTCACAAATTTCAAGTGCTTGCTCACCATTGTCGGGCTGGCTTACTAGCAGGTTATCGGTATCTACCCCAAGTTTTTTGGCATAAGCAGGGTCGAGCGCGTGCTCGGCATCGATAAATGCTGCCGTACCGCCTTGTTTTTGCATTTCGGCAATCGCATGCAATGTCAGTGTGGTTTTACCGCTACTTTCTGGACCATAAATTTCGATAATACGGCCTTTTGGATAGCCGCCACCAAGCGCCAAGTCAAGACTCAGCGCACCACTCGAAAGCAATTCTACGTCTACTTTCTTGGCTTCACCCAGTTTCATAATCGAACCATCACCAAATTGCTTGGTTATTTGGTCCATCGCAAGGCCGAGCGCCTTTAGTTTTCCCTCGTTATCTGGTTTTACTGCATCTACTGGATCTTTGGCGGCCTTTTTTGCCATAACGCTTCTCCCTCTCTTTTATATAGTTCTATTATACGATTTTTGCTATAATTACACCAATGAATACACGAAAAGGCTTTACGGTTATCGAACTCATCGTTATGATTGCACTTCTGATCGTTGTGGGAATACTTGCATGGTCACAGATTAACAACATCGAAATCGCGCGACGCGATGACAAACGGCGAACAGCCATCAATGCGATGTATTACAATCTCGAAGAAGTCTACTATCCTACAAACAAATCGTACCCCCGCACTATCGACGAAAAAATCTTGACCGCCATGGACAAAGAGCTATTTACCGACCCAAGCGGCGCAAAATTAGGCACTGGCAAATCTACCTATCGCTATGAACCCACCGACTGTACTGACAATGCGTGCAAAGGCTATAGTTTGCGTGCCGACCTAGAAGCCGAGAGCGATTACATTAAAACAAATCGCAATAAATAGACCTAATTGATATCCTCGTCCAGTGGGTCGACAGGACGACCGTTCTTAAACGCTTCAATCGCATTGTTCACTATCGAAACCTGTCGCCGAGGATTGCTCACATAGGCAAATTTATAAGTTGTCTCGTCACCTTCGGTGCTGAGTCGAATTGTCCCATAGTTCAGTAGTGTTTGCAGAATCCCCACTTGCTTGAAGCTCGCGTCTTCGATACTGCCAAGACTTACCATTTGTTCATTGCGCGCAAACAAACTTGTCTGAATTTCCTGCACGACACTTTCGTTGGTTAAGAAAAACTGGTTTTGCAAATATACCCAAAGAGCGATAAATGTTCCTGCGAGCACAAGTGCCATGACCATAATCATAATAAACATCGCCACGCCAAAGCTAGGTAGGCCCGCCGCTTCGGCATTGGCGGGGTAGATAATCATACACACGATAAAAGCAATCAGCACCACGCCTGCAGCCCCTAACGGCATAAGCATACCGATAGGGTGACGCTTGATATCAAGGATCACAAATTCTCCTTCGCTAAGGTTCAAATGCGGATACAGCCGCTTCGATTCTTCGTGCAATTTTTGCGTTTCTTCACTTACTTCAAAAGGGCGGGGGTCAATGCCGCGCGTTGTATGCACTACCATTGGTTCATTAGCGTATTGCGCCCGAATCCGAGGGTCGTAATTTTGGCCTTCAATACTTTCAGGTGCAGCAGTAATATGCGAGCCAATTGTGGGGGTTTTTTGATATTGCTGCTCTGGCACTGCTTGTTCTACAGGTACTTGTGGGCGAGCATACAAAGGTTGGCCATTGGCATCATACGCCACAGGCTGGTCCGTAGGTGGTGGAGGTGGCGGTGGTACCTGTGGATTATACGACGGCGTATTCTGGTCCATAGTACACGTATTATACCATATTAGTCGGTTCGCTTAAGGTGTTTTTTGGCCTTTTCGGTCACCACTCTTCCTCGCGGCGTGCGCTCTATAAAGCCAATTTGCAACAAATACGGCTCATAGAAGTCTTCGATGGTTGTCGTTTCGTCACCTGTTAGGGCAGCGATCGTGTTCAAGCCAACTGGCCGATTTCCGTAGGTTTCGATAATACTCGAGAGCATTGTGCGATCGGCGGGGTCGAGCCCCAAATCGTCGATCTCGAGTAACTCGAGTGCTTTTTGGGTGTGTAGTGTATCGATAATTCCGTCGCCATTGACATCGGCGTAGTCCCGAACTCGCTTCAATAGCCTGTTAGCAATGCGGGGTGTTAGGCGAGCTCGCGTACTAAGCGTTTGGGCAGATTCTGGATGAATGGTCGAACCCAAAATCGTAGCAGCCCTAAGAATAATCTGCGCTATTTCGTCGGTCGTGTAAAATTCCAATCGGTACAAATGCCCAAACCGATCACGCAAAGGTGCCGCCAAACTACCTGTCCGTGTTGTGGCGCCAATCACCGTAAACTTCGGCAGGTCTAGGCGAATACTGCGGGCTGCAGGACCTTTGCCTATCACAATATCAAGTTTAAAATCTTCCATAGCGCTGTACAGCACTTCTTCGACCGTACGACCCAGCCGATGAATCTCGTCGATAAACAAAATATCGCCGTCAGTGAGATTGGTCAAAATACTCGCCAAATCCCCCGCGCGCTCAATCGCAGGACCACTTGTAATCCGCAAGCCCGTGTTCATTTCGTTAGCAATCACTGTTGCCATTGTGGTCTTGCCTAGTCCTGGCGGGCCATACAGTAGCACGTGGTCGAGTGGCTCACTGCGTTTTTTGGCAGCATCGATCGCCAGGCGCAAGTTTTTTTTCAGACGCTCCTGGCCTACATACTCGGCAAACCGCTGCGGGCGCAGAGTTATTTCTATCGCTTGCTCTTCGGGGTCTTCGCTGTGCGGTGTTGTGTCGGTAATTCGCTGAATAGCCATGCTCCCATTATGACATACTTGGGGAAAGAAGGCTTGACTCTCTCCCTATTTAGGCGTATAGTTTTTTAGGCACCGTGCATTGGCCAAATCGGCTATCAGCACGCCACTTTTTATCAATTTGTAGCACTGCCTTCTTTTTAGTGTGGCAAAATTCAGCCTGGAGAGCCCTATGTCCCAAGAAAACCAACAGCTAAAAAAATCTCTCGACACGTTACGAGAAACCGAAAACAGACTGCCCCGTTCTGCCGTATGGCGTCTTGGTGATAGCGCCTACCAAGGCTGTATGCTCACATGCGACGATTTTGTCGAAATAGCTACCGCAGGAAAAAGATCTTCAGATTTTACCGAAAGCCCAGCTTCAGTTGCCGCTCGTCACCACCAGGCATTTGTCACTGTACAGCAGTATCGGGGCGAAGTTATTTTCTAGTACCCACTAGTAAACGAGTGCAAGAAGCTGAGTAGCGGCATAATCACAAATACAAATAGTAAAATCGCCACGATAATTCGTCCGCCCGAACCAATCGCGCTGGGGTTACCATAATTCGCGCTGGTGGCTTTGACAGACAGTTCGGGGTGTTTTTGTAAGTACAATCTGTGAAGTACCGCAATCACAATACTTAGTGTAACGTCTATGATCGCCAGTGCCGCCACCAAACGCCCATAAAATCCATCAAGAATATTCCAAGCCGTTGGCACATACACCGCACCAAGCAGCATAGCTGCAACCAACACGATCAATACGTAGTTGGCGATCACGTACGGACGAGCGTCTTTATACTGATCTTCGGCATCCATCAATGTCTTCGCGTGGACTATCGCAAACAATCCCACTGCGTAGGTGGTGTAGAGTTTTGGTGCCAAATCACCCTGAAACACGTCCCATATACCAAATATAGACGTAAAGAAGCTCAGTACAGCGACAAACATTGCTGCGTTGATCACAAAGCTTGTCGAGCGTTTTTGAGCAGCGCTTTCGCTCACAGTAATCGATACAATTGTAAACACAATACCAATATGCACAATCGCTGAAAAGATAGTACCGATTGCTCGCCACACTACATCATTCACTTGCCCAATAAGTACCGCGATTACGGCCACACCCGCAGCAGCAATCAGCGCACCTAGTAGTAGCTTTAATAGCAGCCCGCGCAGTTGATCTGTTTTCATACTATTCCCCCTCTAGTTTATCTATGTAGCAGTATACTATTCTCAGGTAAAATTGTGTAGTTTTATCCACGCAATGCTTGGGTAATTCTTTGGTTTACTGGCAAGCTTGGGTCGACATTTTCGAGTGCTTTTGAAGCATCGGCGAGTGTGTATCCAAGTGCCATCAGGGCTTCTAAAGCCTCGTCATTCGCTGCAAGCTCTACCTGTACACCTGCCGCTGTTTGCTGATAATGTGTCGGCAGCCCCACTTTGTCGGCGAGGTCTACCGCTACGCGTTCTGCAGTTTTTTTGCCCACTCCTGTTGCTTTGGTGATAAACGCCGAATCACTATTGGCAATCGCGTTACGCACCTGTTCGGCAGTACCAAGACTCAGAATCGCCAAAGCCGCCTTTGGGCCAACTCCCTGCACAGTAATCAGCAGTTCGAATAACTTTTTGGCAGCCAAACTGCTAAATCCAAATAGATCTTGCGCTTGTTCGCGCACATGATGATAGGTATAGAGCTTTACTGTTTCGCCCAAAACGACTGCTTCGTAATCGCCTAACGCGACCTGCACTTCATATCCCACACCCGCTACATCAATAATAACGGCATTGGCAAATTTTTCGGCTACTTCGCCGCGAACATGCGCAATCATCGGTTATTTCCATTGCCGTTGTTGGCTCGGACTGGTGTAGTGGTGGTTGGTGAAGGTGTTTCGCCCGCCGCGCAACCAACACTATTGACCGTCGAGCCCGTTGGCGTATTCGGGCACTGATCAAGCGCATCAGCTACTCCGTCTTTATCGGTATCCTTTACATTTTGCTTGGTGTCATTACACTTAGGGTCATTGGCGGCTAAATCTTCTTGTCCCGCGGTCATACACATTTCTTCTTTACAATTTGGGTCAGTTGCCAATAGTGCTTCCTTGCCAGTGATCGTACATTTTTTTGCTTCCACAGGCGCTTCTTCTTTGGGCTCTTCCTTTTTCTCGCCACATTGTTTTGGCACTGCTGTCGCCAAGAATACATCCGTCGTAGTACCTTCCCCCGAACATACCGTAGCTTTTACGACAGTCGCAGGCTGGGCAAACTGCGGGTTATTCGAACCAATCGCCTGCTTCATCATCGCCTTAAAAATCGGTCCCGCCATGTCCGAACCGCCACTGCGCATCGGTGAATTATCATTATTGCCTGTCCACACTCCCACAGCAATATCTGTAGTATAGCCAATCGTCCAAGCGTCACGGGCTTCGTCGGTAGTTCCTGTTTTTACGGCGACATTTTTTTGCTTGCCATCGGTACCATACACTGTTAGTGAATTGCCGAAAATTCGCGATTTTGCTTGAGTATCGCTCAGTATATTCGATATCAGATACGCTCCTGCCTGACTAATCGCTTGGTGAGATTTTTTACTCGACGTAAAAATTGGTTGTCCATATTTGTTTTCGATCGATGCAATATCGGCAAGATCTACTTGATTACCACCATTGGCAAATCCCGCGTAGGCATGCGTCATTTGCATCAGCGGAACTTCGGCACTTCCCAACGCCAACGACAATCCATAGCTCTGTGGATTTTTTAGCGATGTGATACCTAGATTTTTGGCAGCTGTCACTGCATTGTCGATACCTTCTTTTTGCATCACCCGAACTGCAGGAATATTCAACGACCACCCCAAAGCCTGACGCACGCTAACATTTCCATAGTAGCTACGACTGGCATTTTGCGGAGAAAACCCCCCAAGGTCGGTGATCTTTTTGTCTTCGATCATGGTCGCGGGCGTTATTTTGCCACTAGCCAGCGCGTCGGCAAAATAAATCGGCTTGAAGCTCGAACCAGGCTGACGAGGTGTTTTGACCATGTCTACCTTCCCCCACGTTGGGTCGTTGTAGTCTGCGCTCCCCACATAGGCAAGTATATTGCCGTTTTTTGGGTCAACTGCTACCAAGCTCGCGTTCGAACCACCGCGCTTTACCAAATACGCGCGTCCATTTTGCACCGCCTGATTCGCTGCGTCTTGCAGCCCCAAATCGAGCGTTGTCTTGACGCGATACCCCGAACGTTCTACTTGTTCTTCGCCGTATTTGTCATACAACTCTGCCAAAATTTTTTCGGTAAAATGCGGCGCTTGGTTGTCGATTGGTGATTTGCGGGGCGCATATGCTAACTGTTCATTTAGAGCTGCCTTTTTTTGCTCTTCAGATATAAAACCATTTTTTACCATGCGACTTAGCACTGTTGTTTGACGCTGTTTTGCTAACGCTGGGTCGCCAGTCACGGGCGAATACGCTGTTGGAGCAGGTAACACACCAATCAACATCGCGCTTTCGGCCAAATTTAGCTGTGCGGGAGTTTTGCCATAATAATTTTTGGCGGCTTCAGCGATCCCGTACGAATTATCGCCATAAAAAACCGAGTTAAGATACATTTCCATAATTTCTTTTTTGCTATAGCGGTTTTCTATCGCCATAGCGATCGTGAGCTCCTGGTATTTACGCATAAAGCTCCGCTGGTCACTTAGCAGAGTGTTTTTTGCTAGTTGTTGCGTAATTGTCGAACCGCCGCCCGTTACGCCGCGCGCCAAAATATTGGTATACATGGCTCGCACAATACTCAGTGGCGAAAATCCGCTGTGATTATAAAAATCTTTGTCTTCACTCGCCACCAGTGCATGCTCTAGGTCGTCCGAAATTTGTTCGAGCCGTACTATATCGCGATGTGCCGCCTTGCCACGGCTAAAAAACTCTTTGCCGTTTTTGTCGAGTAGCACCACCCCTGTACTATTACGGTTCATTAGTCGCTCTACGTTACCGATATCGTTGTAATAATACAAATACGTTAGCACAGGTATTACGATCAATACCGCTGCAATCGGGCCAAAAACCACCAAAGCTTTTTGCCACCACTTTAGCGCCATAAACCAGTCAATACGCCGACGAACAAATCGCTTGGTTTTTTGCCACGGGCTTAGCTGCCTTGTATATTTACCTTGTCGATACATATCTCTCCTTAGTATACCAAAAGCGCAGCTATTTTAGGTGCGCGACATCAGCGCATGGGTAATTGCCGCTGCCAGCGCATCGGCGGCGTCATCAGGCTTGGGAATAGTCCGAAGCTGCAGCTGCAACCGCACCATTTCTTGCATTTGCTTTTTATCTGCTTTGCCGTACCCTGTTAGGGTTTGTTTAATCTGCAGGGGGGTGTATTCGGCAATCGCAAGATTCGATTTGCGCGCCGCCAGCATTGCTACACCACGTGCGTGACTTACACTCATAGCAGTGGTGACATTTTTTGCAAAAAAGAGTTTTTCGATCGATGCCACTTCGGGCTTTGTTTCCTCGATAATTTCTAGCAGCCCGTCGTAAATTTCGACCAGTCGCTCTTCGAGTGGCGTGTGCGGGGGTGTGGCAATCACGCCTGCGGTTACCATCGTATAGCCACCATTCACATAGTCGACCACACCAAACCCCAATATTCCTGTTCCAGGGTCGATCCCAAGTATTCTCATGTTCTTTATTATTGCACAGATTTATGACGCAGTTTTCGCCACACCATTCCTAGCTCTTGGCGCCACTCCCACACGGCGTAGCTCGCCAGCCCAGCACCTACCACAGCAAATGCTACCCAACCAAGCCCCATTTTTTCTGGATTTTGATACGACTCGACAGCAAAATCAGCTTTTGGCACGATGGTACTTTTGGCTTTTCGACACCGATTGGTCTCGGGGTTGCGCTCCCAACCGTCCTGGCAGGGAACAAGGCTGCTCGCCTGCGAAGCAATTGCCTTGCAGCGGTTGGTTTCGGGATTCCGATACTGCCCTTCATCGCACGGTCGCAAGCTCGATCCACCACTAGCCGAAGCAATTTTTCTACAACGACCTGTATCGGGGTTACGGTATTCGCCTTCATCGCACGGTGTCTGAGCTATCAGGGTTTCGATCGAACGGCATCGATTAGTCTCGGGGCTACGGTATTGGTCAGCTCGACACGGCACCAAGCCTGCGCTAGAAGATTCTATGTTTTGTTCGGTCGGCAGTGCCCTATTTGCCCCTACGGGGTTAGGAACTCCCCATTGCCACACACCTTCCACTTGCGCCCACGATTGGCCTTTGCGCGTCGTGCTGCTGGCATCAGTATATTCCACTACTGTTGTGGGATACGTTACCAGCCCATAGACATCTTCGAGCCACACATAGCCCCCTGTGTTTGTAATCGTAATCGGCGCGCCGCTTTCGGTACGGTCAAACACGGCGTACTCACCTGGTTGCACTGTGCCGCCCAGCAGCACGCTATTGGTGCTCGATGCCGCTTGACCCTGATAGCCAATTCGTAGACGCGTACCGTCAAAACTAATTGGCTGCGCAGTAGAGTTATAGAACTTTATGTATTCACGACACGCCGTGTCAGTTTCGGTCGGCGCACAGCTGCGCGGGTTTGCCAGCACTTCGATAGGCGCCAAAGGGAAGTCGACAGCACCAGGAGTATATAATCCACTGTCGTACAACGCGGTTCGCGTATCTAAGCTATAGGTACCCGTTGTCGTATATCCTGTCGATGTTTCGCCCAGCATCATACGCTGTGTTTGCGCACTCGTAAATGTTTTTATATATGGCTTTACGTTCGGCGAACTTACCCCGATTTCATTCACATAGGTACCACTATTGCCACTGAGCGCCTCAAACTGTATCGAAGCATTCGGCACCACTGACCCAAACCCAACCACAGCGTATTGTCGGCTCGGCAAATAGCCATCGCTTGCTTGCAAGGGAACTGTTAGTGGAGCAGTGGTGGTATTCCCCGAAGCATTCCATTTTAGCGTCAGCGAATACTCGCGCAAATTTACAATCTCACTGCTCGAATTGTACAGCTCTATATATCCAGGCGTCGCACCATTTATATAATAGGCAGTGATTAATATTGGCGAACTAGCAAGACGTGGCGGCGGCGTAGTGGTATCTATCGCATGTGCAGGCGGGGCACTTATGCATACAGTACACCCTAGCAATAAAAGCAAATACGCCAGTCGTTTCATACTGACATAATTGTAATGCTTTTACTGAGATTTTGCGATAGTAAAACGCGTGTATTAGCTACGATGAACTGCAGTGTCGTTTTGGTACGAAACACTTGGCTTTGGATGAGAAACAAAAAACAAATCATACCCCATTGCCACCATTCCTGCAAATGCGGCCGTAAACACCGCCACATTTAGTACGCGCCAAGCAACGTGCTTCGTCTGCTTTTCTTCGGCGACACTTGGTTTTGGCCGCACATAGGTAGCGGCAACCTTTTCGGCACGTTCATTGTTTTTTATTACTTCAGAAATAATCGATGTCTCGCTGGCTACTTCACTCGCAGATTCTTTGTAAGTAATTTTTTCAATCGCAGGGTGGGGCGGTTGAGCACTTTGAATAACCTTTGCAGATTCTTCGTTGCTATTTTTATTTGCTACTTTTTGTGGCTGAACTATAGGCGAAGAAGCAACTGTAATTACTGGTTGTTGCCTCACACCATGCGCAGCAAACGCCAACGGTAATACGGTAGCCGAACGTTTCTGCATTACAGGCCGCTGATAATCAGCCGACCGCGCCATCTGTCTACGCGACACAAATTCCATTATTTATTTCCCCTTTTTGTTTTTGTACTTGCTCCACTACAACGCAGTGCGTTTGTAGCCAACCCTCATACTTAATATTTTTACATTTTTTATTTTTGTAAGTATCAGTACTTTCTATAATACTCGTGTTTTTCTATTGTGCAAAGGTAGTATTTACAACGCTATTGCTGCACGGCATACACTACTGTTCGGCTGTCAAATGCAATCTTTTTTGGGTCGAACTTTCCCGCGCAGGTTATGATGTTGAGCCCCGGTTTATTGGTATTGGCAGAAACCAGTAGCTTGCCCATATCTACCTTGTCGGTCGGCATTGTTTCTGTCTTTTGCACAACATAGGTAAACTTTTTGCCATCGCCGCGCTCTATCGTTATTACATTACCCGCCTGCAGCGTTTTTAGCTTGCCAAACACGCCTGGACCGCCATCACCCAGCACATGTCCATCGACCACCATTGCGCCCATTTCACCAGGTCGTGAACTAGCCGTATACCAGCCTGCATCGTACGACGTTTTGGGCGATTCCATAGCACCTTCTTTGTCTGCGCCCATTGGGACAATTCGCGCATTTACTTTGATATTCGGTATCGAAATCAAGCGAGGTACCAGCGGCGCTACTTTGTGGTTCGCTACAAAGTTTTTGTCTTTGGGCTTTTTGTCGGTGGGGAGCACTGTACTGCTGGTGCCTTTTTCGGTTTCGTGCTGTAGTGCTTTTACCTGGGTTTCGACTGCTTTGTTTGCCATGAAGCCCTGCACCACTACAGCGACCCCTGCAACGACAAATAGCACAGCAATGCCTTGTAGTAAATTTGCAAATCGCGAGCGCTTTTTTGTAGAACGGCTAGACGCCTGCACTTCGACAGCCCGCTGCAAAGTATCGGCCTTCATCCCCACTTTGCCTATTACTGCATGATGTGTGCGACGCGAAGTTTCTGGCCTTGCCGTGTGCACACTTTTGGCAGGCGGCGCAGTCTTTTTTGTTTCGACTTTGTACCGTGCTATATCAGACTTCGCAGTATGATGGTGCTTTTTTACAGCAGGAACATTCGGCGTGGCGACAGCACTATGTTTTACAGCGTCTACTGTCTTTTTCGCTACTTTGCTAGGCGTAGCCTGCTGGCGCTGTTGTACCTGTAGCCGCGGCCGCCTGTACAGCATCGCCCTATTATTTTGTTTGCGCGAAACGAATTCCATCCACCATCTCTCTTTTTATTTTTGTCTACCCACCAGGCGAACAGGCGGCTCTTGATTTATACCAAGTTCCGCCTTTGTTCGCGTATTTTACTTTTTAAGTATATATTTTAGCGTTTTGCTTGTGCACGACGAGCCAGCAGGCCGAGGCCCAAAACAGTCAGTACTACACCGCCAATAGTCGCACCGATGTTCGATTTTACTAGTTCGAAACCAGTGTTTGGTACTTTCGGCACACTAACAACTGTTAGCGTCACATCGTTGCCATCGCCACCTTTGTAAGAAATCTTAAAGGTTCCGCCTTGCGCGCTAAAGGTTGCGCCTTCGGGGAGATCCTTGAACGTACCGTCTACAGGATTAGTTCCATCTGTATTACTAATTATAGTATAGGTGTCACCCGCAGCAACCTTTGCGCCCGCTAGGTACTTAAGGTCAAGAATTGCACCGTTCAGCCTTACACCCTTTGCAACTATCTGATCATAACTATCTTTCGAAGCTACTTCTACTGCGTATGTAGCCCCAGATGCGAGAATAAGATTGTTTGTCATAGTAATCGTACCTGGGCTATTGCCTGGGGAAACTGTTCCAAAAACAGTTAGGCTACACAAAGTGCCTTGCCCTTTTAGAGTACCACCTGCTCGTACATACACGTCGCAGCGTGAACCATTCAGCACGGCTGTTTCATTTGGGAGCACTGTCACACCTTCTGTCGCTTTATCTCCATCAAGCTGTGTTGTCTTTGTCGGATACGTGACAGTATCTGCAGCACCACTAGGGGGAATATAAGTACCGTCCGCACCATCCATACGTGTTATTGTGTGCCCATTTGCTACAATTTCATTAATCTTTAGAGTGTCATTTCCCCATACACCATACTTTGCATCATCAAGCAAGGTCACCTTTGAGAAAGTTACTGTATTTGCAGGGTCCTGTCCAGCTGAACCACCGCCCATATTACACGTAAAGCCAATCATAGGGGGTTCAGTGCCTGTGCCACCTCCCAGTACAACTGGTGTTGCGATAGTCTCCGTAGTGAAGCACCCCAAGTATGCACCCTTCTGAACAACTATACTAGCCGCCCCAGATACCACAACACTTGGTCCATATACATAAGTACCACTCTGTAAAGTTAGTACACCGCCATTCATGGCAAGGTCTTCAAACATAGAACCTTGAACAATTGTAAAGCTACCGCTTTGCTCCGTCAATCTTCCATGTCGCATTTGCCGCAAGATTGAGGTCATTTTGCAAGTTCACGGTAATCCAATTAGCTAAGGGTGAACCAGCTGTCTCTACGCTCGAAAAAGCCGTCGTCACATCGTTTATTACATTATAACTACTAGGTGTACCTGTTGGTACTGTATTAAATACCAGCTTGTCGCCTACATCTGGCACAGCATTCTCTGCCCAGTTGCCTGCCGTACTAAATTTGTGGTCGCCCGTGGCATCTGTCCACGTGGCTGTTCCACCCGCGGCGTGTACCCCGCCGCCCGTTAATAAAGCTCCCGCCAGTGATACTACCGAAAGAAAGCCAACTACTCCTTTTACTCTCATATTTTCCTCATTTTTGTTTTATGTTAGTTGTGCTTATATGATAAGCATAACCAGCAAAAAAGAAACTATTTTGTGTTGTAGTTTTTGCAACTTGCAAAATACCTAGAGATCGGCGTTAGTATGCACCGCCACTACATCGTCTACGTCATCTAGCGCGTCGAGTACTTTCATAATCTTTGCCGAAGTTTCTTCGTCGCTTACTGCCATAGGCGTATTGGCTATATATTGTAGCTCGGCGTCTTCTACCTTTAGTCCTGCGGCCACTATACTAGCGCGGACCTTCATTAGTTCTTTTGCATCGGTATATACTAGTATTTCGCCGTCTTCTTCGCTAGCGTCTTCGGCACCTGCATCGAGCACTGCTAGTAACGCATCTTCGCCACTGGCCGCCACACGAATCACGCCTTTGCGCGTAAACTGAAACAACACGCTGCCTGCATCGGCAATTCGCCCACCGTTTTTTACCAGTGCAGTTTTGACTTCGGGTAGCGTGCGGTTGCGGTTATCGGTAGCGGTTTCAATTACGATGCCCACACCGCCTGGGCCATAGCCTTCATAGGTGATTTCTTCCAAGCTAGCAGCGTTTTTGTCGGCTACGCGGTCGATACTACGCTGTATATTGTCTTTGGGCATATTGGCTTGGCGGGCCTTTTCGATCGCCATCGCCAGGCTGGGGTTCATATTTGGGTCAGTGCCACTACGCGCTGCAATCGCGATTTGGTTGCCGATTCGTGTAAAAATTGCGCCACGTTTGGCGTCGTTCACACCTTTATCGCGTTTAATTTTACTCCATTTGTTATGACCTGCCATTTTGGTATCTCCCGATGATTAGACGGTTTTCTTATCTGTTATTGTACCATAAATTAGTCGATAATACTATCGCCCTTCAGGCTATGCTTGGTTTTATACCACATATACGCACAAAAGATCGCTAACCCTACGTAAAACAACACGCCTTGCCACCACGCCAAGTGTACGTCACGCTGTGCCCAGTCG
>WBZM01002018.1_pt1 | contig 13309 bp, 10 predicted proteins | sample 5204271 | NCBI WGS metagenome assembly WBZM01 (sample SAMN12344346, study PRJNA552823) | activated sludge metagenome | biome: Activated sludge suspended growth; feature: Nitrification reactor; material: Wastewater; isolation source: activated sludge from nitrification reactor of wastewater...
CGGCAGACACCACCGACGCGTATGCCGTGCAGTCGGCATACGCTCCGGCTGGCGGGGGCGGGACCTACGCTGTTGGCATGCCTACGAGCGTCACTTTCGCCCAGCACGGAGAAGGGATCGGCAACGCGGCAGCGGTGATCCGCGCCAATGCGGTCAGCGCGGGCCTGAACACCCCTGTCCCCTCGTGTCCGGGGTGGACGGTTGTCGACCTGGTGCTGCACGTCGGACTGGCCCACCGCTGGGCCGTGGCCATCCTGCACGGCACCCCACGCGAGCAGTGGCCCACGGAGGAGTCGGCGCGAGCCGAAGGGCTGGCCAGCGGTGACGTGCTGGATTGGTTCGACGACGGGATGGCCCACCTGCTGCACGTGCTGGCCAGCTCGCCCGAGGACCTGCGGGCGTTCTTCTTCCTCAAGGATGCGCCGCGCCCGCGCGAAGCCTGGGCCCGGCGGCAGTGTCACGAGACGACCATCCACGCAGTCGACGCGATGGCAGCCCGGCTGGGCCAGTTGCCCAACGCTGCACAGACCTGGATCTCGCCGGAGCTCTCCGCCGACGGGATCGACGAGCTGCTCATGGGGTTCGTGCCGCGCAAGAGCGGGCAGCTGCGGACCGAAGCCGACGAGGACCCTCTCACGCTCCTCGTGCGGGCCACCGACGTCGACCGTGCCTGGACGCTGCGGCTGTCCGCCGAACCCGTGGTGACGACGACCGGCACCCGGGCGCAGGAGGAGGCACACGGCATACCGGATGTCGCGTGGGAGGGGACGGCAACCGGGCTCTACCTCGGACTGTGGAACCGCGGCGACGAGTTCTCCGAGACTGGGCAGCCCTCGCTGGCCCACCGGTGGCGGCGCGACCAGAAGATCGAGTGGAGCTGACCCCGCGAATCCGCTAGTCCCCCAAGTGCGCTCGCGCGAAGTCCAGCGACTCGCGCAGGTCCTCGGTCCGCTGGACGTCGGTGTGCTTGCGGGTGCCGACCTCGACGACGACGTCACCGGCGAACCCGGCACCGGGCAGCAACTGGAGGAACTCCGCGCAGGGCTGGCTCCCGCGTCCAGGGACCAGGTGCTCGTCGCGGACCGATCCGGAGCCGTCGGCGAGGTGAACGTGGACCAACCGCTCGCCGAGGTCTGCCGCCATGGCGAGCGCGTCTGAGCCAGCGGTCGCCGTGTGTGACAGGTCGAGAGTCACGTGGTCGTAGGTCATCGGCACCGGATCCCAGTGCGGCAAGTAGGCCTGTAGGTCTCGGCCCCGCGCCCGCCAGGGGAACATGTTTTCCACCGCCAGCCGGATCCCCGTCTCGGCCTCGCGCTGGGCCACCCCATCGACGAACTCGGTGGCGTATTCCTTCTGCCAGCGGAACGGCGGGTGCAGGACGACTGTCGGCGCATCCAGGTCGTGGGCCATCTCGATGGAGCGGTCGATCTTGGTCCAGGGGTCCGGCCCCCAGACCCGTTGCGTGATGAGCAGGGTGGGCGCGTGGACCGAGAGGACCGGTATGCCGTAGTGCTTGGACAACGCCCGCAACGCGCCGGCCTCTTGGGACACGACGTCGGTCCAGACCATGACCTCGATGCCGTCGTAGCCGAGCCGGGAGGCCAGCTCGAAGGCAGTCGCACAGGTGCCGGGATAGACCGAGGCGGTCGACAGCGTGACCCGGATGTGCATGGCCTCATTGTGACCGCCTGACCACCCGCGCGGACACCAGCGGTCCACGCAGCGGTCGGAGGACGCTGAGGGGTCGGGCGGCTCGGGTTTGCCTCCTCGCAAGTCGGGGTCGCCGCCGACACGACGAACGAGGCAGCCGCGCGGCGCGATTAGAGTTACGCCGTGCCTGAAGCTCCACTGGACCTGGCTCGCACCTGGGTCGAGTTCACCGATCCGGACAACCCCCGCCAGCGCTTCCGGTGTGACCTCACCTGGCTGACCTCGCGGTGGACCTGCGTCTATGGCACGGCCTGCCGCGGCCTCTACGCTGACCGTCCCGACGACGGTTGTTGCACGTTGGGGGCACACTTCACCGAGAAGGCCGACTACGAGCGCGTCCGGGATGCCGCCGCGACCCTCGGGCCCGACGAGTGGCAGTTCCGCGACGTCGCGTATGCCGGTGGGTCGATGTCCCGAGGCAACTGGACGCAGCGGGAGGAGACGGCCCGCAAGACCAAGGTCGTCGACGGTGCCTGCATCTTCCTCAACCGGCCGGGCTTCCCGGCCGGAGCCGGGTGCGCCCTGCACCAACGGGCGGTCCTCGACGGGGTCAAGCCGCACGAGGTCAAGCCCGAGGTGTGTTGGCAGTTGCCGATCCGACGGTCCTATCGGACGGTCGAGCTGCCCGACGGCACCGACTATTTGGAGATCACCATCACCGAGTTCGACCGGCGCGGGTGGGGCCCGGGCGGACACGACCTCGATTGGTACTGCTCGGGCAGTCCCGACGCCCACATCGGCCTGGAGCCGGTCTTCCGCAACAACCGCGACGAGCTTGTCGAGCTCATGGGTGAGGCGGCCTATGACCAACTCGTGGTGAGGTGCACGGCATACCTGCGCAGCGTCAACGCGGCCCACCGCGGAGCCGGGCGGGCGATGCTTCCCTTGCTCGTCCACCCGGCCACCTTGCTCGCCCAGGCCCGCCGCCAGACGCGACGCAAGCCGGTGGCGGCCAAGAGCAAGACGATCGACGCCGACGGGGCGATCCGCAGCCCGAACATCTGGGGCGCACCGGAGGTTTACGAGATCGAAAACCGAGCCACCGACCGCGCGGGGCTGGTGTGCGCGAGCATGCTTGCGCTCGCCGGGCGCACGGACTGGTCGGGGTCGACGGTCCTCGACATCGGGTGCGGCGCCGGGTTCCACTTGCCGCACTACGCCCAGACCGCGACTTCGGTCATCGGCGTCGAGCCGCACGCGCCGCTCATGGCGCTGGCTCAGGAGCGCACGGCTGGGCTTGAGAACGTGTCAGTGCGGTTGGCTTCGGCGCAGGCCACGGGTTTGGTGGACGGGTCCGTCGACGTTGCGATCGCGCGGTTGGCCTACTTCTTCGGGCCAGGTTGTGAGCCCGGGCTAGTGGAGCTGACCCGGATCATGCGGCCCGGCGGGATCGGCTTTGTTATTGATGTCGACGCGTCTCGATCGACGTTTGGGGCGTGGTTCCGAGGATCGCTGCCTGACTACGATCCCGCTGCGGTGGAACGGTTCTGGCGTCGGCAAGGGTGGGTGCAGGAGCGACTCGAGGTGGCCTGGGAGATGACCTCACGGGCCGACTTCGAGGCCGTCGTGCGGCTCGAGTTTGCGCCGACGTATGCCGGTCGCATCCTCGCCGAGGACCCCGACCGGACCGGGATCGACTACGCCCTCAACCTGTGGTGGCGCCGCTTCTGAGTCGCTCGGCCAGGTCGCGCGCGTCGTCATCGGAGAGGCCGCTGGCCCGATCGGTGACGGCTCCTCGGGACTCCTCCCAGGCCAACGCGTCGGCGAGGGTCTGCGCGAGGGGCCGCGGGTGCAGGCCCACGGCGCGAGCGGGTGCTTCGGCGCGAGCCATGAACCCGGCATACTCCGGCAGCGGCAACCACATCGGCAGGGAACGCTCCCCAGACCAGTGCTGAATTCCTTGCGCGACAAGCCAATCCGGGTCGGCCCGCAGGACTTGACCCTGATGACCCGCCACGGCCCTGGCAACGGCGAGGTGCTCGGGAAGCGACATCATCTCGCCCACCGCATCGACGATGCCTGCAGTGCGCCGCTCGCAGCAGTCGACCAACCACCCAGCCAGGTCGCGAACGTCGATGACCTGGGTGGCGAGGCCTGGGACGTCGGGGACGACGACTGCGCCATCAGGTGTGCCGGGGTGGGCAAACCGCCACGGCCAGTAGCCGCTTCGGCTCGACTCGTCGCCCGGGCCGCCGATCAGGCCGGCGCGCGCGATGAGCGTGCGATCGGCGCCGAACCCCGCCAGCGCGGCCTGCTCACAGGCCACCTTCGCCTCGCCATAGACCTCCGGGCCCTGCATCAGGTCGGTGTCGATGGGCGGCAGGAGCGGGTCGGTGGTGGTCCCGCCGGGGGTGTCGTTCGCGGCATACACACTCGCCGAGGAGACGAGCGCGAAGTATGCCGCCCGCTCATTGAGCGCGGAAGCGGCACCGCGGACGTGGCCCGGGTGGCGGGTCACGTCGATGACCGCGTCCCACTCGCCGGGGACGGCGGCATACGTATCGGGGGTGTCGCGGGTGTCGGGGGTGTCGGGGGTGTCGCGGTCGGCGACGACGAGGCGGACACCGGGCGGGACGGAGCCCGAGGTGCCGCGGGCGAGGGCGGTGACGGAGTGCCCGCGTTCGACGGCGATGCCGGCGATCTGGCCGCCCAACCAGGCGGTGCCGCCAAGAAGAAGCAGTCTCATGTTCTAAGTGCAGGTCGGCAGCGGGCGTGGCGCAAGGGTCGTTCGCCGAACGCGCAACGAACACCTGGCCGAATTGCCCGCGCTGTCCCGAATTCCTCACACCCGCCGATGGTTTCGCGCCCCGCGAGGCCCGACCCGCCCGAAACCCTCACACCCGCCGACAACTTCGTCGGCGACCAGGCCCGATCCACCCGAAAACCTCACACCCACCGATGACTTCGGGCCCACGCCGACCGGATCGGCCCGAAACCCTCACACCCGCGCGCGTTTTCTCCATTGGCCCGGACCCCCTGTCCCATTGGCCCGGGCCCACTGTCGGTGCTGGCCCCTACGGTCAAGGTCATGGCAACGAACAACGCGGTGCGCGCCCGCGAGCGAGGCACGGCATACCGGTGCTCAGAGTGCGGGTGGAGCACGCTCAAGTGGGTGGGCCGGTGCGGCGAGTGCCAGGCGTGGGGGACGGTGGCCGAGGTCGGCGACGGCCGACCGCGCACGACGGCCCCTGCCCGAGTAGTGCCGCCGCCGTCCCGGATCGGGGACGTCGACCGCGAAGCTGCGGTGGCGAGGCCGACCGGCGTCGGGGAGTTCGATCGCGTGCTCGGCGGCGGGTTGGTGCCCGGCGCGGTCATCCTCGTCGCGGGCGAGCCCGGGATCGGCAAGTCCACGCTGCTGCTCGACGTGGCGGCCCGGGCGGCCAGATCCGGTCGCAACGTCCTCTATGTCAGCGGCGAGGAATCCGCCGCCCAGGTCCGGCTGCGGGCAGAGCGGATCGAGGCGATGGCCTCGACCCTCTACCTCGCCGCCGAGACCGACCTCGGCACCGTGCTCGGCCAGATCGACTCGATCAACCCCGACCTCGTCGTCGTCGACTCCGTGCAGACGGTCGCGAGCGCCCAGGTCGAAGGCGCCGCCGGCAATGTCGCCCAGGTCCGCGAGGTGGCCGCCAGCCTCATCCACGTCGCGAAATCCCGGGGTATCGCCGTCCTGCTCGTCGGGCATGTCACCAAGGACGGGTCGATCGCCGGGCCCCGCCTGCTAGAGCACCTCGTCGACGTCGTGGTCCAGTTCGAGGGCGAACGCCACTCTCGGCTCCGCCTGGTCCGGGCCGCGAAGAACCGTTACGGCCCGACCGATGAGGTCGGATGCTTCGACCTGTCGGACGTCGGCATCGTCGGGCTGCCCGACCCGAGTGGGCTGTTCCTGTCCAGTCGCGACGCCGCAGTCCCCGGCACGTGCGTCACGGTCACCCTCGAAGGCCGTCGGCCCCTCGTCGCCGAGATCCAGTCGCTCGTCACCGCATCGACGCTGCCAACTCCCCGCCGCGCGACCCACGGCCTGGACGCCTCCCGGATCGCGATGATCCTCGCCGTGCTCCAGCAACGGGCGGGGGCGACGATCGGGGGCCAAGACGCCTATGTCGCCACCGTCGGCGGGGTCAAGGTCACCGAGCCTGCCGCCGATCTGGCCATCGCGCTCGCGGTCGCCTCGGCCGTCCGTGACGAACCGTTCCCGTCTGACGGCATCGCCTTCGGCGAGATCGGCCTCGCGGGTGAGATCCGGTCCGTCTCCGGTATGCCGCGCCGCCTGGCCGAGGCAGCCCGGCTCGGCTTCAAGCGGGCTTGGGTCCCCCCGGGGGTGGCGGGCAGCGGACCGGTGCCGGACGGCATACGGGTCATCGAGGTCCGGCAGGTGTGGGAGGCGGTGGGCCGGGCCCTCAGCGCGCCGACCCGGTGACGGCCGCGAGACGGCCGCTACACGACCGCAGGACGACCGCGAGACGACCGCGGGACAGCCAGTCGCGCGGACATCCCCACCGGCGAGGCAGTCCTCCACCAGATGGCCGAGTCCTCCCGACCGCACGACCGAGCCGGATGCACCCACCGCCGACTAGACTCCGCACCGTGGAACGCTCCGACGACGACCTGCTCATCGCGACGCTTGCTGCAGTCGCGCCGGGCACGGAGTTGCGGGACGGCCTTGAGCGGATCCTGCGCAGCGGCACGGGTGCCCTCATCGTCATCGGCAGCGACAAGTCCGTCGAGGCGTTGTGCTCCGGCGGCTTCCGGATCGACGCCGAGTTCTCGGCGACCCGGCTTCGTGAACTGACCAAGATGGACGGGGCCGTCGTCATCGACAAGGACATCGCCAAGATCGTCCGGGCCAACACCCAGCTCGTCCCCGATTCGCGCATCGAGACCTCCGAGTCGGGCACGCGCCACCGCACCGCCGAGCGCGTCGCCAAGCAGACCGGACTGCCGGTCATCTCGGTGAGCAAGTCGATGCAAACCATCGCGCTCTACGTCGGCGGGCGTCGGCACGTCGTCGAGAACTCCGCGAGCATCCTGTCCCGCGCCAACCAGGCCCTGCAGACCCTGGAGCGCTATAAGGGCCGCCTTGACGAGGTGACCGGCACCCTGTCGGCACTGGAGATCGAGGACCTGGTCACCGTCCGCGACGTCGCCGCCGTCCTGCAGCGCCTCGAAATGGTCCGGCGGATCAGCGAAGAGATCCACGGGTATGCCGTGGAACTCGGCACCGACGGTCGCCTGCTCAGCTTGCAGTTGGAGGAACTCGTCGGCGGGCTCGGCAACGACCGCGAGTTGGTGATCCGCGACTACCTGCCGCTCGGTAAGGGGGTCAAGACCGTCGACGCTGCGATGTCCGACCTCGTGGGCCTGTCGGCGACCGAGCTGCTCGACCTCGCGGCCGGTGCCCGGGCGGTCGGTTTCGCCGGTCCGTCAGACGGTTTGGACACGTCAGTGTCGCCTCGCGGCTACCGGCTGCTCACGCGGGTTCCCCGGCTCCCGGGCGCGATCATCGACCGGCTGGTCGAGCACTTCGACTCGCTCCAGCGACTGCTCGCCGCCAACATCGATGACCTTATGGCCGTCGAGGGAGTCGGCGAGAGCCGGGCCCGTGCGGTCCGCGAAGGTCTCTCCCGGATGGCCGAGTCGAGCATCCTCGAGCGCTACGTCTGACGGACAGCGTGCTGCCCGCCGCCGGCTCCACGCCCGCCGGATTCCCTTCCCGACTGCGACCGGTGCCGGGCCAACGCCCCTCGCCGTCCCGCCTCGCCGCCATGCACGCTGCCATCCTCCCCTGGTATGCCGTCCACGCCCGGCCACTGCCCTGGCGGGCTCCGGGGACGAGCGCCTGGGGAATTTTCGTCAGCGAGGTCATGGCCCAACAGACGCCGGTGGCACGGGTCGAGCCGGTCTGGCTCACGTGGATGGCCCGTTGGCCGACGCCGGCCGCGCTCGCCGCCGACCCACCAGGTGAGGCCGTGCGGGCGTGGGGGCGGCTGGGCTACCCCCGCCGCGCCTTGCGCCTGCACGAAGCCGCCCGAGCCATGGTGCAGCGGCACGGTGGGCAGGTCCCGACACAACACGCCGACCTGTTGGCCCTTCCAGGGGTCGGCTCCTATACCGCCGCCGCGGTCGCCTGCTTCGCGCACGGCATACCTCTGACCGTGGTCGACACCAACGTCCGACGCGTGCTCGCTCGGGCGCTCACCGGGACCGCGCTCGCCGCGCCCGCCCTCACCACCGCGGAGACCGCCCTGGCGACCACGGCGATGCCGACCGACCGGGAGGACGCCCTGCTGTGGAACGTCGCGGTCATGGAGCTCGGCGCCCTGGTGTGCACCGCCCGCACCCCCCACTGCCCAGCGTGTCCGATCCGCGCGACGTGCGCCTGGCAGGCTGCGGGTGCACCACCGCCAAGCGGCCCGACCCGACGAGGACAGGCCTGGGATGGCACCGACCGTCAGGCCCGCGGCGCCCTCCTGCAGGTCCTGCGGGACGCGACGACACCCGTCACCGAGCCGACCTTGGCGGCCGCGTGGCCGGACCAGGCGCAGCGGGCCCGCTGCCTGGACGGCCTCATCGCCGATGGGCTGGTCGAGCCCTTGTCGAAGGGTCGCCACCGGCTCCCGGGAACGACCACCCACTGAGCGAGCGGCCCGTTCGGCCGAATCAGCGCCTCGCCCCACTCCCGCGCTGGGGCGAAGGCAACTACGGTGGGGCTCTCGGTCCCACTCTCCCGGTCCGGAGGACAACGCGCGCATGGGTCGTCACGAATCCGACACCACCACGGCACGCCCCCGGTGGCTGATCCCTGTCCTCGCTCTGGCAGTTGTCATCGGCGGCGTCGGCACCTGGTGGACGCTCGCCCGATCAGGCAGTGGCTCAACCTCTGGCGCTGCGGGCACGGTCTCCGCGTCTCAGCTGCCGACCGGCGCCTCGTGCAGCGCCCCCACAACGATCCAGGTCTCGGTCGCCGGTCCGCTGGTGAGCGCCGTCAAGACGGCCGCCGGTCTCGCCCAGGCGTCCGGAGCCTGCGCCACGTATGCCGTGACCGCCGAAGCAGCCCCGGTCACCGCAGCCTCGCTCGCGGCAGGCAAGGGACCGAACGTCTGGATCCCCGATTCGTCTGCGTGGGTCAACGACGTGACGAGCAAAGCCCCCAATGCGATCACCACCGGACCCGCCGTCGCGCTCTCACCCCTGGTTCTCGCGCTCCCCAAGAGCCTGGCTGGATCGGTGACCACGGCACCGTCGTGGGCCGAACTCGTGGCGTTCAAGGTCCCCGTGCTTTTCGCCGACCCCACCGCCAGCACCAGTTCGCGACTGGCCCTCAGCGCCGCGTATGCCGCCCTCGGCACCTCATCCGAAGCCCGGATCGCCCTCGGTGCAGCAATGATCCGGCTGAGCCGGACCAAGGTCGCCTCCGACGATCTGCTCTATCAGCGGGCCGAATCCGGTGCGACCCCGGTGGTGGCCTTCCCGGCGGAGGAGGCCGCGGTCGCGGCATACAACGCAGCTCACCCGGGCACCCCGTTGGCGGTGACCATCCCCTCGGATGGGACGAGCCCCTTCGACCACCCCTACCTCACCGTCGGCACGCCACCGGCTGCCGTCAAAGCCGGCGCCGATGCGCTTCTGGCCGCCCTGCAGAGCGATGCGGGCAAGGCGGCCGTTGTGGCGGCCGGTTTCCGGGCCGGGCTCACCGACGCCACCGCCAAGGTCGCCCAGGTCATCGGCGGGGCTCCGACCTACCTCCCGCCGCCACCCGCCGAAGCCGTGGCTGCCCTGCAGCGCTCGTGGGCGGCCGTCGGCACAGAGATGCGGATGCTCGCCGTCGTCGACACGTCCGGGTCGATGAAAGACCCTGCGGGAGCCAGCACCCGCATGGCCCTAGCTCACCAGGCCGGGCTCGTTGCCCTCTCGGCGTTCCCGCCCGGATCGGTCATCGGGCTATGGCGGTTCGGCTATCAACTGGGCGGACCGACCCAGGACTGGCAAGTGATGGTCCCGCAGCGCGGGCTCAACGACGTCACTGGCGGCAAAGACCAACGGACCCTGCTCGTGGAGGGATTCGCCAAGCTCGCCGCCAGGCCAGGGGGCAGCACGGGCCTCTACGACACGATCCTGGCCGCCTATGAGCAAGCCAAGGCAGGCTATGACCCGACCCGGGTCAACTCGGTCGTGTTGCTCACCGACGGCAAGAACGAGGACCCTCGGTCGATCACCCTCGACGACCTGCTGGCCAAACTGGCCGCCGCCAAAGACCCCGCCAAGCCCATCGTCGTCATCACGGTGGCGATCGGGCCGGATGCCGATGCCGCCACGCTCCAACGGGTCACCCAGGTGACGGGCGGGCGGTCCTACACCGCGACCGCTCCTGAGCAGATCACTGGCGTGTTCGTCGACGCGCTCCTCAACCGGTCCTGACGGACCTCAGCCCAGCCAACGCCGCCACGGCCCGCTCGAACACCTCGTCCGGGCTGCCCACGACGCTCACCGTCACACCCGGCTCGTCCTGCGCGAGCGGCTCCATGCTCGCCAGTTGGCTCTCCAGGAGGTTTGGCGGCATGAAGTGGTCGCGTCGCGCCTCGATCCGGTTGCGGAGCACCTCTGCCGTGCCATGCACGTGGATGAGGACCAGACTCGGGTCGCCCGCGCGCAGGATCTCGCGGTAGCGCCGCCGCAGCGCCGAGCAGGACAGCACGACCGGTATGCCGCTCGCGGCCCGCTCGGCCAGGACGCCCGCCAGGGCACCCAGCCAGGGCAACCGATCCTCATCGGTGAGCGGGATGCCGGCGGACATCTTGGCAACATTCTCGGCCGGGTGGAACTCGTCCCCTTCGACAAACTCCCGGCCCAGGCGCGCGGCCAGACGCGCGGCCACCGTCGACTTGCCCGAGCCAGACACCCCGATGACGACGACGGAGGGGAGTGTCACCTCCCGGGGCTGGACCATGCGGCATACCGTATGCCGCCCACCCCCGCCCATCCGCGAAGGTTGCCGTCCGTTGCCACGCGCCCAGGCAACCTCGGCGTGGGAGCCGGGCGGCACGGCATACGGCGGGGGCGGGTCCCCAGTGGCAACCGACGGCAACCGGTAGCCGTGGCGGCCGAGCCGGAGTGGACTGGTCTGGACACGAAGCCACGGCCAGCCGCAGCCCCGAACGCGCAGGAGTCACCGATGACCTCCATCCCCGACGTCGCCCGAGTCCTTGTCGACTTTCAGCCCGAACACCAGTTCTTCGTCGGCATCGACTCGGACGGCTGCGCGATGGACGCGATGGACATCAAGCACCAGGAATGCTTCACGCCGTGCTACATCAAGCACTGGGGGCTGCAGCCAATCTCGACGCTGGCCCGGCAGACGGCCCTGTTTGTCAACCTCGGCTCGGTGACCCGGGGCCTGAATCGGTGGCTGGCACTGCGCCAGGTGCTCGACCTGCTGCGCGACCGGGTCGACGTGGCCGAGCGCGGCGTCGTCATCCCCGACTACCCCGAGCTGACCCAGTTCATCGAGAGCGAATACCCGCTGACCGACAAGGGAATCGCGGCGTTCGCGGCGGCATACCCCTCCGAGACGATCCACCAAGCGATCGCGTGGGGCGACGCGGTCAATGCCGCGATCGCGGACATGGTGCGCGGGTGCGGGCCGTTCCCGGGCGTCCGTGCGGCCTTCGAGGCGATGCAGGCCGATGTCGACTGCATGACCGTGTCGGCGACGCCGCTGCACGCGCTGGAATATGAATGGGCCGCGCACGGTCTGGCGCCCTACATGAAGGTCATCGCCGGCCAGGAGATGGGCAGCAAGGCCGAGCACGTCGAGTATGCCGCGAAGGGAAAGTACGCGGACGACAAGATCCTGCTCATCGGCGACGCCCCCGGCGACCGCGACGCTGCCGCGAAGGTGGGGTGTCTCTACTACCCGATCCTCCCCGGTGACGAGGCCGGCTCGTGGCGCCGGTTCACCGCCGAGGCGCTGCCGAAGTTCCTCGACGGCAGCTTCGCCGGCGACTATCAGCGCCGACTTATCGACGAGTTCAACGCCACATTGCCCGGCGAGGTCCCCTGGGAGACCCGCTCGGGCGTCACGACCATCACCATGCCTCAGGTCAAGTGAAAGGGACCCACTGACATGCCCACCCTCGTCGACCTCACCGCCGCTCCCTACCACCTCGACGCCGACCAGATCGCCTGGGTCGAGCAGACCTTGGCCTCGATGACCCTCGACGAGCAGGTCGGGCAGCTGTTCACCAACCTGTTCTTCTTCGGCGAGGACAGCTTCTCGGGCAACGCCTACACCGCCGAGCAGATCATCGAGAAGTTCCACATCGGGCTGGCCCGCTATCACGGCGGCGACGCGGCGGCCGTGCAGGGCCTGCTCAACCGGCTGCAGGGCGCGTCCAAGATCCCCATGCTCGTCGCCGCCAACTGCGACTCCGGCGGCAACGGCGCGATGACCGACGGCACCCACGTCGCCTCGGGCGCCCAGACCGAAGCGTCCGGCTCGACCGAGGTCGCCTTCAACGCCGGCTTTGTCTCCGGGCGGGAGATGCGGGCCATCGGCGTCAACCTCAACTTCGACCCCTGCGTCGATGTCCTGCAGAACTGGCGCAACACCATCGTCAACACCCGCGCCTACGGCACGAACGCCGCCGACGTCATCCGCTACACGATCCCGTTCGTCCAGGGGCAGCGCGAGTCCGGCGTGCTCACCTGCATCAAGCACTGGCCCGGCGACGGCACCGAGGAGCGCGACCAGCATCTCGTCCTGGGCGTCAACGAGCTCACCCCTGCCGAGTGGGAGGCCAGCTTCGGCGAGGTCTATCGAGCCCACATCGCCAACGGTGTCGAGATGGTGATGGCAGGGCACATCGCCCTGCCGCACTACCAACAGCAGCTCAACCCGGCGCTGACCGACGCCGACATCCTCCCGGCCACCCTGGCCGAGGAACTCATCAACGGGCTGCTCAAGACCCAGCTGGGCTTCAACGGGGCCGTCATCACCGACGCGTCACACATGCTCGGCATGACGTCGGCGATGCGCCGCGAGGACTACGTCCCCCAGGCCATCGCCGCCGGCTGCGACGCGTTCCTCTTCTTCAACGACCTGCAGGAGGACTTCGGCTTCATGAAGGCCGGCATCGAGCGCGGGATCATCACGAAGGAGCGTCTCGACGACGCCAACCGGCGCATCCTCGGGCTCAAGGCCAAGCTCAACCTGCACCTCCAGCAGGCCGCCGACACGTTGCTGCGCACGCCCGAGGACCTCGCCGTCGTCGGCTGCGAGGAGCACCTGGCCATGCGGGCCGACGCCGCGGACCGAGGCATCACGCTGGTCAAGAACACCCTGGACCAGCTGCCGCTCAACCCCCGCGACCACCGCCGGATCCGGCTCTATCACCTCACCGGCGAGCAGGGCGGCATCATGGCAGCCTCCGACGCCACGGTGCAGACCTACCTCCGGCTGCTCACCGAGCGCGGCTACGAGGTGACCGTCAACGACGGCACGAGCCGAGTCAAGGGCTCGACCCTGGCCTACCGTCGCGAGGTCGATGCGGCGCTCATCGTCGCCGAGGTCGTCGGTTACGGCGCGCAGAACAACTACCGG
>WBZM01003086.1_pt1 | contig 13305 bp, 13 predicted proteins | sample 5204271 | NCBI WGS metagenome assembly WBZM01 (sample SAMN12344346, study PRJNA552823) | activated sludge metagenome | biome: Activated sludge suspended growth; feature: Nitrification reactor; material: Wastewater; isolation source: activated sludge from nitrification reactor of wastewater...
ATCGAGGCCTTGATCCCGGTGTCGAGGGCAACCACATGCGGTCCCTGACCGTCATGTTCGATCGGCGCTTCGGGCGTCACCCTGGAAGCGAAGTCGGAGCCCGCCATTGACGGCTCCTCCCCGATTCGCCCCTGAGCCTCTTCGGGGTTGACTGATCCGGGGAAAATCCCGCCCTTCATCGCGCCGCGGTCCCTGATGTGTCGGACCAGAGCCCTGGTGTTCACTCCGGTCAGCGCCCAGACGCCGTTTGCCTCGAGCCAGTCGAGCCATCCGCCCTCGGCAGTCGCGGCATCGTCGTTGTTTCTCGCGTCGCGCATGATCACCCCACGGGCGTGCGCACGGCCAGACTCCATCGCCTGCGGGCTGACTCCGTAATTGCCGATCATCGGGTAGGTGAAAGTGATGATCTGGCCGGCGTACGAGGGGTCAGTGACCGCCTCCTGATAGCCGGTCATTGCTGTGTTGAAGACGACCTCGCCGACGCCACCTTCCGCGGCACCACAGAGGAAACCGTCAAAACGGCTGCCGTCTTCGAGGAGGACGTATCCGGGTTCAGGATGGCTCATGCGACTCCCAGGCTGAAGGAACGAAGGCGATATGCGACCTGGCCGTCGGCCAGCGTGACCATTACCCGGCTGCGAAGGGTTTCTCCGGCACACCAGGAATTCTGCGAACGGCTTTCATAGCCGTCTTCTCCGACCACCCACTCGGCTTCGAGGTCGACCAGGCAGAGATTCGCCCGGTTTCCTTCGGCCAGTGAGAAAGGCTCGATCCCGAAGGGACCGCCGCCACAGCCGAGCTTCTCGACCAGGAGATCAAGCTCGATCCGGCCCGGCAGTACGAGGTTCGTGTAGATCGAGGAGAAGGCAGTCTCGAGGCCGGTCACGCCCATGTTGGCCGCCTCGTAGGGAACCTCTTTCTCGTGGACCGCATGCGGGGCGTGATCGGTAGCGATGCAGTCGATGGTTCCGTCGATCAGGGCGTCGATCAGGGCCTGGCGGTCGGCCTCTGTCCGCAGTGGCGGGTTCATCTTGTAGCGAGATGCGTCCAGGGTGCGGACTGCCTCGTCCGTCAGGCAGAGGTGATGCGGACTGACCTCGCAGGTAATGTCGATCCCTTCGGCTTTGGCCAGCCGGATCTGCTGGATGGATTCCCTGGCCGAGAGATGCTGGATCTGGATCTTTCCGCCTTCATATCCGGCGATCGCCGCGTCGCGGGCGATCATCACCGACTCGGAAATCGAGGGCACGCCCCGGAGCCCGAGTTCAGCCGAGACCGCGCCTTCATGCATGACCCCGGCACCCGAAAGTTCAACGTCCTCCTGATGGAGAGCGATCCGGCCGCCGACCATCCGCTGGTACTGCAGAGCCCGCCGCAGGATCCTCGGGCTCTCAATCGGAACTCCGTCGTCGGTGAAGCCGACCGCACCGGCCTGCCGGAGTTCGGCCATGTCGGTCAGCTCCTCGCCCTTCATGCCGTGGGTCACGGTGGCCAGAAAACCGACCGGCACAGAGGCGACCTTCGACGCTCGATCCCGGAGCGACTCGATCTGCTCGGGAGTCGAAACCGTCGGGGAAGTGTTGGCCATTGCGAGCACCCCGGCGTAACCACCTGCGGCTGCCGAGCGGGTACCTGTCTCCAGGTCTTCCTTGTACTCCTGGCCCGGGGTCCGGAAGTGAACATGCGGGTCGAAGAAAGCCGGGAACACGTGGAGCCCTCCGGCTTCGATCACTTCCGTGCCTTCCCCGGGCTCGAGCGAGCCGGGCTCCCCCAGCCTGGAGATAGTGCCGTCCTCGACCAACAGGTCATGAAGGCCGTCAACCCCGGAGGCCGGGTCAAGGAGTGTCGCGCCCCGGATCAGCAGGGTCGCCGCGGGTCCTTCACGCTGAATCATCGGTTCGGGCAGGGGGCCTACCCGGCTGTCGTACTCGGGCAGCTCGTCGATCACTTCGTTCATGCGGGCTCTCCGATCGGCACCGGTGCCTCAGCGCTCTCGCGATGGTCGCCGTGGGCAAGCAGTTCGAACAGGATCGCCATTCGCATGGCCAGCCCCGATGCGACCTGATCGGCGATCAGGCAACGATCCGAGTCGATCACATCGCCGCCGATCTCGACCCCCCGGTTGACCGGACCGGGATGCATGACCAGCTGCCGCGGGGTGAGTCGCCGGCTGTTGATCTGGAACAGGCGCGCATATTCCCGAATCGACGGAACGAAGCTTTCCTTCATCCGTTCCCGCTGCATCCTCAGGGAGTAGACGACATCAGCTTCCTCGATCTCGTCCAGTGAGTAACGGACCTCGCAGCCCGATTCCTCTATCCGTCGAGGGATCAGGGTCGGCGGTCCGGCCACCGTGACCTCTGCCCCCATCTTCGAAAAAGCCTGGATGTTGGACCGGGCGACCCTGCTGTGGAGCACATCACCGACGATCCAGATCTTCCGTCCCTCGACCGAGCCGATCCGCTGCCTCAGGGCCAGCAGGTCAAGCAGGGCCTGGCTGGGATGCTGGCGCATGCCGTCCCCCGCGTTCACGACTGCGGCATCCACCCAGTTGGTGAGCATGTCCGCTGCGCCCGCCTGCGGGTGCCGGATCACGATCGCAGCCGGGTCGTAGGCCGAGAGAGTCTCGACCGTGTCCTTCAGGGACTCGCCTTTCTCGACAGAAGAGCCGGAGGCCTTGACCGACACCACGTCCGCAGAGAGGCGCTTGGCAGCGAGTTCGAAAGATGACGAGGTCCGGGTGCTCGCTTCGTAAAAGAGAGTGACCACCGTGCGTCCCCGCAGGGCGGGAACCTTCTTGATGTCGCGCTTCGAGACCTCGGCGAAGCTTTCGGCCCGGTCGAGCAGGCCCTCGATCTCTTCCTGGTCGAGATCGTCAATGCTGATCAGGTGTTTCATTCGACAACCTCCACGGGAGAGAGAATCGCGACGAGGTCCTCCCCGTCGGTTTCACGCAGCCGGACCGAGACCTGTTCCGAGCGTGATGTGGGCAGGTTCTTCCCGACGTAGTCTGGACGGATCGGCAGTTCCCGGTGGCCCCGGTCGCAGAGCACAGCAAGCTGGATGCGGGCCGGGCGGCCGTAGTCGAAGAGGGCCTCGATCGCTGCCCGGACTGTCCTTCCGGTGAACAGAACGTCGTCGACCAGCACAACCGTCAGGTCGGCCAGTGAAAAGTCAAGCCTGGTCGAATGGACCACAGGCTGGTAGTCGGGCCCGCGGATGCCGATGTCATCCCGGTAGAAGGAAATGTCGATCTCACCGAGAGGCGGCTTCGAACCGGCGAGTTCGCCGATGATGGTCGTAAGCCGCTCGGCGAGGTGTACTCCGCCGGTATGGATGCCGACGATTGCGAGGTCTGAGACGTCGGGATTTTTCTCGACGATTTCGTGAGCTATGCGACGGAGCGTGCGCTCGACGTCGTTTGCTTCCAGCACTACCTTCTCGTTCAAAGTCACCTTCCCGGCCTCACAGGACCGCGGTTAAAGGAACGTGGCTGAAGATAGCAGCCCCCTCCGACGTTGACCTACCCGGAAGTCTGCGGGGGGGCTTTCTTTGCTCCCTTGGGGATCAGGGTTGGCTCTCCCCTCTCTGGAAACGGGATCTCCACTACGTCGAAGTCACGGGGGGCGAAGGTCTCCGGGAACACCTCGCGGGCTTCCTCGAGGGCCTTGCCGACGTGGTATCGGGAGGAAATGTGAACCAGGGCGAGCATCTTCACGCCAGCTTCCGCTGCGACTTCGGCAGCCTCCACCCCGGTCGAATGTCCGGTCTCCCTCGCACGCTCCTGATCCTCGACCATGAAGCTAGCGTCGTGCACCAGAAGGTCGGCTTCCCTGGCTGCTTCTATCGTTGCCCGGCAAGGGCCCGTGTCACCGGTGATCGCGACCGCACGTCCCAGACGGTCCTCCCCCATCACCTGGTCAGGTCGGACCTTGCCGTCCGTTCCGTCGACGATCTCGCCGTCCTGCAGCGCCTTGAATGACGGGCCTGGCGCCACGCCCAGCCGCTCGGCCTCTTCCGGATCGAACCGCCCGGGGCGATCGTCTTCCAGCATCGCGTAACCGAGGGCCCTGGTCCGGTGTTCCACCGGGAAGGCCTCCATCTCGTAGTCGACGTGGGGAACCACATCTCCGGGTTCGAGTTCTTCAACTTCGAGATGGAAGCCGAGCCTGCCGATCAGGGGCTGTAGATCCTTCATGAGTTTGTGAAGACCTACCGGCCCGAACAGGAGTAGTGGTTCGTCCCGGTCGTTCAGGTCATAAGTCTTCAGGAGACCGGGCAGACCAAGACAGTGGTCAAGGTGAAAATGGGTGAGGTAGATCTCGTCAACCTGGACCAGGCCGAGGGAGCGCCGGAGCTGCCGCTGGGTACCTTCCCCGCAGTCGAACATCAGCTTTTCGCCACCCCGGGTGACCAGCACGCTGGCGGTGCCACGAAGCGCGGTCGGCACCGGTCCACCGGTTCCCAGGAAGGCTACGGAAAGGTCCATGCGCGACAGCCTAGTCGGGTCCCGGGGCCTGACGTTGATCCAGTCCGGATCACTAGACTCACCGCGTCGGCGCCCGTAGCTCAGCTGGATAGAGCGCATGCCTCCGGAGCATGAGGTCGCAGGTTCGAATCCTGCCGGGCGCGTTCAGCGAATCGCCGTTAAGTGCGAAAGCCATTCGCGAAACGGCATGTGCCTGTCCGTTCCACGAATGGCCTTCGCTTGCGGGTGAAAGCAGGCCCGCAATTATGGGAGCAAACTACGCCTGAGTGGTGTCTTCGTCCTTGCGCATCTGGGCGACACCGACGACGCAGCGGCTGAAGGGGGTCCCCTTCACGCCCTTGACGTGCTTCTTGCTCAGGGTCTTGCAGGCTTCGCGAGCGCTGAGCGAGTCGTTCCGGTCGGCGCGGGCCATAGCGGTCACGCAGCGGGAGAAAGCGGTGCCCTTTTCACCCTTCACGTGCTTCTTGCTCTGGCCCTGGCAGTACTTGCCGTAGGCCTTTGCCTTCGAGACCTTCTCGGCCTTCGGGCCCTTGGCCTGATCCGGATGATCGGCGTTGCCGGCGACGGCGGGAGCTGCCGGGACGAGGAGTGCTGCGCTGGCGATTGCTGTCAATGCGAACTTCTTCACTGTGGATCTCCTTTCATCAGACCGCGGTTTGCGGCCACTTTCACAAGAGAAGACGACCGGGGCGACCAGAAGTAAGGATCTATTTCTGCGATTTTCCCGGCGAATCCGGTTTCCCGACTGCGGGAGCCTCGGCTGATTTCCCCGGCGCGGCGGCGCTTCCCCCGCTTGACCCATTGGAAGAGCCCCCCGAGGAGTTCCCTCCGGCCGATGACTGGCCGGGGGGCGATGCGGGCTTTTGCGATGGTGGCGCCTGCCCGGTCTGCCCGGGTTTGGCACTGGAAGCTTCGTCAGCCCGGGATTGTCCCTTGGAGGCCGCTTCGGGAAGGCTGGCAGGTCCCTGGCCCGACCCGGAACCTGGCGTGAGTGAATCGGCGGTCGATGTCGTGGCTCCCGGAGAAGAACCGTTGCCCGATGGCGCCTCAGACCCCGATTGCCCGGTGCGTGACCCCTTTGGCCCGTCACCGTCACTGTCCCGGCCACCTTCGACTCGGCGCGGATCAGAAGCGGAAATCACCGCGGGGGACCCGTCCGCTTTCGTAGCCGTCCCGAAACCGGACCGATCGGTTCGAGTGGCCTGGGCTTGCTGGCCGACGGAACCTGTTTCGCTTCGATTCTTCACTACCTCGGCGGTCCCGACTCCGATACCTCCGGCCACCACCAGTACCGCGGCACCCTTCGCTATGACGCCAGTTGCTACGCCACCGGAAAGGACGCCACCGGTGGTTGCGGCAGCGGCCCCACCCGCTCCGGCGCCCGCGACCGATCCGCCACTGTGGATCGCCTCGAGGATTCCAAGCGATGCACCGAGAGGCAGGACGGGAAACAGGGACTGGTAACCAGCCTGACGGCTGGAGATCGAGCTTTCAAAATCCGAACATTCCCGGCAGGCCCGAAGGTGAGCCCGGACCTTGCGTGCCCTCAGACGCCTTCGATCCTGGTCCGAGATCGATTCGCGCACCTCGGCGCAGTCAAGTTTGCGGCCCAGATCAGCCTGCTGGAGTGAAAGCCGTGCCTCGTACACGAGCTGTTTGGCCGCGGTTTCCGACGTGCCCGTCGACCCCGCGATTTCCGAGTACGAGAGACCCGAAAGCTCCCGCATGACCAGGCTGGCGCGTTGCTTCTCGGGTAGCTCATTCAGATCCTCGACCAGCTGGTCCAGCCGTTCGCGCTCTACTGCAGCCCGGTGCGGGTCCAGTGATCCAGAACTGTCCGGCTGGGCATCAGGATCAAGGCCCGGAGTGGTCCGTCTAGCCTTTCGCATCTGATCTACACATTCGTTTCTGGCGACTCTGTAAAGCCAGGGCTTCATCTGAATTTCCTCGTCCTGCGGCATTGATGTCATTGCCTTCGTCATAACGATCTGCAGGACGTCCTTGGCTTCCTCGGGGCCGACCATCGCGGAACAGAACCGGTAGATCGACTGGTGGTATCTCCGGAAAAGCTCGTCACAGGCCGCGGGGTCTCCTCCGGCTATCCGGGATGCCAGCGCCCGGTCACTCAGTAAACGGCCGGGCAGCCCGACCCTGTCGGATCGGACCCGTCGGGTTGATTCAGACATCTCTTGCAGAACCCTTTCGCCATGAAAACGATCCGGTGAAGAGAAAGTAAGACCCTTTCGAATAATCTGCCACCCCTATGTCCGAATCTCCCGACCAGGGCCAGACAGGCAGCGATGGCCGTATACCCCGTCTTGCGATCGGGGTGGTGATCGTCGGGGTCCTCGCTTCGCTCGCGATCTACGGTCTTTCGCATGTTCCCGGCAGCGGCTCGGTCGAGATCGACTGGGACACGACCGAGGAGATCGCCGCTCCCCCCGCCACGGACGTGGGCACCGGATCGTTTGGAGTCAGCCGGACTAGCCTCTCCGCCCTGGCACCAAACGAGGAAGGTGTGCTGCTCTACAGGGTCGCTGGCGTGGTCCGGGTTGCCTCTGGTGGCCGGCAGCCCACCAGGGTGCGTTGCGACGTTACTTCCAGGTCCGCCGGGGACACAAAGATGGCCCGGTCAACCAAGCTGCGGGCCGCGTGGCCGAAGCCCAGTGACGACCTCCAGCTTCAGGAAGTTCCCGAGACCAGCCTCGTCAAGTTCGACAACGGCGACAACAACAAGATCGACCTTCCGATTCGAGATGTCGCAAGACGATACGTCGACATCAGCGCTCCCGTAACCGTTGACTGGTTGAGCTATGTCGAGGACGACCAGTACTGGATCTGGCGGATGACAGAGGGCACTGGCGCCGGCACTGCCACCTTGCCCTGGCTCGTCATCTTCGAAGCGGAGAACCGACCCAAGGGCTTGATCGAATGTTCCGCCACGATCGGTGGTGAGCGGACCAAAGTCGAGATCCCCTTCCTCCAGGAAGAGTGGCCGATCGTTGACGATCAGCCCAATACCGGCGAGGCTGACACCGGCGACGTTTCCAACGTCGAATAGCCGGCCGGCAGTCCTACAGCCAGGGCAACTCAGTCCGAGTTCTCGACCGGCGCCTCGAGAAAGTCGGGACCTTCCTTCGCGCCACCCACCTTGTTGAGCACGGGGTTGGCGGGCTTTGCTTCCATTCGCTTGGGGTCCAGCGGCACACAGAGTGAAACGGCTTCCTCGGGACTGAGCTCGCCGGTTAACCAGGCCTGCTCGACCTCTTCGTTGGGCAAGATCACCGGCATCCGGTCGTGGACACGGCTTACCACGTCGTTGGCATCAGTCGTGATGATCGTGCAGGAGGTGAGCGGTTCACCCTCCCATTCCCGGGAGACCGTAAGGCCCGCAAATGCGAACGGCTCCCCGCCATCGACCGTGAACCTGACCGGCTGGCGGGGCTCCTTTGGATTCTCCGCCTTCAGCCATTCGTAGAAGCCGTCGGCAAGGATCAGGCAGCGGTTCTTGCTCTTCTTGACCAGCGGGCCGTAAGCCTTGCTTTCGAGCAGGCGGTCATTCCGGGCGTTGATCATTTTGTAGCCGGCCTTCAGGTCCTTGGCCCAGAACGGCACCAGTCCCCAGCGCGAGGCGACAGCTTCCCGCTCGCCCGATTCGGCATCGGTGTTGACAGTCAGGACCTCCTGGGTCGGGGCGACGTTGTAGCGCCCCAACCCCGGAGATTCATCATCCAGAGAGATCTGAAACCGGCTGCCGAGCCGCCTCTGATCGGAAGTGGTGAGTGTGTAGCGACCGCACATAGGCCCAATCTACCCGCGGTGGTGCGAGCGGTACCAGCCGACCGCTTCGGAGATCCCGTCAGCGAGGTCCACCCGGGGTCTCCAACCGGTCAGTTCCGTTAGACGGCTTGCGTCCACGAACTGGCGATCGATCTCTCCTTCGGGGACTCCCTCGCCCAGGTACTCGGCTTCAACCGGCTCCACACCGGTCCGGGCGACTTCCGCGGTGATCAGTTCGATCACCTCGCGCACCGAATGAGGTTCACCGGTACCCGCGTTCAGCGCTTCCCCTCGTCCGGATCCTTCGAGCACCGCACCTTCGATCGCCAGATAGGCGGCTGCGGCATCGCTCACATGCAGGTAGTCGCGCTGCGGTGATCCGTCCGAACGGATCTGGGGTGAGCGGCCCTCCAGGCAGGCATTGACCGTCTCTGGCACCAGCCTGGAGCCGTTCATGTCACCTCCGCCGTAGACATTCGCCAGGCGGGTCACTCCGACCGGCACCCCGAAGGCCGGCCAGTAGCTGCGGGAGATCACGTCGGCGGCGGCCTTGCTCGCCTCGTATGGAGCGGCCGGCCTGAGCTCGTCGGACTCCCGGTAGGGGAGCGATTCACTGGGCCCGTAAGCCTTGTCGGATGAGGCCACCACGACAGCCCCGACCCCCGTCTCGCGAGCAGCCTCGAGGATCGTCCAGGTTCCCTCCACGTTGGCGCGGAACGTCGCCACCGGGTCCTCGGCTGCCGGACCGACCAGGGTCTGGGCGGCCAGATGGAAGATTGAATCCGGTCCAGAAGAGCTACCGGCCTCACGGACGGCCCGATGGACGGCGGCAGGATCGGCAACGTCACCCTCGACCAGTCGAACCTCTTCGGTCAAACCGTGAACGTCGAGGGCCCTGCCGGGCGCACCACGAAGATCGAGCACGGTCACCTCATCGCCCCGTTCGAGCAGGGCTCTGACCAGATGGCCGCCGATGAAGCCCTGGCCTCCGGTGACCAGCGAACTTGTCAAACCGTGGCCCTGGTCGTGAGCCAGGGAGCTTTGCCCTCGGCCCAAAGATCGTTCAGGGTCACCAGGTCCTTGTAGGTGTCGCAGCAGTCCCAGAAACCTTCGTGACGGAACGCTCCGAGATGACCGCTTTTGGCCAGATCTTCCAGCGGCTCCCGCTCCAGCACCGAGTCTGCGTCCAGCCAATCGAACACTGCCGGCTCAAAACAGAAGAAGCCGCCGTTGATCCAGTGTTCGGAGCGGGGTTTCTCGATGAACCCGCTCACCTCTCCATCAGGGTCGATCTCCGCGACACCCCATTGAAGGTCCGGTCGGACGGCAGTCATGGTCGCAATCCGGCCTGAATCACGGTGAAACTCGAGCAGCGAAGCAAGGTCGAGATCGGAAACGCCATCCGCGTAGGTCGCACAGAAGGTGCCGTCGATGTGATCGCGAGCCGCGGCAATGCGCCCGCCGGTCGGTGTGTCGAGACCCGTGTCGAGGCAGTTGACCTCAACGCCCTGCGGCCAGGCTTCAGCGGAAACGAATTCCTCGATCTTCTCGCCCAGGTAACCGGTCAGTGGGTAGAAGCGGCGGAATCCCTGCCTCGCGTAGATCTGGATGACGTGCCAGATCAGGGGCTTTCCGCCCACCTCGACGAGCGGCTTGGGCAGGGTCTCGGTCTTCTCGCGAAGCCGGGTGCCGCGTCCGCCGCTGAGGATCAGAACGGGAGTAAGGTTCGCCATCGCGAGTGGCCGCCTGGGCGACCGGGTTGAAACCTCAGCCGCCGGCGACGGCCGGCAGGATCGTTACTTCGGCTCCATCCGAAACGGGCGTTCCCAGACCATCTCCGAAACGAATGTCCTCGCCACCGACGTAGACGTTGACGAAGCGGCGGAGCTCCCCGTTCTCGGTGATCCGGTCGCGCAGGTCGCCGTGCTCGGCGAAAACCGCATCGAGCACTTCGCCGACGGTCGAGCCCTCGGCGCTGAGGTCGGCCTGGCCGCCGGTTGTGGCGCGAAGCTGGGTCGGGATCTTGACTGTTACTGCCATCAGGCGACGACCTCCTGGCCGAATTTGGATTCGAACGAGTCCGGGTTCGGATCGATCTCGGTAAGGGCAAAACTATCGCGATTTGCGTCGAGAGTCTTCAGTCCTTCACCCGTTATGTAGACGACGACCTTTTCGCCATCGGCCAGCACTCCCCGCTCGGCCAGCTTCTTCAGGACGCCGACCGTGACACCGCCAGCGGTCTCGGTGAAGATGCCGGTGGTTTCGGCCAGCAGCCTGATTCCTTCCCGGATCTCGTCATCGGTTACGGCCTCGATCGAGCCGTTGGTTTCATTGGCCTGGACGACCGCATACGGACCGTCAGCGGGATCCCCGATCGCGAGGCTCTTGGCGATCGTGTCCGGCTTCTGCGGCCTGCAGACCCTGGTGCCCTCGGCGAATGCCGTCGCGACCGGCGAGCAGCCTTCGGCCTGAGCGCCATGGAACACGGGCTGATCGCCTTCGACCAGACCGACTTCCTTCCACTCCTGGAAGCCACGGGAGATCTTCGTGAAGAGAGACCCGGAGGCGATCGGAGCCACGACCCTGTCCGGCAGACTCCAGCCCAGCTGCTCGACGGTCTCGTAGGCGAGCGTCTTCGAGCCTTCGGCGTAGTAGGGGCGAAGATTCACGTTGACGAAGGCCCAGGGCTTTTCGTCGGCGAGCTGGGTGCAGAGACGGTTCACGTCGTCGTAATTGCCCTTGACCCCGACCAGGTTGGTGCCGTAGATGTCGGTGGCCAGCAGCTTCTGTTCCTCGAGGTTCGAGGGCACGAAAACGTACGAGTCGAGGCCGGCGGCGGCAGCGTGGGCAGCCACGGCATTGGCGAGGTTGCCGGTCGAGGCGCAGGCGACAGTCTCGAAACCGAGTTCCTTGGCCTTGGCGATCGCCACCGCGACCACCCGGTCCTTGAACGAATGGGTCGGGTTTGCGGCGTCGTTCTTGATGAAGATCTCCGCCCCGGTCCCCAGACGCTCCGACAGGCGGTCGGCCTTGATCAGCGGAGTCATTCCGGGTTCGAGCGGGTCTCCGGCCTTGCCCTCAAAGGGCAGGAAGTCCGAGTACCTCCAGATTCCAAGCGAACCGGCCTGGATCCGGCGCCGGGTCTCCTCGGGGTTCAGGTCCGAGTAGTCGTACTTGACCTCAAGTGGTCCGAAGCACTCGGCACAGAAGAAGTGTGCGCCGAGCTCATACTCGGTCGAACATTCTTTGCATTTCAGGTTCTTTACAGCCATCCGATCGTTACCTTTCGTCACTTCCCTGGCGGGAAAACAAAAACCTTCGCCGCGTGGGGCGAAGGCCGATCGGACTTCTCCCCACATCTCCCGGCCGTCAAGCCGCTGGATTTGGCACCTTCTCGGTCGCTTTCGCTTCCGCTGGTTGCCGGGGTTTCATAGGGCCAAGTCCCTCCACCCCTCTGGATGTGGCGTTTATGTCTGGGCGACAGGTTACCAACAAGTTCCCGGTCCTCCCTTTGTGGCGTAACGTTTCAGTTACAGGCCGTTTACGCGGTTGTTTGACCTCTGGTCTAGGGTTGTTGCATGCCTGCGAAGCGAATCGACATGACTGGAGGCGGCGATGCCGAACCTCCCTCGTCTTCGCCGTGCGCGCGAATCTGAGCTGCTGAGCCCGGAATCCCCGGAGACCGAAGCTTCCGCCCCCCGGGTGGAGGAGATCTCCTCGGGCGGCCTCAGGTGGATCAACATCGAGAGCCCCGGCGGGGAGGAACGCGCCTGGCTGGAAGAGAACTTCGACTTTCACGCCCTCGATATCGAGGACGTTCTCTCCCGCAACCAGCGACCGAAGATCGACGAGTACCCGGACTACCTGTTCCTGGTCCTCCACGTTCCCGTCTTCGACCGCAAGGCGAAGCGGCTGGTCGCCGGCGAATTGGACATCTTCGTCGGTCCTGACTTCATGGTCACCCTTCCGAACCGCGGCATCCCGCCGGTCGAGTACCTCTTTGAGCGCTGCCGCGCCGATGACACATTGCGGCACAAGCTGTTCACCCGTGGTTCCGGGTACCTCATGTACCGCCTGGTCGATGACAGCTTCGATTACTGCTTTCCGATGCTCAGAAAGATCGGCAACAAGCTCGACGCTCTCGAAGAGGAAATCTTCGAAGGCCGCTCGGAGGACGTGGTTCGCGACATTTCAAACGCGAAGCAGGAAATCATCAACTTCCGCAAGGTGATTCGCCCCCAGCGGACGGTCCTCCGCGACCTCGAGAATGTCAAGTCCCGGTATCTGGCCAGTGACCTGGACCTGGAGATCTACTTCGATGACATCGTCGATGCGCACGAGCGGATCTGGGACATGCTCGAGAACTACAAGGAGGTCGTGGTCGCCCTCGAGGAGACCAACGAATCCATTCTCACCCACAAGGTTAACGACATCCTCCGCGTGCTGACCGCGATCTCGGTGATCGTCCTTCCGCTCACCCTTATTGCCTCGATATTCGGCATGAACGTCGGCCTGCCAGGCGGCGGGGATCCGGCCACGGACACCGACATTCACTTCTTCATGGTCGTCGGGGTGATGCTCGTAATCCTGATCGGGATGGTCGCCTACTTCCGCAAGCGCCGCTGGCTCTGAAACACCAGGAAGTCGGCGAGCTTCGCTCCGCCTCCAGGTTGAACCCGCCGGCCCACAGGGCTCAAGGTTTGATGGGCCGGCTCTGTCGCGGGGTTGGGCGGGACTTCACCCGCCAGCCCACAGAGACCAGAAATGGTTGGGCTGGCTCTGCCAGAGGTTGCCCCACGTGACTATCTCGCGGTATCGGTGGGGTCTCCGAAGACGTTTCGGGCCGAGGAGGAGGCCCCACCGATTCCGCGCCCCAATCACTAGGATGGGTGCCCGATGACCGAGAACCGCATTTGGGCCCCCTGGCGACTGAAGTACGTAAAGGACGCCGACAAGGATAACGAGGACCAGTGCGTCTTTTGCGCGAAGCCGGCACTCGGGGATGACGAGACAGCCCTGATCGTCCACCGGGGCGA
>WBZM01003087.1_pt1 | contig 13305 bp, 10 predicted proteins | sample 5204271 | NCBI WGS metagenome assembly WBZM01 (sample SAMN12344346, study PRJNA552823) | activated sludge metagenome | biome: Activated sludge suspended growth; feature: Nitrification reactor; material: Wastewater; isolation source: activated sludge from nitrification reactor of wastewater...
GGATCACCGTCGGCTGGCTCACTTCGGCGCCCTGCGCGATCAGCGCGATCGGGTCGTTCAGCGCGGTGCGCGGGTTGTCGAGCACGAAGTTGGCCACGCGCCGCTCGGCGGGTGACAGCGACTCGCGCGCCGAGCGCACGCGCTCGAGCAGCGGGTTGCCGCCTTCCTGATCGGGCACGTGATCGGCCAGCAGCGAGCTGACGCCATGGAAGGCCGGGTTCTCCGCCGTCAGCACGTAGGTCGGGATGCGGCCGACGTAGTTGCTGAAACGGCCCTTGGCCTCGAAACGGGCGCGGAAGGGCGAGCGGTCGAACAGCTCGCCCAGGCGCGGCACGATGCCGCCGCCGACGTAGATGCCGCCGGTGGCGCCCAGCGTCAGCGCCAGGTCGGAGGCCATCGAGCCCAGCATGCCGCAGAAGCACTCCACGGTCTCGGCACACACGCTGTCGCTGCCGGCCAGCGCACGCCGCACGATCTCGGCGGTACCCAGGTGCAGCTCGGCGCCCGGACGGCCTTGCGCGAGGGCCTGATAGATCAGCTCCAGCCCCGGGCCGGAGAGCAAGCGCTCGGCGGAGACGCGCGGCATCGTCGTCCAGGCGAACTGCAGGATGCGCAGCTCGCGCTCGTCGCTCGGCGCGAAGTTGACGTGGCCACCCTCGGTGGCCAGCGTCACCCAGCGGTCGCCGCTCGGGATGAGGCCGGAGACGCCCAGGCCGGTGCCCGGGCCGATCAGGCCGATCACGCCGTTGCCCTGCGGTTCGCCGCCACCCACCTGATGGCGGCCTTCGGCGCCCAACCTTGGCAGCGACATCGCCAGCGCGGTGAAGTTGTTCACCACCAGCAGCGTGGTCAGGTCGAGCTGGCGCTGCGCCTCCTGGATCGAGAAGGCCCAGTCGCGGTTGGTCATGCGCACCCAGTCGCCTTCGATCGGGTTGGCGATGGCCACCGCGCCGTGGCGCGGCTTCACGCCGGCCGGCAGGCTGTCGAGATAGGCCTGCACCACCGCGGTGAAGCCGGGGTAGTCGGCGCAGGGCAGCACGGACACGTGCTCGAAGCGGCCGCTCAGGCGTTCGATGCAGAAGCGCGCGTAGGTGGCGCCGATGTCGGCGAGCAGGCGCGGGTCGGCATGCGGCTGCACGGAGGCGGGGCGTTCGAGGCTCATGGTTCGATTGTCAGCGCGCCTTGAGCACCAGCACCTGCTGCGCGCCGAGCTGGACACGAGCATCCGCCGTGCCAGCCTTGGCCGCCACGAACGGCGAGGCCGCACCCTGGGGGAACACCACCGTCCAGTCGGTCGCCTTGAACCCGGCGGGCAGGGCATGCTGCGCCGGCTGGCGCGCGTAGTTGATCAGCACCAGCAGCCGCGCGCCTTCGTGCTCTCGGATGAAGGCGAACACCGGCTGGTCGCGCTGCGACAGCGATGTGAAGCTGCCTTGCGACAGCGCCGGCTCGGCGTTGCGCAGCGCGATCAGGCCGCGGTACCAGTTCAGCAGCGAGGCCGGGTCCTTCTCCTGCGCGGCGACGTTGTGGGTCTGCCAGTTCGACACGTTGGCGCGAAAGGGCCTGTCGGCGCTGGTGAAGCCGGCGTTGCGGTCGCCGCTCCAGCTCATCGGCCCGCGCAGCGACTGGTCGGCATTGAACACGGTGGGCGCCTGGCCGAGTCCGATCTCCTCGCCGTAGTAGAGGAAGGGCAGGCCGGGCAGCGTCAGCAGCGTGGCCGCGGCCGCGCGGTAGCCCTTCTCGTCGCCCTCGAACTGGCGCGCCAGCCGCGCTCCGGCGAAGTGGTCGTGGTTGGCCAGGAAGGTCGCCATGCGCGGCACCGGCATCTTGCGCAGGCTGTACAGCACGTCGTCGCGCAGCCGGCCGAGCTTGGCGCTGGACAGGATGTGTTTCTGCAGGCCGAAGGCGAAGGCCGAGCCGCAGGAGTCGGCCGCGGCAAAGGGAGCCGGGTCGCTCGGCGACTCGCACACGAGGTACTTCTCGCCGTAGCTGGCCAGCAGATCCTGCACGCGCTTGAGCAGCACGTGGTTCTCGGGCTGGTTCTCCCAGCCGGCGGCGCTGTTCTCGAACAGGACGCCCACCGCGTCGAAGCGGAAGCCGTCGACGCCGCGGTTCAGCCAGAAGCGCAGGTTGTCGAGGTGGAAGTCCACCACCTTCGGGTTGCGCAGGTTGAAGTCGGGCATGCCGGTGTCGAACACCGCGTAGTACCAGCGCTGGTTGCCCTCGCGCCAGGGTTCGCCGGAGAAGGTGTTCCAGCCGCGTGGCTTGTCCTCCGACCAGATGAACCAGTCGGCGTAGGGCGACTTGCGGCTGTCGTAGGCGCTCTCGAAGAGCGGGTGCCCTGCCGCCGCGTGGTTCATCACGTAGTCGAGGATCACCGCGATGCCGCGCCGGTGCGCCTCGGCGAGCAGGCGGTCGAAGTCGGCCAGCGTGCCGTAGTCGGGTTCGATGGCGCGATAGTTCTTCACCGCGTAGCCGTGGTCGCGGTCTTCGCTTTCGAAGACCGGCATCAGCCACAGGCCGGTGATGCCCAGCGACTGCAGGTAGTCGAGCCGACTGGTCAGGCCCTTGAGGTCGCCGATGCCGTCGCCGTCGCTGTCCTGGTAGGCGCGAACCAGCACCTCCATGAACACGCCGCGTCGCGACCAGCCCGGCGGCAGCGGGCTGACCACCGGCGCAGCGGCCACGGGGCCGAGGTCGGGGATCGTGGCCGGGGTGGCGGCCTCGGCGCCGGCGGCCAGCACACCCAGGGCCAGTGCCGCCAGCGCCCGCCGCCAGCGCGCCAGCGGCCCGGCGAGGCTCATCACTTGCAGGGGTTCTCGGCGCGCGCCTTCTTGGCGTCGTCCAGCGAGGTGTAGATCTTGCGGTCGCCGTTGTTCACCCAGATCTCCTTGACGGTGTTGCCGTCGAAGGACATGTCGCGGCCACCCTGGTCCTTGCTGTCGCCCTTGTGGATGATGTAGTTGACCTTGCCCTTGCTGAACTCCTTGAAGTCGGCCTGGAAGAACACGCCGAAGTCGTTCTTGCCGGTGGGCATCATCGGGTTCTGCCACTCGACGCCGGGCAGCGGGATCCCCGGGTCCTTCCACAGGTGCACGCCCCAGCCGTCGTAGTTGTTGTCGCAGCGGTTGTAGTTGATCTGCACCTTGCCTTCGGGCGGTGCGGCGCTCGCGAGCGCCGGCACCAGCATGGCGGCGGCGATCAGGGCCTGGAGAACGAAGCTAGTTTTCTTCATGGGAGTCCTCTTCGGTTGAGGGAGGGAAGGTCAGCCCTTGATGCCGCCGGCCGTGAGGCCGGAGATCATCCATTTCTGGGCCAGCATGAACACGATGGTGATCGGCAGACCGGAGAGGATGGCCGCCGCGGCGAAGTCGCCCCAGAGGTACTTCTGGTCGTAGAGGAACATCTTCGAGCCGACCGCCATGGTCAGCAATTCCTGGCGCTTCAGCAGGATCGAGGCGACAGGGTATTCGATGATCGCGCCGATGAAGGCGAGCAGGAACACCACCATCAGGATCGGCACGGCCATCGGCAGCAGCACCAGGCGGAACGCCTGCCAGGGCGTCGCGCCGTCGACCTTGGCGGCCTCCTCGATCTCGTAGGGGATGGTGTCGTAGTAGCCCTTGATGGTCCAGATGTGCAGCGCGATGCCGCCGGAGTAGGCCAGCAGCAGCGCCCAGTGCGTATCGATGCCGAACGCCGGGAAGGCGTTGCCGATGCGGTCGAAGATCGCGTAGATCGCCACCAGCGCCAGCACCGACGGGAACATCTGCATCAGCATCAGGCCCGTCAGCGCCTGCTTCTTGCCGGCGAACTTCATGCGCGCGAAGGCGTAGGCCGCGGTGGTGGAGAGGAACAGGCAGATCAGGCCCGAGAGCGTGGCCACCTTCACCGAGTTCCACAGCCAGCGCAGCACCGGCAGGTCGGGCTCGACGAGGCGGCCGTTGGCATCCTGGAAGGGCAGGCCGAGCGCGAAGCGCCAGTGCTCCAGGCTGATGGTGTCGGGGATGATGCTGCCGGTGGCGAAGTTGCCGGGCCGCAGCGAGATCGAGATCACCACCAGGAACGGGAAGATCACCAGCGCGCACAGGCAGATCAGGAACACGTGCGCGGCGACGACGCGCCAGCGGTGGGAACGGTCGAGGACGATGGCCATGGCGTGTGCGTTCCTTCCTCAGCGCTTCTCGTCGTCGACGATCTTCGTGAAGCGCATCTGCACCAGCGACACCGCCGCGACCATCAGGAAGATGACGGTGGAGATCGCAGCGGCCAGGCCGTAGTTCTGGCCCGAGTCCTGGAATGCGATGCGGTAGGTGTAGCTCACCAGCAGGTCGGTGGTGCCGGCCGGCACGGTGGTGTCGATGAAGTCGGGCCGGCCGCCGGTGAGCAGGCTGATCAGCACGAAGTTGTTGAAGTTGAACGCGAACGAACTGATCAGCAGCGGCGTCAGTGGCTTGAGGATCAGCGGCAGCGTGATGCTCCAGAAGTTGGTCAGCGGGCCGGCGCCGGCCACCGCCGAGGCTTCGTACAGGTCGGCCGGGATCGCCTTGATGAGGCCCATGCAGATGACCATCATGTAGGGGAAGCCCAGCCAGGTGTTGACGATCAGCAGCATCACCTTGGCCAGCAGCGGATCGGAGAACCACTGCGGCTTGATGCCGAACAGCGACGACAGGATCAGGTTGATCTCGCCGACGTTCTGGTTGAAGAGGCCCTTGAAGACGAGGATGGAGATGAAGCCCGGCACCGCATAGGGCAGGAACAGCATCATCCGGTAGGTGCCCTTGAAGCTCAGAGCGTCCCAGTTCAGCAGCACCGCGAGCAGCATGCCCAGCGAGGAGGCGAACAGCACGGTCAGTGCCGAGAACAGCACCGTCCAGACGAAGATGCGCACGAAGGGCTCGCGGAACTTCGCCTCGGTGAAGATGCGGCGGTAGTTGTCCCAGCCGATGCCGACCTGGAAGCCGGGCTGCAGCTTCTCGCCGGCCTCGGTCTCGAAGTAGCCGCTCTGGAAGTTGGCGCGGATGACGCTGCCGTTCTCCTGGTTCTTCAGGCTGCCGTCGGGCTGCTTGACCCACAGCGGCTGCACCGCGGCGAACTCGCGCAGGCCGGCCATGCCGACCTTGCGGCCGTCGGGCAGCAGCACGGTGATGCCCTTGAGCGCCTTCTGGTGGCCGATGAGTTCCTTGAGCGTCACGGGCTCGGGCAGGGCGGGCGCCCCTTCGGCCTCGGGTTCGGCGGTCACCTCGAGGCGGCGGTCGGCCGCCAGCGCAAGCGGGCCGAACTGCAGGGCCTTGCCGGACTCGGCATCGACGAGCCGGCCTCGGTACTCGGCGCCGGCCGGGTGCAGGCTGAACTCGAAGCTGGAGCCCTCCGCGCGGAAGGTGTCGCTGAGGAAGTAGGCCTCGGCACGCGGAAACTCCAGCAGGTTGCGCGAGCTGTAGTTCGTGAAGCCGATCGTGATCGTGTAGAGCATCGGGAACACGACGAACACGAGCGCCGCGGCGATGCCTGGGAAGAGGTAGCGGAAGGCGTAGGTCGCCTTCGCGCTGTAGATCCACACGGCGAGCGCCGCGATCACGAGCAGGGTGCCCGCGAGCAGCAGTTCGCCGGTGGCGTAGACGACGACGACGAGATAGAGCGCCGCCGCGATCACCAGCGCGAGCAGCGTCGGCCCGAGCCAGCGGCGCTCGGCCTTCGCGGGTGGTGTCATCGCGGCGTCGCTCATCGTCGTCGGGCCCTCACTTGGCGGTGATGCGCTTGGCGGCGCCGTCCAGCGCCTCCTTCGGGCTCTGGCGGCCGTCCATGATGTTGCCCAGCGCCGAGACCATCGACGACCAGAAGCGGCCCATCTCCGGGTTGTTCGGCATCGGCGCGCCGTCCTGCGCCGAGGCCATCGTGGCCTGGATCTTCGGATCGTTCTTCAGCTCGGCGAACAGCGCCTTGCTGGCCGGCGTGCCCAGCGGCACGTCGTCGTTGATCATCTTCAGGCCCTTGGTCGAGAGCATGTAGTTCTCGATGAACTCCACGGCCACGTCCTTGTTGGGCGTCGACTTGTTCAGCATCGCGCCGAGCACGCCGACGAAGGGCGCCGCCTTCTTGCCGCCGACGGTCGGGATCTTGGCCACGCCGAAGTCGATGTTGGCCTTCTTCAGGTTGTCCCACGACCAGGGGCCGTTGATCATCATCGCGACCTTGCCCTGCGCCATGCCGGCTTCCATCTCGGCATAGCCGCTGCCCTCGGGCATGTACTTCTCGCGGATCAGCTTGTTGAGCAGCTCCGCGCCCTTCACCGCGCCGGCGTTGTTGACGCCGGTGTCGGCCGGGTCGTAGGTGCCGTCGGCCTTGAGCTTGAAGGCGTAGCCGCCGTTGGCGGCCAGCAGCGGCCAGGTGAAGTAGGTGTTGGTGTAGTCCCAGAGGATGGCTTTCTTGCCGTCCTTCGAGAGCTGCTTGTCGAGCGCCATCACCTCCTCGAAGGACTTCGGCGGCGTCTTGACCAGCGCCTTGTTGTAGACCAGCGAGACGGCCTCGATCGACATCGGGTAGCCCCAGGTCTTGCCACCCACGGTGAAGGCCTTCCAGGCCAGCGGGTCGATGTCGTCGCGCACCTTCTTGCTCGGCGTCACCGGCTGCAGCAGGCCGCCGCCGATCCACTCGCCGATGCGGTCGTGCGGCCAGATCCAGATGTCGGGCCCCTTGCCGGCCGCGGCGGCCTGCTGGAACTTGCCCGGGGCGTCTTCCGGGTGCTCGACGATGACCTGAACGCCGGTCTTCTTGGCGAACTCGTCGCCGATCTTCTGCAGGCCGTTGTAGCCCTTGTCGCCGTTGATCCAGATGAGCAGCTTGCCGTGTTCGCCGGCCAGCGCGGCGCCGGTGAAGCCGGCACCGAGCGCCAGCGTGGCCGCGGCGGCCAGCAGACGGATGCGTTGACGCGGGATGTTCATGAGAGCTCTCCTTCAGGGGTTCCGCGAGGGCGGGGGGTGAGATCGCTTTTGGGGGTGGAGTCAGCCGGCGGCGCGCGACAGCGTGCGGCCGCGCTCGTCGAACAGGAAACAGCGCTGCGGCGGCAATGTCAGCCAGGCCATGTCGCCGGTATCGACCGGGTTTTCCGGGTCGGTGCGGATGGTCATCGGCTCCGTGGCGCCGGACAGCGTGGCGTGCAGGAAGATCGTGTCGCCCAGGTGCTCGGCCAGCTGCACGTGGCCCTTGACGGCATTGCCCGTCGTGACGGGTTCCCTGCTCGCCTCGATGTGCTCGGGCCGCGCGCCCAGCGTCACCTTCGCGCCGGCGGGCAGCGAAGTGGCGTCGGCTGCCACCTGCACCACGGTGCCTTCGTGCAGCTTCACGGTGGCCAGCGTCGGCGTGGCCGACACCAGCTCGCCGGCGATGAAGTTCATCTTCGGGCTGCCGATGAAGCCGGCCACGAACTGGTTCACCGGCGTGTGGTACAGCTCCATCGGCGTGCCGACCTGCTCGATGGCACCCTTGTTCAGCACGACGATGCGGTTGGCCAGCGTCATCGCCTCGACCTGGTCGTGCGTGACGTAGATCATCGTGGTCTTGAGTTCCTTGTGCAGGCGCGAGAGTTCCACCCGCATCTGCACGCGCAGCGCCGCATCGAGGTTGGACAACGGCTCGTCGAACAGGAACACGCCGGGCTTGCGCACGATCGCCCGACCGATCGCCACGCGCTGGCGCTGGCCGCCCGAGAGCGCCTTGGGCTTGCGCTCGAGCAGGTGCTCGATCTGCAGGATCTGCGCGGCACGGTCCACTGCCGCCTTCATCTGCTCCTTGGTGTAGCCGGCGAGCTTCAGGCCGAAGGCCATGTTCTCCGCCACCGTCATGTGCGGGTAGAGCGCATAGCTCTGGAACACCATCGCGATGCCGCGCTTGGCCGGCGGCACGTCGTTGACGCGCTCGCCGCCGATGTAGAGGTCGCCGCTGGTGATGTCCTCCAGGCCGGCGATGCAGCGCAGCACCGTGGATTTTCCGCAGCCCGACGGGCCGACGAAGACGACGAACTCGCCGTCGCGGATCTCCAGGTCGATTCCCGGGATGATCACCGCGTCGCCGAAGGCCTTCTTCAGCGACTTGAGAAGCAGGTTGGCCATGGAGTGCTGCGCAAGGGTGGGTGCGTTCCGGCACACAGGGGGAACGGCGCGCCGCCGCGCCGTTCGCTCTGGGAGCCGCGGGAAGCGCGCGAGCCGCTCGTGGCCGCTCGCGCGCCGGGCCTCAGATCACCACCAGGCTTCGACCTGCACGCCGTAGGTCATGCCGTTCTTGTCCGGCGCGAACACGCCGCCGCCCTGGGCACCAGCCGCGTCGTTCCACTTCGCGTAGGTGGCGAAGGCACGGAATGCCGGACGCGCCCAGAAGCCGCCGGTCAGCGTGTACTGCGGCGCCACCGTCAGCTTGGCCAGCTTGGCGGTCGTGCCGCCGGCCTTGACCTGGTCGTAGCCGCCTTCGACCGCGACGCTCAGGTTGGGCGTGAAGTTGTACTGCGGACGGGCACCGATGCTGAGCCACTTGACCGTGTTGCCGTTGCCTTGGTCGACATTCGAGTACTGCGCCGTGGCCATGCCCGACCAGCCGTTCTTCAGGTCGACGTACAGCTGGTCCGTGATGCGGTATTCCTTCCAGCCCTTGCGGCCGTCATCGCCGGTGGAGTAGGTCGGGTTCCAGTTGCCGCCCGCGGCATCGTCCTTGCCGTACACGAAGGCCAGCTTGTTGAAGCCGTTGAGGATGCCGCTCTGGGTGTGCTCGACGAACAGCGCCCAGCCCGAGCCCTCGTTCGGGGCGCCGGTGCCCTTCACGGCGGTGCTACCGGTCAGGTAGACCAGTTCGCCTTCGAGCTTGCCGTTCGGATTGACGTCGATGTCGTACAGGCGGGTCGACAGGCGACGCGTGCTGAGGTTGTTGCTGCCGTTGCCGTTCTGGTGGTACGCGAAGGCGAGCTTGGCGGTCGCGCCGGCGGCGATGTCCTCGATACCGGTGCCCAGGCCGCTGTTGTTCCAGTAGAAGTTGTCGGTGATGTGGACGTCGTGGCGGTTGTAGTAGCGCTTGCCGATCCAGATCTTCGCGTCCTCGAGGGCGCCCTTGCCGAAGAAGCCGCCGGCCTGGAAGAAGTTCTGGCGGCTGGCGATGTCGAACTTGCCGCCGTTGACGGATTCGAAGTCGCCCTGACCGTTGTTCTCGATCGTGGCCAGCATGATGTTGTACTTGGCCCAGGCGCCGCCGTCGGACTTGCCGAACGGTGCAGACAGTGCGAGTTCACCGTAGGTCTCGCACTCGTTGCCGAGGCGGAACTTGGTGGGGGCGATCTGGAAGCACTTCTGGTCGCCTCCCTCGCTGGTGGTACCCACGCCGCTGCGCAGGTAACCGTGGAATTCCACGCCTTCGGCGAAAGCCGCCGGGGCGGCGAAGGCGCTCGCCGCGGCCGCGGCAATCGCCAGTCTCTTGAACGTGTGCATCGAGCTGACTCCTCAGAGGTTGTGCTTGGGGACTGGATCCGGCGTCACCGGCCCTGAGAGGGGCCTGCATCGCCGGTGGGGGGAGAACACCGGGACGGAAGTGGCGGGAAAACACGCGCCGCCCCTTGCGGGGCGGCGCCAACTCGCTCTTCCGGGAAACGGGGGCGTGCGAAGCCGGTGCGGGCCGAACGGGAGAGCGGGGCACGAGGCTTCACGGACGTAGTGCGACTACACAAGTTCGCGTAGTTTTGAGACGGGCGGACTTTAGTAGTGGCGCTACACGCAGTGAACGAGGGTTTGCACCAGTGTTGCGCATTGACCAGTGTCTTTGAGCTTTCTCAAAGGCGCAGCGAGTTTCGTTGCGGCGAAATCGGATTGTCGATTGAACGTAGTTTGGCTACATTCCGCGTCCAAGCGATGTCCAGCTACGTGCTCGCACCGTCGGCGCGGAGCTTGCTCGCGGCTCGTTGCCGTAGCAGCGATCCCGGACTTCCCCCCATGCCCCAACCTCTCGATCCGACCCGCACCCTCGCCAGCTATCCACGCCTGCTTGGCGACATCGGCGGCACGAACGCGCGCTTCGCCTGGTTGCCGTCGCCGGACGCGGCGCCCGGCGAACTGGACAGCTACCGATGCGCCGACCACGGCTCGCTGCAGGACGCGATGGGCCACTACCTTCAGGCGCACGGTCTCGCGGCACCGCGCTGGTGTGCCATCGGCATCGCCAACCCGGTGGTCGGCGACCTGGTGCGCATGACCAACCACGACTGGCAGTTCTCCATCGAGGCGGTGCGTTCGCACTTCGGCATGCAACGCTTCCTCGTGATCAACGACTTCACCGCGCTGGCGCTCGCGCTGCCGGCGTTGCAGCCAGCCGACTTGCGGCAGGTCGGCGGGGGGGCGGCCGTGACGCAGACGCCGTTGGGTCTGATCGGGCCGGGCACCGGGCTCGGCGTCTCCGGGCTGCTGCCGGCGCAGGGCAGCCGCGGCGCGATCCCGATCAACGGGGAAGGCGGGCACGTCACGCTGGCGGGCACGACGGCGCTCGAAGACGCGGTGATCGCCCGGCTGCGCGAGCGCTTCGGCCACGCCTCGGCCGAACGCGCGGTCTCCGGCCCGGGCCTGACGAACCTGCACACCGCGCTGTGCGAGCTCGACGGCGCGCCTGTCGAGCCGCTGGATGCGGCCCAGGTGACGGCTCGCGCCGAGGCCGGCGAGGCGCGCGCCTGCCAGGCGGTGGACCTGTTCTTTGCATTCCTCGGCACGGTGGCAGGCAACCTTGCGCTCTCGCTGGGCGCGCGTGGAGGCATGTACATTGGCGGCGGCATCGTCCCGCGGCTTGGCGACCGCATCGACCGCTCGGCCTTCCGCGAGCGTTTCGAAGCCAAGGGACGATTCCGCGACTACTTGCGCGGCATCCCGACCTACGTCGTGCAGGCCAGCAACTCCCCCGCGCTGCTCGGCGCCGCGCGGGCACTCGAAGACCTCCAGGAGACCGCATCTTGAACTCCCGCTCGCGCTGGCTCGTGCCGGCAGCCTTGTGCGTGACCTTCGGCCTGATGGCCACGACGGTGCAGGCCGCGTCCTGGACCGATTTCCTGTTCGGCTCCAAGAGCGGCCAGCCGGAGAAGGCGGCGTCCTCGGCCGATCGACGTATCTGGCGCATCGGCGAATTCACGGCGATCCAGCGGGCGGAAAGGGAAGCTGGCGCATCCGCGAACCAGCAGCCGGTGGTCATTGCGCCGGAGTCGCTGCGCCTCCTGCTCGCGCCGGCGCGTCTGCTGAACGGACAAGCCAACGTGCCGCTGTTCCACCCCGAGGAACTCAACGACCTGATCGAGCCGCTGTCGGAGGCGCTTGCCGCGGCCGGCACAGGTGACGACCTGCTGCTGCTGAGCACGCACCGGCGCGGCGAGGGGATCCTGCGCACGCCAACCGGCCTGACGGCGCGCCTGTTCGTGCAGGGCGACGCGCTGAACCTGATCGTGCACGAGGCGCGGCGCGACTTCGTCAATGCCTACATCGGCTCGCGGATCCCGCCGACCTTCACCTTCGGCTCGCGTGCCAAGCCCGGGCTCGTGACGCTTGCCTACCCTGGCGCGACCGTGAAACGTGCCGACTGGCTGGTGATCCCGTTGCAGCGGGCGGCCGCACCGGTGGCGACTCCGGCGCCCGCACCGGCGGTGGTGCTGCCGCCGGCCGCGCCGGCGCCCGTCCAGACCGCGCCAGCTCCGGCCCCCGCACCGCGTGCCGCGCCGGCCTCGGCCGACGAGATCGAGCAGCGGCTGCTCACGCTGAAGCGCCTGCGCGAACGCGGGCTCATCAGCGAAGAGGAGTATCAGCAGAAGCGCCGGGAGATCCTCCAGGCGCTGTGAGCGCGGGTGGCGGCCAGGTGCCGCTGCTGGCCGCTCAGGCGTTGCCCGAGCCGGCCATCACCTGGCTGAAGCCGCCGTCGACGTAGGTGATCTCGGCGCTGATGCCGGCCGCCAGATCGGACAGCAGGAAGGCGGCCGTGTTGCCGACATCCTCGATCGTCACCGCGCGGCGGATCGGCGCCATTGCGGCGAAGTCCGTCAGCAGCTTGCCGAAATCCTTGATGCCCGAGGCGGCCAGCGTCTTGATCGGGCCGGCCGAGATGCCATTGACGCGGATGCCGCGTGCGCCCAGCGAGTGCGCCAGGTAACGCACGCTGGACTCGAGCGAGGCCTTGGCCAGGCCCATGGTGTTGTAGTTGGGCACGTAGCGCACGGCGCCGAGGTACGACAGCGTCAGAAGCGAGGCCCCTTCGCGCAGCCGCGGAAGTGCGGCCTTGGCCATGGCTGGGAAGCTGTAGGCCGAGATGTCGTGCGCGATGCGGAAGTTCTCGCGCGTCAGGCCGTCGAGGAAGTCCCCGCCGATCGCCTCGCGCGGCGCGAAGCCGATCGAGTGCACGAAGCCGTCGAACTGCGGCCAGGCCTCGCCGAGCTGCGCGAACAGCGCCTCGATCTGGGCGTCGTCGCCGACGTCGCAGTCGAAGGTCAGCGTCGAGCCGAACTCGGCGGCGAACTCGGCGATGCGTTCCTTGAAGCGCTCGCCCTGGTAGCTGAACGCCAGCTCGGCGCCCTCGCGGTGGCAGGCCTTCGCGATGCCGTAGGCGATCGAACGGTTGTTCAGCAGGCCGGTGATCAGGAGGCGCTTGCCGGCAAGAAAGCCCATGGAGTCTCCGCGTTGGCTGGTTCGTGGGGAAGGGGCCGGATTTTGGCATGGGCTTCAGGCGGCCCGCCCCCACTTGACAGCACGATGGCTTGCCGGTAGCCGCGCGCCGAGCTACAATCTGCCGTTTTCGAGAAAGCTGCGTGGGCGGATTCTTCCAGCCCATTTTTTTTGCTTGAACGCTTTTGGCTGCGGGTTCCTGCGAGGAATCCGTCGCGAATCGACGACTGGAACAAGGACGGACTGAACCCGTGACGAGCTGGCAGGGCGCCATCGAACGCACCGTGACCGGGCTGGGGTACGAGCTCGTGGACACCGAGCGGAGTGCCGGCGGCCTGCTGCGCGTGACGATCGACCGCGTGCCGGGCGACCCGACGGGCGAGTTCATCACCGTCGACGATTGCGAGAAGGTCACGCGCCAGCTGCAGCACGTGCTCGAGGTCGAGAACTGCGCCTACGCGCGGCTCGAGGTCTCCTCGCCGGGGCTGGATCGGCCGCTGAAGAAGCCGGCCGACTACGCACGCTTCAGCGGCTTGGCGATCGAGCTGACGCTGAAACTGGCCTTCCAGGGCCGCAAGAAGTACAGCGGTGTGCTGCAGCCGGGGCCGCAGGGCGAGGGTTGGCGCATCGTCTTCGGCGACGG
>WBZM01003088.1_pt1 | contig 13304 bp, 12 predicted proteins | sample 5204271 | NCBI WGS metagenome assembly WBZM01 (sample SAMN12344346, study PRJNA552823) | activated sludge metagenome | biome: Activated sludge suspended growth; feature: Nitrification reactor; material: Wastewater; isolation source: activated sludge from nitrification reactor of wastewater...
GGCCGGCCCCAACCTGCCGCTGCTGGTGGGCCAGGGCGCGGGCGGCACGAGCTACTCGGTGCCGGTGCAGACGCTGCTGTTCTTCACGGCGCTCAGCTTCATCCCGGCGGTGATGCTGATGATGACCTCGTTCACGCGCATCGTGATCGTGCTGAGCCTGCTGCGCCAGGCGCTGGGCACGCAGGCGGCGCCGCCGAACCAGGTGATCGTGGGCCTGAGCCTGTTCCTGACCTTCTTCGTGATGGGGCCGACGCTCGACCGCATCTACGCCGACGCCTACCAGCCCTACGCCGAGAACAAGATCGCCTTCGACGAGGCGCTCAAGCGCGGCGAGAAGCCGCTGCGCGAGTTCATGCTGAAGCAGACACGCCAGTCCGACGTGATGCTGTTCTCGCGGCTGGCGAAGATCGACCCGGCCACGCCGACGGCCGAGGTGCCGTTCAAGGTGCTGGTGCCCTCGTTCGTGACCAGCGAGCTCAAGAGCGCCTTCCAGATCGGCTTCCTGATCTTCATTCCGTTCCTCATCATCGACATGGTGGTGGCCAGCGTGCTGATGAGCCTGGGCATGATGATGCTCAGCCCGGTGCTGGTGGCCCTGCCCTTCAAGCTGCTGCTGTTCGTGCTGGCAGACGGCTGGAACCTCCTGATCGGATCGCTCGCCGCGAGCTTCGTGACATGAACCCTCAAATCGTCTTCACCTTCGGCCAGGAAGGCCTGTACACGCTGCTGATGGTGGCCGCGCCGATGCTGCTGACCGTGCTGGCCGTGGGCCTGCTGGTGAGCATCTTCCAGGCCGCCACGCAGATCAACGAGGCCACGCTGACCTTCGTGCCGAAGATCGTCGCCGCCGTCGCGGTGCTGGCGGTGGCCGGGCCGTGGATGCTGACCACGCTGGTGGAGTATCTGCAGCGCACGCTGCAGGCGATCCCGACGGTCGTCGGCTGAACCGCCGCGACCGGACGTCGGCATGCTGACCTTCACCGAGGCCCAGCTGCTCGGCTGGGTCACGCCGATCCTGTGGACCTTCCTGCGCGTGCTGGCGCTGTTCGGCACGCTGCCGGTGCTGGCGCAGCGTTCGGTGCCGGCGCGCGTGCGCGTGGCGCTGGCGTTCCTCGTGGCGCTGTGCGCGCAGGCGAGCCTGCCGCCGGTGGCGCCGATCCCGCTCGACTCGGCGGTGACGCTGCTGGTGGTGCTGCAGCAGGTCGTGATCGGCGTGTCGCTCGGCTTCGCGGTGCGCATCGTGTTCGCCGCGGTGGAGTTCGCCGGCGAACTGGTCGGCCTGCAGATGGGCCTGAACTTCGCCGGCTTCTTCGACCCCGCCACCGGCGGCCAGACCACGGCCGTGAGCCGCTTCTTCGGTGTCACGGTGAGCTGGGTGTTCATCGTCACCGGCGGGCACCTGCTGGTGATCGCCGGCGTGGTGCAGAGCCTTCACAGCTTCCCGGTCGGGCCCGAGCCCTTTGCCTTCCTGAAGACCGCGGAGCCTCAGCGCTGGGGTGCCGAGGTGTTCGCCATCGGGCTGTGGATCGCGCTGCCGATGGTGGCGATGCTGCTGTTCGTCAACCTCGTGATGGGCATCGCCGCGCGCGTGGCGCAGCAGTTGAACCTATTCGCGATCGGCTTTCCGATCACGCTGTCGGTCGGCCTGGTGGGCGTGCTGCTGACGCTGCCGATGATGCAGGCCCCTTTCACGATGGCGCTGGAGCGGATGCTCCAGCACTTCCAGTGACCGCAGCGCCGGGGCCAGGCACGGCGCGCGCGAATTCGAAGCCGCCGCCGCGCCGCTTCACCTCGTACATCGCGGCATCGGCGGCCGCCAGCAGCGTCTGGCCATCGCTGCCGTGCACCGGGAAGATCGCCGCGCCGATGCTGGCTCCCACGGACAGCTGCAGCGGCCCGTAGGCCACCGGCAGATCGAAGGCATCGCGCAGGCGCCGGCCCAGCCCCTCGGCCGCCTCGACAGACTCGATGCGCTCCAGCACCACCAGGAATTCGTCGCCGCCGATGCGCGCCACCACGTCCGACTGCCGGCAGACGGCGACGATGCGCTGGGCCATCTCGCGCAGCACGTGGTCGCCGGCGGCGTGGCCGTGCGTGTCGTTGACGTGCTTGAAGCGGTCGAGGTCGAGCACCATCACCGCCAGCGGCGCGCCGTCTCGCTGGGCGAGCGCGACGCGGCGCTCGAGGTAAGGCAGCACGAAGCCGCGGTTGGCCAGCCCGGTGAGCGTGTCGGTGCTCGCCAGCGTGCGCAGTTCGGCCTCCAGCAGCTTGCGCCGCTCGATGTCGAGCTCGAGTTCGCCGTTCAGCCGCGCCAGCTCGGCGGTGCGCTCGCGCACGGTCGCTTCGAGCTGCTCGTTGTGGCGGATCAGCTCCGCGCGCGCATCGCCGAGCCGGCGCAGCAGCCGGCCGAAGGCCGCGTGCACGCGGCCGATGTCGTCGGTGCCTGCCACGCCCGGCGGCGGAGGCGCATTCGACGCATCGGGCTGGATGCTGTCGGCCAGCCTTACCAATTCGGCCAGCGGCCGTCCGACGGCGGACCAGAGGATGAGCTGCTGCACCACGAGACCGGCCCCGACCAGCAGCACCGCGCTGGCCGCCAGCCAGCCGACGGCGTGCAACGTCTCGCGCAGCACGGCCCGCTCGTCGACCACCGCGACGGCATGCCCCTGCAGGCCGCCGCCCGGCAGCACGATCGGCCGCACGGCGAGCGTGGCACCGTCGATGTGCACCTCCGCCGCAGCGCCGGCCTCGGCCGACAGCGTGGTCGGCCATTCGAGCTGCGCCTGGTGGCTGTGGAAGACCTGCCGGCCGCGGAGATCGAAGACGGCTGCCTCGCGCAGCGCGCTGTCGCCGTGCAGTGCCTCGGCACACTGCGCGTCGAAGTTGATGAAGTCGGCGAATCGCAGATCGAGCGCGAGCAGTCGCTGTGCGCGCAGCGCGATCTCGTCGGCCGACTCGCGGGCGTGTTCGAGCGCATTGACGCGCTGCTGGTGGTGCAGAAACAGGCCGCCCAGCCCGGTCAGCACCGCGGCGACCAGCGATGCGAACAGCAGCGAGATCAGGTTGATGCGCAGCGGCAGCGATCGGATCATCAGCGCTCCCAGGCGAAGCGCGGCAGCACCTCGGTGCCGAGCAGCACGCGCGCGTCGATCGCGATGCCGAGCTGGCGTGCGCGCGCCAGCGAGATCATCGGCCGGCCCTTGGCGGTGGGTTCGGCCGGGATGGACGCCGGCGTCACGCCCTCGATCAGGATGCGGCGCGCCATGCGGCCGGCCAGCCGGCCCTGCTCGATCCCGGACACGGCCACCGCCACCAGCGTGCCTCGCTCGACGCGCGTGTCCCAGAACGCGAAGTCGGGCAGCCGGCTGTGCTCGGCGGTCCAGCGCAGCACCTCCTCGTAGTCGGCGAAGCTGCCGTCGCGGCGGCGGAAGCGGAAGACCCCCAGCAGCCCGACCGCGTCGACCTGCTCCTGCAGCTCGAGCATCGCCTGGCGGTAGGCCTCGAAGGTGCGCGGCTGCAGCCAGCGCAGCACCTCGATGTCGCTGCGGCGCTCGAGTTCCTGGCGAATCCGGGCCGCCACGCCGATCCAGGTCGGGTCGTCGTCGACCACGATGGCCAGCCGCAGCCGGGATCTGGGCCGCAGCTCGCGAAGCAGCGCGATCGTGCCGGCGAAGTGCTCGCGTTCCAGCACGCCGGTGACGTTTCGGGCCTTGTCGAAGCCGTAGTCGCGCGGGTCCTGGTTGACACCGGAGTACACGAAGGGCAGCGCGGTGTTGAGGTAGCGCACGGTGACCTCGGCCTGCGCCACGTCGTCGTTCACGTACACGAGCTGCGGCTTCCACTGTTCGATCAGTGCAAAGGCCTGCTGTGCGGCCACCTTCACCTGCGCATCGCTGCGGTGCTTGGCGTCGAGCTCGACCACCTTGAGCTCGACTTCGGCCGGGCCGAAGCCCTCGAGGAAGCCGCGCAGCTGATCCTGGTTCGAGCCCCAGCCGGCTTCGTAGCTCATCACGTGCAGGATGCGCAGCGGCTCGGCGCGCACCGACGCGAGCAGCCCACAGCCCACCAGCAGCGCCCCGAGCGCGCGGCAACCGATCGACGACGTCCACATGTCAGCGGGCCCGCTCGACCCGGTGCCGACGATCGGCAGGGAGGCCGGCCTCTCCTGAACCAAGCATGCGCCGGACCCTGGCGGCCACGCTTGACCCCCCGCAAGGGGCCGTGCCGCGGTCAGTGCTGCTGCCGGATGGCGGTCTCGATGGCCTCGTGCGGCGGCAGGGTGTCCTCGAAGCCGGAGGAATGGAAGTTCGTGCCCGGCCCCTGGCCGTGCCAGGTCGACGGGCCCTCGTGGTGGCGATCACGCCACCAGGTCAGCGCGTAGTCGGCCACCAGCCAGGCGAGCACGCCTCCGACGACGACGACCAGTGCGGTGATCATGGCGACTCCCCTGCGTTTCGTGACAATGTAACGATCGGGCTGGCGCGCATCAATCCGGCCCCCCCGCGGATGAGGGCGTGCCCAGCGGCCGCAGCCCGGCGCGCGCCGCGGCGGACACCGCGGCGCCGAGCGCACGCAGCACCTCGGCCTCCAGGCGCCAGTGCTGCCAGTACAGCGGCACGTCCAGCGATCGGCCGGGTGCCAGCTCGACCAGGTCGCCGGCGGCCAGCAGCGGCGCCACCAGCGCTTCCGGGTTCATGCCCCAGCCCAGGCCGTGCAGCGCCGCGTGCACGAAGCCGTGCGTGCTGGGCACGCGGTGCTGCGGCGGGCTCAGCCGTCGGCGGCTCAGCTGGCGCAGGAAGCGCGCCTGCAGCTGGTCCTTCTGGTTGAAGACGCAAACCGGCGCCTCGGCCAGCGCTGCGTCGTCGAGCCCCTGCGGGAAGTGGCGGCGCATGTAGGCGGGGCTCGCCACCGCGAGGTAGCGCATGCGGCCGAGCGGCTGCACGCGGCAGCCCTGCACCGGCTCCGGCTCGGCGCTCACCGCCGCCAGCACGCGGCCCTGGCGCAGCAGCTCGCCGGAATGATCCTGGTCTTCCACGTGCAGGTCGAAGGCCACCGCGTGGCTCTCGCGCAGGGCGGCGAGCGCGGGCACGAACCAGGTGGCGAGCGAATCGGCGTTCACCGCCAGCGCGAGCGGCAGCGGGGCCGGCCGGCCGATCCCACCGGCGCGTGCATCCCGCGGGGCGGCCTCCTCCCGCAGGCCGAAGGGCGCGAGCGCCTGCGCCTCCAGCAGCTGCAGCTGCTGCGCATGGCGGTGCAGCGATTCGCCGGCTTCGGTGGCCACGCAGGGGCTGCCGCGGCGCACCAGCACGCGGCCCAGCCGCTCCTCCAGCGCCTTGATGCGCTGGCTCACGGCCGAGGGCGTGAGGTGCAGCGCGCGCGCCGCCGCCTCGAAGCTGCCTTCGCGCAGCACCGCGGCGAAGGCGGCGAGCTGACGGGAATCGAGTTTCATGAATTTCGCTAATGAAAGTTCAGAAAGTTTAGCTGGATCTCATGCCTGCGAGGCGGCAGCATCGCGGCCGATGAACAGCGTCTTCCTGCAGGGCTTCGCCACCTCGGCCGCCCTGATCGTCGCGATCGGCGCGCAGAACGCCTTCGTGCTGCGCCAGGGTCTGGCGCGCGCGCACGTGCTGCCGGTGGTGCTGGTGTGCGCACTTTCCGACGCGCTGCTGATCTCGCTGGGCGTGGCAGGGCTCGGGCGCTGGGTGCAGGCGCACCCGGTGCTGCTGGACATCACGCGCTGGGGGGGCGCCGCCTTCCTGCTCGCCTACGGAGCGCTGGCCGCGCGGCGGGCGCTCTCGCCGCACGCGCTGTCGCTGCAGGGCGCAGCGGTGGGCGACCTGCGCGCCGCGTTGGCCGCCTGCCTCGCCTTCACCTACCTCAACCCGCACTGCTGGCTCGACACCGTGGTGCTGCTCGGCTCGATCGCCGCGCAGCAGCCCGACGGCGCGCGCAACACCTTCGGCATCGGCGCGGCGAGCGCCAGCGCGGTGTGGTTCCTCTCGCTCGGCTACGGTGCGCGGCTGCTCGCGCCGCTGTTCGCGCGGCCGATCGCGTGGCGGGTACTGGACGGGGCGATCGCGCTGGTGATGTTCGCGATCGCCGCCGCGCTCATCGTGCGATGAAAGCGTTCGCCGGCCGGCTCACTTGGCGACCGTGATCCACTGCACCTCGAGCCAGTTGTCGGCCCGGTGCACCGCGCTCACGTTGCTGCGCGCCGCCCAGGGGATCACCTGGCGGTGCAGCGGGATCACGTGCACCTGCTCCTTGTACTCGCGCAGCGCCGCCTTGATCAGGCCCTCGCGCTTCTTCGCATCGGGCTCGACGCTGCTCTGCGCGGCCAGCGCGTCGAACTTGTCGTTCTTCACGCCGCCGAAGTTCCAGTAGCCCACGCCCTTCTCGCCGCGGTTGCGCAGCACCGGCGTGAAGGTGGTCTCGGCATCGGTGATGGCGCCGCCCCAGCCGAGCATGTAGAGGCTGGTGTCCTGCTTCTCGATCTTCGGGAAGTAGGTGGCCCGCGGCTGGGCACTGACCTTGACCTTGATCTTCAGCTGCGCCCACATGCCGGCCAGCGCGATGCAGATCTCCTCGTCGTTGATGTAGCGGTTGTTCGGGCAGTCGAGCGTGACCTCGAAGCCGTCGGCGAAGCCCGCCTCGGCCATCAGCTTGCGCGCGGCGGCCAGGTCGTAGGGCAGCCGGCCCTCGATCTCCGGGTCGTTGTAGGAGCCCAGCGGCGAGGGCGTCAGGCCGCCGGTCGGCACGCTCAGGCCGTTCATCAGCTTGGTCTTCATCGTCTCGATGTCGACCGCCTGGTACATCGCGCGGCGAACGCGCTGGTCCTTGAATGGGTTCTTGTCGCCCGGCACGCTGCCGTACAGCAGCTTGTCGCGGAACTGGTCCAGGCCGATGAAGACGATGCGGTTCTCCGGACCGTCGATCACCTTCACGCCGGCGGTGTTGCGCAGGCGGGCGACGTCGCGCGGGGCCGGGTCGAGCACCAGGTCGATCTCGCCGGAGACCAGCGCCGCCAGGCGCGTCGCGTCGTTGCCGATCGGCGTGTAGACGATCTCCTGCACGTTGCCCTCGAACTTGCCCCACCAGTTCGGGTTGCGCTTGTAGACCGTCTTGATGCCCGGCGCGCGGCTCACCAGCATGTACGGGCCGGTGCCGTTGGCGTTCAGGCCGGCGTGGCTCTCTTCCTTGTTCTTGAAGTCCAGCGGCCGCGTCACGCGGTTCTTCTCGCACCAGACCTTGCTCATGATCCACAGCGTCTCGAGGTGCTGCAGGAAGATCGGGTTGGGCGCGGCGAGCTGGAACTCCACGGTGAGGTCGTCGACCTTGCGCGGCTTGCCCACCGCGGTGGCGTACTGGTTGATCGTGGAGGTGGGCGCGGCGCCGCGCTCCATCGAGAACACCACGTCGTCGGCGGTGAAGGGCGTGCCGTCGTGGAACTTGACGTTGGGGCGCAGCTTGAAGCGCCACAGCGTCGGCGAGACCTGCTGCCACTCGGTGGCCAGCGCGGGCACGATGCCGAGCTGCTTGTCGCGGGTGACGAGCTTCTCGTACACCTGCCCGTTCATCATGTTCGTCATGGACTCGTTCTGCGAGTGCGGGTCCATGGTCTGCGGGTCGCCCTGGCTGGCCCAGCGCAGGGTTTGCGCCTGGGCCGGCGCGGCGACGAGCGTGGCAGCGAGGGCGACGGCGGAAACGCTCGTGGCGATCAGTCGAAACATGCGGTCCACTCCGTGAGGTTGGAAGTGGCCGCAGTGTAGGGGCCCCGGCGGCTCAACGTGCCGGGTAGCCCTCCTCGGCAAGCGCCTGCTTGACGGCCTCGGGCGGCTGCGTGGTCTCGATGCGCACCGTGTGGGTGGCGAGGTCGCATTGCACCTTTGCAGCGGCGTCGAGCTTCGTCACCGTACCGGTGACGGTCTTGACGCAGTGGCCGCAGGTCATGTCGGGAAGGGTCAGTTCGATCATCGCGATCTCCAGGTGGGTTCAGGATGGGGCAACGATAGACCTTGACACCGTGGCAAGGTCAAGAAGAAAAATCAAGGCGCCGGGGCTTGACCCTGACATCATGTCAAGGTCGACACTGGCGACATGAACACCGACACCACCCTCACCCTGCCCGTCGAGGGCATGACCTGCGCCTCCTGCGTCGGCCGCGTCGAGCGCGCGCTGGCCAAGGTGCCCGGCGTGGCGCATGCCACCGTCAACCTGGCCACCGAATCGGCCGCCGTGACCCTGGCGGGCCGCGTGGCCGCCGACGCGCTGGCCGGCGCGATCGAGCGCGCCGGCTATGCGGTGCCGCACGACGGCGCCGACCTGCGCATCGAGGGCATGACCTGCGCCAGCTGCGTGGCCCGCGTCGAGCGCGCGCTGCAGGCGGTGCCGGGCGTGCTGTCGGCCACCGTCAACCTCGCCACCGAACAGGCGCACATCGAGCGCGTCAAGGGCAGCGCCGGCGCGGCGGCGCTGATGTCGGCAGTGCAGAAGGCGGGCTACACGGCGCACGTGCTCGCGGCCGACCAGCCCGCGCCCGCCGCGGCGCCGTCGCGCGACGGCTGGAAGGTCGTGCTGGCCGCGCTGCTCTCGCTGCCGCTGGTGGTGCCCATGCTCGGCGACCTGGTCGGCCGGCACTGGATGCTGTCGCCCGTCGTGCAGTGGCTGCTCGCCACGCCGGTGCAATTCTGGCTCGGTGCGCGCTTCTACCGCGCCGGCTGGAAGGCGCTGCGCGCCGGCAGCGGCAACATGGACCTGCTGGTGGCGCTAGGCACCAGTGCCGCGTACGGCCTGAGCCTCTGGCTGTGGTGGGCCGACGACGGCGGCATGCCGCACCTCTATTTCGAGTCGGCCGCGGTGGTGATCACGCTGGTGCTGCTCGGCAAGTGGCTGGAGGCGCGCGCCAAGCGCCAGACCACCGACGCGATCCGCGCGCTGCAGTCGCTGCGGCCCGAGACGGCGCGCGTGCAGCGCGACGGCGTCGAGCTGGACGTGCCGGTGGCCGAGCTGGCGCTGGGCGACCTCGTCGTCGTGCGCCCCGGCGAGCGTTTCCCGGCCGATGGCGTGGTCGAGGAGGGCCGCAGCCACGCCGACGAATCGCTGCTCACGGGCGAGAGCCTGCCGGTGGCCAAGCAACCGGGCGACCGCATCACCGGCGGCGCGCTGAACGCCGAAGGCCTGCTGCGGGTGCGCACGCAGGCGATCGGCGCGGAGTCCACGCTGGCGCGCATCGTGCGCCTGGTGGAATCGGCGCAGGCCGCCAAGGCGCCGATCCAGCGCCTCGTCGACCAGGTCAGCGCGGTGTTCGTGCCGGTGGTGGTGGCCCTGGCCGTGCTCACGCTGCTCGGCTGGGGCCTGGCCACCGGCGACTGGTCGACCGGCGTGATCAACGCGGTGTCGGTGCTGGTGATCGCCTGCCCCTGCGCGCTCGGGCTGGCCACGCCGGCGGCGATCATGGTTGGCACCGGGGCTGCGGCGCGTCGCGGCATCCTGATCCGTGACGCGCAGGCGCTTGAGCTCGCGCATGCGGTGCGCGTGGTGGCGTTCGACAAGACCGGCACGCTCACCGAAGGGCGGCCGCGCCTCGCGGCGGCCGAGGCTGCGCCGGCCGGCGGGCTCGATCGCGACGGGATCGTCGCGCTCGCTGCCGCGCTGCAGTCGGGCAGCGAGCACCCGCTCGCCGCGGCCGTGCTCGCCGAGGCGAAGGCGCCGCTGCCGTCCGCGAGCGAACTGCGCGCCCTGCCCGGGCGTGGCATCGCCGGCACGGTGAACGCGCGCGAACTGCAGCTCGGCAGCACGCGGCTGATGGACGAGCTCGGTGTCGACCGCGAAGCGCTCGCCGCCCACGCGCAGGCGCTGCAGGCCGAAGGCCGCACGGTGTCGTGGTTGGCCGGTCGCGAAGGTGCCGAGCCGTGGCGGCTGCTGGGCCTGCTCGCCTTCGGCGACACGCTCAAGCCCGGCGCGGCCGCTGCCATCGCCACGCTGCGCGGGCTCGGCATCCGCACGCTGATGATCAGCGGCGACAACGCCGGCAGCGCGAACGCCGTGGGCCGGGCGCTCGGCATCGATGACGTGCGCGCCGAGGTGCTGCCCGGCGACAAGGCGGCGGTGGTGGCCGCGCTGCGCGAGGCCGGTGTCGGCAAGGTCGCGATGGTGGGAGACGGCCTGAACGACGCGCCGGCGCTCGCCGCGGCGGACGTCGGCCTCGCGATGGCCGGCGAGCAGGGCGGCACCGACGCCGCGATGCAGGCCGCCGGCATCACGCTGATGCGCGGCGACCCGGCGCTGGTGGCGCAGGCGATCGACATCTCGCGCCGCACCACGGCGAAGATCCGCCAGAACCTGTTCTGGGCCTTCTTCTACAACGTGGTCGGCATTCCGTTGGCGGCCTTCGGCGCGCTCAACCCGGTGGTGGCCGGCGCGGCGATGGCGATGTCCAGCGTCAGCGTGCTCAGCAACGCACTGCTGCTCAAGCGATGGAGGCCTGGAGCATGAACATCGGCGAAGCGTCGCGGCAATCGGCCGTCTCGGCCAAGATGATCCGGCACTACGAGAGCCTCGGCCTGCTGCCTTCGGTGCCGCGCACCGAGGCCGGCTACCGGCAATACGACGAAGCGACGGTGCACACGCTGCGCTTCATCCGCCGCGCGCGCGACCTCGGCTTCGGGTTGACCGAGATCGAGACCCTGCTCGGCCTGTGGCGCAACCGGCGGCGCAGCAGCAAGGACGTCAAGCGCGTCGCGCTGGAGCATGCTGCCGACCTGCAGCGCCGCATCGACGAGATGCGCTCGATGCAGCGCACGCTGCAGCAGCTGGCGCACTGCTGCCATGGCGACGAGCGACCCGACTGCCCGATCCTCGACGACCTGGCCGGCGGTCGCGAGGAGGACGCGTTTCCTGCGCGTTAGACTGGCCGCCTCCACCCACGGGAGGATCCATGGCAAGCGAACGGACATGGCGGCGGCGCAGCATCGCGCCCCTGATGGCGGGTGCGGCCGCGCTGGCCTTCTGCACCGCGGCCCTGGCGGAGCCGGCGCTGGGCTATTCGCCGGCGAACATGGATCGCAGCGTCAGCCCACGACGGGACTTCTACCGCTATGCCGTCGGCGGCTGGCTGGCCCACACGGAGATACCGGCCAGCGAGCCCGACTTCGGCGGCTTCGCGCAACTGGGCGCCAATCTCGACCGCCAACTGCTCGGCCTGATCCAGGACGCCGCCGCGGCGTCTGCACCGGCAGGCAGCCCCAAGCAGCAGATCGGCGACTACTACCGCGCCGCGATGGACCTGAAGCGGCTGGACGCGCTGGGCATCGAGCCGCTGCAGGCCGACCTGGCGCAGCTGGCCACGCTGGACTCGCCCCGCGCGCTGGGCGTCTTCGCCGCGCGCCTGGAGGCGGCCTATGGCGGGGCGTCGCCGCTGGTTGCCCTGTCGGCGACCGACGCGAAGGACGTGGGGCGCACGCTGCTGGTCTTCCACCCCGGCCTGCTGATACTCGACCAGGACGACTACGCCAAGCCCGAAGGCGAACGCGTACGCTCGCTGTACATCGCCTACATCACCGCGATGTTTCGCCAACTGGGCGACCCGGCAGAGCGGGCGGCGGAGGGCGCGCGCACCGTGCTGTCCATCGAGACCGAGCTGGCCGCTGCGCGCCTCACGCCACTGCAGCAGCGCGATCCGTCCAAGACCTACAACGTGATGAGCTTCGCCGAGGCCCAGGCGTTGATTCCTGCGCTGGACCTGTCGGCGCTGGCGAGCGCGCTGGGAGTGGCGCCTCCGCCGACCGTCCAGATCATGGACATTGCCGGCGTCAAGGCCGTGCAGTCGGTGCTCTCCGCGCGCAGCGCCGCGGAGCTGAGTACCTGGCTGCGCTGGCAACTGCTCGGCTCGCGCGCCAGCCTGCTCGGCCAACCCTGGCGCGGCTTCGCCGAGGAATTCGATCGCCAGCGCAAGGGCCTGTCGGCGCTGCCGCCACGGGAGCGCGAGGTCACGCGTGCCATCGCGAACCAGCTCTTCCATCCCCTGTCGCGGCTGTACGTCGACGCCTACTTCCCCGAGTCGACACGGGTCGAGGTGAGCCGGATGGTCGTCCGCATCCGCGGCGAGTTCGAGCGGCGGCTGCGCAGCAACCCGTGGCTGGACGCGCCCACGCGCGCCGCGGCCCTGGCCAAGCTCGCCAAGGTCGATGTCCAGGTCGGCTATCCGCGCGAATGGATCGACTTCTCCGGCGTGGCGATCCGTCCCGACGACCACGTCGGCAACAACCAGCGCATCGACGAGTTCCTGCTGCGCCGCGACCTCGCGCAGGTCGGAGGCGCGCCGCGCATCGACCGCTTCGCGGAGCCCGGCAAGACCACCCCGATCTCCGTCAACGCGGCCTACAACCCGCAGACCAATGCGATCGACATCACCGCCGCGATCGTGCAGCCGCCCTTCTTCAAGGCCGGGGCCGACCCTGCGGTGAACTACTGCACCATGGGCGCCGTGATCGGCCACGAGCTGACGCATGGCTTCGACAGCTTCGGCCGCCAGTTCGGGCCGGCCGGCAACCTGCGAAACTGGTGGACCCCGGAGGCGACGGCCGCCTTCGAACGCCGCACCGCCGTGCTCGCGCAGCAGTATGGCGAGTTCGTGCTGCTGCCCGGCCTCAAGCACAACGGCCTTCTGACTCTGACGGAGAACACCGCGGACCTTGGAGGCATCACGCTGGCCCACGAGGCGCTCAAGCGCGAACTCGGCGGCAAGCCCCGGCCACGCATCGACGGCCTGAGCACCGACCAGCGCTGCTTCGTGGCCTGGGCGCAGCTGTGGGCCTACAAGGCACGGCCCGAGCGCATCCGGATGCTGGCGGCGGTCGACTACCACGCCAACAGCGCGCTGCGCGGTTTCGCGCCGCTGCAGCACCTGGACGATTTCCACCGTGCCTTCGGCGTCCGACCCGGCGATCCGATGTGGCGAGCGCCGTCGCGGCGAGTAAGGATCTGGTGAGCCGGGCGGCCTGAGTTCAGCCCTGCTTGAGCTTGCGCAGCACCTCGGGCCCCGCCCACAGTTCGTCGAGGTGCGGGAACTTCCACTGCGCGTTGCTCTCGCGGCCGACGATGGCGTCGGCGCAGTCGGGCGCGGAGAGGTCGACGAGCTCGACCGGCACCGGCAGGTTGGAACGCGTGGAGAAGAACAGCTTGACCTTCGGCGCGACCAGCGAGCTCTCGTTCTGCTCGACCACCACACCGAGCTTGCCCGAGCGCATGCGCACCAGCGAGCCGATCGGGTAGATGCCCAGGCTCTTCACGAAGGCCTGGAAGAT
>WBZM01003089.1_pt1 | contig 13299 bp, 6 predicted proteins | sample 5204271 | NCBI WGS metagenome assembly WBZM01 (sample SAMN12344346, study PRJNA552823) | activated sludge metagenome | biome: Activated sludge suspended growth; feature: Nitrification reactor; material: Wastewater; isolation source: activated sludge from nitrification reactor of wastewater treatment...
AGAGTTAGCCCGCTATGAACAGGCGCAAAGCCAGATGGCAACGGCCGTGCCAAACCCCGATTACCACGATCAGGTTTTGCAAGCGTTGATTGAGCGGGTCTTGATTGCCCAGGCAGCCCAAGCCGCCGGAATTGTTGTGACGCCGGCCATGGTAGACGAAAAATTGGCCGAGCTGCGCACGGCCGCCGGCGGCGATGACAGTTTTAACGCCTGGTTGGCCACCAATCAGTGGACCGAAGCGGAATTCCGCGAAGCGTTAGCGGCGGAAATGATCGCCGGTCAGATGCGTGATCAGGTGACGGCCGATGTGCCGCGCGCTGTGGAGCAGGTTCGCGCCCGTTACATTCAGGTAGATGACGCCGCCCTGGCGCAGGAAGTGTGGCAGCGCGCCCAGAATGGCGACGATTTTGCGTTTTTAGCGCAGCAATATTCGTTGGACCGCGTGACGGGCGACAATGGCGGCGATTTGGGCTTTTTTGCGCGCGGCTCGCTGCTGGTTCCGGCGGTGGAAGAGGCCGCGTTTGCCTTGCAGCCGGGGCAGGTGAGCGATGTGGTTGCCGTGACGGGGGATGACGGCCGTCAGACCTTCTACATCGTGCAAGTGATTGAGCGTGATCCCCAACGCGGCTTAGAGCCGGACATGCAATATGCGCTGCTGCAGGCCGATTTTGAAGCCTGGTTGGCCGATTTATGGCAGCAAGCCGATATTGTCCTCATGGTAAATAACGGGGCATGATGGCTCATCGTGACAGAACACATAGTTTGGTCGCCGGTCCTGTTTGGAGGCGGAGAACCATGCCCCAATTAAGATTTGGAAACAAGCATTGAGTCGCACCAGACCGCAGCAAACCGGATGTGTTGGCAGTTTATTGAACGTGTTGACGGCCGCGCTTTTGTCTTTGGCGTTGTTGTTGATCGTGGTGTTTTTGGTCATATTGGTGTGGCCGACGGGCCGGGAAACGGCCGTGAATCTGGCCGTTCGCGTGCAGCGACAGTGGCAGGGTGAACTGCCGACCAGCACGCCGCTGCCAACAGCGGCCAGTCTGGCCGTGCTGCCAACGCTGACGGCGACGCCATTACAGCCGACCTGGACGCCGCTGCCGCCTCAACCCACAGCCACGGCGCGGCCTACAACCACCTCTCGCCCGACGTATACGCCGTCGCCAGTGCCCACCTTCCCCACACGAACCCCAACCCCCACCCACACGCCGACGCCTTCCAATACCCCCACAGAAACGCCGCCCGGCCCTTCACCCACTGCCAGCGCTACGCGTTCGCAGTATCTGTTCACCAAATCAAATACCAGCCCGTTTTATTTGCAAAATTACGCCAATAATGCGGGCTGTGGTTGGATGGGCATTGCCGGCGAGGTGCTGGATTTGTCGGGCAATCCGGTGGCTGCGGGGAGTTATGTGGTGCATGTGTGGGGCAGCGGCGTGGATTCTCGGCTGCAAGTGGGCAGTGCGCCGGATTACAGCCCGTCTGGATGGGAGCAGTTTTTGTTTGATTCGCCGGTGATTCGGGATTATGAAGTGCAGTTAGAATCGTCGAGTGGCACGGCCGTTTCCCAGGCTTACCGCGTGCAAACCAGAGCCAGTTGCAACCAGAACCTCGTCCGTTTCGATTTTGTGCAAAATCATTGACGCGATACTGTGAGGGTGAAGGCGCCGCCTTCGTCGAAAAATTCGTTGAGGACAATACCCCAACGGCCGTTTTCCGGCAGCGTCAGGGTATAGTTTTCTGGTTGTCCGGCCTGTCCATCGTCGATGCGCAGATAGGCACGGCCGTTTGGCGAAAGCAGCGTCAGGGCCAGGTCACTGCTGGCTGTTTCGGTAAGTAGTTCCAGTTGAATCGTGTCGTTTTGCAGGCCATCGAAATAATAAACCAGACTTTGCTCCGGCTCCAACACGCCGGAAACAGCGCTGCCAAATTCCAAGATGCCCATGGCGACCGGCGTCGCCACAGGCAGCGCCGCCAGGCGTATCTCATAATCGCCGGGTGCGCCGTTAAAATCGCGCACCAGAATAAGGTACTGTCCATTTTGCGGCAGCGTCAGGTCGATCAGTTCGTTTTCGCCCTGGAGGAAGGTATCCTGGGCGGCGATGCGGTTGATCGCTTCATCCAGCAGCCAGATCTCCAGATCCAGGGTGGGGTTAAGCGGTTTCACTTCGATCATCACCATATCGCCGGTGCGCCCGCTGAAAAACCAGGCGTGGGCTTCGTGGGAGCGCAGGCTTTCCTGGCGGATGTCGCCATAGACCAGATCGCCGGCGTCATAAAAATTGGCTGTGCTCTCGCCGCCTTCGTCCAGCGACAGGGTGTAGGAGCCGCTGTTGCCGGCGAAGCTTTGTACGAGGATGGTGTATTCGCCGGTCGCGGGCAGTTCGAAGCCGGACACGACTTCGGCGTCGCCGCTGAACCCTTCGTCGAGGGCTACCAGTTGACGGCCGTCTGGCCCATACATATTGAGCAAGGCGTCGAACCGTTCATCGGGGGTGACAACAATGCTTATCAGGTCGCCCACCGTGCCGGTGAAGGTCCAAAACTGCTGCCCGTTCGGCGGCAGATCGCTCTGAATGCTTTGGCCGGGGTTAATTTGCCCGCCGCCGCTGAGAATGGGCGTGCCGGAGAGCGTGAGGTCAAGCACATAACTGCCGGATTCACGGAAAAAATCGCTAACTTCGATGAGATAACGGCCGTTTTCTGTCAGCAGCAAGTCGGCGGCTGTTTCAATGTCGCCTGCGTACCCATGATCGATTTTGGCCACTGTCTGTCCGGCCGGGTCGATGACGGTGAGGGTTAAATCGAGGTTGTTGGTTTCTGGTTTCAGGGAAATGGTGGCATAAGCCGGCCCGGAATTGGTGAAGGTCCAGATGTCGTTGAGGTTGTTGTCCAGACGGCCGTTAACTGTTCCCTGGTTACTAATTTCACCGGCGAGATGCAAACGGCCGTCGCCATTGGCCAGGCCGCTGTCCAGATTGTGCACGGCAATGGTCTCGATCATCTCGCTAAACAGCGGTTCGTAGCGTTCCCATTCCGGCAGGGTGGCGCTGAAAATGTAGATGGCCTGAGCGTTGTAGAGCGGGGAAACGGCCGTTTCCGGCCCGGTTAGAAACAAAACTCGGGTAACAAGATTTTGCCCGCGTTCGGCAGAAAACAGGATTGGGTTGCCCAAAATATCGGCATATGCGCCGGCGATGCCCGGCAAGGAAATGGTTGTTATTTCGCTGACCTGACGATCTGTGGCCTGGATATTTTGCAGCACCCATTGCAATCCGGCTTCTGGCTGCGGCGCAGGGACGGTGAGATTGGTGATGAGTCCGGCCATAAACGCGCCGGTCTGGAAGTCTTTACCGGCCAACACGCTGCTGCCCACGCGCTCCGAATTTGCGGCCAGCAAATTCAGCAGGCCCAACGGGCTGTTTAAGGCGGTGCTGTCCAGCTGCAGGCTGCCGGAAAAGTTTTCCCAATCAGGCGGAATGGCAATTTGCAGGCCGATGGCCTCGTCGCCGAGGAGCTGCCAATTTTTCAGGAAGTTGCTGGTGGGTTCTGGTGTGGGTTTGGGAGGTGGGGTGGGGGTTGGTTGGGGTTTGTTGCTGGTGGCGGTCGGTTGTTGGGCAACGGCCGTTGTCCCGGCTGAGTTGGTTACCGCTGGTTCCAGAAACGCCTGACTCCCGTTGTCTTCAGAAAGAGGTTGGCAGGATATCGTTGTGAACAGGATGCCAATAATCAGGCACGACCAGCCCTTTTTTCGCATTGATCTCCTCTGCTAAGATGTTCGATTCAGTTGATGACAAGCAATTATTATTGACCGGGAACATGCCAATCGCTGCCCAGAATAATCAGCAGATCGTAATCCCCATCCGGGCTGCTGCCGCTGCTGACGTTAAGCGGTGGAATGCCCATCAATTGGATAAGGAAACGTTGGGTATTTGGGTGATCGCCATAATCAATAATTTGAGTCGTGCGATAAGTAGCTGCATCAGCATTGCCGATTTCGGCGACATTGATGTTTTGAGATTTCAGGAACGCTTCGGTATCGCCGGCCAGACCAAAAACAGGCGTGCCATTAAAGACGGCGACGCGCGCGTTTTCGGCGGCCATCAGCGCCGGCAGATTTTGAATTTCAGGCGTGGGGATGACCGGGGCGGTGAATAACTCATTGCGTAGTTGGCGGATGTTGTCGCGGTTGGGAACTAAAACCTGACGGCCGTCGGGGGTCGTTTCGGCGTAGACATAATCATAATCAATGACCGATGTATGGATGCTGCTGCGCGGAATTTCTTGCACCAATAGGGCCAACTGCATGGCCTCTTCCAGCGTCATGTCGGTTCGCACATTGTCTTGCAGCGTTTGCCACATGGCGGGGGCTTTGGTAATGAGCGATGGCAGCATATTCAAGCTCAGCACCCGGTCACGAACCGCCAAAACAACGGCTTGCTGGCGTCCGGCGCGATCGACGTCACCGCCAAAGGTGGCGCGTGTGCGGGCGTATTTAAGCGCGGTCTGCCCGTCTAAATGCTGGTCTCCTGCTTCAATCTGGAAGGGGTCGTAGCCATAGCAGCGGTCCGGATAAGTTTCGTCCGTGATAGCTTCAGGGGCGACTATGTCGATGCCGCCAATCTGATCCACAATTTCAACAAAGGCGTCGAAATTGACGGCCGCATAATAATCAATTTTTACGCCAAGAAAAGCTTCTACTGTATCAACCGCCAGGGCTGGCCCGCCGCCAGGGTAGTCGTAAATTTCACCATAATAATTGGCCTGATTGATGCGGTCGACGCCGACGCTGGGGATTTCTACCCACATGTCTCGCGGCAGCGACAAAATGCCTGCTGAGAGGCCGACCGGATCGACCGTAACCAACATCATGCTGTCTGTGTGGGTGGGACCATCTTCTTCACAGCGCTGGTCGATGCCCAACATCAGGATGGTGACACGCTCTTGACCACTCCATGGCGGCACGGAATCGGCATTCAGGTTTATGGGTAAGGAGCTGGTATTTGAGTCTGGGGTGTTGGCGGAGGCGTTGTTTGCCTCATCGGGCGTGCGCGGTTCTTCGACGCTGCCGAAATCAGGATTGGTGACTTCCCAGGCAGAGGTCATTTCACGGACTGTCTGGAACAGCCAGATAGAACTGCCTACCAAGATGACTAATAGAATAATCCCCAGGATTCCGATAGCCCAAATGGGTAATTTAATTCGGGATTGGGGACGGCGTTTAGGCGAACTAGATGTCATAAATTTTCAAACCTTATGGCAAATCTGCGCTAGGCATTATAACATAATTTGTGAATGAGGCAGGCAAGGAGGGGATTGGCGGGGGGTATTCAGGAAAAATTAACCTCGCAGGGGGAAGCCCTGCGAGGTTTTGCGGATTGATTGATTGTGATGGTTGTCAGACGGGATTTTCAGCCGGGGTGGTGGCGGGGGAGTCGGAAACGGCCGTGTCGCCATTTTCCTCCTGACCATTCACCCGAGACAGTTTCCCTTCACGCAGCACAGCCACCGAAGCGACTGAGTTGCCAGGGCGCAGTTCCATTACCCGCACGCCTTGCGTGAGCCGGCTTTGTTGGGAAATGGTATCCGCTTCTGTGCGCAGAATGATGCCGTTGGTGGAAATGCAGGTGATTTCATCCCCGGCGGTTACAACCCGCGCGCTGACAATTTTGCCAGTTCTTTCCGGCGAAAGGACCATCGCGCCCACGCCCTGGCCATACCGCCCTTGTTGGCGATATTCGTCTAAGGGAGTCCGTTTGCCGTAACCCTTTTCGGTGATGATCAGTAGGTCGTCGCCGGGCGTTACCACATCGGCTCCGGCGATGCGGTCCCAGTCGTCCAGGCTCATGGCTTTGACGCCGGCCGCGCCGCGGCCCATTGGGCGTACATCTTCCTCGCTAAAGCGGATGCCGCGCCCTTGCTCGCTGACCAAAATGATGTCTTGCTCGCCGTGGGTGAGCTTGACCCAGTTGAGCTGGTCGCCGTCGTCCAGGGAGATGGCAATGAGACCGCTGGGGCGGACGTTGTTGAACTGGTTGATTTCGACGCGTTTGATACGGCCGTTACACGTCACCATAATCAAATATTCCGCATCATCAAAATCTACCACCGGCAAAGCGGCCGTGATCTTTTCCTCTGGCAGCAGCGGCAAAATGTTCATCAAATTCGTCCCTTTCGCCGTGCGGTCCAATTCGGGGATTTCATAGGCCTTAATGGCGTACACTTTGCCAAAATTCGAGAAGAACAAAATGGTATTCAGCGTACCGGCCGCAAACAAATGCTCCAACTGGTCCTGATCGCGGGTGGTCATGCCAATCAGCCCCTTGCCGCCGCGCCCTTGCAGTCGGTACGCCGTCACCGGCGTCCGCTTGACATAACCGCGCTGGGTAATGGAAATAAAGACATCCTCGTCCTTAATCAAATCTTCCATGTTGATGTCGGCGTCCAGGCCATAAGCAATTTGTGACCGGCGCGCATCGCCATATTGTTCCTTCAGGGCAAGCAAATCTTCTTTGATCAAGGCCAGGATTTTGCCTTTATCGGCCAGCAGCCCGCGCAAATACTCGATGTGGGCCGAAATCTCCCGGTATTCATCGTCGATTTTTTGCCGTTCCAGCGCCGCCAGCCGGCGCAGCTGCATGTCTAAAATAGCTGTGGCCTGCACCTCCGTCAGTCCGAAGCGGCTTACCAACTGGTTGCGCGCCTCGTCCGCGTCATTGGAGCGGCGAATGGTTTCAATCACTTCATCCAGGTGGTCCAGGGCGATCAAAAGGCCTTCTAAAATGTGGGCCCGCTTCATCGCTTTGTCCAGATCAAACTGGGTTCGGCGGGTAATTACGTCCAGGCGATGGTCGATGTGAATTTGCAAGGCGCGTTTCAGCGAAAGCAAGCGGGGTTGTTTGTCTACCAGCGCCAGCATTTGCACGCCGAACGTCGTTTGCAGGGCTGTGTGTTTGAACAGTTGATTCAACACTTTCATCGGCTGGGTGCCGCGTTTTAATTCGACAATGATGGAAATGCCCTGGCGGTCGGAGGAGTCGCGCAAATCGGAAATATCGGGGATGACGCCGCTGGTAGCCAGCTCGGCAATCCGTTCGATGAGCATCGCTTTGTTGACCTGGAAGGGCAGCTCTTTGATGTTGATGCGCTGGCGGTCTGATTTGCCGGGTAACTCCTCAATTTCAGCCACCCCACGAATGATGACCCGGCCACGGCCGGTGGCATAGGCGTTGCGAATTCCTTCGATGCCTAAAATTTGGCCGCCGGTGGGAAAATCTGGCGCTTTGACAAACTGCATCAAGTCGTCTAGCGTCACCTCTTCCCAATCGTCCTGATGGTCGATGAGGTGAATGATGGCATCGCAGACTTCGCTGAGATTGTGGGGCGGGATGTTGGTTGCCATGCCGACGGCGATACCCGAAGAACCATTGAGCAGCAGGTTGGGCAGGCGAGCGGGCAGTAAATCGGGTTCGGGTAGGCTGTCGTCGAAATTGGGAACAAATTCGACGGTGTTTTTATCGATGTCTTCGAGTAGTTCGTTGGCAATGCGGCCGAGCCGTGCTTCGGTATAGCGCATAGCGGCGGCGCTATCGCCGTCGATACTGCCGAAGTTGCCCTGGCCATCGACCAGCATGTAGCGCATGGAAAAATCTTGGGCCATGCGGACCATGGCATCGTACACGGATGAATCGCCGTGTGGATGGTATTTACCCAGCACTTCACCAACGATACGCGCGCTTTTGCGGTGTGGGGTGTTGTAGCGAATGCCCATGTCGTGCATGGCGTACAAAATTCGCCGGTGGACAGGCTTCAGGCCATCTCGCGCATCCGGCAAGGCGCGGGAGACGATGACGCTCATGGCGTAATCGAGGTAAGAATTTCGCATCTCCCGATTGATGTCGATGGTGCTAACTGTTCCGATTTCCAAATGAAACCTCCGCGATTTGGGCCTGGGTTGAAGGATTTATTTTCCGGCTTGTTGCATAAAAAAGGCCACCAAATATCAGGGTGGCAGACGACCCGAAATCATGATTTTTAACGTGCCGAATTATATCCTAATTTGCTGGTTTTAACGAGTTTCATGAGGGGTAGATGAGGGGGGTTGATAGGTGGTAAGGTAGGTGGGATTTACGGCCGTTTCCCCACCATCGCCAGCGTTACGGCCGTCGCCAAATCCAGCCGTTTTCCAGCCGCTACAGCCTCTTGCTGCCGGTCGGCGGGCAGTACGGCCGTTACCTCCGCCAGTACGTCTTGGGCCGCGTCTCGCACTTCCTGGGCCGTCGCTTTGTGGTTCAGGATAAAGGCCAACAATTGCTGGCCGATTTCGGCCTGCCCGCGTTTGACGGCCAGCGCGGCCATGACATTGAGCGCTTCGAGCATCAATTTTGTGTCTCCGGACCGCTGCGAGAGCGCCAGCCCTTCGTTTAATTCGTCGGCGGCCCGGTCCAGATCGCCCAACGTTACCGAGACGCCGCCCAAACCAACCAGGGCAACGGCCGTGCCCCGATCATCCTTTTGCTCTCGTTTCAGGGCCAGGCTTTCCAGCAAAAGCTGGCGCGCCTGGGTTGTGTCGCCTTGTTTAAGCGCCAGTCGTCCGGCGTTGGCCAGCGTGGTAGCTGCGCCGTGTGTATGGCTGATGGTTTTAAACAGGGCGCTGCACGTGAGGTAATGCGCCTGGGCTGTGGCAAAATCGCCGGTGGCCTGGGCCAAATTGCCTAAATTGTTCAGCGTCATGGCTTCGCCTAACTTATCATTCAGCTTTTGGTAGACCTGGGAGGATTGGCGAAAATGGATGCCGGCCTGTGCATAATCGCCCAACGCTTTATAACAACTGCCCAAAAAATTATAGGCAAACGCGGTCCCATCGTCGTCGCCGGCGGCCTGGGCCAGGCGCAGGCTTTCCTGCGCAAGTTCGGCGGCCTGTTGGAAATCGCCGGCATAAAAGCGGGTGATAGCCACATAGCCCAAAATCGCCGAGTGACGTTCCGCATCATCGACCTGCGGCAAATAGGTCATGGCTTTGTCCAGCGCCTGCCGCGCCTGCTCTAATTGGCCGATATGAATGTGCAGCCGCGCTTTTCGGCTGAGCAGATCACAAAAACCAAGGGCGCTGTCTTTAGTTGGCGGCAGTGTTGCCAGCAGATCAAGGGCAAATTGGAAGGCTTCGATGCCTTCCTGGAACCAGCTTTGAACGCTGTAGAAGCCGTGCAACGGCCGTGCCGCCTGTATCAGCTTTGCGCAGTCCCGCTGCCTGGCCGTCCAATCCCAGGCAGCGCGAATGTTGGGCAGGTCCATCAGGATGGTTTGGCGTTGGTCGGTTCCGTCGCCGCTGCCTTGTGCGGCCAATAAGTCCAGATAATACCTGGCGTGCCGTCCGGCGGTGGGTATTTCTTCAGCCGTGCGGCCGAGTTGCTGCGCGGCGTATTGGCGCAGAAGTTCGTGCATGTCGTAACGGCCGTCTGCCCGCCTGTGCAGCAGCGATTTGGCCGTTAGAGCCTCTATTTCTTTATACCCGGCCTGGGTCACCGCTTCTGCCGCTTCCCTGGAAAAACTACCCTGAAAAACGGCTAATCGCGTAAAAACGTCTTGTTCGGCTGGCGCTAAAAGCTGCCAGGAATGGTCAAACACGGCCGTCAGGCTGCGGTGCCGCGCCGGTACATTGCGCAGACTCGTCGATAAAAAGTCCAGATCTCCCTGAATCTGCTGGGCAATTTCTGAGCAGTTAAATTGCCGCGCCCAGGCGGCCGCCAGTTCAATCCCCAGCGGCTGGCCATCCAGCATGCGGCAAACCTGAGCTATTGCCTGGTAATCCCGCTCGTCTGGGGCAAAGTGATGGTTTACTCGCTCAGCCTGCTGTCGAAAAAGGCGAATGGCGCTGTAAGATTCCCAATTTTCGCCTGCCAGGCTTTCCGGAAAATGAAGCCCGTCCAGATCGAAAACCCACTCTTCTTGTAGTTGCAGCCGCGTCCGCGAGGTGACCAGAAGTTTGAGCTGCGGCGCTTCTTGCAGCAGCGTTAGCAGCATGTCTACGCCATCCAACGGGCCAAGGTGTGGGCCAAAAAGATGCTCGAAGTTGTCTAGCACAAGCAGCATTTCTCGCGGCCGTAAAAACTCACACAATTGAGCCATCGGGTCGGAGGAGCCTTGAAAGGTAAAGTTGCAGGCGTTGGCCACGGCCGTCGGCAGCAGCGCCGGGCCGTGAATCTCCGCCAGGGGCACATACCGAACGCCATGCAAAAACAACCCGGGATTAGCCGCTATCTCGCCGGCGATGGCCAGCGCCAGACGCGTTTTGCCCATGCCGCCCGGCCCAAGCAGCGTCAGCAGGCGGCAGGTGGGCTGCCCCAGCCGCCGCCGCGCGTCGGCCAGCTCGCGGGTGCGGCCGACAAAGGGCGTGGCTGGCGGCGGCAAATTGTGCGGCGGTTGGGACCTGGCGGCCAGAATTTGTTCGTACAGGTTGATTGTTTCCTGGCCGGGCAGAACGTCTAATTCCTTGGCCAGCAGGGTTTTGTAGGCTTCGTAGTGGCGGAGGGCGGCGTTGAGACGGCCGTTGCGCGCCAGCAGCAGCATCTTGTCCCGGTTTGCCCGCTCGTTTAGATCATCCAGACCAATTAGTTGGTTAACATAACCAAGCGCGGCGGCGTATTCGCCTTGCGCCTGGCTGCGGTCCACCAAGAGGCGCAGGGCGATAATGGCCTGACGCTGGAGCCGTTCCCGTTCCAGCGCCGCCCATTCTTCAAATCCCCGGCTTTCCCGCACGTAAAAGCCGTCTAAGAAATCGCCGCGATACAGGGCGACGGCCGTTTCCAGCGCCTGAAGACCCGCCGCCGAGATCGTGCCATACGGTCCTGGTTTGGCTTCCTCGTGTTGCAGCAGGCGCAAAAATTCGGCCGTATCCAGCCAATACGCGCTTTTGTGGTTAAAGGCCACCGTTTGGCGGGTGATGGTGAGATAAGGTTTTAACCGGTTTCGCATACCCGAAAGCAGAGACCGCAGATTGGCCTGAGCTTGCTGCGGGTCGCGGTCGTCCCATAACAAGTCGGCCAGGGTTTCGCGGGAAAACGGCCGTGTCTGGCAGACCAAAAACGCCAGCAGCGCGGCAGCCTTGCGCGTGCCCAAATCAGTCAGCGGACGGCCGTCTAACTCAATTTTGATGGGTCCCAATAAATGAATAGCCAGTAACTGTGTCATAAAATGCTTGATCGCCGTTTTTCAGTCGCCGGTAGAACAATTGCTTTCCGTTTCGGGAGACAAATGCAAAAGATTAAAGACGGTAGATGGGAGATTGTCAAATCTCCTTGTCATTTCGTCTTCTCGCCTCTCTAAACTTGCTTCGATCGTTTTTGGATCGATTTGTTTTTAAACTGTGCCCATTATAGCCAAATCAGGTTGACCCGCGATGGAAAAACCCACATCCGAATCAAATCATTATCTGGCGTACTTGCTGCGTTTCTGGCGCGAGGACGAGACATCGCCCTGGCGGGTGACGGTCGAAAATCCCCACACCGGCGAAAGACGCAGTTTTGCCGCGCCTGATCATTTGTGGTCTTTTTTGCAAGACCAACTTGTCAACTCCCCCCCAACTCGAAGGAAGGAACCATGAGCCATAAAAACAAGTTTCACCAATTGATTTCCCTGGTTGTCAGCTTAGGGCTGTTGTTACAGTTGACGTTGCCTGTTGTGGGGCTGATGCCGGCTGCACCGGCTGCCGCCGCGCCATCGGCTCAGAGCGAACCGGTCGTTGCAGCGCCGGTAACGGCCGTTGCCGCCAACCCCACCACGCCCGACGTTCTGCACCCGCTGGAACTGTCGCGCGCCCAATCGACGTATCAGGCGGGGGGAACGGCCGTCATCACCTACACCCTGCGCAACACCCTCTCGCCCACCATCCGGCCCGAGGCCGCGCCCGGCGACACCATCACCGACACCCTGGCGGCCATCAGCGCCGCTAACTTTGCCGCCGACCCCAACACCGTGCGCGGGGCGCAGCTTGCCCTTCAGCTCACCAACGCCCAGACCGGTTTGCAGGCCGCCTCGCTGCCCGCCGACCAAAACGGCAGCAGCCTGTCCTTCAATCTGGGCGACATTGCGCCCCTCAGCGCCGCCAGCCTGGTGCTCACCCTGACCCTTCCCTCGGCTGCGGCCGATTTTGTTGATCTGGATGCGGGCGCGGCGGCGTATGGCAGTTGGCGGGGCAGAGGGGTTAGCACCGCCACCGGCCCCATCCGCCTGGCCCCCGACGGTTTTGCCCAATGGCTGGTCTGCACCCCCGACGCCAACTGCGACGATACCTACGTCACGCGCCAGGCCGCCGCACTGGGCCATGACCCCACCGCCATCTTTGAATTTGTGCGCGGCCTGGATTACGAAAGCTATCAGGGCAGCCTGCGCGGCGCGCGCGGCGCCCTGTGGAGCGCCGCCGGCAACGGCGTCGATCAGGCCAGCCTGCTGATTGCCCTGCTGCGGGCCAGCGGCGTGCCTGCCGCCTACCGCCTGGGCGCGCTCAACCAGAGCAACGCCCAGGCGCTGATCGCCGGCATGTTCCCCGAAGTGGCCGCGCCCAGCGGCCTCATCCTGCCCGGCAGCGTCACCGCCGACCCGGCCAACGATCCCGACCTGCTGGCCGAAGCGCAGGCCCACGCCTGGGTGGAAGCCTATCTGCCCGGCAGCGGTTGGACGCCGCTCGACCCATCCTTTGCCGCCGCCCAGCCCGGCGACGTGTTCGGCGCGCCTTCTGGCGGCCAGTTGGCCGAACTGCCGGACAACCTGCGCCACAAAGTCACGGTCAACCTGGTGGTGGAAAAATACAGCGCCTTCCCGGTGGGCGGCACGAATTTGTACACGATTGAGCCGTTAACGGCCGTGTTCAACACCGTCGCATTAGCCGGCGAACCCCTCGTCTTTGCCCACCTGGTGGAAAGCGACTACCAGGGCGGCCTGGCCTTTACCAGCGCCCAACACACCTATTCCCCTTACTTCATCGTCGGCGAGGCGGAAACGCTAGTTGAGGGGGAAGCCTTCGGCGAAGTCATCAGCAATTTCCCCTTTGGGCAGGATATGGTGGTGGCTGAATGGCTGGATTTCACGCTGACGGCCCCAGACGGCCGTAGCGAAACCTACCGCCGCGAATTGTTCGACGACATCGGCTACGCCGCACGCACCGGCGGCGGGCTGGTGGGCCAGCTCGCCCGCGACGAAACCGCCCGCCTCAGCCTGATGTCCTCCTGGACGACCCTTGTGGCTGCTTACGACGTGCCGGCCGAGGCCATCAACGACGCCTACCAGGAGATGGTCACACTT
>WBZM01003092.1_pt1 | contig 13293 bp, 11 predicted proteins | sample 5204271 | NCBI WGS metagenome assembly WBZM01 (sample SAMN12344346, study PRJNA552823) | activated sludge metagenome | biome: Activated sludge suspended growth; feature: Nitrification reactor; material: Wastewater; isolation source: activated sludge from nitrification reactor of wastewater...
TGTCCGTCGGGGACCAAGCTGGAAGGCGCCGTGGAAAAAAGCGTTCTCAAAAAGGCCGTGCGGGATGCGGTGCCCGACGCCATCATCGCCCGGCCCAAGTCGGGGATGATGGTGCCGGTGCGGTTCTGGTTTCAGGGCGACCTGCGCCGCTACGGGGAAAAAATGCTCGCCCGCCCGAATCTCCAGCGTTGTGGCTTTTTCGATCCCGATTACGTCAAGCGCCTGCTGAATTACGAGATGGAGGGGGTTCCCGGCCTGCGGCACGGCCTGAAGCTCTGGATGCTCATCACCTTCCTGCTCTGGCACGAGCAGATGGTCGAAGCGCCGTTGCCCGTCCAGCCAAACCCCCCACTCCCAGCGGGCGAGAGGCGCTAAACGCCCTCGCTCCCGACCCCGCTCCCAACGGGCGAGGGCAACGGTGGCTAGCGCGGGGGAATCAGCGTGCGGTTGATCATGGGATGGTCGTCGTCGCGGGGGCCAAAATCGCTGTCGGGATGCCAGGCGATCACGTCGAGCGCTTCGTCGCGGGTAAAAAAGGAATGCAGGCAGCCGGCGGGAATGTGCCAGCCCATGCCGGGCCGCAACGGATAAGCGCCGTCAGGCGTGCGGCATTCACCGGTTCCCCGCAGGATGACCCCGACCCGCACCGAGGGATGAGTGTGGGGCGTTTGATCGGTGTGGGGCGGAATGTGCAGGTGGTTCAAGCAGGGGTCGCCGAGCCGGGGAGGGCAGATCAGGAGCGTGTCGCTACACCCGTCGATGTAGCGCAGCCGGCCGGTCGTCTCCAAGGGTCCGCCGATCTGGCGCAGACCCCGATAGCCGGGCAAGGTGACCGCCAGACCGCCGCCCCCGGACACCTCTCCACCGTCCGGCAACGCGAAAAACATGCCCGCGCTCAAGTGAAAAGGGCCGGTAGCGGCGTCGCGCAATCGCGTTTGGCCGGTCGTGACCATGCCGTAAGCGGTCGCGCCGGGCGGCAGCGCCAAGGGTTCCTCCATCCAGCCCCAAACCCGGATATCCCCCGAGTCCAGCAGCACACCCGACCTGATCGCCAGCGGAGTAAACGCCATGCTGTTCTTGCCTCGATCTCGAATCGGAAAACGGAATTCCGGCCAGCGCGTCCGTCAATTCGCGCCGTCCGGCGCCAGATCGTCGCGGGCGAAGCGCACCAGCACGCCGATCCGTTTTTCGTCCAGCGACGCCAGCTCGATCAGGGTAATCGCTTCGCCCGGTTCCGACGAGTTCGCGTCCAGTTTGAGGCCGAGCCGGTTGATCCGCATCGTCAGGGGTTGAATGCGCAGATATTCCTCGGGCCGGCTCAACACCTGCCGCACCTGCTCCAGATAATCGTCCAGCGTGCCCAGTTGCTTGCGAGCGGCCACCAAATCCTGCTCGGTCTGGATCAGCCGCTGCTCCAGCGTCGCCAGCTTGCGCTCGTCGGCATCGGGGCTCGACAGCAGCGGCCGCAATCCCTGCCCATGTCCGCGCAGCGCGCGCAGTTGCACCTGCAATTGGCGCCGCCGCTCCTCCAGCCCGCCCCTTTCCTCGCGCAGCTCGTTGATCCGCTCCAAGGCCCGCGTCGCCAAAAACACCAGCGTTCGTTCCTGGAGTTCCTTGCGCAATCCCGCTTCGCTGGCGTTGGGGAAAAAAAGCTGATGGTCCGAGAAGCTGACCCGGATCTGGCGCACCTCACGCACCAGCAGGTCGCCATCCAGCGCCGGCCCGAAGGTCTCGATCTCGCGCTTGACCATCAGCATCCAAGCGAAGCATTCGCGGTGAGCGCCATCCTCGAAAAAGGCCCGCACCCGCAGATTTTGGCCGAGCATGGCTTTCAGATCGTCCTTGGTCGCAAAAAAGGCGTTCACCCGAGGGTCGAGCGTCCAAGCTTGACCGCCGAGCGCGACCGCCGGCGGGATCAGCCGCAGCAGGCGGTCGCCATAAACCAGCGCGCCCTCCACGGGGTCCAGCAGTTTTTGCAAGTAATTGCCGACCAGCCGGATGCGCGGCTCGCTGGCATCCACCACCCGTTCGATATCGTCCCGCAGCACCGCCAACCGCTCCTGGTTGATCCGGTATTCCGCCAGATGGTGCTGGGCGAAGGAGGTGATACCGCCCAGAACGCCGGACAGGAAACCCTGGCCATCGGTCATCGTCGCGTCTCCCCAGCGGTAGCGTTGGACAGCCCGCCCGCCAGCACCCGCGCCATCAGGAAAGCCGCGCCAGCCGTTGGTGCAGCGGGCTCGACCGGGGAAAATGGGCGCGCAGGAAATCCATTTGATCGGCCAGCACCCGTCTGCCCTGCAAGTACACGTACTCGGCGTGATTGGGCGTGAACGGAATTGCCAGCAGTTGCATCCCGGATTGCTCCGGCGTTTTGCCGCCCTTGCGGTGGTTGCAAGGCTTGCAGGCGGTGACCACGTTGTTCCAGTGGTCGATTCCCCCCTGGACGACGGGCCTGACATGGTCGCGGGACAGATCGCGCGCCGGAAACGTTTCGCCGCAATACAGACAGGTATTGCAGTCGCGCCGGAACAGCGAGGCGTTCGACAGCGGCGGCACGTAATCGTCGCGGGCGCGCAGCCGCGCGTAAGCGCCGCCCTGGGTGGCGATGATCGAATTCACGGTGACGACGCTCCGCTGACCGCTGCGGGCGTTGATTCCGCCGCGCACCGTATACAAAACCATGCCGCAGGTGTAAGCCACCTGCTCCGCGTGATACAAGCGCACCGCTTGCTGGTAATCAACCCATTCCAGGGGCATCCCCGTAACATCCGTGTGCAGTATTTGCTGCTCCAATCCGTACATGTTTCACCTATGCTGGTTCCCTGTCTTTGTTGCGCATTTTCGCCCGAAACTGTTAATGCAAATTGACAATCAAAAAAACGCGACGACCGGCGAGCGATAAACCGCGCGGCATCCGAGCCATGCCACGGCTTATTTCGCCCCCATCTTTCGGCGGCTTCAAGTCTAAGCTACTATTCTAACAGTATCGCGCGTTCCCCGCCGCCGGCGCGCGTGCCCAACAATAAACCCAGCGTCTTCAAGAGGCTTCACGCAAGCCTTTTTTCGTCCCTGTTTCCGGGCTAGGCGGGAGTCCGGCAAATAAAACCATCAGGAGGACACATCATGCCTGTTCGTATGGCCGTCCCGAAAGAACTCGTTTCGGGCGAATGCCGGGTCGCCCTAGACCCGACCATGGCCGAGCGTTTCACCAAGCTCGGCGTGGAGATTTTGCTGGAAAAAGGCGCCGGTCTCAGCGCCTTTTTCCCCGACGAGGCTTACGCCAAGAGCAGCCGGCTGGTGGACGACGCCAAAGCCCTGTACGCCGAAGCCGATGTGGTCTTCAAGGTGCAGGGACCGACCCTGGAGGAAGTGGAACTGCTCAGAGACGGTTCGACGTTGCTGGCCGTTTTGCAACCGCACCGCAATCCAGACGTGGTCAAGCGGTTGCGCGACAAGAACATCACCAGCTTCGCCATGGAACTGATCCCGCGCATCTCCCGCGCGCAGTCGATGGACGTGCTGTCCTCGCAGGCGGCGGTGGCCGGCTACTACGTGGCGTTGCGGGCGGCCATTCTGGCTAGCGGGTTCTTCCCGATGCTGACTACAGCCGCCGGCACCATCCGCCCCTCCAAGGTCGTGATCGTCGGCGCGGGCGTGGCCGGTTTGCAGGCCATCGCCACCGCCAAGCGGCTCGGCGCGATGGTGGAAGCCTACGACATTCGTCCCGCAGCCCGGCAGGAAATTGAATCCCTGGGCGCCAAGATGATCGACACCGGCGTGAACGCGGCCGCCGAGGGCGGCTACGCCCGCGAACTGACGGCGGAAGAACGGCAGAAACAAGCCGACGTGTTGGCCAAGCATGTCGCCGCCGCCAATGCGGTCATCACCACCGCGGCCATTCCGGGCCGGGCGGCGCCGAAGATCATCACCACCGCGATGGTCGAGGCGATGAAACGCGGCGCGGTCATCATCGACCTGGCGGCGGAATCGGGCGGCAACTGCGAATTGACTCGCCCCGGTGAGACCTACACGCACAACGGCGTGGTGATCGACGGCCCCATCAACATCCCCAGCAACTTCCCGGCGCCGGCCAGCGAGATGTACGCTAAAAATCTGTTCAATTTCCTGTCACCCATGATCAAAGACGGCGCCCTCAATCTCGACTGGAACGACGAGGTGATCGCCAAGAGCGCCCTCACTCACGGCGGGAAAATCGTCCACGAACCCACCAGCAAGCTGGTGGGATAATCGGAGAAGTGTTATGGAAGTCATGAAGCAGGTTGTCGAATTCTTCTCCCCCATTTACATCCTGATGCTGGCCGGGATTCTCGGCTATGAAATCATCGGCAAGGTGCCGGTGATCCTGCACACGCCGCTGATGTCCGGCACCAACTTCGTTCACGGTATCGTGCTGGTGGGCGCGATGGTGGCGCTCGGTCAGGCCGTGACCCCGCTGGAACAGGCGATTGGCTTTCTCGGCGTCTTGCTGGGCGCCGGCAACGCGGTCGGCGGCTACTTCGTCACCGAGCGGATGCTCGAAATGTTCAAGAGCAGCAAGGGCCAGGAGAAGTGAGCCATGGGTTATCTGATTGAAACGGTCTATTTCCTGACGGCCGCGCTGTTCATCCTCGGCCTCAAGCGGATGTCGCACCCGACCACCGCCCGCAGCGGCATCATCTGGGCGGGCTATGGGATGGTGCTGGCCACGGTGGTCAGCTTCGTTCATCCGCAAATCACCGCGCACATCATTCCGACCAACTATGTGCTGATGGTGATCGCCATCGCCATCGGCGGCGCGATTGCCTGGTACGGGGCGAAGAAGGTGGCGATGACCGCCATGCCGCAGATGATCGCCATTTACAACGGCATGGGCGGCGGTGCGGCGGCGGCGATTGCTGCGGTGGAACTGTTGAAGGACCACGGCAGCCAGGCAGTAGCGCCGGCAACCTCGGTCCTGATCATGGCGGTCGCCGGGGCGCTGATCGGCGCGGTGTCGTTCTCCGGCTCGGTGGTGGCGTTCGGCAAGTTGCAGGAACTGAAATTTTTCAAGGATGACGCCAAGTTCCGCTTCCCCGGTCAGCAGAAGGTCAATCTGGCGATCTTCGCTGGCGCGGTATTGCTGGGTTTGGTCGTTGCCCTGAGCCATAGCACCAGCGGCGCGTTGATCACCGTCTTCTTCCTGCTGGCGTTGGCCTTCGGCGCGATGATGGCTCTCCCCATCGGCGGCGCGGATATGCCGGTGGTGATCTCTCTGTTCAACGCCTTCACCGGGCTGGCGGTGGCGCTGGAAGGCTTTGTGCTGGGCAACTCGGCGATGATCATCGCCGGCATTATCGTCGGCTCGTCGGGTACCTTGCTGACCCTGATGATGGCCAAGGCGATGAATCGCTCGGTGTCGAACGTGCTGTTCAGCAACTGGGCCGCGCTGGGCAGTGGCGAGGCGCAAGCCGTGACCGGCAGCCTCAAGCCGATGGAGCCGCCGGATGCGGCGATTCAGATGGCGTATGCGAGCAAGGTCATCATCGTGCCCGGTTACGGCATGGCGGTGGCCCAGGCGCAGCACAAGATTTGGGAAATGTGCAAGCTGCTCATCGAGCGGGATGTCGTGGTCAAGTTCGCCATTCACCCGGTCGCGGGGCGGATGCCCGGCCACATGAACGTGCTGCTGGCCGAAGCGGGCGTGCCTTACGATCTGATCTTCGACATGGACGAGATCAACGAAGAGTTCTCCACCGCTGATGTGGCGCTGGTGATCGGCGCCAACGACGTGGTGAATCCGGCGGCGCGCACCGACAAGGCCAGCCCGATCTACGGGATGCCGATCCTGAACGTGGATCACGCCAAGAACGTGCAGGTGATCAAGCGCGGCAAGGGCGTGGGCTTCGCCGGCATCGAAAACGCGCTGTTCTTCGCCGATAACACCCGGATGGTCTACGGCGACGCGCAGAAGGTTGCGGCGGGGATGATCCAGGGAATCAAGGATCTCGGCTAAAATCTCGTCGCGGTTCGCATCAAAATCGCAAGGCGGCCCTCGGGCTGCCTTGTTTTTTGGTTCGAAAAAACCCGGCCTCGCGGCCGGGTCCCGGTTTGACGGCGCTCAAGGCGCCGGCAGGTTGATGCGCACCGTATCGCGCAGCACGCCATCCAGGCCGCCGAACACGGTCAGCCGTTCGACCTTGTCGACCACCTTCTCCAACGCCTCCAGTTCCTTGAGCCGCAGCAGCAGCGGGTTCTCTTCCATAAGCTTTGCCGTGTTGAGCAGCGAGCGGGTGGCGGCGGTTTCCTCGCGCCGGCGGATGACGTTGGCCTGCGCCACCTTCTCCGCCTGCACCACCTGGTTGAGAATGTCCTTCATCTCGCCGGGCAGGATCACGTCCTTCAAGCCGACCGTCTCCAGCTCCAGGCCGTGCGGGCGAATCTTCTCGACCGCGTAATCCCACACCGCCCGGTCCAGTTCGTCCTTGTCGCCGAGCAGCACGTCCAGGGTGCGGGTGCCGATGGTCTGGCGCAGACCGAACTGCAAGGTCCGGTACAGGTACTCGCCGCTGTTGCCCAGTTCGGCGCGGGCCTTCACCGGATCGGCGACCCGGTAGACCGCCGACAGGTTGACCCGCAGGCTGACCTTGTCCTTGGTCAGGATTTCCTGGCCGGAAACCTCCAGGGTTTGCAGCCGCAGATCCACCGACTCCACCTTCACCGCGCGGTTGAAGCGCCAGAAGGCGTGCAGGCCGGGCGGCAGGGTGCGCGCCAGTTCGCCGTCCACCAGCAACAGACCGACGTGGTTGTCTTCCACCTCGGCGACCTGAATGAAGCCGGCCAGATTCTTGGCCAAGGTCGCCGACGGCCGCGCCAGCAGGGCGGCGTGCGCCCGCGCCAGGGCGTAATCGGTGGCGATGTCGATCAGTTCGACCCGCACTTCTACCGGACCCCGCCAGTAGACCCGACGGGTCGCGGGCGGCAACACGCCATCCAGCCGACCGTTCTTGTAAATCAGGCCAACTTGCCGGTCGCCGGTCTCGACCACCTGAAAATGGCGCTCGATCAGTCCCGCGTCGGCCTTCAACAGCACGTCCAGCCAGGGGTGATCGAACTCGGCCACGGTCAGGTCGTAACGCTGCACTTCGTGGCGGTTCAGAGGATCGAGCCAACGGTAAATACCCGGCTCCAGAATGGCCGCCAAACGGCGGTCGTACAGGTGGAGCCCACGCTCGTTCTGGGCGATCACGATCCGCTTGTAACCCAACATTTTGGTTCTCCTTGTGAAGTTGTTTGCAGTCTTCCTGTTCCGCCGCAATGCGGCGGGCGAGCGTGGCGTGTTGCTGTCGGCACCGTTTCCGGTCCGCCACCGCCGAGCGTCAGGATGTCATCGAGACCTGTTCCTGTCGGTTGGTTGGTTGATGAAAGGGTTGAAGGGGTGGGAGCACACCCCACGCCCGTGCGGCGGACGACGGGTCGATGCCGGGTCGATGATCGGCGGGCCTCGCACGGTGGCCGGCGTCCTTGCTGGCCGACTCCGCGCTGGGCTGGCCGATCATCGCCTTGGCCCGATTCCTCGCCGCGCGAGACCGCGCGGGCGCTGCGGGTCGGCTGCCGGCCCGATGCCGAAGCACCGGGCACGCTACCGCCCGCCGGGGTGGCTCCCTGGGGTACTACAGTGAATGAGCGGATTCGAACCGCGAGCCGTTTAAGGGCCTTACCATGGTCGGATAGGAGGGAGTCGAACCCTCGACACTCTGGTTCCTAGCCAGATGCTCTACCTAACTGAGCTACTTTCCGTGCTTCGAAGTCCCATCGTCCGCCCGACACACGCCGTGCGATGGTTAGCGTTAGCGCGCCGGACCGGCATCCAGAACCGGAACCGCTGCGCGGCGACAGGCTTGCTTCGAATTTTGCCGGCGGGGATTTCAAAATCTTTCCGCCGGGCGTCAGACAACAAAAAACCCCGGAAGGCTCACCGCCGACCGGGGTTTGGTATTCCCGCTCGGAAGGTCGCCTCGCGCGGACCTCCCGAGCCTGTATTCTCGTCAGGTCCGCTGCTGCTCCACCGTTAGCGCGCAAAAGCTCGCTGTCGGCGCTGGTCGGCCGACGATGGATGAGAGGTTGAAGTTGCGCTGGGTTATGTTCATGGGGCGTGGATTTTAGAGATGAAAAACGGAAAGTCAAGCCTGTTGGGAAAATTTTAACGAACTCAGTTGGGCGGGTTCGTTATGCTCTACCAGCCACACACACTATGCATACTCGAATATGGGAGTCTCAATGACTCTGGCAGGATGGCTCTTTCCTTTAAGAAGGCTCTGAATGTGTTCGACCGTTTCCGGTGCAAAGAACTGCTCGCCTGTTTCCCGACATACTCGTGCGGGAACATGCTCGATGATGTAAAACTTGCCAGCGTACTGGATTGTATAAGTGACTGTAGTATCGATGATCGTCTCTTTCACGGTCGGTCTACCTTTTCTTTTCGCTTTCCCGCCTGATTCTGTTATCGGTCCATTCCTCTGGATCAGGCTCGTAGAGCGTAATGATTTTCACAAGTGGACGGCTCGGGTAGCTACAAGCAACGTGCAGCGGACGCCCTGCCGATGTAAAGCCGAGGAGGAGGCAACTGGGGCCATATTTATCTTCTGGGTAGTTCTCGATCACTTCCAATGGTCGGATGTAGTCCGCATCGGCGCAGTATCCAATTAGACGGGTTTCGCTTTGCTCTACCTGTCCTGCGTACTTCACGCCAACAACCACGCGGATTGTAATCCGCCGCCCTGTTGCCTCGGGTGCGAAGCGTCCGCGACAACGACTCCGCCTCAGATGCGAGCGCAAGCGAGTTGGTTGCATGCGTTTGTTGGCGCTCGATTGATTCATGCCGCCTTGGATAGCGTTTGATTCACAATATGCCAAAATATTGACGTTTGCTCGTGCTTCTGTTCAAAAAAATCTTCGAAAAAACCAGCTTCGTTTAATGGGACAGGATAGGAATACTGCTCTCCATCTTCACCGAATTCCGTTACCCAATCCGAAGGGTACTGTGAATCCAGGATATCGAAAAGTTCGGGTGGATAGAGATAGGGTTTTCCAGCATCATTCAATATTCTGTAGTCATCAGCCTCTATCCCTATGACAAAATAGGGCTGATTTTCGGAAAGATCCGAGTAATTACTACTCTTTGATTTAAGTTTGACTATCATTTTTTAGCGACCACTTTCAGCTTCGTTTCGAACCTGCCAATACCGTAATGCTCGTACCAATGGTATTCATATAGGGTCCCTCCACTCTCGAACACTGGACTGCTTTTCTTAACCCATTTCGATCTTTTTCCGCCATACTGATCGACCAGCCTTTGAATATCCCGGATACGTTCACCTTTCGCGATTACACGGGATTGAGCAATGAGTTCTTTCGTTAGTTCGATTGCCCTGTTCTCATGATTGGTTTATGCGCTAACGCTCGCAGGCTTGCCGGAACGAAGCCGAGGCAAGCCCGTCGGCTGGAAGCGGTTGTTGGGCTTCGTTCTCACAAATGCTCAATATCGACATCTCCCCATTTCCCCTGCAGATATTCTGCGACAAGCCGACGGTGACAATGATGAGGTGTCGCTTCGCTGCAAAGCAGGCACGCACCGGCAAGGAGGTTCTTATCTATGGATGTTTCTATCCGACGCTCAGCCATCAATGCCAAAAACTGTTTCTCGTAGGTGCCCCAGTCGCCGCCATTCTTCTTATATGTGTCAAGCATTGATTGAGTGGGCGCTAACGCTGACAGATGCACGTAGTCAATATGGCCGACTTCACGTAGGAAGAACCGCAGGTCCTCCTTCTTCGTGAACCCAGCAAGTTGGGAAACATTGTTGAGCCTCGTGTCCACTACGCGCTGAAGTCCAGGCTGCTTTAGGCGGGCGAAGAACTGCTCCGCATTCTTCTTCGTGAAGCCAATGGTGAAAATCTTCATGAAGCGGAGGCCCTTTCAAGCTGCTCCATGTTTTCGTCCTGATATGCGACTCGCTCACCTTGGATCGCATACGCTTCTGAAACGTACTCATCTCGCGGTTTAAACATGTCGCTTTCCGGTAGCTTGCACGCGCCGAGAAGACGAGATTCCAGTGTCCTGTGATCTTCTAGCGAACCATCAGCATGGATATGGGCTATTTTAATACCAGCCTCATGAAGTTTGCGCGCGACCAGCAAGGTTCTATGGCATTCCAGCGGATCTTTTTCCGCGCACATAAGTGCGATGCTGTACCGCTGCATTCCCTCAATGACACGTCTTACTCCCTCGGCGAACTGAGGCTGCCTCGCTAGGCAGTCATATTGGACTTTGCCCCGCTTGTAACAAGCGGGATTTTCACTTCTGGCACCTAGCTCTTTACCGAGAAAAACGTAAGCGATGCCCGCCCGTGTTAGAGCAGCTTTTAACGATTCTCGGGAATACTGCGGGACATAGCGGCTGTAAGGTTGCGACCGCACGTCGCCAACGGCAGTAACACCATGCCGATGAAGAAGCTGAATGAAAGCTTCTATTGGGTGGTTTGAATGGCCGATAGTAAAAAGCATCTGATTCACTTGAACCGTTCAGCGTACAAGACCCCTGCCACAAGCTTGTAAAAGTAGCCTTGATAAGGGTCTCCAAGGCTGATGCACAGGACAGGTTTGACGATGCCATATTGACCATCAGCCTGCCCGAGATATTTTCGCTCTATGGCCGGGTCAGTTACGTCCATGCGATACATGGCACCTCGGTAGATAAACTCGCCTCTCACGGCCCGCTTGGAGTCAGGGTACTCCGGAGCCTTGCGTCCGACCAAGAGCCGTAGCCGCTCGACCGCTATGAGGTAAAGAGATGAGCCGTCCTCGTGCCCTATGGTTACTCGGTTATTGAGGCCAGCGTAGCTGCTTTGGCCGGTGCCCCACAGCGTGGCCGGTTGGTCGAGCCATCTAGAAATGTCGTTCCATGCCAGTATTCCCTGCGGTACCCAGTAGTAGCCGGGGTCAATTACATGGTTTTCGCGTTGATGCGGCAACGGTTGATGGCTTTCGCAGGGCACCAAGACGATGTCGAGCAACTGCGGGTCTCGTCCGTCTTCGTATCGCCTTTCTTCCTCTGAGATCTCATGTGTGGTGCGCGTGCTTACCGGGCGCACCCACTCTCCAGAAGTGCCGTCACGCCACTCCTTGCCAGCGATGCAGAGCCCCGATGTCTTGCGAGAGTTTGCGAAGCAGACAATGGTCTTGCTGTATTTCATCATCAACCCAAGTCCGTCTTTCGAGAAGCCCAACGGGGCGGCGGATAAGCCGCGAAAGGCGAGAAAGCCGCAGGCTTTTTCGCCTAGAGTCGGCTTGATCCGCACGGTTGTGCGGCGCTTCGCGCCAAGCAGCCACGCGGATTGTAATCCGCCGCCCCGTTGTCGCGCCCGCGACAACAAATGATTCGTCTATCTGCAAAAACATCGCCAACCAGAACACAAATTTAATTTTTCTTATTTTTTATAACTGTTTATCCCACACCCCACATCACCTCAAACATCCAAATTCAGCACATCCAAAGCGTTTTGCTCGATAAAATCCCGCCGAGGCTCGACCTGATCGCCCATCAGCGTGGTGAAAATCTCGTCGGCGGCGATGGCGTCCTCAATGCGGACCTGGAGCAAGCGGCGGGTTGCGGGATTCATCGTGGTCTCCCACAGTTGTTCCGGATTCATCTCGCCTAAGCCCTTGTAGCGCTGGATGTGCTGGCCGCGCTTGGCTTCTTCAAACAGCCAGTCCATCACCTCGCGAAAACCCCGCACCGACCGAAGCCGCTCGCCGCGCCGCACCTCGGCCCCACCGTCGAACAAATCCGCCAGCCGGGCGCCAAACCGGCTCAAGCTGGCATATTCGGTGGAACCGAAGAATTCGGCGCCGAGTCGAAAATTGCGATCCAAGCCGTGGGTGCGGCGCGTGACGGTCACGCCGTGGCCCTCGCTTTCCGCCTGCGGCTCGACGGCAGCCCGGTAGATCGAGCGCCCGTCCACGCCGACATTCAGCCGCTCGACCAAGGTGTTGGCCCATTCGCGCAACCGGGCGCCATCGCGCAACCGGCCGCTATCCAGCGGCGGCATGTGGATCAACTGTTCGAGCACCGCGCTATCGTAGCGGCGGGACAAGCGCTCGATCACCGCCATCGCCGCCATGTGGCCGCGCGCCAAATCCTCCAACCCCTTACCGGTCAAGGGCACAACCTCCCCCTTGGGAGCCAGCGCCGCGCCGTCCAGCGCCGCCTGCAACAGATTCTCGGACAGTTCCGCATCGTCCTTGACGTATTGCTCCTGCTTACCCTTCTTGACTTTGTACAGCGGCGGCTGAGCGATGTAGATATGGCCGCGCTCGATCAATTCCGGCATTTGCCGGTAGAAAAACGTCAGCAATAACGTGCGGATATGCGAGCCGTCAACATCGGCGTCGGTCATTAAAATGACGCGAAAATAACGCAGTTTGTCGGGATTGAATTCCTCCCGGCCAATGCCGCAGCCGAGGGCGGTAATGAGCGTGCCGACCTCCACCGAAGCCAGCATCTTGTCGAAGCGGGCCTTTTCCACGTTCAGGATTTTGCCTTTCAGCGGCAAGATCGCCTGAAAGCGCCGGTCGCGGCCCTGCTTGGCGGAACCGCCGGCTGAATCGCCCTCGACCAGGAACAGCTCCGACAGCGCCGGGTCTTTCTCCTGGCAGTCGGCCAGCTTGCCGGGCAGGCCGGCGATGTCCAGCGCCCCCTTGCGGCGGGTCATCTCGCGGGCGCGGCGGGCGGCCTCGCGAGCGCGGGCGGCGTCGATGATCTTGCCGGTGATGGCCTTGGCCTCGCCCGGATTTTCCAGCAGGAACTCTTGCAGCTTCTCCGCCACCACCGACTCGACGGCGGGCTTGACCTCGGACGACACCAGCTTGTCCTTGGTCTGCGACGAGAATTTCGGATCGTGCAGCTTCACCGACAGCACGGCGGTCAGACCCTCTCGGGCATCGTCGCCGCTGGTCTCGACCTTGGCCTTCTTGAGAATCCCTTCCGCGTCCATGTACTGGTTCAGGGTGCGGGTCAGCGCGCCGCGCAGGCCGGCCAGATGGGCGCCACCGTCGCGCTGCGGGATGTTGTTGGTGAAGCAGAACACGTTTTCCTGATAGGAATCGTTCCACTGCGCCGCCAGCTCGACCTGGATGTCGTCGCGGGTGGTGTTCAGGTAGAACACGTTGTCATGCAAAGGGGTCTTGTTGCGGTTCAGATGCTCGACGAACGCCTTGATGCCGCCCTGATACTCGAAGCAGTCTTCCTTGTCGC